>Ga0302325_10026168_pt1 | contig 12121 bp, 3 predicted proteins | sample Palsa_T0_2_FD_201948 | JGI IMG/M metagenome (GOLD analysis project Ga0302325, IMG submission 201948) | Peat permafrost microbial communities from Stordalen Mire near Abisko, Sweden - Palsa_T0_2 | ecosystem: Environmental > Terrestrial > Soil > Palsa > Peat permafrost | place: Sweden: Abisko...
GCATTTGATCACTACTTAAAGACCAAGTCTTATAAAAGTGCTTTGCGGTATTGTAACGTAATGCGAAAATCTTCAAGTTCGCCGTTTTTTAATGTTCTCCAGTGCGCCTAAAATCGCTGTGTTTCTAAAGTCGGTGTCCTATAGGCTAGTCATTAGCAGACGCATGGCGCCCGGTGTATATATAGTTAATTTTTAGGGAGTATTCTATTAAAATGCTAAAATAGCAAAATAGTTGTCAGTCCACCTGTAACGCGTAGCACGGCACATAATATCGTGATATGCAAGTTGCGTCAAGTAAGTGGAATTGATTATTGATTAAAGAAGGACATTAACATTAAGGTGTCGATATACTTCCTCGGCCACCTAATTTGGACTAGTGCTGCCACATAACATAATGTCATGTGACCCAAACCCTAGCGAATATAATGTACCAAAAATAGTAAAAAGGTAAATATTTCACGATTACTTATAGTGCTTTAAAGCTTATAAATATAGCGTATATTAGTCTATTTATATTATTTTTAAATATAAAAGTTTTAATATATTTTTATATAACTTTTTTATAATTTAAAATCTAATACTTTTAATATAATAAAGTATTAATATATAAAATTTAAAGCTTTATAATAATTTTATAATATATTAAAGTGTTTAAAAGCTTATAAATTTTTTATATCTATAATATAATAGTCAGTTATCCTTTTGCTCGCTTTGCTTATAGTCGGCAAAAGAAAGTATATCATTTAAGCAAGTGTCTTGTCGAGATTTTGTATAGAAAACCCTACCAAAAAAAAGTTCTTGATTTTGCGCATGACTTTATATGCACTTTTGTATAGAAGATGCGTCACAATTTAAGATAAAATTATATTTAAACTTATATAATGCTTTTAATTTTAATTTTACTTTATTAGAAGTCTTTATCTATATATAAAGATATATATAAAAAATATATAAAATCGAGTATTGTCATGAGCGCTACATTTATAGCTCAGGAAAGAGCGTTGGTTAAATGGTCTCAATTGCAACTATTTAAAGCTAAAGAAAGAAGAAGTTATTTATAAAGAGTTGCAATTTGTACAAATACTCGAGTTTTGCCACTCCACACTGCCTATACTAGCATGCTAGTGCACATGACTACGTGATATAAAATGCCAAAATTGTAATATTATCCCCCCCTTTTAAGAAAGCTTATCTTTAAGCTTTGTATTCTATAATTGTACAATCAATTTTGTAGTTTTCTCCCGATTTGCCCTAGAATTAGCCTCAGTTTTGCAAAGTCACATGACATAGCTGCCTTAATTGTCAGGCTGCCTTTAAAGGGGCAATTTTCATTTTTCCCCTTCTTAAAGCAGCTTTAAGTTTCAAGCTTTAGCACTTAGAGACAGCGGGGTTCACGTGACGGATATTTAAGCGAGGACTAGCGCGTTTCTCAAGCATAAAAGAGAGCTTCCCTACATAGTAATTCAACCAACCTTCTAGCCCAAACAAGTACCTACTCTACTACATCCCTTGTGCTTTCGCTTACTCCTTTTAAATTATTATCTTCCTTAGCTTTAAAGAACTTCTTCTATTGCGCGCATTCCAACTAATATAATAAGTTTTTTGGTAGACTTAGTCGAGCAAAGTATATACAATAAAATACTTGCAAAGCAATAAGATTATTACTTAATAACAAAACAAAGTACTAATCAAGATCCGGGTTTTATCCTTTTTATTACACTTGATATTTTAGCTTCCCTTATACAAGCTTTACTACTAAAACCTCTTATACCTTATATTTTGTTTTATTGTCCTTAACTTTTAATAGCAAGGGTTTTAGATTAGTTTATCTAAAGAAAGGATTTTTAAAGTCTTTGCATAGCTTTTTAGTATAAAATACCAGGTGTACCTTAATTGATTTAAGTAATTTGAGCTTAAAAGAGTGCTTGATTTGTTCCAAGATCTTATATAGGCCATATATTTGCTGTGCTAATTTATAGCTTAGTCAATTGCTGTTTTAGTGCTTTGTAATCACTTAGACCTTATTACTTACTCTAAAATCGACTGCGCAATAGTGTTTATTTGCTTAAAGTGTATATTGTTTTTGCAATTAAGCTATATTGCTTTGCGCAATAGTCTAGGATTTGTGCAATTGATTTACCAAGTTTTTAGCTTTTATATAATTTAACTTTTCTTTAAGTATATAAGCCTTAATAAGTATATCTTAGTCAAATGAAATACAAGGTTTATAACCCTTCTCAGTTAAAAAGGGGGATTAGCTAATAGTTTTATATTAAAGGGAGGCTTGTTAGTAATCTACAATTGATATCTATTTATTTTAGTTATTATCAAGAAGAAAAAACCTGCCAACGACTTTCTAATAGTGCTAACGATGTGCCAACGGTGCCAAAGATGTGCTAACTACACCATTTTTGCATATCCAAAAATTTGGCACCAAATTTTCGATATTAAGTGCTAATTAACTGCTATTAGCACCAATTAAGCTATACACACAAATAGTAACTATCTTTCTAATGCTAATTAGCCCTAATTTAATTATATCTTTTATAAAAGCTTATATAGAAATAATTTAAAAAACTATTTTAATATTATAAAAACATAATTCTATATAAGCTACTTTGCTAAAACGCCTTATAAAAGTGTCCTTTACAAAAAGTGGCCTTAAAGCCTAAGCTGCCCTCTAAAACTCCTTGCTAAAACGTTTTACAAAAGTATCTTTTACAAATAGTGGCCCCGAAACCCAAGTTGCCCTCTAAAATGCCCTGCCAAAACTCACTGCTAAAACTCCTTACAAAAGTGGCCCCGAAACCTAAGCTACCCTCTAAAATGCTTTACTAAAACTCCTTAAAATATTAGATAAAGAGATATTAGACAAAGAGAAGTTAGACAAAGAAATATTAAATAAAGAGAAGTTAGATAAAGAGAAATTAAGCAATGAAAAGTTAAATAGTGAAAAGTTAAATAGTAAAAAGTTAGATAGTGAAAATGATGCGCACAAAGCAAGGTGATAATATGAATTAGTAATCGATGAAAAGTTGTCTAATTAAAAACTAGAAAAGAAGGGAGGAGTGCTCTTATAATATAAGGTGCAAAGCGCCCCCGATTACGTGAGCTTAATGCCTTAAGCTGCTATAAGCCCTTACAATTACGACATACCCCTTAGCTAATTAAGTAATAACACTAAACAAATAAAGCTTATATTTTATATACGCACGCGTTCTTAAATATATAATTCGCTAGCTAATAAAATAATCGGATAATTTGCACGTTAAAAGCTTTATAGTTGCTCTTATACTAGCGCATATTATAGCTTTATAGCTCTTAATTACTAGGTCCAAGTCTATTCTTACTTAAAGCAAGCTCTTTTCTTAGTTTTTAGCTCCCTTTTTGTAATATAAATAATAGCGCAAAGCTTAAAGCCTCCCGCTAATATTCTAAAACCTTATTCGCGTACCTTTGCTCGAAACGTTGCTTGCAAGATAATATATTTCTTGCTCGACTTTGTTAACGCGAGCTAATAACTTATAAGTAGCTATTATTATTCTTGCTACCCCCGCTACTTGTATAGCTTGTGCTACTCTTAAGACTTTTGCGTATAATAAAGGTAAATTATTTTCCTCGAGTAATTCCGCTTTTACTAAAACCCCTTTTAAAGCTTAAACCTTATAACTTATAAAGGGCCTTTAACGCAACGTTCTTTGCTTTAATTATAATATACTCGAAAACGATTTAAACGCGTCTTTAGCTAATCTAAGAACTAGTTAACTTTACGCTTTTTAAATAAAATAATAGTAGCTATTTTAATTTAGTCGGCTAAAGCTCTTATTATTAAAAATGCGCTTTAAGCTATTATTATAATACTTTTTTACCCTCTTATATAAGCGTAGCTTTATAATTCTTAAATAAGTTACTAATTATAAATAAGATTATAAGTTAATCGTTTTTTAGTCTTGTTTATAACTAATTACTTGCTTTAAAAGCTTAATAAGCTTTGCGCATTTATTTGCGTTATACTCGAAATCGCGGAATTAAATAGCAAGACTAATAATAATAGTATAAAGCTAGTAGTAGCTACGCTTGCAATTAGTGTAGCTAAACTAGTAGCTACCGCTTTTATAATTCTTGTTATAGCTACTCCTTTTAAGCTTACTACTCTTACAATTCTTATTATAGCTACTCCTTTTAAGCGTAGCGCTTATAAAAGTGTAAAAGGTCGCGCGGCTAGTAGTGCGAGGTAGTTTAATTGTATAAAAGGTATTTTAAGCGAGCTAATTAACTTAATAGCAAAAAAGTTTTAATTCTTAAGAGAATTCCTTATTTTTTAGTATAAATAAATAAAAATAAACAAATAAAATAATTTTCTTAAGCTATTTTACATTTTCGATTATTTTACGTAAATCTTAGAAGTTTAACAATAATCGGAAGTATTTAAATTTATAGCATAGCAAGTTTTTAGTTAATTTATTTGCTAGCATTTCCTTTATTAGTAGATATATTACTTAAAATGCACCTTTTGCATGCTTTTAGCGTAGCTATATATTCTAAATATTAATATAGCGTAGCTTAATAGTAATCCTTTTATTCTTTTTAATTATAAGCTTAATTGTTTGTTAATTATCGCAAAAGATTATTTATAATTCTCTTAAGTCGAGCTTAATATCCTTAAAAAAACGCTAAAGAGCTAAAGTTTCCTTGGCTATATGCTTAATAGTAAGCAACTTAGCCTTTATTATAAAGGTAATAATTGTCGACTAACAAGCTGCCCTTTATATACCTAGTCTTCTAAAAAGAGATATAATATACTTTTACAAGGATTGTCAAGTATTTATATTGTCGGCGTAAGATGCGTTAAATGCAATTATTAAGTTAGCGTCGTAGTGTTTTTTAAAGTATTATATTCTTAAGAATCGCGTTTTATATAAGTACTTAATTGTCTAATTTACTATTACGTAATGCTTAAGCCTAAAGTTTATCAAAAACTAAGAAAGCAATAAAGCGGTATATGCTACATTTAGCCTAATTATAATTATAATATAAAGCATTAAACTAACCTTCTCTTAATACTCTTTAACTTGCTTAAAAGGAGCTTATCTAGCGTATTTCTTAAGCTTTAAGATTAAGAGGAGAGTGCTTATACACTTTCTATTAATTAAATAAAATTTCTTTGCAATCTTCTTAATATATATATTATATATAAGCTAAAGCTTCCGCGCAAGTCGATCCCTAATTACAAAAACTCTTAAAAACTACTTTACTTCTCTTATTAAGTAAAAAGCGTAAGCTGCGTTAATTTTTGCAATAATCTCATTTGCTAATGCTTTATCGCTTTTATAAAATATTACTTGCATATTATCGATATAAAATAAAATAAATACCTTATACTTTAAGTTTATATATATACATAGCTTTTCTTTATATAGCTTAAGCCTTATCTTAATTAAAGTGCTTGTAAATTTGTTATATTAAAGCGCTAAGGAGTCCTTTAGCTTATATAAGGCTCGATCGATTTTAGCGCATATGCTAAAGATTTTGAATTTGTCGAGGAGTTAATATATTACTAAGGAGCTTTTAACTAGTCTTTTTGCATTTATAAAAGCATTAATTATATCAAATTGCTTAATTTTTAAATTAAAATAAGCTATAATAGCTATAAATATTTTAAAAGAGCATATTACAAGTGTAATTATATAAGTCGACAAGATAAAGTTTTCCTTTTACAAATTACCCCGTATAATAATCCTTAATTAACACTTAATTAAGTAGCTATTTAAGTTATATTTATATTTAAATACCTATTTTAAAAGGATTAAGTAAGCTATTGTTTTATTATACGAGATTATCCTTTAATAATTTTTAAATTTAAGGTTCTTAAGCTCGAGTATTATATCTTGCTTAAAGAAGGCTTTAAGTAAGTGCTTTTTTAAATTATTTTAAGACTTTAATTCTTTTAAGAGATCGTTTTAATAAATGCAAGGGGTTTTGCCTTTAAAAGTATCCTTGTCCTTTAAGCTTTAATTTTATAAAATCGATATTGCGATTATTATATATACTATCTTATACTTTTCCTCGTTTTTGTTACTTAGTTTGCTTAGCTAATTAGGCTATAGCGTGCTTAAAAGGGACTCGAGGTAATCGGTGTTATCCGATCTTGCTATTATAATAAGTAATATATATAAAGTTATATATATTTAGCTATTATTAAGCTTTACTTTACTAGGGGCATAATTGTTATTATTAAGTCCTTATCTTTAAATTCTCTTGCTTAATTGCGACTTATTTTATACTTTATACTTGTATTTGCGTTTCGGTTTTGCGAGTAGCTTATTAGTGCTTTATTGCAAGCCTTTTAAATTGCTTTATATTAAATTTTAAGCTTAATCCGGTAATAAAGTCCTTCCTTCTCTTTCTTTAATTAAGTGCACTTCTTCAATAAGTTTCAAAAGCTTATTAGCCTCTTTATTTGTCGAACTAAGCGCTAGTATTAGCTTAGCCGAAACCCTTTTACTCCTTTAATTAAAACTTAATATGCTTTTAAGCTTTAAAGTAAGATCCGAGGATATAAGTTTAATCTTTATTACAAGTTTTAAGGTAAAGATTTTTACTTTTAAGTTTTAGCCGCTTGAGTCCTTACTCGAGAGCTCCTTTATACCCCTTATAATAAGCGGGCTTAAAGTTTGCTTAAGCAAATTGTCCTTTTATAGTTTATTATTTTTAAAAATCGATTTAGCGTCTTAAATCTCCTTTTCCTTAATTAGTTTAATTACTTGCTTAATAATTTTAAGTAATTAGCTTATTACTTGTTTAAACTCTTTCGAGTAAAGGGTATCTTTATTAAATGTAACATTTTGCGTAATAATTACTTTCTCAAGCGTAAAAACTTAAATTTTATATATATTAAATGCTATATAGCTAATTAGATATTTGATATGCTTATAAAGATTAACTTTAAAAGCTCTCTTTTATTTCTTAGCTTCGCGTTTTTTAATTAATAAATATGCTTAAGCTTTATATACGTAAATCTTATTTTAATTAAGTTAAAGATTAGTTATTAAGCGTATAATAAGCGCAAGATTATATTACTTAAAATAATTTCGGAACTAAGCATTAAGAACCTTATTAGGTAAGCGTATATTATATGTATATAAGGGGCTTTTATTATATAAGAACATAGTAGCGAGGGTTATTTCTAATTAAAGGTCCTTTAAGAGACTTGCTTTTACGTGCATTTTAATCGACTTAGTTATAGCCTTTTATCTTGCGCATTTAGCACCTTTATTAAGCTTATAAGTATAAGTAAAGGCTAGCTCAATTTTAATACTTGCCTCCTTAGCTTAAAGCTTATACTTTATATATATTTTAATTGCAATAACAAAAGTGTTATTATTATGCTATATTTTGCAAATTGTAAAGTTAAATTGCCTCTTTACTTAATAATCGAAATCTTTAATTATATTAAATATTAAAATCAGAGACTTATTTATAAGAATAAATCTAAAGAGCTTCTTATTATACTTGTCCTTAATTATTAAAAGCTATTAAGCTTTATTATAGCTTTCCGAGAAGTCGAAAAGATTTTATAAAATTTTAAAAAATAATTTTAAAGACTTCTTTTCGGAAGATTGCCTTAAAATAACTTGCATTATATAAGTTATCGAGTAATATATGCACTTAGCTCTTATAATGACCTTAATAATTACGTTTTTTGCGCTTTTAATAAGTGCTTATAAAGCCTTTAAGCTAAAGTGCTTTGCTTATATATGCTATATTTCTTTTAAATTGCTTCTTAGTTTAAAGTAGTCTTGCAAACGCTAAAACCTTACTTTTACACTTTATTTAATTGTTAAAAATATTAAAATTCTTGCTATACTTGTTAGAATTTCGGGAAAAACTTTAAAATAAGTAAAAAGCAGCTTAAATTTAAAAAATACTAAGTTATATATACGCTTTAATTGCTTAAGTATAATGCTTTTCCCTTTAATTTTATACTAAAGCAAGTAATTTAAGCTATAATACTAGACTTTTGCTTTATTTAATCGAGCTTCGGAAATTATATTAATATAAAATCCTTTAATAATTATAATATCCGATAAGGTTAAATCTTTTAAGTTTAAGCTAGCTACGCTATTTAAAACCTTTTTAATTACCCTCTTGCTATATCTTAAGATCGGGAAGCTAAAAGAACCGGCTTCGATGCACTTGTTATAAGCTACTTTAATAAAAGACTTTAGCTTAAATAGTTTTTTGCTATTTATTAAGTGCATAGCGTTATAGTTATTAAGTAAAGTGCTTGCGGAAAGTGGATATCTCGAAAAATCGAGCGTAATATATACCCTTTACCCCGGGGTTAAAGTTATTAAAAGTAAGTTTATAAAAGTAGTATTAATGCTTCTTAGAAATTTCGGTTTTGCTAATCTTTAATCCTTTTTAGAACTATTACTAGTGCTTTTAGACGCTTAATCCTTTGTCGAGCTAAAGACTAATTTTGCAATAATCTTAATCTCGTATTTCTTTTTAAAGAAGCTCTTTAATAATTTAAAGCGCTTAGTTTAAAGGACACGCTTAATCTCTTTGCATTTCTTAGCGCTAAGTTTTTCTCTAATTTCCCTTTTAAATAATCTAATAATTACAATCTTTATAAAGGCGCATTTCTTAAGGCTTTAATTGTGCTTAGTTTTTATATATAAGCACTTAAATCTTATAAAAGCGGGTATAGCGTTAAAGTCTTGCTTTATTTAAGAGTTTAATCGGCCGCTAAGGGTAGCAAAGATTTTTAGGGCTTTAGTGCTTTTTAAAGTTAAATCTTTTAAAGCAACGGCCGAGAAGACGATTTTATACTCTTCGAGCGTAAAACACTTTTTGCTTAGCTTGTCTTATTTAATAAGATTTACTAGCTTACTAAGCGTTTAAGCAAGGGCTATCCTTTTTAAAATTGTAATTAAAAAATCCTTTATTGCAAGCGTTCCTTTAATATCGACTAGCTTAAGCGCTTTAGCCTTCTTATAAATCTATTATTAATTAGCTTATTAGCGCGCTAAGCTAATATTACCTTACTCGGCTTGCTTAAATATAGCTTAATATTCTTGTCTTATTATAATAAGAATACTTGTATCAGTTAGCGCAAATTGCCTTTTTAAAGCTTAAACAGTTAATTATAAAGATTACTCTTTGTTGCCGATAAGCTTTATTATAATAGTCGAAAGGATCGAGGTATCGATAGTTTTACTAATTTAGCTTTAAAGGTAATAATACCGGTTCGAGTTTGCAATTTATACGTTATAAGCAATTAAGTATTCTTTAAAAAGAGTAGCATATTATTCTTTAATATCTTTAAAAGTTAAGGGAATAAAGGAAGTAAGTTGTTTGCTTCTTTAAGTATTTTCGCTTTACTAGTTAATTGCTAAAATGTAGTCTTATTATAGTCGCTTATCTCTTTGTTTTATTAGTTATTCGAGTGTTAGAAGGACATTTAAAGGCTCGATGCTAATATAAGGAGCATTTAGTTTATTAGGGTCGATAAAGTGCTAAATGCCTCGGAAGTTTGCCTAGAATTAGAGTTATATAAATTATATAAGCTATAATTGTTAATCCTTTAAAACAATTGCATATATAACGCGTTACTTAAGTTATTCGGATGCTATAATTAAGATCTTAGTCGAAGCTATAAAATAATTAGTAAAGTATATATTTTAAAAAAGTAAAAAGTGGGCAATTACTTACCTTATTATACAAATAAGCGGAAGCTTTAAGTGCTTACTAGGCTTATAACTAATATGCACAAAGCAAAGTGATAATATAAATTAGTAATCGATAAAAAGTTATCTAATTAAGAACTAAAAAAGAAGGGAGGAGTGCTATTATAATATAGGGTGTAAAGCGCCCCCGATTACGTGAGCTTAGTGCCTTAGGCTGCTGTGAGCCCCTATAATTGCGACAGAAAAGTTAAATAGTGAAAAGTTAAATAGTGAAAAGTTAGATAGTGAAAAGTTAAATAGTAAAAAGTTAAATAGTGAAAAGTTAGATAGTGAAAAGTTAAATAGTGAAAAGTTGGATAAAGAGAAGGAAAGGAAGAAAGGAGGAAGGGAGGGAAGGAGGAAATTATAGAAAAACTTTAATTTCGCTAGTAAAGAAGGGTAAGCAGCTATTACAACGCTGCTTGTGCGCACTTCTAAGGCCCCTTAAAAGTGCGCACAAGTAGCTAAGCTTTAATTTCGCTAGTAAGGAAGGGTAAGCAGCTATTATAATATAAATAAAAGCGCTACTTTCTACTTGTGCCGCTTATTCCTTCGTTTTACTAGACAAAAGTGTTAATTGTTTAATTAATTAATTAATTGATTAATTATATGTTAAATTAATTAATTAATTAATTGAGTGCTAGATTAATTGATTAACTGCTATAGGGGTGACTGCTATGGGGGTGACTGCTATAGGGGTGATTGCTGTAGGGGTGACTGCTATAAGGGTGACTGCTATAAGGGTGATTGCTGTAAGGGTGACTGCTATAGGGGTGATTGCTGTGGGAGTGATTGCTGTGGGGGTGACTGCTATAGGAGTGATTGCTGTGGGAGTGAAGCTTGAGGATTTTGAGGATATACTCCGTGCTTGCTAGCTGTGGGAGTGTTGAAATGGCTAATTGCTATACGACCCAATTCCCGGGCTTATTCTAAATTGTCCTTTAAAACTGGCCTCCAAAACTAGCCTCCAAAACTGGCCTCCAAAACTGTCCTTAAAAGTGCTCTCTAAAAGTGCCTTCCAAAATTGGCCTCTAAAACTGGCCTCCAAAACTGTCCTTAAAAGTGCCCCCCAAAAGTGCCCTCCAAAATTGGCCTCTAAAACTGGCCTCCAAAACTGTCCTTAAAAGTGCCCTCTAAAAGTGCCCTCTAAAACTAGTCCTCAATTGCTAATTAATTGCCCTACTTGCCAATTGACTGCCAAGCGGCTGCTAATAGCACTATACAAGGCTGTATAACTAAACAAAAAATCAATTAATGGCCCCACTTGCCAATTGACTGCCAAGCAGCTGCTAATAGCACGTGCGCTTAAGCAAAAAATCGTTAGCAAGTTTTTTTCCCCCTAATAATCCTTGGAATTGGATTAAGCTTTGAATTATGTTACAAGTGCCAAATTTATAGCCTAAGAAAGAGCATTGGTTAAATGGTCTTAATTACAACTATTTAAAGCTAAAGAAAGAAGAGGTTATTTATAAAGGGTTGCAATTTGTACAAATACTCGAGTTTTGCCACTCCACATTGCCTATACTAGCTACGCTAGTGCACGTGACCACGTGACATAAAATGCTAGAACTATAACAGGTATTAAGAAAAAGGTAAAGTTATTTATATTTTTTGCCTAGTTTTTGCGATAAAGCCTTGCGATTTTTGGTGGGGTTTCTTATATAAAATCTCGACAAGACACTTGCTTAAACGATATACTTTCTTTTCTTACTATAAGCAAAGCAAGCAAAAGGATAACCGACTATTATATATTACAAGCATAAAATATATGTCTTTTTAAAAGAAGATAAATTATCTCTTGCTCTTCTTTTTTTCTTTTCTCTTTTTGCTATTTTGATCTCTATTATTTATTAATTAAATAATCTATTATTAGCCTTAATAAGGCTTTGATTTTTTTTAGTATAAATTTCTTTTAATCGAAGTAGAAAATATTAATTAGAAATGTAGTTAAAAAACTCTTTAAAAACCTTTTAAATACTTTTACATTTTGCTATTTTACTATTTTAGTGTTTTGATAAAACACCCCCTAAAAATCTACTATACACATGTGATGTGGCTTAATCATGCGCTAGGCCCACCAAGTAACAAGGCAAGCTATGCTTTTTGAAGGCCTAATTACATAATATAGCGTGGCGCGCAATTACCCCACTCGACTTGACAACGCAGCGCAACTTACATCTTCAACAACTATAGCAAGCGCGCAACCGTTGTTCTTCTTTAGCATCAAAACAGCTCAATAAATAGAACCAATTATTGTAATAGCCAGTCGATTTCCTACTAGTCGAGTTATTTTACCACTACGAAATTATTCTTGTTAAAACCTCGATTTCAATTGTGTACTTATTGTTAGAACAAGGGAACAAGAACCCGATTAGGCAACCAGGTGTAGG
>Ga0302325_10026169_pt1 | contig 12121 bp, 9 predicted proteins | sample Palsa_T0_2_FD_201948 | JGI IMG/M metagenome (GOLD analysis project Ga0302325, IMG submission 201948) | Peat permafrost microbial communities from Stordalen Mire near Abisko, Sweden - Palsa_T0_2 | ecosystem: Environmental > Terrestrial > Soil > Palsa > Peat permafrost | place: Sweden: Abisko...
GCAACGGCATATCGCCTGCACCCATGGGACAGCCCTTATCTCAAATGGCGTATTGAAACGTGGTCGGGAATCGACGCCGCATCGATTACTCCGCGCCAGTTTATCGACTTCTGCTGGCAGAACCGAATCCATCTGAGACGCTATCTTAGATGGGCCACAGAAATGAGCCGGGCGCCGCAAGAGTAAAATACATCGACCATATCCAGCTGGCGATGCCCGTGGGCGAAGAGCAGCGGGCGCGCGAATTTTACGAAGATCTCCTCGGCATCCCCGAAGTTCCCAAACCGCCGAATCTCGCAAAGCGCGGCGGTTGCTGGTTTGAAGCCGGTCCGCTGAAAGTCCATCTCGGGGTCGAGACCGATTTTCGCCCCGCGCGCAAAGCGCACCCAGCATTCCTGACCGAAGATCTTCCAGCTCTCACGGCGCGACTAACGGCCGCCGGATTCACGCCCAAAACCGACGAACCTCTCGAAGGATATGACCGTATCTACGTAGACGACCCCTTCGGCAACCGCATAGAATTGATGGAACCTTCATGAGCATCGTCGAACTCAACGGCATTTCCAAAGCCTACGGCGAAAAGATCGCAGTTAACGATCTCAGCCTGCGCATCGAACCCGGCACCATGTTTGGCCTGCTCGGCCCCAACGGCGCGGGTAAAACCTCAGCCATCCGCATGATGATCGGCATGACGCTGCCGGACTCGGGTTCCGTCTCGCTGTTCGGCAAGCCGTTCCATCGCAATCTTCTGCCGCGCCTGGGTTATTTGCCGGAAGAGCGCGGCCTTTACAAGCGCATGAAGGTCCTCGAGCAACTGGTCTTCCTGGGGCAGTTGCGCGGCCTTGACGCCGCCCTCGCCACCCGCCGCGCGAAGAACTGGTGCGAGCGCCTGCAGATCGCCGGCTCCCTCGACAGCGTGACGCAATCTCTTTCAAAAGGCATGCAGCAGAAAATCCAGTTCATCGCCACGCTGCTGCATGAGCCGGACCTGATCATCATGGACGAACCCTTCTCGGGACTCGACCCCGTAAACGCAATCCTGCTCCGCGATGTGCTGCTGGAGATCAAAGCCGAAGGTCGGGCGATCCTGCTGTCCACGCACCGCATGGAACAGGCGGAGCAGCTCTGCGATGCCATCTGTCTGATCAACGCCGGTCGGGGAGTTCTGTCAGGCAGTGTGCGCGAAATCAAATCGCGCTACCAACGCGACCGCGTGCTCATCGAATACGAAGGCGACGGGACGTTTCTGCAACACCCCGCCATCGCGAGCTTCCAAACTTTCGCCGGACACACCGAATTTCAGATGAAAGACGGCGCCGACGCGCAACTGATCCTGCGCACTGCCGTGGAAAACGCGAAAATATACCGCTTCGATCTGATGGAGCCGTCGCTCGAGGAAATTTTTGTGCAGACAGTCGGAGGCAAATTCGATGAATAATATCTGGCTGATCGCAAAGCGGGAATATCTGGAGCGCGTTCGCAGTAAAGCCTACCGTATCAGCACGCTCGTGATCCCGCTGGCCATGGCGGGGATTTTCGGCATCGGCGCGGTGTCGGGCAGACTTTCCGGTTCGCGGAGCATCGTCGTAACCTCAGACGACCCGGCGCTCGCGGCCAGCGCCGCAACCGAACTGAGCGAGAAACGCACGTCTGGCGCCTCGGGCCCGGGGGCCCGCAATTCCGGCGACGGGGAATCGCCGTTCCATGTCGAAGTGAGGCCAGGCGCGTCGCCCGCTGACATCAGCGCCTTGAACCAGGAAGTGGAAAGCAAGCAGATCGACGGGTACCTGTGGCTAAAAACGAAGCCGGGAGCGGTGCAGCCCGAGGCGATTTTCGTTTCAGCCGGCTCGGCTGACGCGATCGGCCAGGGCCGCATGACTGACGCGATTGAGCGCGCCATCGTTCACAATGAACTGCTGAAACACGGGGAAGCGCCTGTCGACATTCAAACGCTGCTCAAACCAGTAGACCTGAAAACTATGGAAGTGAAGGCAGGCCAGTTGGTGCCCGCCGACAGTGGCAAACGCTTCTGGGGCGCCTATGCCATGGCTTTCACGCTCTATTTCGCGGTTGTGTTCTACGGAGTTAACGTCGCACAGTCCGTCGCAGCGGAAAAGACGTCGCGTGTGTTTGAGGTGCTGCTGGCGTCGGTTGAACCCGAGACCCTGATGACCGGAAAACTACTGGGGGTGGCAGCCGCGGGACTCACCCAGATGGCCATCTGGATAGCCGCTCTGCTCTACTTCAGCGCCACCTCCATGGCTTCCACGCTCATGGAAGGCGGCCTTGCGGCCTACGGAGTCACCCCCATCCAACTGGTATTCCTCTTCGTTTACTTCATCCTCGGTTTCTTCTTTTACAGCGCTCTCAGCGCGGCTATTGGCGCAGCCGTCAATCAGGAATCGGACGTGCAGCAGTTCAATATGCTGATTGTGCTGCCGCAGGTGATCGGGATTGTGATGATCGTCTATGTGCTCCGCAATCCCGGAGCGTGGCCGGTAGTCCTGCTGTCGCTTTTCCCGCCGGTGACGCACATCGTGATGATGCTTCGTATAGCGGCGATGACGGTGCCCTGGTGGCAACTGGGGCTGTCGGTCGTCATCATGCTGGCGTCGATCCGGGCGCTGTTGTGGTTAGCTTCGCGGATTTACCGTGTGGGAATCCTGATGTATGGGAAACAGGCAACCGTTCCCGAGATTATGCGCTGGATCAGGTACAAATAGCCGTTCAGGCCACAAAAACACCCACGGCGCTCAGCGTCATCAGGCCTGCGCAAAGCCACCCGAGGGCCTTGACGGTGAACGAATTCTTCCGCGCGCCCATCACCCGCTCATCGCTGGTCAGCAGGAGCACCAGCACGATCAAAGGCGGCGCCAGAATGCCATTCAGCACCGCCGACCAGAACAGCATCCGGACCGCATTCAGGCCCGCGAAATCGAACATCATCCCCAACGCCACGGACGCCGCAAGCACGGCGTAAAACTGAGGCGCGACCTTCAAAGGACGATCCAGCGAAGCGCCCCAGCGGGCCGCCTCCGCCACCGCGTAAGCGGCGGACCCCGCCAGCACCGGAACCGCCAGCATCCCCGTACCGACGATCCCCAGCGTGAACAGCAGGTATGCGCCGTTCCCGGCCAGCGGACGCAACGCCTCGGCTGCCTGCCGGGCCGTCTCGATATTCGTTATCCCGTGCGCATGCAGCGTAGTGGCCGTAGTCAGGATGATGAAGAACATCACCATGTTTGAGAAAAACATCCCCGTCACGGTGTCGCGGCGCGAAGCCGCGATTTCGGCATCCGTCGCGCCCTTGCGCTCTTCCGGACCGCGCCCCATCGCCCGCTCCTGCTCCACTTCCTGCGATGCCTGCCAGAAAAACAGATACGGCGAAATAGTGGTGCCCAGTATCCCGGTCATCACTGCAAAGAAATCGCGCGACCAGCGAAACTCGGGGACCAGCGTAGCCCGCAGAACGTGGGACCAGTCCGGATGAGTCATGAACGCCGTCACCAAGTAAGCAAACAGCACCAGCGTGAGCCATTTGAAGATCTTCGCCACCAGCCGGTACGAAGCAAAGACGACAAGCACCACCAGCGCCAGTGCAAACACCGGCGACCATACGGCCGAAGGCACATGCGTCACCATTTCCATGGCTTCGGCCATTCCGCCAATATCGGCGCCGATGTTGAAAATATTGGCCACCAGCAGAATTCCGCAGGCCATCCAGAGAACCCACTTCGGGAAACGATAGCGGATATTCGCCGCCAGTCCGCGCCCGGTCACCATCCCCAGCCGCGCGCACATCAACTGCACCGCGGTCATCAGAGGAAAGCTGAAGAGGGCGGTCCACAGAGGGGCGAGCCCCAGACTCGCCCCTGCTACCGAATAAGTGGAAATGCCGGAAGGATCGTCATCTGCCGCGCCTGTGATCAGTCCGGGGCCGAGGTCTCTGAAGAATGCGGCAACCGGGCTCTTATCGGGCATCGGTCAAGTTTATACTGCGCGACGCTATTTGTCGTGGCTGACGCTGGGAGTGCTTGTTGCAGCCGCGGGCTTCGATTCCGAAGCGGCGGGCTTGCTTTCGGCGGACGATGACGAAGAGGCCGCGTCGGAACTTCCCGATGACGAGGTTTCCCCACTTCCCGATTCGTTCTTCGGCTTCGATTCCGTCTTGTGATCCTCGCTTTTGGTGCTGGAGGAACTCTGTTTGGCGTAGTCGGTGGCATACCAGCCCGTGCCCTTCAGATGGAAAGCCGGCGCTGAAAACAGCCGCTCGACTTCACCCCCGCAATCGGGGTCCGTCTTCAGCGGCTCGTCGGCAAATTTCTGGAGGACTTCAAAAACCCGGCCACATGAGTGGCACTTATATTCATACAGCGGCATTCGGCACTCGTATTCTAGCAGTGATCAAAAAAAAGGCGCATCCGGATCGCTCCGGGTGCGCCTCTTCTAAAGTACCGTACTGGCTATTTCTTCTTCGTCGCCGGACGCGGTTTGCGCGCCGGAGCTGCTGCGAAAGCGGAGGCGGGAAGTCCATCCACGTCCTCTTTACCCATACCCGCAAAGGTGAGCATGTACGGCTCTTTGGCATAAGCGTCGACGACACCCTTGAACTTGAACTCCGTGCCCACGTCAATGGTGCCCTTCAGCGGGGTTTCAAACTGGAGCGTCGCATCGCCAAACGCGCTCTCCACATTAACCACCAGTTCCTTGGGCGAACTCTGCGATACCACCTTGGCCGTGAACATCTTGAATTTCACATCGCCTTCCTGCGGCGGGATTTCCGAACCCTTCACCTGCGCGAAGTAGGTGTCGCCGTCGGGCGCCGTCAGCGCGGTCTTGATCGAACGCCAGAGAGCGAGATCCGGGTGAGCGGTTGCGAACGCCGCCGCATCCCCTTCCTGCTTCTTCTGAATGTCCGTGACGCTTTCAATCGTAAAGCCAGCTGGGGGAAGCGGCGAGGTGTTTGCTGCCTTCATCACATCGGCGAGTCCGTCGTCGCTGCCGTGAAAGCCATTGTAGGCTTTCTTCAGGTAATCTTCAGCAGCCTTCTTGCCTGCCGGCGTCAGCGCCAGAGGACCGGAATCGTCAATCGCACGGGCGATAAAGTAAAGGGCTTCCGGGTAGCGCTCCACCTTCTTCAGCCGCAGAATCAGAGTTCCGAGCGTATAGGAAGCGGTCGCATTATTCGGCGTCAGATCCAGCACTTTCTTGTATTCCGCCTCCGCCGTGGCGTCTCCCTGGGGAGTTTTCCGGTTCATCGCCACAGTTGCGAGCGTCGAATGCGCCTGCACCGCGATCTGCTCTTTGGCCTGTTTCCACTGGTCTGCCGTAGCCGCTGCGGGCTTGTTTTCGTCCGCAAAATATTTATCGAGGTTGTCCGCAAGGTTCTGTGCAGCCTTCTGCGCCGCTTCCACGTCCGCCGGGGATGCGCCCGCCGCCGAACCCTTCGCGGCGATGGCAACCTGGGTCTGCATCGTCATCACAACGCGCTGACCCTTGTAGTCCGATTCGGGATACTTTTGTTCCCACTGGCTCAGGAGGTCCAGTTTTTTCTGCGGGTCGGTCTCTTTGGTCAGAGCCTGGTAAACATCGTACTCACCCTGATCCTTCCACGCGGGGGCTTTCGGAGCCTGCGCCCACGCTCCCGCCACGAAAACGCTCAACGCAATTACGCCAGTCAGCTTCTTCGACAAACGATCAAACACGTTCCGTTGCCTCCCGCAATTTATTGCTTTCCGTTACCGCCAGTTCCAATTCTAATAACAATCGGGACAAAGCGGAGTATACCGAACCCGCATCGCTCCGGCAATCGAACCACCTCAGCTCCTGCTTCAGGGAGCGCTCCCTGAGTGTGGACACCGGTCACATTCATTTAGTTCCCGGCGACTCCATCGCAGCCGGAATGTCTCCATAGCGTAATCAAAGTCGCTCCCGTTTGCAACCACGCGGGTTTATACCGTATCGCTCGTATTGTTACAATCGCGCAAGCCCGGTGCGCACATTCGATCTCGCAGTTATCTTCGCTTACCTGGCCGGAGTGACGTGGTTCGGCGCGCGCTTCAAAGACCGGCAGAAGTCCCTCAAAGATTATTTTTTAGGTGGCCGCACCGCCCCCTGGTGGGCCATCGCGCTATCGATTGTCTCCGCTGAAACCAGTACGCTCACGATTATCGGTACTCCGCCGCTCGCCTACGCCGGAAGTTTTGTCTTCCTGCAGGTCGTCTTCGGTTATCTTCTCGCCCGGCTCGTGATCTCCACAATTTTTCTGCCCCAGTATTTCAAAGGCCAGCTGTTCACCGCCTACGCCCTGATGGAGCGCCGGTTCGGTCCGCGCGTCCGGAAAGTCACGGCGGCAGTCTTCCTGGTCACCCGCTCGCTCGCCGAAGGCGTGCGCGTCTTCGCCATTTCGATTGTGGTCTCGATCATCCTCGGCACCAGCGGGCTGACGTCAATTCTCGTGATCATAGGGCTCACCTTGTTCTACACATTCGAAGGAGGCATGACGGCCGTCATCTGGACCGACGTAATCCAGATGGGAATGTACGTGTTCGGCGCGGCCGTCAGCTTTTTCGTCCTCGCGGGCAAGATTCCCGGCGGACTCCCGCACGTTCTCGCCGTCGCCGCGCCCGCCGGGAAATTCCAGATCTTCGATTTCCACTGGTCGTGGACCTACCCGTATACGTTTTGGGCGGGAATTATCGGCGGCTGTTTTCTCACCACTGCAAGCCATGGCACCGATCAGCTGGTGGTGCAGCGGCTGCTCAGCGCCCGTTCGGAGCGCGAGAGCCGCCTCGCGCTACTGTCCAGCTGGATTGTGATCTTTATCCAGTTCACCCTGTTCCTCACCATCGGAACCATGCTGTGGGTTTACCGCAACGGCCACGTTTTCCCGAAAGAGCAGCTGGACCGCCTGTACCCCACCTTTATCTGGGAGACACTGCCGGTCGGGATCGCCGGACTGGTCATGGCCGCAATCCTCGCTGCCGCCATGGCGAACCTCTCCGCGGCGCTCAACTCCCTCGCCTCCGCAACCGTGGTGGATTTCTACCAGCCGCTCACCGGCTCGCGACATACGGCTGCTCATTATTTAAAGGTCTCCCGATTCTCCACTATCCTGTGGGGCGGCGTGCTGGCCGCGATCGGAGTAGTCTCCAGCCACTGGGGTTCGGTGCTCGAATCGGGGCTTTCCATAGCATCTGTTACCCTCGGAATCCTGCTCGGTGTGTTTCTGCTTGGAATCCTGACAACGCGTCCCGGCGAAAATGCAGCCATTGCCGGAGTAATTGCCGGCGCCTGCGTTATGTTTGGCGTCAAATTCGCCACAGCCATTCCCTTCACGTGGTGGGTCCTGATCGGTAGCGCCGCCACGTTTGGCTCCGGCTACACGGCATCATTTGTCCTGACAGAAAGGAAGGCCTCCGCATGACGGAACTGAAGCGCGACCTGGGAATCTGGGCGGCCCTCGCCATTGTCGTCGGCACGGTCATCGGCAGCGGCATCTTCCGCGTCCCCCAGTCGATGATTCTTAATGTCGGTAGCGTACCCCTGGTTTTCCTCGTCTGGGTCGTTGGCGGGGCGCTGTCGCTCGCAGGCGCCCTAACCTATGCCGAACTTGCGGCTGCGATGCCGGGCGCGGGTGGCGAATACGTCTACCTCACAGAAGCCTACGGACCGCTCTGGGGCTTTCTCTATAGCTGGACGCAGATGTGGGTGGCAAAGAGCGGCTCCATCGCCACCCTTGCTACCGCTTTTTTTGAGTACACCGCCCATTTCGTTCCGCAATTCGAGCAAGCCTGGTTCACAATCGGGCCCTTTTCCGTCAAATACGGCCAGGGATTCGCCCTCGTCCTGATCCTCGCCTTGGGAGGAATCAACTACTTCGGCGTCAAAATAGGCGGGAATGTGCAGATAGCGGTAACTGCGCTGAAACTAGCGCTGATCGCCGCGATTATTCTCGCCGGACTCTTTTATTCCCACCCGACCGAAGCTGTTATCGGCGCACCGCCCCTGGTAAGACCCGCGTTCGCCGGTTTCATCGCCGCCCTGGTAGGCGCGCTCTGGGCCTATGATGGCTGGAACAATGTTGGCATGGTGGCTTCGGAAATCAAGAATCCGCAGCGCAACCTGCCGCGAGCGCTGATCGGCGGCACTCTGGCGGTAATTGCCATCTATATGCTGGCCAACTGGGCGTACTTTCGCGTCCTGAGCCCGGCCGAAGTCGGCGCACACAAACTGGTAGCCGCCGAAATGATGCAAAGAATAAAAGGACCCGTCGGCGCCAGCGCCGTCTCCATCGCCGCTATGATCTCGATTTTCGCGGCCCTGAACGGTTCCATCCTCACCGGTGCCCGCGTCCCCTATGCGGCCGCGCGCGACGGTCTCTTCTTCCGCTCCGCCGCCCGGGTTCATCCGGCGTTTCACACTCCCGGAATTTCCATCCTGATGCTGAGCGCCTGGTCGTCCATTCTCGTTCTTTCCGGAAAATACGAAGAACTATTCGATTTCGTTGTGTTCGGAAGCTGGATCCTTTACGCCATGGCAACCGCCTCCGTTTTCGTCTTGCGCCGGAAGCGCCCGGATCTTGTCCGGCCGTACAAGACCCTCGGCTACCCCGTAGTTCCATTACTGTTCCTCGCGGGCGCGGCAGTACTGGAAATTAGTACTCTTTGGACAAAGCCGCGTGAGTCGATTGCCGGAATTGTGTTGATTTTATTGGGATGTCCGTTCTATTTTTATTGGAGGAGCCGCTCTGACGGGCCCGCCGAGCCTCGTTCAAGCGTCCGCGATTAAAAGAGTCCCGGTACGGGATTTTCCGTTCTTCGTTCTATATTCGGAACAAAACCCTTGCATTGTTCTTTGGAATGGGGTTAAATTTTATCTGGAGACACGCTCGTATGCGCTTCACTTGTTCCAGATCCGGAACGGGGCCGGGAAGGGGTCCGGTGGACGCGCAGCCGGGAGGGCCTGCCCGAAATATTGATTCAGGAGCCACTAAATTGGACGTTACGAAAATTCTAGAGGAATTGCGGCAGGAGCGGGAGCAGCTGGAAGAGGCTATTTTAAGTCTGGAACGACTGGCGCGCGGACGCGGCCGGCGTCGTGGCAGACCGCCTTCATGGATGGTGGAGGCAAAAAAGCGGGGTCGGCCCGTGGGCAGCAAGAATAAGACGAATGGTGCTAAATCAACCGCTTCGGCTGCGGCCTAAGACGGACCGCTGTCGTTGAAAACAAAGGAAGTGCCACCGCTGGCTAAAGAGGGGCACTGCACACGCAAGGGAGTGCACCCTCTTGGCCGTCAGCGATATATCAGATATTTCTGACGTTTTATCAGAAAGTCCGCAAAACCCGAACGCGCCGCCCCAATTGCATCGCCTCCGGAAGTCAAAGCCCGCACTACCGCCCCGTTTCCGATCAGATCCCGATCCTTTTCCCAGACTATTTCTTTCGGATAAAGCGCGCGCAACGCCATCGCGAGCTCCAGGCCGAGCCGTTCCGAGGAAAAAACATCCCGGTTCGTTACCACAAAGCTCAAGCCTTCCACGGTCTTCCCGCTCAAATTCGACGATGCCGGCTTAAAACGCACCGGATAAAACCGCACGCCCGGAATATTTCGTTCTCCCAGCTTCCGGGCCAGTTCCGGCCCATGAATCCACTCCGCTCCGATCTGGCCAAAAGGCGAATCGGTGCCTCGCCCCACGGAGTAATTCGTCGAATATTCCAGCATTCCAAGCCCGGGATAAAGCAGCGTCTCCGTCAAGTTTCGGATATTTGGCGACGGATCTACCCACGGCAATCCAGTCTCATCGAACCATTCCCTGCGGCTCCACCCCGTCATTTCAACAACATGGAGATCCGCGCCCAGATGTTTTTCGCCGTTCACCAGCTTCGCCAGCTCACCCATCGTCATCCCGTGCCGCAACGGCAGGGGAAATGAGCCGATGAACGAGAGCTTGTCCGCGTCGAGCACCGGCCCCTCCACGTGCTCCCCTGTAATCGGGTCGGGCCGGTCGAGAACATAGAAGGGCAATTTCGCCTTTGCCGCCTCTTCCATCGCATAAATCATCGTCGATTCATAGGTATAGAAGCGGACTCCGACATCCTGAATATCGAAAACAAGCACGTCCAGCCCCCGCAGCATTTCCGGCGTGGGGCGGCGCGTCTGGCCGTAAAGGCTCCACACCCTGATTCCGCTCGCGGCGTCGGTCGTATCCGCCAAACCTTCCCGGTCTTCCACGCCGTTAATTCCATGCTCGGGAGAAAACAGCGCTACCAGTTTCACCCCCGCGTCGCGCATTACGTCGATATTTCGTTTCCCGGTCCGGTCAATTCCCGTCTGATTGGTAATCAGCCCCACGCGCTTGCCCTCGAGGGCCCGGAAGTGTTCCTTTTCCAGAACATCGAGTCCGGTTTGAGTGGGCACGGATGCTTCGTCATAGCTGATCGCCGCCGCGACAATCGAGGCTACTTTTCCGCGTAAAGGCGTGATGGCTTTTCCGGCATGCGGATGCACGGCGTTCGTCAGCAGCACCACATAAGTTTGCGAAGCGGGATCGATCCAGATCGAAGTTCCGGTAAAACCCGTGTGCCCAAACGAACCCACGGGGAATAAATCGCCGCGTACTCCGGAATAAGGCGACTGAATATCCCAGCCCAGTCCGCGCAGCACCGGCTGGCCCGCCGGCGTGGCCGGTTGCGTAAACGCCCGGATCGTCGCCGGGCTGAACAACCCGTCGCCGCCGTCGAGAATCATCTGGCAGAATTTCGCTACATCGTCGGCCGTCGAAAAAACCCCTGCATGCCCCGCCACCCCGCCCATATACCGCGCCGTCGGATCATGCACCACGCCGCGCAGGACTTTCCCGTCTTTCTGCATTTCGGTGGGCGCGATGCGGGCCATCAGCAAAGCCGCCGGTAAATATCCGGTGTCCTTCATTCCCAGTGGATCGAAAAGAATCTTTTTGACGTATTCGTTCTCGGGCAATCCGCTCACACGATGCACGATCTCGCCCAGCAATTCGAAATTGATATCGCTGTAGACGAACTTCACTTCCGGCGGATCTGCAGGCTTATCGGTCAGAGCCCGGTGAATCCCGGTCTCATACCCGCTCCACACAGGCTCAAGATCCAGATCCGGCCGGAGTCCCGAAAAATGCGTCATCAGATCCCGTACAGTAATGGGACTGTCGCCACCCTGAAACTCCGGAAGATAGGCGGTCACCGGATCGCTGATCCGCACCCTGCCCTGCTCCACCAGCTTCATCATGGCGCTGGTGGTAGCCACGATCTTGGTTAGCGAAGCCAGATCGAAAATCGTATCGATCGTCATCGGCTCTTTCGCCGGAACCAGCGCGCGCGACCCGTACGCCTTGCGATAAACAACCTGACCGTTGTGGCCCACAACCAGAGTCGCGCCAGGAATCCTGCCTTCGCGAATCGCAAGTCCGATCGCCGCGTCAAGATCGGCCGCGCCGCGAAAAGGCGTCTGCGCGGACGCGCCTTGTACAAGAAGCAAAGTGCAGCAAAGCGCCGCTGGCAGCGTCAGTTTCATGATTTTTACCGGTCCCGCACCTTCGAGCGTAACAGCACTCGTGACAGACAGGGCTTGCGCCCCTATCCGTCATTCTGCTATAAATCCACGGTACCGGGTAGCAGCGAGAGGGAAGCTGCTTATGACAAAGAAACCAACCGTAACGGGTAAGGCAGCGATCAGGGGACGTGCGCAGGCAAACGGCGCGCAGCCGGCAGACGAGCCCAGCCCCTCCGCCACGCAGCTGAAGGCATACGAAGAAGCGATCACGCTCTTCGCGCAGTCGAAGCTCACCGAAGCGCACAAACGATTTCTCCAGGCCACCAGCGGGCCGGCGCCTCACATCGCCGACAAGGCCCGTTCGTACGCGCAAGTGTGCGAACGCCGCACCGCCGGCTTCGACCTGAAACTCAGCACCGCGGAGGATCACTTTAATTACGGAGTCGAGCGCCTCAATGCGCGCGACGTGGTTCGCGCCAGAGACCACCTCGGCAGGGCTCTGAAACTCGATCCCCGTGCGGACCATGTGCTTTACACTATTGCGCTGTGCTGTGGCATTTCCGGTGACGGCGACGGCGCATGTGAAAATCTGAA
>Ga0302325_10026170_pt1 | contig 12120 bp, 16 predicted proteins | sample Palsa_T0_2_FD_201948 | JGI IMG/M metagenome (GOLD analysis project Ga0302325, IMG submission 201948) | Peat permafrost microbial communities from Stordalen Mire near Abisko, Sweden - Palsa_T0_2 | ecosystem: Environmental > Terrestrial > Soil > Palsa > Peat permafrost | place: Sweden: Abisko...
TGATGACAATAGTCATCATCGATAGAGATCCTGATCTACGTGTAGGCAGCCCAGATGTAATACCCCACCACAGCCGCGAACAGCACCGCGTCCAAGCGATCCAAAGCCCCCCCATGTGCCCCGAACATCCGCCCGGTGTCCTTCGCGCCGGCCTCGCGCTTGACGAACGACTCGAACAGGTCGCCGATCGGCGCCACGATCGCCACGCCGAGACCGAGCACGAGCGCGTGGGTGCCGGGCAGCCAACCCTGGTAGCGCCCGGCGAACCAGACACCGAGGACCGCGCAAACCATTCCGATCAGAAGGCCCTCGACCGTCTTGTTCGGGGAGATGTGCGGTGCCAGGGGACGCTGCCCGAACATCCTGCCACCGAGGTAGGCACCGGTGTCGCCGAGGAACGTGCCGACGAGCACATCGATCACAATCCCCAGTCCGTGCGGCAGACCGCGCAGGAGCACCGCGTGGGCGAGCGCGAAGCCGATCCAGTAGATCCCCAACAGCGTCACCGCCATCCCCCCCACGCTCGGCCGGGTCTGGAGCAGCGTCAGCCCGAACAGCATCGGCAGCGCCGCGACCGCGACGAGCAGGATCTGGAACTGGCCGCCGTACAGAGCCGCCACCAAGAGGCCGGCCAGCGCGATGAAGCCGGCCAGCCGGACCGGGTGTGCGCGGTCGTACATCGCGTAGAGCTCGTGCATACAGATACATCCGAGCACGAACAACCCGAGCGCGAACACCAGGCCACCCTCGATCACGAGGAACAGCGCGACGGCAATCGCGGGCACGGCGGCGAGCAGTCGCGCGTTCAGATCCGAGCGCTGCCCCACTGGCGGCCTACGCGCGCCCGCACGTCTCCGAGCGGCGCCGTCCCGGGCTGAGCGTTGTGGCGCGCGTCCTCTCGCGGGACGGCCCGAGACCGCTCGTCGCGAGCCACCTGCGGGTGTGTGGGGGCCGCCGGCCATTGCGCCCGTTCAGCGCCCGCCGAAGCGCCGGCGGCGCTCTGCGAACTCGGCCAGCGACTCTTCGAACGCGGCGCGTGTGAAGTCCGGCCACAGCTCCTCGCGCGAGATGAACTCGGAGTAGGCCGACTGCCACAGCAGGAAGTTGGACAGCCGCCGCTCGCCGCTGGTGCGGATGATGAGCTCGGGGTCGTGCATCTCCGGTGCGTAGAGGCATTGTCGAAACTCCTCCTCGCTGCTTCCAGTAAAACGCTGCGCGGCGTCGAGGATCTCCGCGCGGCCGCCGTAGTTGAAGGCCACGAACAGCGTGATCCGCTCGTTGGATGCCGTCAGGGCTTCGGCCCAGTCCATCTGCTCCACGAGCTGATCGCTGACACCAGCACGGCGCCCGATGAAGCGCATCCGCACGCCTTCCTCGTGCAATTCGGGGGTTTCGCCGGCTATCCGCTGCGAGAACATCTCCATCAGGCCCGCCACCTCCGCTGCGGGGCGCAACCAGTTCTCGGTCGAGAACGAGTAAACGGTCAGCTCCTCGATCCCCAGCTCCGCGGCGTCGCGCAGGCGCGCCTTGACCGTGTCGGCCCCGGCGCTGTGACCATCGTTGACGGGCATGCCGTGGGCGCGCGCCCAGCGACCATTCCCGTCGGTGATGATCGCGACATAGCGCGCCGCCTGAGATTCCCGGCCGTCGGAGTCACGGACCTCCGAATCGGCGCCCTCCAAATCGCGACCTTCCAAATCCCGGCCCTCCAAATCCGCCGTGGGCGGCATCAGACCTCGAGGATCTCCTCTTCCTTGGCCTTCAGCACGCCGTCGAGGTCTGCGACCTTGCCGTCAGTGAGCTTCTGCAACTCGACCTCGGCGCGGTGCTCATCATCGGAGCTGGCTTCTCCTTCGGACTTCAGCTCGCGCAAGTGCTGCATTACGTCGCGACGAACGTTGCGGATCGCCACGCGCCCCTCCTCTGCCAGGTTGCGCACCACCTTGACCAGCTCGTGCCGGCGCTCTTCGGTCAGCTCGGGCACCGCCAGACGGATCAGGTTGCCGTCGTTGGATGGGTTCAGGCCGACGTCGGACTCGTTGATCGATTTCTCGATCTCCTTGATCGATGACTTGTCATACGGCTGCACGGTAATCAAGCGGGCCTCCGGAGCGGAGATCGTGGCGAGCTGATTCAACGGCGTGACCGCGCCGTAGTAGTCGACGACAATCCGGTCGAGCAGCCCCGGGCTGGCGCGCCCAGTGCGCACGGTGGAGAACTCCTGGTGGGCCGACTCAAGCGACTTAGTCATACGCTCGCGCGCGTCGTCGAGCAGCTGGTCGATCACGTTTTCAGTCGAGGCCATCACCGTCTCCTTGCGCTGTCGAAACCAAAGTGCCCACGCGTTCGCCTGAGATTATCCGCAGGATGCTCGTCGCATCGTCCATGTTGAACACGTTCAAGGGCATCGAGTTCTCCATGCACAGCGCCAGCGCCGTCGAGTCCATCACCCGCAGGCGGCGCTCAAGCGCCTCCATGTGCGTGATCTCAGGGATGAACTCCGCCTCAGGATCGAGCGCCGGGTCGGCCGTGTAGACACCCTGCACGCCGTTCTTGGCCATCAGGATGATCTCGGCATGGATCTCCGCGGCGCGCAGAGCGGCGGCGGTGTCGGTCGTAAAGAACGGGTTGCCGGTGCCCGCGGCGAAGATCACGACGCGCCCCTTCTCGAGGTGGCGCATCGCGCGACGGCGGATGTAGGGCTCGGCGACCTCGGAGATCCCCAGTGCCGACTGCACGCGCGTGGGGCTGCCCTGCTTCTCCAGTGCGTCCTGCAGCGGCAGCGCGTTGAGCACCGTGGCGACCATCCCCATGTAGTCGGCGGTCGCGCGGTCCATGCCAGCGGCAGCGCCCTTCATGCCGCGATAGATGTTTCCCGCGCCGACCACGATCGCGACCTCGACGCCCTGCGCGCGCACGTCTGAGACCTGCCGCGCTACCGCCACCACGCGCTCGGGGTCGGTGCCGTAGTTCAGCTCGCCCATCAGGGCCTCGCCGGAGAGCTTCAGCAGGATGCGTTTGAAGACGGGGTCGGCCATGCGGCCGGAGCCTACTGACCTACTGCAAACCGTGTGAAACGGCGGATGACGACGTTCTCGCCGGTGGTCGCGGTGAGCTCGTCGCGCAGCTGCTGGACGGTCTTGCCCTCGAACTTGGGGTTGTGCATCTCCTGCTCGAGCAGCACAATCGTTCCAAGCCAGGAGTCGAGCTTGCCCGAGACGATTTTCTCGCGCACGTTCTCGGGCTTGTCGGCGGCCTCCTGCTCGTAGATGCGAGCCTCGGCGTCACGCTGCTCGGCGGGAACGTCCTCGCGACTGACGTATTTGACCGTCGGGGTCGCGGCGATCTGCATCGCAATGTCGCGCGCGAAGCGGACGAAGTCCTCATTCGTGGCCACGAAGTCGGTGTTGCAGTCGACCTCGATCAGCACTCCCACCTTGGCGCCGGCGTGCACATAGGACTGAACCGTGCCCTCGGTGGCCACACGCTCGCCGAGGTCCTGGACCTTCTTGCCCTGCTTGACGCGCAGGATCTCGATCGCCTGCTCAATCTCGCCACCAGCCTCGGTGAGCGCCTTCTTGCAGTCCATCATGCCCGCGCCCGTGCGCTCGCGCAGGGCCTTCACGTCCTGTGCGCTGATCTCAACGGTGCTCATGACGGGCTCGACGCCTCCTCCGGGACCGAAGTAGCGACCGGCTCCGCAGAGGGCTCGGGCGCTGGACTCTCGGCAGGAGTGCTCGCCGGCGCTGGTGGCGGGGACGTGGCCGCGGCTGGCGCGGGGGGCTCATTACCGTCCTGCGCCGGGGTAGCAGCAGACGCTGCCGGAGTCGTGGTGGCAGCCGCTGGCGCCTGGGTCTGTGCAGGCGGCGGAGAGGCGACCGCAGCCTGAGCCGCGGCGGCAGCGGCACGCTCGGCTGCCTCACGTTTGACCTGTTCCTCGGCCTCGCGCTTGACCTGTTCCTCGGCCTCGCGCTTGGCGCGGGCCTCCGCCTCGATGCGAGCCTTCTCCTCGGCCTCTTTTCGGGCACGATCCTCCTCGGCACGGAACACCGAGTGCCCCTCGGAGACGACCTGGCCGATCGCCTGGGTGATCAATGCGCAGGAACGGATCGCGTCGTCGTTACCGGGGATCACGAAGTCGATCCCATCCGGGTCGCAGTTGGTGTCGACCAGGCCGATTATCGGGATCCGCAGGCGCCGAGCCTCTTTGACGGCGATCTCCTCGGTCTTGAGGTCGATCACAAACATCGCGTCGGGCACGCGCTGCATGTTCTTGACGCCGCCGAGGTTCGCACGCAACTTCGCGAGATCGGCCTGCGCGGCCATCCGCTCGCGCGTGGGCAGCAGCGCGAGCTGGCCGTCGGCCTCATAACGTTCGAGGTCATGCAGGCGGCGGATACGCTGGTTGATCGTCTGAAAGTTCGTCAAGAGGCCGCCCAGCCAGCGATGGTTGACGAAGGGCATGCCGGACGCTTCGGCGACATCCTTGACCGTGTCGCGGGCCTGCTTCTTGGTGCCGACGAACAGTACGGTCCCGCCACGGTGGGCGAGCGTCCCGGCGAACTCCTGCGCCTGGTTCAGCGCGGTGGAGGTCTTGAGCAGGTCGATGATGTAGATGCCGTCACGCTCACCATGGATGAAGCGGCGCATCTTGGGGTTCCAGCGGCGCGTCTGGTGACCGAAGTGAACGCCGGCCTCCAGCAGCTCCGCTATGCCTACTTGAGCCACGAGGTACTCCCTTTGTATGCGATTGGATGCCGTGCGGGGGAAGCGGACCCGGTTACGCGGCGAAAGTCGCGATCCGGGCAGGGCCGCAATCCTGGACCCACACGGGTCGAAGATCTTCTGGTTAGCCGTTCAGGATAGCTCTTCGGCCCGTGCGAGCGCCCGCTGGAGGTCGGCCGGTAGCGGCGAGAGCACCTCGACGGGCGCGCCCGTGAGGGGATGCTCGAAGGAGAGGCGCGCGGCGTGTAGGAACTGGCGCTCCAGCCCGAGCAGGCCCGGGGCTCCGTACTCGGGGTCCCCGCAGACGGGATGGCCGATCGCCTGCAGGTGCACGCGGATCTGATGGGTGCGACCCGTGTCCAGGTGCAGCCGCAGTAGCGATGTACCTGGAAGGGCACGGTCGAGCGTGAAGTGGGTGCGCGCCTCGCGCGGCCTGGAGCCGCCGACGGTCATGCGCGTGCGCACGCGCGGATCGCGTCCGATCGGCGCCTCGATCGTCCCGCTGCGCGCCGGCGGGCGCCCCTCCACCAAGGCGATGTACTCGCGCTCGATGCGCCGCTCTGCTAAGGCGGCCTGCAGTAGCCGGTGGGCCTCGTCTGAGCGCGAGACGACGAGCAGGCCGGAGGTGTCGCGGTCGAGCCGGTGCACGATCCCCGCCCTGCCCTCCTCACCACCGGCCGGATTGAGGCCCGCCTGCCCAAGCAGCTGCGCGAGCGTTCCCTCGCGATGGCCCCGGGCGGGATGGACGACCAGGCCGGGCGCCTTGTCGATAACGAGGAGGTGAGCATCCTGGTAGACGATCTGAAAGAGCGGTGAGTCGGTCACGCCGAGTCCTTACGTGGGGTCTCCAGGACGAACAGCAGCAGCAGCACGCCGAGCGTGATTGAGGTGTCGGCGAGATTGAAGGGAGGCCAGCCGAGCGGGAGCTTGATGAAGTCGGTGACCGATCCTTCGTGCAGGCGATCGAGGATGTTGCCGAGCGCGCCGCCGATCAGCATGCCGGTCGGTAGCCAGATCAGCGGACGCGTGACGTGCAACGCGAAGTAGACGAGCAGCGCGAGCAGCGCAACGCCGATCACGATCGTGACCGCGGCCCGGTTTCCGGGCAGAAAGCCGAAGGCGACGCCGTGGTTGCGGGTGTTGACGAGCTGGAGTCCAGGCAACACCTTGCGTTCTTCGCCAGGGACGATCGACTGGCGGATCAGGTGCTTTGAGAGCTGGTCGGCGGCGATCACGACGATCACGACGAGCCCGGCGCGGACCCAGGCGCCGAGCGCGCTGACGGAGCCCATCCCCGCGGCTCAGCCGCCCAGGAGGCCGCGGACGATCACGCTGTTGATGATCTCCAGGGTGAAGATGGCGAGCAGCGGGCTGAAGTCGATCCCACCGAATGACGGCAGAAAGCGGCGGAAGATACGCAGGAACGGCTCGCAGACGTCGCGCAGGAACCCCATTACGATGTCGGTTGCGCGCCAGTAGGGAGGGTGCACGCCGAGGGAGAACAGCAGCTGGATCACGATGTAGAGGACGATCAGGAGCGTGTAGACGTAGATCAACGTCGACAGGTATTCAGCGAGCTGGGTGGAAATGCTGGCAAGGATCATCGCGGGCGGGGGTGCGTTGGTTCCAGGACCGCGTCGAGGGCGTCGCTGAAGGCCGCGCGCAGCCCGGCGCGCTCCAGGGCCGCGAGGCCGCGAGCGGTGACTCCGCCCGGGGATGCCACCTCGCGGCGGACGGCGAGTGTGTCGTTGCCACGACGGCGCAGCAGCTCGGCGGTCCCGGCGAGTGTCTGTACGACCAGCTCAGCGCTCTGGGCGGCAGGAATGCCGCGGCGCACACCCGCGTCGATCTGCGCCTCGGCGACGAGCGCCACGTAGGCGGGGGCACACGACATCAAGCCCATCGCGACGTCGACGAGCGCATCGGAGAGCACGACGAGCGTGCCGAGCTCGGCGAACAGCTCGGCGACCGGCGCGTCGAGCGCATAGCGATCGTCAGGCGCGGCCTGGACGACCGCGCCCTGGCGAACCTCGACGGGGAGCGAGGGGATGAAGCGATAGACCGGACGGTCGGGGTAGGCGTCGTGGAGCGCCGCAAGGGATGTGGCCGCGAGAATCGAAGCGACCGCCTTGGCGTGCGGCGCCACCTCCTGCGCTACATCGGCCAGCTGAGCGGGCTTGTGGCAAAGCACGACCAAGTCAGCGCGCTGCGCCAGCTCCCCGTTCGTGGCCAGCACCTCACCCCCAACCTCCTTCGTCAGCGCCTGTGCACGATCGGTGACGGGATCGGCCACGAGCACGGGCCGATTCCATCCGCGCGCAAGCGCCCGCGCCATGTTCCCTGCGCCGATCAGACCTATCTGCATAGTGCGCCTAGGCTACCGACCCGACCTGCTCACGACTGATTGAAGAAGCCCTTCTCGATCAACCTTGCCCGCTCCTCAGCGGAGATCTCGACGTTGCGCGGCGTGAGCATGAACACCTTGTCGGCGATCCGCTGCATGCCACCGTTGAGCGCGTAGGTGAGGCCGGAGGCAAAGTCGATCAGGCGCTTTGAGAGATCAACGTCGGTGCCCTGGAGATTGAGGATCACCGGGATCGAGTCCTTGAACTTGTCGGCGATCTGCTGGGCATCGTTGAAGGACTTCGGCACGACCAGATGCACGCGGACATCGCCGTTGCCGTTGCCACGACCTCCGACGGGGCGCAGCGCAGTCGTCGCGCGCCCTCCCCTGGGCTCGTCCTCGGCGAAGATGTCGTCGTACTCGTCGCGGCGGCGGCGCAGACGGCGGACGTTCGGCCGCTCGCGGTAGCGATCCTCCAGATCCGCCTCCGGCGGCGCATCGTCGTAGCCGTCGTCGTCGTGATACTCCTCGGCCAAGCCGAAGTACACGAGCGCGCGGTGCCAGGAATCACGGAAGGCCATAGTAAGTAGATGCGTCTTCGCCCGGCAAGCCGGTTTCCCTGCTCATGCTAGCCATTTGGCTCGGCGCGAGCGAGAGCCTAAGAGTACAGTCTCGTGCCGATTCGCACGATAGTCGCACCCTCTGCCACCGCCACGCGGTAGTCCTGGGAGGTGCCCATCGACAGCCGCTGCAGGCCACGATCGTCGGCCAACGTACGCAACGCAGAGAACCAGCGGCGGCTGTCCTCCGGATTCTGGGCATACGGAGGCATCGTCATCAATCCCACCACGGGGAAGGGAGCGCGCTCGATGAACGCGTCGAGCTCCTCGGGGGCGACTCCCTCCTTGCCAGGCTCGGAAGCGACGTTCACCTCGATCAGGATCTCCAGGCCCGGGTGGGCATCGGTCTGATGACGAGCCAGCTCACGTAACGCGGAGTCGGAGGCGACCGAATGGATCAGCCGGACGTGCGGCACGATCGCCTTGACCTTACGGCTCTGCAGCCGGCCGATGAAGTCCCAATCAAACAGCTCGCCATGGGCGGCGATCTTCGCTGCGAGGTCCTGAGCGCGGTTCTCACCGACCAGCTCGATGCCGGCCTCGGCAAGCGTCGGCAGGTCCTCGGCGGACACGTACTTGGTCGCGGCTAGCACCTCGACCTCGCCCGGATCCCGCTCGGCGGCCTTTGCAGCAGCCGCGATCTCCTCGCGCACCTCGTCCAGGTTCGCCCGCACGGTGTCCGCGCGCAGGTCGGGGATCAGCTCAACCACGCCACTCCCCCCTGCCGCCCGGCGCGAGCACCTTCGCGACGGTATGAGAAGAAGCGCTCGTCGCAGATCGTGCACGCGGCGATGTCGCTTACCTCGCTCACGCCCGCCGCCAACAGCCGCTCGCGCGCGATCGCCTTCAGGTCGATGTTCCGGGTATGCGGGCTCTCAACTCTGTGAGATCCGCTGAACGCAGCGTGAACCTCCTCGCCGACCTCGTAGCAGCAGGGCCCGGCGCCGGGCCCGACGACCGCGACCATCTCGCCCGCACCGCCCAGCTCTCTGACCGCGCGCACGCCCTCCTCCAAGACCCCCGCCGCGAGGCCGCGCCAGCCGGCGTGCACCATCGCCACGACGCCGCTTGAGCCGAGCGCGACGGGCAGGCAGTCAGCTGTGAGCACCATCGCTCCGATGCCGCGCAAGGCGGTGGCCTGACCATCGGCCTCGACGTGGGGCTGGGTCTCGGTATCCACGGCTGTCCCGATCTCCCCGCGCGCTTCCCTACCTTCTCCCCCTGCGTGCACCCGCCGAACCGTGGTGCCGTGGACCTGGTAGCCACGCACGAGCCGGCCCAGTCCAAGCCGCTTACGCAGCTGTTCGCGTGCATGCAGACCATGCTCAGCACCGTCGCCGCCGACGCTCGACAGGTTGCCGTGCGCCCGCGTGGTGAACAGCGCGTGAGCACCGCCGGGCAGGTCGAAGGCGAGCTCGTCGGCGTTCATACGAGCGCCTGTAGAGACGCGGTCAACTCTGCGTCGCGGCCGTCGGCCAGCTCCCCGTCGAGGCGCAGCTTCAGAGCCGCCTCCAAGCGCCGGCCGATCTCCGGTCCCTCGGGTACGCCTGCCGCGAGCAGATCGTCGCCGGTGATCTGCAGGTGGACGTGGCGCGTCTGCTCGAGCCAGCGGCGGGCAGGCTCCTCACAGCCCAGCGCGCCTGCCAAGGCAACGCCCTCAGGCGGCACACCGAGCGCCGCCGAGCGCAGCACCGAAGGGCGCTCGGCCCCGGACAGCTCCTCGATCAAACGCGGCACGGCGGCGGCCGCCGCCGCCACTCGATCGCGATCCCCCGCCGGGAAATCCCACCGGTCCAGCAGCGCGACGATCTCCGCGCGCTGGTCTTTACCCGCGCGCAGCGCCAGGGGAAGCAGCAGCGACGCAAGCAACGCCACCTCGGGCCGGCCGTCCTCGGGAAGCAGCGCAAGCGCAGCGCGGACCACCGGCTGCTCGAAACGCAGCCTCGGGTGCAGCGCGTCGAGCACCCCCAGCTCGCTCAACGCCGCCAGCGACGCGACCGCATCCGCTTCGGCCAGGGCGAGCTTCAGCTCAGCTCCGATCCGCGCGCCGGAGACCGTCTCCAGCGCGCCCGCAGCAATCGCCGTGCGGGCCAGCTCGGCGGTGTGGTCCTCGACCTCGAACCCGAGCCGCGCGCGGTAACGCGCCAGGCGCAGCAGACGCGTGGGGTCGTCGACAAAGCTGGCGTCGTGCAGCACACGCAGCCGCCCGGCTCGCAGATCCTCCAGCGCGCCGGGCGCCGCGTGCACCTCTCCCGCGTGTTCCCCGTCAAGCGTAACGGCAATCGCGTTGACGGTAAAATCTCGTCGCAGCAGATCCTGCTCCAGCGTGCCCGCGCGCACCTCCGGGAGAGCCCCGGGTGTGGGATAGGCCTCGGCGCGCCGGGTGGCGACATCGATCTGCCCACCGTCCCACCATACGAGCGCAGTGCGAAAGCGCTCGTGGAAGGTCGACTCAAAGCGTTCGTCGGGGTTTTCTCCGGCGAGGCTTCCGACACGGCGGGCAAGTTCGCCCGCAAATCCGATCGCGTCGTCCGCCACCACTACGTCGAGCTCGCGGGGCGTATGCCCGAGCAGCAAGTCGCGCACTGCGCCGCCGACGAGCTCGATGTCCTCCCGGCCAGCCGCCAGTTCAAGCAGTGCCTCGCCACCGGGCAGGCCACGCAACTGCTCGAGCACGATCTCTGGGGCGCCTACCGACATACGCTCATTCTCGACAATCGCGCTACACCGGTTTCGGGCTGACCGCACGCACCGGGATGCCGTTGTCGCTGAGGTATGTCTTGGCCTCGCCGATCGTGTACTGCCCATAGTGGAAGATCGACGCGCACAGTGCCGCGTCGGCGCCGGCCTGTAGCGCCTGCGCCAAGTGCTCGAGCTCGCCCGCGCCGCCGGAGGCAATCACGGGCACGCTCACCGCCTCGCTCACCGCGCTCGTCAAAGGGAGGTCATAGCCGCCGTTGGTCCCGTCGCGGTCCATGCTCGTCAACAGGATCTCCCCCGCCCCCCGCTCGACGGCCTCGGCCGCCCACTCGATGACATCGCGACCCGTGGGCGTGCGCCCGCCCGCAAGGTAGGCATCCCAACCTGTCGGGGCGCCCGGATCTGGACCAGGAACCCCACCCACCCGGACCTCACCGACCCGAACGGTGCGCGCCTTCGCATCGATCGCCAGCACGACGCACTGAGCCCCGAACCGCATCGCCAGCTCGTCTAGCAGTTCCGGGCGCTGCAGCGCCGCGGAGTTGATCGAGACCTTGTCCGCCCCGGCGTCGAGCACCGCCTGGGCGTCGTCCACCGAGCGGATGCCGCCGCCGATCGTGAACGGCACGAACACCTCGTCCGCCGTGCGTCGCGCGAGCTGAACGATCGTGTCGCGCTTCTCGTGCGTGGCGGTGATGTCCAGGAATACCAGCTCGTCCGCGCCTTCGCGGTCGTAGTGGGCGGCCAGCTCGACCGGGTCGCCGGCGTCGCGGATGTCGAGAAATTCGACGCCCTTCACAACGCGACCGGCATCCACGTCTAGGCATGGGATTACGCGCTTCAGGTGCATCCGTCCACCGTAGCGGCCGGACGTCAGTTATCGAGCGCGGCCTGGGCCTCCAGGACGGTGAAACGCCGCTCGTAAAGCGCCTTGCCGACGATCACGCCCTCCAAGCTCTGCTCCCCCAAGGCGGCGAGGCTCTCCAAGTCAGCCAGCTGTCCGATCCCACCCGAGTAGATCAGGCTCCCAGTTGCCACCTGCGCCACACGGCCCACTTCCTCGAGGTCAGGTCCCTCGAGCATCCCGTCGCGGTCGACGTTGGTGAAGATGAAGTTACGCACGCCTTTCTCGCGCAGAGTGTCAAAAGCGACGCTTGCTTTCACGTCGGTGCCCTGCACCCACCCGTGAGTCACCACGTCTCCCCCGCGCACATCAACCCCGACGAGTATCCGCTCGGGGCCATGTGCAGCCAGACAATCGCGCAGGACCGTGGGATCAAACATCGCGGCGGTGCCCAGGATCACACGTGTGGCGCCTGCGTCGAGCGCGCCGGCGATTGCCTCGGCCGAGCGCAACCCGCCGCCGTACTGCACGGGCACGCCCAGCTCGCCCGCGATCCGCTTCAGGTTCTCCAGGTTCTTCGGCGCGCCGCTTTTCGCGCCGTCGAGATCGACCACGTGCAGGTACTCCGCGCCTTCCTCCACCCAGCCGCGCGCGGCGGCGAGCGGATCCTCGTCGTAGACCTTCTTCGCGTCGAAGTCGCCCTTCACAAGGCGCACGGCGCTGCCGTCGAGAATGTCGATCGCGGGGTACAGGATCATGCAGGTACCACGGTGCGGCCGCACAACCTAGTGAAGTTTCCAAGTAGCGCCAGCCCGTGCGCGGAGGACTTCTCCGGGTGTGATTGCGTGCCGAACACATTTCCCCGCCCCACGATCGCTGGGAACGGC
>Ga0302325_10026171_pt1 | contig 12120 bp, 12 predicted proteins | sample Palsa_T0_2_FD_201948 | JGI IMG/M metagenome (GOLD analysis project Ga0302325, IMG submission 201948) | Peat permafrost microbial communities from Stordalen Mire near Abisko, Sweden - Palsa_T0_2 | ecosystem: Environmental > Terrestrial > Soil > Palsa > Peat permafrost | place: Sweden: Abisko...
CCCGCTGCGGCGGCTGCCGCTGATCCGAACAGTCTCGAGATTAATTTGCGCCGCGATCCTTCTGCCTATGATGGCCAATTTGCCAATAACGGATGGCTGCAGGAGTTGCCGAAGCCCATGTCGAAATTGACCTGGGACAACGCCGTCATGATTGGGCCAAGGTTGGCCGAGCGCGAAGGCCTCAAGAGCATGGACGTGGTCACGCTGGAATCGGGCGGGCGGAAGGTTACGGGGCCAGTCTGGATTCAGGCTGGTCATCCGGATCGTTCTGTCACCGTGCATCTCGGCTACGGGCGCCGCAAAGCGGGACGCGTCGGGACTGGCGCGGGATTTGACGCCTACGCGCTGCGCACCACGAATGCACTCTGGTTCGTCGCTGGCGGCAAGCTTACAAAGACTGGCGACTTCTATCAGCTTGCTTCAACCCAGGGCTACCAGACCATGGATACGGGCGACGGTTCGACTCGTCCGCAAGTTCGGGAGGCGACGCTTGAGGAATACCGCAAGGAGCCGAGTTTCGCGAAAGAGGATGAGCCGCCGGCAGCGCTGACCCTATACCCGGGTTATGACTATAAGGCGTCGCCCGACGCATGGGGGATGACCATTGATCTCAACGCCTGCGTCGGCTGCAACAATTGCATCATCGCCTGCCAGTCGGAGAACAATATTGCCGTGGTCGGCAAAGAGCAGGTGGTGCGCGGCCGCCACATGCACTGGCTTCGCGTCGATGCCTACTATCAGGGCGACCGCGACGCTCCGAAGGCTTACTTCCAGCCTGTGCCTTGCATGCAGTGCGAGAATGCGCCTTGCGAATTGGTGTGCCCGGTGGGTGCGACCGTGCATAGCAGCGAAGGCCTGAACGATATGGTCTACAACCGCTGCATAGGGACGCGCTATTGCTCGAACAACTGCCCTTATAAGGTGCGGCGCTTTAATTTTTTGCTCTTCCAGGATTGGGAGACTCCGCAGTACAAGATCATGCGCAATCCTGACGTCAGCGTGCGCAGCCGCGGTGTTATGGAAAAGTGCACTTACTGCATTCAGCGCATCTCCGAGCATCGCATTAACGCTGAAACGGCGGCGGTGCGCGAGCATCGCGAGTTCAAGATTGAAGACGGAACGTTGCAGACAGCCTGCCAGCAGTCCTGTCCGGCGAACGCAATCGTCTTCGGCAACATCAACGATCCCAACAGCCGGGTGGCGAAGCTCAAGGCGCTGAATCGCAACTACGGGTTGCTGGCCGATTTGAATACCAGGCCGCGCACAACCTACCTGGCTGAAATTCGTAACCCCAACCCTGAACTGGAAACGTAGATCAGCGCCGGGTCGAGAGACGGCTGACAAGAGACTACCGGAGATCGCAGGGAAGAGACGGCTGAGAGAAGATGGCAGACAATCGGGACGAAGTCGAAGTTGCGAACGATGCTCTGAACAAGCGCGCGCCGGTCATCGAGCCCGGATACACGTTCGCCACGGTCACCGACAAGATCAGTTCCATCGTTCTGACTCGGCCGGCCTCGCTCGGATGGGTGGTCGGCTTCGCAGCGGGCTTCCTCGTGACCCAGATGTTGCTGTTCGCTCTAGGCTACCTGTTCATGAAGGGGGTGGGAATCTGGGGCATCAACATCCCCATTGGTTGGGGCTTCGCGATCGTCAACTTCGTGTGGTGGATCGGTATAGGCCACGCGGGCACGCTCATCTCCGCCATCCTTCTATTGCTGCGGCAGTCCTGGCGCAACTCCATCAACCGGTTCGCGGAGGCGATGACGCTGTTTGCGGTGGCTTGCGCCGGCATTTTTCCTGGGGTGCACACGGGGCGTCCGTGGCTCGATTACTGGATGTTCCCTTATCCGAACACGATGAACTATTGGCCGCAGTTCCGCAGCCCGCTGATGTGGGACGTATTTGCGGTCTCGACCTACTTCACGGTCTCGCTGCTGTTCTGGTTCATCGGACTCATCCCGGATTTAGCCACGCTGCGCGACCGAGCGGAAAACAAATACGCGCGGATAAGCTACGGGCTGCTCGCCATGGGATGGCGCGGTTCCGCCCGCCATTGGGCCCGCTATGAGACGGCTTACCTGCTGCTCGCCGGGCTCGCCACTCCGCTCGTGCTCTCCGTCCACACCGTGGTGAGCTTCGACTTCGCGGTTGCGATTGTGCCGGGTTGGCACACTACGATTTTTCCGCCTTACTTCGTCGCGGGCGCCATTTACTCAGGCTTCGCCATGGTGTTGATGCTGGCGATCCCTATACGCAAGATCTACGGCCTTGAGGACTTCATCACCGACCGCCATTTGCAGAATTCCGCCAAGGTGATGCTCGCTACCGGATGGATCGTCGCTTATGGTTATGCGATCGAGGCCTTCATGGGCTGGTACGGCGGCAACCGCTATGACAAGACGCTGCTCTGGAATCGCCTGCATGGGCCGTACGCAAATCTGTATTACATGTTGCTGATCTGCAATATTTTCATACCCCAGCTGCTGTGGATTCGCAAGATGCGCACCAACCCGGTCTGGCTCTTCCTGATTTCGCTCGTAATTCTAGTCGGCATGTGGCTGGAACGATTCGTCATCATCGTGATCAGCCTGTCGCGCGACTTCCTTACGTCTTCGTGGGGAATGTACTACCCGACGAGGTGGGACTGGATGATTTTCTTCGGCACCATCGGCATGTTTCTGATGTCAATGTTCCTGTTCGTTCGGATTCTGCCCATGATCTCCATCTTCGAAATGCGCACCCTGCTGCCCGAGGCGGAGGTGAAGCCGGAATGAAACTTGTTCCCAGCTATGGAATGATGGCGGAGTTCGCCTCGGCGCAGGATCTGGTCACGGCTGCGCGGCACGCGCATGAGGCCGGCTATCGCAGGATCGATGCTTACAGCCCGTTTCCGGTGGAGGAACTGGCCGAGGCGATCGGATTTCACAAAAATAACGTCGCGCTGGTGACTCTGATCGGTGCCATCCTGGGAGGCCTCGGCGGCTACTTAATGCAATATTGGATCGCAGTCATCAGCTATCCGGTCAATGTGGGTGGCCGTCCCTACCACTCCTGGCCTTCGTTCATTGTCGTCACCTTTGAGATGACGATCTTGTTCGGCGCCATCTTCGCAGTGTTCGGCATGTTGGCGCTCAACGGCCTGCCGATGCCTTACCATCCGGTGTTCAACGTGCCGCGGTTTGTGCTGGCGAGCAAGGACCGTTTTTTTCTGATCGTCTTTGCCAACGATCCAAAATATGACGCGACAGGAACGCGGCAGTTCCTGGAGAGCCTGCATGCCCGCACTATTTCGGAGGTCCCCAGTTAAGGTCATGGCGAACCTCCGCAAATTTGCGCCGCTGATTTTGCTGGCCATTATGGGCAGCGTGGGCTGCCGTCTCGATATGCACGTGCAGCCGCGCTATAACCCGTTGGCGAAGAGCGATTTTTTTCCCGACAAGCGGGCGGCGCGCCCGCTGATCGAGGGCACCGTGGCTCGCGGAGACGAGCGCGCCGACGACTACTTCTATACCGGCAAGGTCGGAAGCGCCGACGGCGAGGACATGCCGTTTCCGGTTACGCAGGAGGTCCTCGAGCGCGGGCGCGTGCGTTATGACATTTATTGCTCGCCCTGCCACTCGCGGGTTGGCGATGGGAATGGCGTGATACCGTCGAGGGGATTCTCGCGCCTGCCGCCTTCGTATCATATCGAGCGGCTGCGGAAAGCTCCGGTCGGTTATTTTTTTGACGTCGCAACCAACGGCTACGGCATCATGCTGAATTATTCGTCGCAGGTGTCCGTGCGCGATCGCTGGTGCATTGCGGCTTACATTCGGGCGCTGCAATTGAGCCAGAACGCCACCATGGCTGATGTCCCCGCGGGGCAGAGTATTCCTTCCCAGGCTCCGCAATTCATGGAGCCGGGCACGGGCGCGACTTTGCCGCGGCTGATGCCGAAGGCGGAGAAGGCGGAAACGGAATGAGCACGGCACAGATAACGGAACTCGATCTCACGCCGCCTCCGGTCATTCAAACGATCCAGAAGGGAGCGCTCGCGGTCGGCGCGATTGCGACGGTGGTCGCGCTTTTCCTGGCCTTCACGAACCCGACAGCCTTCTTCCGTGGCTACCTTGTCTCCTATATGGATTGGCTGGGCGTATGCCTGGGGTCGATGGCCATCGTCATGGTGCGGCATATGACGGGCGGCGGATGGGGTACGGTGATCCGGCGCATTCTCGGGGCGTCCATGCGCACGATGCCGCTGCTGATTCTGCTGTTTATTCCTTTCGCCCTATTCGGCGTGCCGCGGCTTTATCCGTGGGCGATGCCGCTTGGCTCCATTTCCAATCCGGCGATTCGCGAGCACCTGGAGAAACACTCGTTTATTCTGCGGGATTACCTGAACTATCGCGGCTTCGTGATCCGTGCGGTGATCTACTTTGCGATATGGTTCCTGCTGCAGTACCTGCTGAGCAAGTTTTCTTTCGAGCACGATCATCCGCCTTTCGCGGACACGAGCGCCCGGTTCAAAATGGTAAGCGCTCCAGGCATCATTCTCTACGCCTTGACCCTCTCCTTCGCCGCGATCGACTGGGTCATGTCGCTGGACCCGAGTTGGTTCTCGACCATCTATGGCTTGCTCTTTGTAGCGGGAGAACTGGTATCGGCGCTCGCCTTTGCCATCGTCGTCGAACGCATACTCTTCAACTATCGGCCAATGTCGGTTCTGCTGCGGCCGAACTTCGTGCACGACCACGGCAAGTTCCTGCTGACGTTCATCATGGTGTGGGCTTACTTCTCATTTTCGCAGTGGCTCATCATCTGGGCGGGCAACTTGCCGGAGGAGATTACGTGGTACTTCCGCCGTTTGCATGGGGGATGGGAGTACGTCGGGTTATTTCTGGTTGTGTTTCATTTTTTCGTGCCGTTTTTCCTGCTGCTGTCGCGGCCCTTCAAGCGCGACATCACGCGTCTGGTCTGGCTGGCCGTGTGGATGCTTTTCATGCGCTACGTCGATCTGTTCTGGCACATTGAGCCCAGCTTCTATGAGAGTTTTACGGTTACGCTGGCGGATATCGCGGTCGCCGTTGCCATGGGCGGAATCTGGATCGCATACTTCTGCCGCAACCTGGCCTCGCAGCCGCTGGTTCCCGTTTACGACGCGACTGCGCAGGACGTGCTGGAGCCGGCGCATGAGTAACGACACGAGCAGAAATCAGAGGACACCGAATGCGCCGTCGATGCATCACGACACGTTTGAACATGAGGACCTGACCCCGAGAGGTCCGTTTTATTTTATGGCGGGCCTGGCGGTGATTTGCGTCGTCCTCTATCTGATCGTGTTCGGCATGTATCGCTTTCTCGATGATTACACGAAGACCGACCAGCCTCCGTTGAGCCCGATGGCGACGCCGGAAAGCGACACGCGGCTTGTGACGCATTCGGACATTCAAACTTTCCCGGAGCCACGGCTGGAAGAGAACGAACGCACCGAACTGCGTACGTATAGCGACGAAGAGCAGCAGAAGCTTTCCACGTATGACTGGGTGGATAAGAGCAAGGGGATTGTGCGGATTCCGATCGACCGGGCCATGGAGTTGATGGTGCAGCGCGGGTTGCCGGTTCGGCGGGCAGGGGCAGCATCGCCCGAGAATTCGGGGCAGAATTAGACCACGATCGATGCCGAAGAGTGGAAGTTTCGGCCCTAAAAGGGGCAGCGATGGGATTTGCGGTATCGCTCAAGCGATACCCTGATCCGAAGCCCGTTCCGGCCGGAGCCTTGCACCAGGCGCTCCGGGAAAGGATGTTGGCCGTGCGCAGCACAAAGCAGTTCACGAATTCGAGAGTGGTGGGCTTTCTTGGTCTGGCGCTTCTTGTCGGAGCGGCCTTTGGCCAGGGGCTCGGCAACGGAATTATGGCGCCTTCACCCAGTGTGCGACCGCCGGGCTTGAAGGACGTGGGGATTCAGCAGAACCTGAACCAGCAGATTCCGCCGGAGCTTAGGTTTACGGACGACACGGGGCGCAAGGTAAAGCTGGGCGATTACTTCGGGCGGAGGCCGCTGATCCTTAATTTTGTCTATTACGGCTGCCCGATGTTGTGCGGCGAAGAGCTGAACGGCCTCGAAAGCACCCTGCGCGTGCTCACGTTTGATATCGGCAAGGAATTCGAAGTCATTACCATCAGCTTCGATCCGAAGAATACTCCGGAGATTGCAGCGAAGAAGAAAGAGCAGATTCTGCAGCGCTACAAGCGCCCCGGAGCCGAGCGGGGATGGCATTTCCTCGTGGGCGAGCCGGACACGATTGCGGCGGTCACGAAGGCGGCCGGATTCGACTATCAATACGACGACAAGACTGGAGAATTCGCGCACTCGACCGCGATCATGGTGCTCACGCCGCAAGGCAAGATTGCGCAGTATTACTATGGCATCGAGTATCCGCCTAAGGATTTGCGCTTGGCACTGGTGCAGGCATCCGAGAACCGGATCGGCAACGTGGTGGATGCGTTGCTACTGTACTGCTACCACTATGATCCCTCGAGAGGCAAATACAGCGCTACGATCCTGCGCTGGCTGCGACTGATGGGCGTGGCTACGCTGCTCGGCTTAGGGGCGCTTTTCTTTGTGCTCATTCGGCGCGACCGTTTTCGGCGCGATCATTCCTACGTCCATCTTGAGGGAGCGAGACAGGTCAGGTAAACAGGTCAGGTAAACATGGGACACTTGCCATTTTGGCCGGAGAGCGCTTCCACGAGTGCGGGGAATGTGGATGCCCTCTATATTTTTCTGCTGATCGTCTCGAGCATCATGACCCTGATGATCTTCAGCATGCTGGTCATCTTCGCGGTGAGGTTCCGCAAACGAAAGGGGCAGCGCGCCGAACAGATCGAGGGGTCGGTCCCGCTGGAAATAACCTGGTCCATCATTCCTTTCTGCGTGATGATGGTATTTTTTGTCTGGGGCGCGTTTCTCTACTTCGAGGAACGCACACCTCCGCAGGACGCGCTTGAGGTCTACACGGTTGCCAAGCAGTGGATGTGGAAGTTCGAGCATAAGGGAGGGCAGCGCGAGATCAACGAACTGCACGTGCCGGTCGGTCGCGATGTCAAGATGATCCTGACGTCGCAGGACGTGATTCACAGTTTTTTTGTGCCGGCCTTCCGCCTCAAGCAGGACGTGGTGCCGGGGCGCTATACGACTCTCTGGTTTCGCGCCACCAAGCCGGGCACCTATCACCTGTTTTGTTCGCAGTACTGTGGAACGCAGCACTCGGGAATGATCGGTTGGGTGGTGGTGATGGAACCTAGCGACTACGAAGCATGGATGAGCGGTTCGGGTGGCAGCCAACCGCTGGCGGAAACGGGCCAGAAGCTGTTCAACGACTTGGGCTGCGTTACTTGTCATCGGTCGGACACGCAGGGCCGCGGCCCGGATCTGGCCGGCATCTTTGGCAAGACCGTGGTTCTGCAAGATGGACGCACCCTGACCGTCGATGAGAATTACATTCGCGAGTCGATCCTGGAGCCGGGCGCCAAAGTTGTGCAAGGTTTTAAGCCCATCATGCCGACCTTTCAGGGCCAGGTCAGTGACGAGCAACTGAATGCACTGGTTGATTACGTGAAATCGTTGGGCGAGCCGCAGCCAGGACAGGCTGACAACCCGAACCAAGGCAGGGCGCAGCCCTAAGTGTCAGTGCCCTAAGTGTAAGTGCCAAAAGTGTAAGCGAAAGAGCGCAGGTGATGAGATGGCGACAGCTGTCGTGACAGATTCCGGAGAACGCGAGACTTACCTGAATGTGGCTCATGGGCCGAAGTCCTGGCTCCTGACGGTGGACCACAAGCGCATCGCGCTGCTTTACTTGCTGTCGATTACGTTCTTCTTCTTTATTGGCGGCTTCTTCGCTCTGCTGATCCGCTTGGAGTTGCTGACCCCATCGGGCGATCTTGTTCAGGCCGACACTTACAACAAGTTATTCACCATGCATGGCCAGGTGATGGTGTTTTTCTTCCTGATTCCTTCCGTGCCCGCGGTGCTGGGCAATTTTCTCGTCCCCATGATGATTGGTGCGAAGGATCTGGCCTTCCCGCGTATCAATCTGCTCAGCTGGTACCTCTACATCATCGGCGGCGTGTTGATGGTTTACACGATCCTCAATGGCGGCGTCGATACCGGTTGGACTTTTTACACTCCCCTCAGTACAGAGTTTTTGAAAACGAACGTTGTGTCCGCCGCCCTGGCTATCTTCGTCGCGGGCTTCTCGTCGATCCTCACCGGACTGAACTTCATCGTGACCATACACCGCATGCGCGCTCCCGGGATGACGTGGAACCGCCTGCCGCTGTTTGTGTGGGCTCATTACGCTACGAGCATCATTCAGGTGTTGGGCACGCCGGTCGTCGCGATAACGATCGTGCTGGTGGCGCTCGAGCGCCTGTTTCACCTGGGTGTTTTCAATCCTGCGCTGGGCGGAGATCCACTTCTGTTTCAGCATCTCTTCTGGTTTTACTCTCACCCGGCTGTATACATCATGATTCTGCCTGGTATGGGCATCGTCAGCGAAATCGTTTGCTGCTTTTCACGCAAGCGCATTTTTGGCTACAAGGCGATGACACTGGCGTTGGTGGGCATCGCGGTGATCGGGTTCCTGGTCTGGGCGCACCATATGTTCGTAGCCGGCATCTCTCTCTACGCCGCGCTCGCCTTCTCACTGTTGAGTTATTTCGTAGCCGTGCCTTCGGCGATCAAAGTGTTTAACTGGACGGCCACGATGTACAAGGGGTCCATCACCTATCAGACCCCCATGCTCTACGCCTTCGGCTTCATCGGCGTGTTTACCATCGGAGGATTGACCGGCCTTTTCCTGGCTTCGCTGGGCATGGACGTGCACGTGCACGACACCTATTTCGTCATCGCGCATTTCCACTACATCATGGTCGGAGGCATGGTGATGGCCTACCTCGGCGGCATGCACTTCTGGTGGCCGAAAATTTCCGGCCGCATGTATCCCGAGTCCTGGGGCAAACTTGCCGCGCTGATCGTCTTCGTAGGATTCAATCTGACGTTTTTTCCGCAGTTCATCCTGGGCTACATGGGAATGCCGCGGCGCTATCATTCTTATCCGCCGGAATTCCAGATTCTGAATGTGCTCTCGACTGCGGGCGCTACGATTCTCGCGGTGGGCTACCTGCTGCCCATGGTCTACTTTACCTGGTCCATGCGCTACGGCAGGCCGGCCCCGTCGAACCCGTGGAACGCCGCTGGCCTGGAGTGGCAGGCTCATTCGCCTCCTCCGACATTCAACTTCGACGAGCAGCCGGTCGTGACCTGGGAAGCCTATAACTACGACGAGATAGATTCGATTCCGGAGATGGGGGAGGTTCCCGTTGCCCGCTAGTCCCGTGGTGGTCGACGAACACGCACCCAACCCGGCACTCCAGCATCAGTTCGCGACCGAGGGGCAGCAGAAAAATGCCGCGAGCCTGGGCATGTGGGTGTTCCTCGCCCAGGAAGTCATGTTCTTCGGCGGCATGTTTTGCGCCTACCTCATCTACCGCTACAAGTACTTTGCGGACTTCGGTTCCGGCAGCCAGCAGTTAAACGTTACGCTCGGCGCGATCAACACAGCCGTACTCATCTGCTCCAGCTTAACGGTGGTTCTCAGTGTTCGCGCCGCGCAACTCGGCAAGCGGAAGGCGCTCATTGGCTGGCTTTTGCTCACGATCGTTCTTGGGTTCGCATTTTTGGGCATCAAGGCCGACGAGTACGCCGAAAAATTCGAGAAGCATCATGTGCCGGGGCCCAATTTCAGCTATCACGAGTTGCTTCCGGGGCAGGCGAATTTGCCTCCGGCGGAACGGCAGTATGCGAATCCCCGGCACGCGGAGATGTATTTCTCGCTCTATTTTGCAATGACGGGCATGCACGCCTTGCACATGATTATCGGCGTTGGAATTTTTGGATTCCTGGCCTTTATGGCATGGCGCGGCAAATATACTCCCGAGTACTACACACCGGTCGAGAACGCGGGCTTGTATTGGCACTTTGTCGATATTGTTTGGATTTACTTGTTCCCTTTGCTGTACCTGATCGACCGTCATCGATGATAAGGGTGGGCTGAGAAGAGCGGGGGTGAGCCATGGCTGAGCATAATTCGGCGTCCGCACCAATCGACGAGCACGTTTCAGAACATGTTTCGACGATCGGCTCTTCCGTCGCGATCTGGATAACCTTGCTCGTGTGCACGGGCCTCACCGTGGGCGCCGCCTTCATTGACCTGGGGCCGTTCAACATCGTCGTCGCACTGGCGATCGCTACCGTTAAGGCTACCCTCGTCGTGCTCTTCTTTATGCATGTCAAGTACACGCATGAGAAGCTGACGGGCCTGGTTGTGGTGAGCGCAATCTTCTGGCTGTTCCTTCTGCTGGCCCTCAGCATGTTGGACTACGCCACACGCTTCTGGCGCTAGAATCGCCGCCCGTCCGCTCCCGCGGCAAAACCTTGACCAGCAGGGGCACGAAGGACCACGAAGGAAAGGCTTGGAACGCAAAGCCTTCGTGGTCCTTGGTGCCCCCCTTGCTGGTCAAGGTTTTTCTCTCTCAGTCATTGCGAAACTGACCGCAACAGAAACCATTTCTCGGGATATAATTCAGCTCAATGGCAACCGGGTCGGAAGTGGGAAAAGCGCCAGGGATGGTGCCGGACGAGCTCAAACAAGAGCCACGCTCGAAAGGCCTGACTACTCCCCGCAAGAAAAAACCCAAAGAGCTCGCCGTGATCACCGAGTGCTGCACGGGCTGCGCGGGCTCGCCGGCGTGCGTGGAGTATTGCCCGGTGGAAGATTGTATGTTCTGGATACCGGATGATGATCATCCGCCATTTGGCCGCATCGAAGTAGACCCGATTCTCTGCATAGGGTGCAAGAAGTGCCTGAGCAAAGGACCGGAAGGGGCTTTCCTCGACGGATGCCCTTGGGACGCTATCGTCATGGTGGACATCGCAGAGGTGGAAAAAGAAGTCGGGCCGATGAGCTACTGATTGCGTATTGCTCGTGGAGCGCCGGGCGTCCCCGCCCCGCTTTCTGACTGCTGGACCCTTCAAGTTCGTGGAGGACAGGCTCCGTCGCTCCATGCCCACCCTTAGTTGCTGGCTCTCTGCTGAATAGCCTTTTCGGTCTCCGTCGCCTGCTGGCGCAAACGCTCCGGCACTTCGGGCAGTTCCCTTTCGTAGGGACGGATCGCGGGCAGGTCTTCAAGTTGGCCAACCAGATATAAGGCACGGAGAGCCTCCCAGACCTGGTCTTCGCCGGGTTCTACGGTCGCGATTGCAGCTCCCGGGACTACAGTGGCGCCGGTCGGTGTCGAAATTGTGCGCACCCGGCCGGTGATCGGCGAACGTAATTCCCTGGTCTGCTGGGCATTGCCGTCGCCATCGCTATTCCGCAGTTTCGCCACGAGTCCTCCCTGATGGATCGCGGTGCCGACGGCTGCGGTATCCACGACCCGGCCGGCGCTTGGCGCAGTCATCGCAACTGGCTGCAATAAAGTAACGATCTGCGCTCTTCCCGAGCTGTCGCCGAAGCTGACCAGCGACAAAGCAGCATTGCCACGGACGACGAGCGAAGGGTCGTCCAACATTGTCAAGAGGGTCTCGTGAAAACCCTGGCCTCCGGTATCCTGTCCCATCACCCAGGCGTCAGTGCTGCGAACCTCCTCGCGTGGATCGGAGGCTAGACGCACCAGGTCGGGATACCAGCGGGCGGCGCTCGGATCCTGTCGGCTCATGCGTTGTCCGAGTTGCACGATGGCGTGCTGGATGTGCCGTGGATGACGATTGTCGTTGAGGTACTCGTTCATTTCCTTGCTGGTGAGCGCGCGGCCAAACCAGGTGCTCCACCAGAACATGAACGGCATCAGCACGACGAGCCAGGCCGTGAGAAAGAAGAGAATCCGGTTGCGAGTGGACATGCGCGGACGCGAGGGCCTTGGCGCGTGGTCATCCCCATGATTAGCAGAGAGGTTCGCGGGCTCGTCGTTGTCCCTAGTCGCGAGCGGGATTGGTTGTACAGCCATAGTTGTTATGCGCCCTTGTTCTCTGCTTCTTTGGGCTTGACGTCTTTGGTTGCGGGAGCAACACTCGCG
>Ga0302325_10026172_pt1 | contig 12119 bp, 10 predicted proteins | sample Palsa_T0_2_FD_201948 | JGI IMG/M metagenome (GOLD analysis project Ga0302325, IMG submission 201948) | Peat permafrost microbial communities from Stordalen Mire near Abisko, Sweden - Palsa_T0_2 | ecosystem: Environmental > Terrestrial > Soil > Palsa > Peat permafrost | place: Sweden: Abisko...
TGGATCTCAAATCTAATGGGGGTTCCAATCGGCGCCGACCGGGACCCCACTATTATTCGTATTTCGGATTAGAAATCAGCTTGTTACTCGGTTTCGACTAGGGTCCCGATCCGGTGCCGAAACACAGCCCGAGGTTCCGGCGACTCAAGAGGAAAGCTATATTTTCGTCATCGGGTAGCGAGGTATTCGATGACTCTGAAGTAGTGAAACTCGTGAAGCTGTTGCGCGACCGTCAACGTCCCCTCCTGCTGGCGCCGCTCAATTGTCCCAGAAGGGACTTAAAATCGCAGCGTTTTAAGGTGTGCATTCCGGAAAATACTCCCAAAACACAATTGGAGCAGGCCGATCACATAATAAGGCAGTTCTTCGAGCTGTCGTTCACCGTCGGAAACGAAATCGGAATAACGATGGACGCGATGCTTTCGAGATTGAATATGGCCGTTGAAGATCAAACCGAAATGACCGAGGGCAAATGCATCAATTTTGCTTCACTGGCGTCTCGCTACCTTACTCGTTGCGCAAAGCACTGGCCGAGCACCCCGACGCGGCGTTTCGTGAGTATATGGAGAAGTAGATTAGGCGTTTCCTCGCTACGTGGATTCAAAGAAAAGGCCCCGCCGAAGCGGGGCCAGTTTCTCAGAGAAGATTCGACTACTGATTACCGGTTCGGTTGCTGGCCGCCACCACCGTGCTGGCCACCTTGTCCGCCCTGACCGCCTTGCTGTCCGCCCTGTCCGGGCTTCGGCGTCTGCTGGCCGGGTTGCTGGTTCGGGTTCTGCTGGCCGCCGCCTTGCTGACCACCTTGACCGCCCTGCTGGCCGCCTTGGTTCTGATTTTGCTGATTCATTGGAAAGTTCCTTTGGGGTTTTGGAGGGGGAACGTTGTTCAACGTGGAGACGCTGATCCGTGTTCCTGCCGCACGACGCGTTGTTTATCACGCGCAAACTTAACGTCTTCTGTATGTGGCCTCGAACTCCGAGTGGCGGAAGTGCGATAAAATAAAGGCAGCATCGCCGTTTGTTTGTTCCACTGCATTGCGCAGTTGTGGATGCCTCTGTGAGTAACCATGTTATCACTAGCCGACATTCGTCGGCCAATGATGAGAAAACACCCATGCAAAACGAACACAACAAGGCGGCGGAACAGCACGAAGCCGCGGCAAAGTCGCACCGCGCAGCCGCCGACTCGCACGGAAAGAATGACCATGTCAAAGGCAAGGAACATTCAACGCAGGCCCAGCAGCTTTCGCAAAATGCGCGCAATCAGTCGCAAACCGCGCACGAGAAGAGCCAGCAACAGAAGTAAAGCGTGCTTCGGGGAGCTGGCGCATTACGTCGGCTTCCCGCTTTGAAAACAAGTTACCTACATTTCCCCCAGCCCACTTATCGCAGCGTCTTTTCCACCAACCGCTGTATTCGCGCGCGGATCTCATCGTCACCTTCAATCTCAAAGACTTTCCAGCCGACAAACTCGACCGCTGGGGCATCGAAGCACAGCACCCAGATGAATTGTTGACACACCAGTTTCACCCATCCCAGCCGGTCTTCCTCCAAGCCGTTAAGACGGTGCATCAATGGTTGAAGAATCCGCCAACATCGGTCGAAAATTACCTCGACACGCTGCGCGCGCAGGGGCTACTCGCAACCGTCAAAGTGATCGAGCCATTCGATCAATTCATCTAATTTCGGACCTATGCCGGGGACAGCCACTCGCTGAGCTTCGACCAGCGCCGCCGGCCCGAGACGTTGCGCACCGCGATTGCGACAGCCTTCTTCTGCCCGACCAGCACGACGAGCCGCTTCCCACGTGTGACGCCCGTATAAAGCAGGTTCCGTTGCAGCATGGCGTAGTGCTGGATGAGCACAGGGATGATCACGGCTGGATATTCCGAGCCCTGGCTTTTGTGGATGGTCGCCGCGTAAGCGGGCACCAGCATGTCGAGTTCGCCCAGTCCGTAGGTCACCGACCGACCGTCGAAACTCGCGACGATCTCGCCGGCATTGGGGTCGACGTTATCGATATAACCGATATCGCCGTTGTAGACCTCCTTGTCGTAATCATTCTCGATCTGCATGACCTTATCGCCGGGGGCAAAGGTCCAACCGAAACGCTCAACTTTGCGATCGCCGGCGGGATTGAGCGCAGCTTGCAATTCAATGTTCAACGAACGTGCGCCTACGCCGCCGCGGTTCATCGGACACAGCACCTGGATGTCGCGGATCGGATCGAGGCCAAACCGTTTCGGTATCCGGGTCTTCACCAATTCGATAATGCGGCCGACTGCTGCGGCCGGGTCGTCCGCTGGCACGAAGTAGAAGTCACTCTCGGTTTCCGGTGGGCTCAGATCGGGAATCGAGCCCTGGTTGATACGATGTGCACTGATGATAATGCGACTCCGCGCGGCTTGCCGAAATACTTCGGTGAGGCGCACCACAGGAACGGCACCTGATGAGATGATATCTGCTAGTACTTGGCCAGGCCCGACCGACGGCAGCTGGTCGATGTCGCCTACGATCAAAAGGCCGGCCTTGTCGGGCACTGCCTTCATGAGCGCCTGCATCAGCATGACGTCGACCATAGAGGTCTCGTCGACAACCAACAGGTCGCAGTCGAGTGGATTGTCGTCGCCGCGCTTGAAGCCGCCGCCCTTGGGATCGACCTCCAGCAGCCGGTGGATGGTCTTGGCCTCAAAGCCGGTCGCCTCGGTCATGCGCTTGGCGGCGCGGCCGGTCGGTGCGCATAGAAGAATATTGATACCTTTTGCCGCGAGAATGCGGAGGATAGCTTTGACAATGGTGGTCTTGCCGACGCCAGGACCGCCGGTCATGACCAGCACCTTGGCCATCAGTGCGAGCCGGATCGCGGCGACTTGGCTTCCTGCAAGAGCGAGACCGATATGCTGCTCGACCCATGGCAAAGCCTTGTCTGGATCAATCCAAGGCCAAGGCAATTTGCCATTTGCCAGTCGTATCAGCCGTTCTGCGATGGTGCGCTCTGCCCGATATAGACCAGACAAAAATACACAGGGTGTTTCGCCAACCCGGTCGGCGACGACCGTGCCCTCCTGCAGTTCCAGGTCCAGCGCGGTCCGGATCAGTTCCTGCGGAACCTCGAGCAGCTTCTCGGCAAGCGGCGTCAGGTCTTCCGTCGGCAAGCCGCAATGGCCCTCATCCATGGCCTCAGTCAGCGCATAGGAAATGCCCGCGCGGACTCGCACCATGGCAGTCTTTTCGATGCCAAGCTTCATCGCGATGGCGTCGGCGGTCTTGAAGCCGATACCGCGGATGTCGCGCGCCAGGCGATAGGGGTTTTCGGTCATGACCTGGATGGCGTCCGAGCCGTAGGTCTTGAAAATCCGAACTGCCCGGGCGGTGCCGACACCGTGACTATGCAGGAAGACCATGATCTCCCGAACCGCCTTCTGTTCCGCCCAGGCGGCGAGAATACTTGCAGCGCGAACCGGTCCGATGCCGTCGACCTCTCGCAGCCGGTCCGGCGTTGCTTCAATGACGTCGAACACTTTCTCGCTAAAGGCGCGCACGAGCCTCTTGGCGTAAACCGGCCCAACGCCCCGGATCATGCCAGACGAGAGGTACTTCTCGATGCCCTCGGCCGAAGTCGGTGGCGATGTGCGCAGAAACCGAGCTCTGAACTGCTGGCCGTGTGTGCGGTCGTTGATCCACTCCCCTGAGGCGGTGATCCACTCACCCGCCGCAATGGATGCGGCATGGCCGACCACAGTAACGACATCACGATGTCCCCGCGCCTTTGCTCGCAGAACGCAGAAGCCATTCTCGGCATTGTGGTAGGTCACGCGCTCGACAAGGCCCGCCAGAACTTCCTGAGCAGACGATGATTCCAATTTCGGTGTCATTCGGACAATCACATCATCTGTTTCGTCGGTGTGCGCGTCGCAATCTCATCCTTGTTGATCGATGCGCGAGATATCATTCAGCGTTTAAAATGCCGACGTGAACATCCTGTCACACCTTAGAGCTTGCTCGTCGGACCGCGACCGAGCCTTCAGCCTCGGCCGCAGCGTGATCGAACTGTTGCTCGAGCCATGGCGATGCTCCCCGAAGACCCGCAACAACCTCCCTAGCCCAGCCGATATATTCCAAGCGACGCTTAACTGACCAGCTCGGAGCCGGGCTAAAGGTAATCGCGCGCATATTGCTGGTTTTATCGGCAAGCTTGATGATTTTGGCCTCGTTAGATTTCTTGCTGGCAGATGCTATCTGCCTTTTCTTCCGCTCCTCTTTGGCGAGACTTTTGTCGTCGGTTACTTGTTTGACGACATCAGCAACTCTCTTCCCAAACTCGCGGGCAATGAGGTCAGATGGAACTTCCTGATCCTCGATTGCGTCGTGCAAAAGCGCGGCAATAACCAAGTCGGGAGATCCTTGCCGTGCGTCGCTTCCGCAACCAAGCTCGCTACCTCGAGCAAGTGATTAATGTAAGGTTCTTGAGCTGAACCCTTCCTTCGCTGATGCACGTGCCAGCGCGCTGCGGCATCTGCGGCTCTGAGAACCGTGACCCATTCTTTCATCATATGTCCTGTGTTGTAGGAGGTTCGATCTTTCCGCGACTTAAGAAAATTGCAGTTTACACCCGTTTCCCGGAACAGGTCCGGCGGCCAGCGCGGACCCGCCAATGGATCCCCCTGTTTCGAATTCTGCCGGAATTCTGCCGCCCCGGCGGAATTCTTTCGGGAGATCACCGATCTTCATGGACGAAGAGGTCATCGGCTTTGGCCTGCAAGCCCGAGAAACCGGCCGCAAGAGCTTCACTCTCGACTATGCGTTCGAAGGTCGGCGCCACCGACTGTACATCGGTGATTTCCCGGATTGGTCGACGCAGGTCGCCCGGGAACACGCCAACTAATCAAGCGCGAGATCGATCAAAGCCTCGACCGACTTCCGTAGCTGATTCTAACCTGAAAAAGTCTCCCGCGTTTGCGCTGTAGCGGTGTGGTCTATCAACGTCGGTAGCGAGCAAACAAATAAATAAGTGTGCGCAATACTCAATGAGAGCACGGACATCCTGGTGCTGCACGGCGGGGAAAGCGCACAAATATTTGATGGTGATTATTTAGAATGGAGCGCGAGCCACAAGCGGGCGACAGCTTCAATGGGAGTTGAGCCATGGAAGACGGCCGGAGCGTCCGAAGTTGGAAAATCTTTTTTCCATGCATTGCATTCTGTGGCGTTTATTCTGGATAGCCCGACGCTGTCACCACATGCCTCGATCAGTTCCTCAAGGGTAGGAACGGCAATATCCCTTTGGTACCTCGTAATGAGATGCTTCTTGATTGGGTACCCAGCCGCCTTCAGTTCCTGCGCAAGTTCGTACGAAATCATAAGGGGCCGATCGGTGATTCCATGAAAACCACAAGAAAAAGCCGCCATGTTTCAGGCGGCTAGGAGCGCAGTGGGCTCCGCGAAGCCGATGGCTCAGAGCACCAGCGCGCAGTCCCGGCTGGTCGTATCTGCGTATCTCTCCGGAGTGGGGCAGCGAATGAAGGCTTTTTGTCAGACGACTCATGCCGGCTGCGGCCTCAGCTTGGAGAATAGCCAAGTCCATCATCACTATATTTTTTGGCGGTTTCGTTTACGTCGCGATTTGCGGCCGCCTTCATTCGCCTCGGCATTGGCTGGAGGCTTGAAGAGCAGCCGTAGCTCTTATGAGCTGCATCAACTGATAAGGAAACTACAATTTGTTAATCAGTCGCAAGTGGCGACCGCGTTTCGTGACCGGCCTATGATCAACCAATTAATAACTGTTTGGAGCCGCGGGCTGGGTCTTGATGCCCATCATCCGCTCGGCGTCCATCGGTGCGCGGCGGATCCGTCGCCTCATTTAGATCCGCTTTGCAGGTTTCGCACCCGGAAAAGTCCGGTCAATCAATTGGCTCCGGCCTGTTCGAATGCGTGGGCGGCACGGTAGATTGCGCTTTCGTTGAAGTGGGCCGCCACCAGCATCATGCCCACCGGAAGTCCGTCGCTCAAGCCGCACGGCAACGTCATCGCTGGGTGATGCGTGACATCGAACGAGGGAGTATTTACTAGGAACTCGAATGAACGCTGTAAATAGAGCGACAGCGGTGCGTCGCTGGGCGGTAGCGGCGGTGCTTTCAAGGGCATAGTAGGCATCAGTAACAGATCGTAGCGGCTCAGCACCTGGTCGTAGGCGGCGCGCAAACGCCGCGCTTGGTTTTGCGCCTTGCCGTAATAGCGGCCGCGATATTCACGAGAGAAATATTCGCCGACCAGCATCTCGATCCTCAACGTAGGCGGCAGCTCATTGACACGTTCGCGCCAGACCGAAACCGCGTCGAGCATGCCGGGAACGAAAAGGCCCTGGATGCCGGTGCCAAAGCCGTTGCCCTTCAAGATAGTGGACAGTGCACCCTCGAAACCGATCGGCCCCCAAATCGCCGGTCCGAGCAAATGCATCGGTATTGAGACCTCGTCGAGAGCGGCGCCTAGTTTAGCAAACAAGGCCGCACCCTCCCGCACCTTGGCGTCGACGTCGGCCTCGGAATTTGGATGGCCGAAACCTTCCTTTACGACAGCGATGCGCATACCTTTTACGGTTTGCCCAAGCGCGTCGGTGTACGCGAGCGGCCCTGGCACTTTCTGCCGCGGATCAATTCCGTCTGGGCCCGCGATTGCCTCGAGCAGCAGTGCATTATCGGCCACGGTCGCGGTCATCGGTCCGGCGTGATCGAACGTCGGGTCGATGCTCATAATGCCGGTATAAGGTACGAGGCCGAAAGTCGGCTTCATCCCGTAGATGCCGCAATAAGACGAGGGAATGCGGATCGATCCGGCTTGATCGCAGCCAATCGCCATGTCCACATCCCCCGCTGCTACTACAGCTGCGCTTCCCGATGAGGAGCCGCCGGCCGAGTAACCCATGCGCCTGGGATTGTGAACGGGACCTCTGGCGCCGGTGTGGCTGCCGCCAGAAAGGCAAAAGAATTCGCAATGCGCTTTGCCCGCGATGGTGCCGCCGGCGTCGAGAATGCGGGTCACAATGGTCGCATCGATTTCGGGTACGTAGCCCTCTAGGATCGTGCTGCCGTTGATCATTGGCACACCGGCGAGGCAGATGCTGTCTTTAAGTGCGACGGTTTTGCCGGAGAGCTTGCCGCTGGGCTTGCCCTCGATCCGCACCTTGATATGCCAAGCATTGTATTTGTTCTCATCGCCTTCAGGCCGGTAACCGGGTGTTCGTGGATAAATGACGGGTGTCAAATTATCGGATAGTGCATCTACCGTTTCGTACAGCGCCACGCCGGGCGCGGCAGCGTCGGTGTAGGCGGCGATCTCCTCATCTGTCATGATGAAGCCGAAGTCCTTTGCAATCGCCGCCAAATCTTGCTGCGTTGGAGGTCTGATAGTCATGGGTCGCTCTCTCATCCTTTAGTTGACGTGGGTGAAATAGCTTGATGACGAAAATGCGCCGTTTGAGCTGACGACGCTTGCCGACCGCATCTAAACACGGTGCGAAAGAATGGGCGCAGAAGTAAGAACCGCCCGGCTGAACATATTGCCCGGCGCTCTATTCCCTAGAGGCTGCGGTCGCGAAGCGAGAACGCTTTCTCGCGAAATTTGCCTCGAATCTCTGCCTCATCAATGCCCGGCAGAACGCGGTTCTCCATGATAATCCTGCCGTCAGCAATGGTTGTCACCACGTCCTCGGCGCGGGCGGAATACACCAATGCTGCTGCTTCCTGATAAACCGGCAGGCAATGAGGCTTGTCGAGATCTACAATTATAAGGTCGGCTTTACGACCGGGAGCGAGCACGCCCGTTTCGGGGCGGTTCATAGTCTTCGCTGCTTCGCAGGTGGCCAGCTCGAGCAATTCGCCCACCTTCAGAAATTCCACATCGTCCGCCTTGTCTTTATGGATAAGGGCGGCGAATTTCATTTCTTGGAACATGTCCAACGAATTGTGACTGGCCGGTCCATCCGTCGCGAGGCCGACTGTTATGCCAGCCTCACGCACAGCGCGCAGCCTCAGCGTGCCCGAGTTAAGTTTGGCATTGCAGCATGGGCAGTGAGCAATCTTGGTGCCCGTTTCCGCCATGATGCGAACGTCGTCGTCTTCGAGCTGCGTGCAGTGCGCCGCCGTGACGTCGGGTCCGAGAAAACCGAGAGAATGTACCCACCGCACCGGCGTTGTGCCATAGATGTCCGCCACATACCGAACTTCTTGCGGCCCTTCCGCGAGATGCGTGTGGATAACGATCTTCTCCGCGTCCGCTACTTCACGCACCCGTCGGAACATTTCGGCACCGCAAGAATACGGCGCATGCGGCGACAGCGCTAAATGGATACGGTCACCGCCCGAACGATGATGAAGCTTCACCCTGTCGCTGAAGTGGTCAAGCGCATTCCACGACCAGTCGGTGATCGGCGCGTACAGTCCACGGTCCGCGAAGCCATAGCCAAGTGTCGCACGCAACGGGATTTTCTTGAGCGCTTCAATTTGCGGCTCGACGTGGTACGCGTCGAAATGCTCGTTGAAGCAGGTGATGCCGGATCTCGCCATTTCGACGAGACCCATGAGATTGGCCCAATACAGCGTTTCCGCATCAAAATTGCGCTTCAGCCGCCACATCGTATTAAGCCATTCGAATAATTGCACATCCTCAAGGAAACCACGCAACAGCATGTTCGAAGCGATGTGGGTGTGGCAATTGACGAAGCCGGGCATAACGACGGCACCAGCTGCGTCGATGCGTTTTTTGCCCGTAGAGATATCGAAACTGTTTGCAGGTCCGAGCCCGGTGATGCTGTCGCCGCTGATCGTCAGCACACCATTCCGTATTGTCGCCTCTCCACCCATGGGCAGGATGGTTGCATTGATGATGATGATATCGGCGGGTTCGGGCATGCCTATTCTCCCCTCGTGAAATTACGGCGAGAGCTTCTATTGATCCGCTTCATTTGGTGGCATACTCAGACTGGCCGCAGCGCCTACGCCTTGCGTATTAGTTCGTTGCTAAGAGGAATAATCGACGTTGGGGGGATCCACATATCACAGCGCCCCGATGATCGCGGCGCACGAGCAGAATGGCACATGGGCAGAGGGGGGATCGGTCGTTCGACACTTCGACATGCGAGCTCGCAGAGCTGATCTGCAACCCGCTTCAGTTCATAATATTCTCAAGCACTTCCGCAGCATCGCCCACACGCGATCAGGGTTGTCGTCTGCGTCCTGGGATCTTAAGCCAACTCACTTACCCGGGATTTTATCGTCGATCCCTTTGACATAAAAGTTCATGCTTCGGATTTGAAGGTCGTCTAGATGGTTGCCGCCTTTGCACTCGACATTGTTGCCATCCTGATCAGCGAGCGGACACTTGAATGGATGCAGGGTGCCGGCCTTGATTGCTGCCTCGGTGTCCGACGCCAGCTTCTTCGCGTCGTCCGGCATATTGGTATAGGGCGCCATCATTATGACATTCGAGTCCAGACCAGCCCAAGTGGCCTCTGACTTCCACTTGCCAGCAAGTTCGTCCTCGGCGCGCTTGGTGTAATATGGTCCCCAATTATTGACGGTCGCGCTGAGCTGCGCGTGCGGCCCGAACTTGATCATGTCGGAACTTCGACCGAATGCGTGAATGCCACGCTGCTCTGCAGTCTGCATGACGGCAGGCGAATCGGTGTACGTCATCAGCACATCGACGCCTTGGTCTGCTAGCACCTTGGCAGCATCGGCTTCTTTCGGCGGATCAAACCACGTGTTCACCCAGATGATCTTGAGCTTGATGTTCGGATTGACGGTTTGCGCGCCGAGGATTGAGGCATTTATGCCAGTAATCACTAGCGGGATTGGGAATGGAACGATCCATCCGAGTACGCCAGACTTCGAGAGTTTCCCAGCGATCACCCCTTGTAGGTAGTCGCCTTCGTACCAACGGGCGTCATAGGTGCTAACGTTAGCAGCGCGCTTGTAACCCGTCGCGTGCTCAAAGTGCACACTGGGGTACTTTTCCGCCACTCTAAGCGTCTGGTCCATATAGCCGAACGATGTGGCAAAGATGAGTTGGTGATCGGATCGCACGAGTTTCTCGAGTGCGCGCTCGGCATCAGCACTTTCAGGTACGTTCTCAAGGTAGGTCGTTTCGACCCTGTCGCCTAATGCGGCCATCATGTTCTTACGGCCGGCATCATGCTGAAACGTCCAGCCTAAATCGCCGACAGGCCCAAGATAGACGAATCCAACTTTCAACTTATCTGCTGCGCGAGCGTGCGGCGTTATCGCGGCAATCATAAGGACCGCGGCTAACGCAAAGATGCTCCATTTCTTCATCATTTTGCTCGTTTTGGGGGAGGACACATTCTCGTTCCGGCATTCGCGTCCCACGCTTAGGGATGCCGTCGCGCAATTAAACACGAATGAAGCTAGCCTGTCCATCACGCGGGGCGTCGACGACCGCGGCATGCAGCCTGCGAGGGAAGCCGAATTATTTTTCATCTGCAGCGCGTCGCGTGCCGTCGTGGATGATGCTGAACAACTGGTGACTGGATGTATCACCGTCTAAGAACTTGGCTTCCTGGACAAGGCGGCCGCGAAGCGACAAGTTACTGAACCTTAGGCCGTAGGCCTCGTCGTGACGGGCAGCTCGCCGAATTAAACGAACGGAAGGAAAAGCGCGTGTCATCCGAGTCAAAGATCAAGATCGCTCATCTCGCTGGCCCGACGGCAACAATTCAAAACTCGCCTCCACTGGTGACGTCCAATAAGGCGCGACGCAAATATGGGTTGCCGCTGCGGAAAAATCTGAACGGCACCGATCCGCGTTTCGACGTGCTGCGCGCCCAGCGCCTCGCGGCGCCGACAACCGTGTATGTGGAGTGCTTCTCTGCGCATCCGATGGAAGCGGATGCCGCCGAACTCTACGGTCCGCCCGACGGATTTCTTAATGCCAAAGGCGAATTTCGCAAGGAGCGTTCGAGCCCGCAGGACACGGCGGTTTTTGAGATCGAACTTCGTCCCGAAGATGGAGTCTATCCGCTGCCTTACATGGCGCGGCAGGCAAACGGCCAAGCATGGGAAGAAGAATGCGTTTCGCCAGGTGCGCCGGCCGATCAGGCGCGGCAGGGCTTTTATCCCGACGGTTCGCGAAGCTTCCAGGAAATCGACCGCTTGTCGGTCGGCCCCGAGGGTGTCGGCAACCTGATCTCTTCAATCGCCGACGTCGATTTCTATCGCATGCTGCCGACCGCCGGATATACTAGGGGCCTACCGGCGGCTATGCGCACCGACGTCGGCGAGGGCGATATCCCGCCCGAGACCCGTGGCAAAGATTTCTTCGCCTACAAACCGTTTCACCTCAACGAGTCGCCGCCGCGGCCAAGTTTGGCGCGCCTAACCAACGCAGCGCAGCGAATTCTCGCCAACCGGAAATATGACGGTGCGATTTTCACCCAGGGCAGCCCGCAGGTCGAGGAGACCGCCTATTGGCTCAATTTGTTGATTGATACTACCGTGCCGATCTGCGGCACCGCCGCCCAGCGGCCGCATGGCGAGATCAGCAATGATGGGCCGAGAAATCTAACGGACCTAGTCAAATACATCGCATCGAGGGTCTGGGCTGACGAACACGGACGCAACCGTGCCGGCGTCATCGTGTTGCAAGAGCACCGAATCTTCTCCGCACGCGAGGTCATGAAGGTCGATGCCCGGCCGGGAGGCTATATCGCGACGGGTGGGCACGGCGGCATTCTGGGCGGCATGGGCACTTACGGCGTGGCAGTCCTGCATTACGTGCCGGCCTTGAAGCATACTTATCAGTCGGAAGTGAACATGAGCAAAATTCCATCCGCCGTGCTCGTTGCCCGTGCTACTGGAGACCGTATCGAACTCACCGAAACGAAAATCAAGGATGCGAACGGAGGCCTGTTTGAGGCCGCCATTCCGTCGGTCACGATCGTGAAAGATGGCGGCTATTACGCAGAGGAATATTTCGACGATCCATCCGTCTCGACGGACTTGGAGCGGAGGGTCGCGCAGAAACTCTCCACTAATCGCCTGGCCGGCTTCGTCGCCGAAGGACTGACACCCTATGGTGTGATGACGTCAGCGGTGCGGCAGGCGGTCC
>Ga0302325_10026175_pt1 | contig 12118 bp, 10 predicted proteins | sample Palsa_T0_2_FD_201948 | JGI IMG/M metagenome (GOLD analysis project Ga0302325, IMG submission 201948) | Peat permafrost microbial communities from Stordalen Mire near Abisko, Sweden - Palsa_T0_2 | ecosystem: Environmental > Terrestrial > Soil > Palsa > Peat permafrost | place: Sweden: Abisko...
GTCCTCTCTACTGCGTAAAAGACGCGCGCCGCAGCTTCCGCTAGCCCGCGTTTGGACATGCCTAGTATTGCATACTTGTGCACGATATTGCACGATATCGACATGGATGCCGAATCGCACACTGACCGGTTCAAACCCATGCTGGTGCTGATCGCCGGACCTTATCTATCGGGAACCAACGGCGATCCGGAAAAGATCGCACGCAACCGCGAGCGTCTGGAGAGCTTCGCCCTGCCCATTTACCAGCGTGGGCACCTACCGATGATTGGCGAGTGGTTGGCGCTGCCCATCATTCATGCCGCCGGCGGGCGCAGTGCGGGCGATGCGGCCTTCCGCACCTATCAATACCCAGTCGCCCAGCGACTGCTGGAGCGCTGCGACGCGGTGCTCAGGATTCCCGGCAATTCTCGAGGTGCGGACCAGGACGTGGCTCGTGCCATTCAGCTCGGACTTGCGGTCTATAAAGAATTGCGTGAACTACCGCAGCGCGCCGACTCGTTGGGCGAACATTCATGAGTGGCGATCCGCACTCTCTGGATGGCGATCGGGTTCGCATCGTTGAAGAACGGCTGCTTTCCGATGACTGGTACGTTCTGAAGAAAACAACATTCGACTTTCGTTGCAGGGACGGCCGCTGGCAGCGGCAGAGCCGGGAGACGTACGATCGTGGGAACGGCGCTGTGCTGCTGTTGTTCAATGTGGACCGGCAGACCGTGGTTCTAACACGCCAGTTCCGATTTCCAGCTTACGTGAACGGCTGTCGCGATGGCCTCCTGATCGAAGCCTGCGCGGGGTTACTCGATGGCGCAGACCCACACAGTTGTATCCGTCGGGAAGCGCAAGAAGAGACTGGCTTTGCAGTGCGTTCACCGCGCAAGATTTTTGAAGTCTATATGAGCCCCGGATCCGTCACTGAGAAGCTGCATTTCTTCGTCGCGGAGTATGAGCCGTGCGATCGGCTCTCCGGCGGCGGCGGGGATGCCGCCGAGGGTGAGGACATAGAGGTGATCGAGACCCCATTGGCCACCGCCATGCAGATGATTTCCAACGGCGCAATCCAGGACGGCAAGACGATCATGCTTCTGCAATATGCGGCTTTAAATGGCCTTGAGAAGCTCCGCCTTGCAGGATCGCCAATATGATCCCCGGATAGCCGGCCTTCGCAGGGGACCCGTTCGGGTCAACTCAGCCCCTAGGAACTCCTGCGTGTGAAACCACGGCCAGCGCCTGACCTGCGGCTAGGAGCCGAGTTCGCTGGCATTGGCCAGCACGGCCGGAAATGGAGCGGGTGATGGGAATCGAACCCACGTTAGCAGCTTGGGAAGCTGCAGTTCTACCATTGAACTACACCCGCAGATCGGCAAATCCTATTCTGGCCGGGGGATTATGGGCAAGTGAAGTAATCTTCGACGAAGGCTCCGCCTCGCGCTCGTGCACGCTGATGGGGTCGTGGGCAAGCTCTGCACTTTAAGTCCTCGCATCCGCGGGGGAGTGGATGATCCCCGGCACGTTTCGGAACGGCTCTGGACTCGCCCTCGAGCACTGGGTCCGCACGGCAAGGCGAGCGTCGCGTAATTCGCCCAGGAGGTAATTGACGTCTGGCTCTACAGCCATCCGCGACTCGCTTCGCCGCGGCGCAGCCGGAGGCTTCTGTTGCGAGCCAGCAACGTGAATGGGCTATCCCGCCCTTTGTATCGGCGATGATTTTGACTATGCTTACGCATAGCCTTGCAACATGCGTCGTGGCTTGCTGCGCTCGCGCAACACGGCCAAGCAATAAAAGAGATCGGGGAGATCATTCATGCAAAGCACCTCTTGCGCGAAGCGTTCGGGCATTCGATTTCCTGCCGCACTCGCGGTTAGCGGCGCGGCGCTGGCCGCACTGTACGGTGTTGCGGCGAGCGCGCAGACGGCGAGTTCCTCATCGAACTCCCAGGGGCCGATACAGGAGGTCGTCGTCACCGGATCCCTCATCAAGCGCACCGACACCGAAACCCCGAGCCCGGTGCAGGTGATCAGCGACGAAGACCTGAAGAACAGCGGCTACAACAACGTCTCGGACGTGCTGCGCAACCTCGCCGCCAACGGTCAGGGCACGCTCAGCCAGGGCTTCGGACAGGCGTTCGCCTCCGGTGGCAACGGTATTGCGCTGCGCGGTCTGACCGTGGGCGACACGCTCACCCTGATCGACGGCGAACGCATGGTCGCCTACCCGCTGAGCGATGACGGCGAGCGCAGTTTCGTCGACATCAGCGCGATTCCGTTCAACGTGATCGAGAGCGTCGAGGTGCTCAAGGACGGCGCATCGGCGTTGTACGGCGCCGATGCGATTGCGGGTGTGGTCAACATCAAGTTGAGGCAGACCTACGTCGGTGCGGAGGTCACGGCTGAATACGGCGCGACCCAGTACTGGGACGGCAACACCATGCACGGGGCCGCAATCATCGGCTGGGGCGATCTGAACAACGATGGCTACAACATCTACGCGGCGCTCGACTTTCATCGTCAGGATCTGATCTGGGGCAGCAGCCGGACCGGGTTGTGGACCAACCTCAACTGGAGCGGATTTCCCGGCGGCGTGAACACGACCCCCGGAGCCCCCGGCTCTCAGGGTCTCACCTATACCGACAGCGCGACCGGCTATCTGCTCAATCCCAATCCGGCTAACGGCTTGCCGGCAGAGACCTTCCTGCCAGGCTGCACGGCGGCTTTGCAGGCCGCGGCTAAGTGCACGTTCAGCTTCCCCGGCCAGATTCAGCCCCCGACCGAGCAAACGAATTTCCTCACCAAGATGACTAAAGCGCTCGCCGGTGACTGGAAGCTGACCGTCACGGCGTCGCTGTTCGACAGCGTCGCACAGCAGACTGCGCCACCCACCGAGCCGGCTTTCGGCCATTTGCTGCAGCAGACCGGCGCAGAGAACGGGTTGCTGCCGCTCATTGCCTGGGGCCCGAACCTGCCTCGCACGACTATCGTCTATCCGGCATTCTCGCTGCCGGCCAACTCTTCGCTGAACCCGTACGGGGCCCCGGCGACTCTGGTCTACAGCTTCCCGGATGTTGGCCCGTGGATCGTCAACACCGACACGCAGACCTACCGGCTGTTCGGCGATGTGCGGGGCACCGTCGCTGGCTGGGACCTGGACGGCACCGTCGGTGTCATGTACGCGAAGATGAACCTGGGCTTTCAAGGCGGACTCTTCCCCGCAGCGGTACAGGCCGCTCTCAACAATGGCTCTTACGTCCCGGGAGCGAGCGCCAGTCAGAACGCAGCGGCCATCGCCAATTTCGCCCCCGAGGTATCCACGACCCCCACAAGCACGCTCGATCTGATTGATTTGCATGGCTCGCGTGATCTGTTCCAGATGCCTGGCGGTCCGCTGAGCCTCGCTACCGGTGTGCAGTATTTCCACAAGGCTCAGAACGACCAGGACCCCCCTTCGATTGCCAACGGCCTGCAGGAGGGCATTACCAACTTCACCATCGGTTCTCAGGACGACACGTCAGGCTTCGTCGAAATCGGTGGCAAGCCTATCAGGCAACTGGAGGTGAACGCGGCCGTACGCTACGACCATTACGACACCTACGGCGGGCAGGCGACGCCGAAGTTTGGACTTAAATTCACGCCCATCGAGATGCTCAGTATTCGCGGTACCTGGGGTAAGGGGTTCCGCGCGCCATCCATCTCCGAATCCGGCAATTCAGGGATCGTGTACGGATTCGGTAACGGTCCTGATCCGGTGTTGTGTGCGAATGGTGCCAACGCGGCGGGCAGTTACAACCAGTATTGCTCTTATCCGATAACGGGCGTTCAACCGCCCAATCCATCGCTCAAGGCCGTTACTTCGACCAACGCGACGATCGGCGTCATCTTCGAGCCGGTCAGGGAGTTCAGCGTCTCGGTGGATTGGTACCGCATCCAGCTGAACAACGACATCGTCTCCGCGTTGGAGACCGGAGGCCTGGGTAATTACGTGTTTATCTCTCGCGGACCGCAAGAGAAACTGGCTGTGTGTACCAACACGACTACCAATGGGACCCCCTGCACCACCGCCCAGGTGCTGACCCCGGTTGGAATTCCTGAATATACCCTTTTCCCCTACATTAACGCGGGCATCACCAGAACCTCGGGTATCGATATCGACCTGCAGAGTCATTTCGACTTAGGCTACGTCGGCAGACTTAGTGCCGAGCTCAACTACACGTACATCTCCCAGTACGAGATTACGGCCGACGGGTTTAACGCCGACCTGCTCGGGACTCACGGCCCATCCGAGGTCTCCGGTGACACCGGCAATCCCAAGCAGCGAGCGGTCGCCACTGTGACCTGGGATAAAGGACCTGCTACCGTCACGCTGTCTGCGAACTACACCGGTGCATTCAGGATTACCGACCCCAGCGAAGGTTGGGACAGCTGCCTGGTAGCGCTTCAGACCTCCGGGGACGGTTATGGCGCTGCGATATCCGGGGGGGTAACGACACTGGCTTCGCAGTGGAACCCGTACTGCTCGGTGCATTCCTTTACCTCCTTCAATCTGTACGGCAGGTACGCGGTGAGCGATCATTTCTCCGTGCACGCCTCGATCCGTAACCTGCTCAATACGCAGCCGCCGGTCGATCTGGAGACCTACGGTGGTGGCGCCTTGTACCGATATACCACGCTCGATCAGGACGGCGCAGTGGGCCGGTTCTTCTTGGTGGGGGCGACCTACACGTTCTGACCCGATCTGTCGCCTCTTGAACCATCGGCCCCTCCCGGGGCCGATGGTTTTTGTACCGGGCGAAGCCTGCGGATGAGCGAGCAACAGCGGCCCCATTCACACTCTCAGTACCGCAGACCGTTGCGGTGACCATTCCGTGCCAACTGCGTCCGGCGCCCATGACCATTCCGTGACATTCGCACCCGGCACCGGCGGGTAAGCTCGCGCGATGCACCAGATCGGTGTCGTCGGTCTGTCCTATCGGCATGCCCGCCTGGACGAGGTGGCCCGCTTTGCCGTGCCGCGCGTGGAGGTTCCGGCGCGGCTGCCGATGCTGCGCTCGGGGCTTAAGGCCGCCGAGATCCTCTATGTCGGCACCTGCAACCGGGTCGAGGTCCTCTACACGACCGCGGACGGCGCTGCCGCCGCGGATGCGCGCCCGGCGGTCTTTCGCATCCTGACCGGCCGCGAGCCCGATGCCGGGGAGGCCGCACGCGTGCTGCGTGCGTGGACCGGCGAGGCGGCGGTCGAACACCTGTTGCTGCTCGCCTGCGGGCTCGACTCCGCACAAACCGGCGAGCGCGAGATCGCCTCCCAGCTGCGGCTCGCATGGGAGGACGCGCGCGGCGCGCACACCAGCGGCCCGGTTCTCGATCGCCTGCTGGGGGAGGCTCTGGGCATGGCGCGCCGGGTGCGGCGGCTGTCCGCGGGCGTGCGCACGCCCTCGCTCGCCGATCTCGCCTGCGACCGCGCGCTCAAGCACCTGGACGGCAGCGCAGGACGTGTGGCGTTGCTCGGCGTTTCTCCCATGACGCGCCGCTGCGCCGTGATCCTGCAGGAAGCGCACGTGCCGCTCACCATCGTCAATCGTACCTCTGCCCCGGCACAGGATCTGGCGCGTGCGGTATGCGGCGAATCCCTCTCGCTGGAGGACTTCCGCGCGCGCCCGCCCGCCGTGCATGCGGTGATCCTGGCCGCTGGCGGCGGCGAGCCGCTCATCGACAGTCCCGCCCTCGGGCGACTCAAGAGCGCAGCATCGCCCGCGCGCGCGCCACTGTTGATTGATTTCGGCGTGCCACCCAATATCGAGCCGGCCGCGGCGCAGCGGGCAGGACTTGAGCGCATTGGCATGAGCGCGCTGGTCGAGCTCGCGCAGGGGCGTCGCCTTGAGCAGCTCATGCTGCTCGCGCCGGTGCGTGCAGCCGTCGATGACCATCTCGCGCGGCTGCGGGTCGAGCTCGCAACTCGAGCCTTGGGTCCACGCCTTGCGGATCTCAGGAACACTTTCGCGGCGATCGCTGCCTCGGAGGTCGCGCGTGCGCTCGCCGGCGAGCTGCGTACACTAGATGCGCGCCAGCGCGCACAGCTCGAGCGGCTCGCACGCACGCTCGCGCTGCAGCTTGCACACCTGCCGCTCGCAGGCCTGCGGGCCGCGGCGGTGCACGCCAGCAGTGAGGCGGTCGATGCGTTCTTCGCTGCGACCCGGGCACCACCGCGCCACCGGCGTGCGCCGCGTGTGGCACGGGTCGGAAGAGGACAGACATGACGGATTCCCAGGGCAACATCTCGCGGCAGCCACGCTCCGCGGAGCTGTACGAGCGCGCCTGCCACGTCATCCCGGGCGGGGTCAGCTCCCCGGTACGCGCCTTCCGTGCGGTCGGCGGCACGCCGCTGTTCATCGCGCGCGGCGCGGGCGCGCAGGTGTTCGATGCGGACGGGCGCGCTTATCTGGACTTCGTCGGCTCCTGGGGCCCGCTCATCGCAGGGCATGCGCATCCTCAGGTGCTCGCCGCCATCACCGACGCGCTCGCACGCGGCACCACTTTCGGCGCCCCGTGTGCGGGGGAAGTGGAGCTCGCCGAGCGCATCGTCGCCGCCTATCCGGCAGCCGAGCAGGTGCGCTTCGTGTCCTCGGGGACCGAGGCGGTCATGAGTGCGATCCGCGTGGCGCGCGCGTTCACCGGACGCGACCTGATCGTGAAGTTCGCCGGTTGTTACCACGGTCATGCGGATCACCTGCTGGTCGCGGCCGGCTCAGGCCTTGCCACCTTCGGTCGACCCTCCTCGGCGGGCGTGCCCGAGGCGTTCACGGCATGCACGCGCGTGCTGCCGCTCGACGATGAGGACGCAGCCGAGGCGCTGTTCGCCCGCGAGGGCGGGCGCATCGCCGCCCTCATCATCGAGCCGGTGCCCGCCAACCACGGGCTGCTGCCGCAGCGGCGCGAGTTCCTCGCGACGCTGCGGCGCCTTACGAGCGAGCACGGCGCGCTGCTCATATTCGATGAGGTGATATCGGGGTTCCGGCTCGCGCGCGGGGGCGCCGCGGAGCGCTTGGGTCTAACACCCGATCTGGCCACCTTCGGCAAAGTGATCGGCGGTGGCATGCCGGTTGGCGCGTTCGGCGGTGCGCGCGCCATCATGGCGCGCCTGGCACCCGATGGTGACACTTACCAGGCAGGTACGCTGTCCGGAAATCCGGTGGCGATGGCGGCGGGAACTGCGACCCTCGAGCTGCTGGAGCGGCAGTCGGGCTGGGAGCGTTTGGAGGCGCGCGGCGCCGAGCTCGAGCGGCTGCTGCAGCCGGTGCTGGCGCAGTCGCCCTTTCCGGTGCACCTGGTGCGGGTCGGCTCACTTTTCTGGCTGTCGTTCCACGAAGCGGGCGCGCCACGCACTGCGGCGGCATTGACGGCGCGCGAAGCCGCGCGCTTCGCGCGGCTGTTTCACGGCATGCTCGAGCGCGACATCTACCTGCCGCCCTCCGCTTATGAGGCGTGCTTCCTGTCGCTGGCGCACGGCAGCGCCGAGCTCACGCGCCTTGCGGACGCCCTGCACGAGACGCTTGGGACCCTCGGATGAAGGCGACGCGCGTCGTGCAGCTCACCGCGCTCGCGCTCGTGGCGGTGTCCGGCGTGCAGGTGGGGTGGTGGCTGCTCGACCAGCATGCTTACACGGTGGAGAAGGTGCGCGTGGCACGCGCCGCGTATGCGCAGCAAACGGCCGCCGCGCAGGCGCTGCTTGATTCCGGCAGCAGCGCACAGCAGGTGCGCGAGCTCTTGCCCGGCATCATCGTCGTCGGCGGGCGCGCCGCGCTCGCCCCGGAGCTCACCCAGGCGCTCACCACCGAAGAGCAGCGCCGCGACAACCAGTACGCTTGGGAGGGCTCATTCTTCCTGCTGGCGCTCGCCCTGTGCGTGGCCGTGATCACGCGCGCGCTGCGGGCCGAAGCGCGCGTGCACGAGGAGCAGGACAGCTTCCTCGCGCTCGTCTCGCACCAGTTCAAGACGCCGCTCGCGAGCCTGCAGCTCTCGCTGGAAACCCTGGCGCTGCGCACCCCGCCGCCGCAGCTCGCGCGCACGCTGATCGAACGCATGCTCGCGGATGTGGCGCGCATGGAGCTCATGGTCACGCAGATCCTGGAGAGCGCGCGCCTGGAGCGCGGGCGGGTGGACTTCAGGGCCGAGCCGCTGCAGCTGTCGGGTGCGGTGGCGCGCGTGCTCGGGCAGCTCGAGGAGCGCGCGCGCGCGCAAGGCGTCAGCATCGCGAGCGACATCGCGCCCGAGCTGCGCGTCATGAGCGATCCGCTGGCGCTCGATGTGGTGGTGCGCAACGTGCTCGAGAACGCACTCAGCGCGGTGCAGGGCAGCGGCGGGGGCACCATCGCACTCGCCGCCCAGGCGGCGAACGGGGAGGTGGAGCTGACGGTGCGCGACAGCGGCGTGGGCTTTCCGCCCGGCAATAGCGCGCGGCTGTTCGAGAAATTCACGCGCCTGCACGGCAGTTCCGGCGGCTACTACGGCACCGGGCTCGGGCTCTTCATCGTGCGCCGGCTGATGCAGCTCGCTCACGGAAGAGTCAGCGCGCACAGCGACGGTGTCGGACGAGGCGCGACACTCACCCTCGCCTGGCCGCTCGCCGCGCAGTCTGCCCTCGCGCAGGGGCCGGCGGTCGCACAGGAACCCGGGCCGTGAGCGTGCCGGGCAGAGCGGCCGCGCACGTGCTGGTGGTGGAGGACGACCCGCACCTCGCCGCCGGGGTCATGGAGAACCTGCGCGCCGAGGGCTACCAGGTCAGAGCCGCCGGTGATGGCGAACAGGCGCTCGCGTGGCTCGCCACCAACACCTGCGCCCTGATTGTGCTGGACGTGATGCTGCCCGGTGCGGACGGGCTTACCGTGTGTCGCACGCTGCGCGAGCAGGGTAACAGCACGCCCGTGCTGTTCCTCACCGCGCGCGGCGATCCGGCCGATCGCGTGCGCGGGCTCGAGGCCGGCGGCGATGACTACCTGGCGAAGCCCTTCCACCTGCAGGAGTTCCTGCTGCGGGTGCGCGCCATTCTCAGGCGCTGGGAGTGGTACCGCAGCGCCACCAGCGCTACCGCGGTGCTGCGATTCGGCAGCAACGAGGTGGATTTTCGCGCCTTTCGCGCCCGTGCCTGGAATGGTGAGGTGCAGGAGCTCACCGAGAAGGAGGCAATGATCCTCAAGGTGCTCGCCGAGCACGCTGGCGAGATCGTCTCGCGCGAGGACCTGCTCGAGCGCGTGTGGGGTTACGACGTGTTCCCCTCGACACGCACGGTGGACAATTTCATCCTGCGGCTGCGCAAGCGCTTCGAGCGAGACCCGGCGAGCCCGCGGCACTTCCTCACCGTGTGGGGCGTCGGCTACCGCTTCCTCAGCGAGGGTGAGCCGTGAGCGCCGCGCCGCTGGTGATCGGTACGCGCGCCTCCGCGCTCGCGCTGTGGCAGGCGCGGCACGTCGCCACTTTGGTGAGCTCCCAGGCCGGGGTGCCGCCGGTGGAGCTCAGGCACATCAGCACGCAGGGCGACGTGCAGGGCGAGGTGCCGCTGTGGCAGCTCCCAGGCCGCGCATTCTTTACCCGGGAAATCGACCGTGCGCTGCTTGCCGGCACGGTGGACGTCGCGGTGCACAGTCTCAAGGATCTGCCCACGCGCCTGGAGCCGGGTGTCACGGTCGCTGCGACCCTGCCGCGTACGGATCCGCGCGATGCGCTCGTGAGCCGAAGCGGCGCGCCGCTTGCGGAGCTGCCCTCCGGTGCGCGCATCGGCACCAGCAGTCTCAGGCGGCGCGCGTTTCTCGCCCGGGTGCGCCCGGATCTCGTGCTGCTCGAGCTGCGCGGCAACGTGCCGACGCGCCTGGAGCGAATGCAGCGCGGGGACTACGAAGCCATCGTGCTCGCCGCCGCGGGGCTTGCGCGCCTCGAGCTCCTGCAGCACGTGTGCGAGTACCTCGACCCGGAGGTCTTTCCGCCTGCGGTGGCGCAGGGGGTCATCGGCGTGTGCGCGCGCGCCGCCGATGCCGCAACGCTCAGATGGCTGGCAGCACTCGACGATGCGGATGCGCGCCTTGCCTCGGAGGCCGAGCGCTCGCTGCTGGCGCGCCTCGAAGGGGGCTGTCAGATACCGCTCGGGGCACTGGCGAGGGTGGCTAAAGGGAAGCTGACCCTTATGGCGACGGTGTGCACGACAGATGGCACGCGCGCGCTCAGCGCGCGCGGCGATGCCGCGGCGACGCGCGAGGAGGCGAGCGCACTCGGCACGCGCCTGGCGCAGGAGCTTCTGGAAAGAGGTGCCGCCGAGTTGATCGGCGAGCTGCGCGGCGTGCAAGCGGTGGAGGAGCCGTGAGAGCCGTGTCCGCCTCCAGTCCCGTCGTGGTCACGCGTGCGGAAGGCAGCGATGGCCCGCTCAGCCGCGAACTGCGCGGGCTCGGGTTGCAGGTGTTGTCGTGGCCGGCGGTGCGGGCCGGAATCGCGGATCTGACGGCGCTGCGGCGCGCGCTGGCCGCGATCGAGTCCTTCGGCTGGATCGTGTTTGCCAGCCGCCAGGCAGTGGCCGCCGTGGTCGCACGGCTCCCGGACGCACCGCACGATGTGCGCATCGCGGCCGTGGGCCAGGCTACCGCGCAGGTGTTGCGCCAGCGCGGCTGGCCGGTCGACCTGACTCCGGATGAGGCGAGCGCCGCGGCACTGGTGGCGGCTTTCGCCGCGCAATGGACGCCCGGCGATGCCGGCACGAAAATCCTGTACCCGGCGAGCTCGCGGGCGCTGCCAACCATCGCCCTGGGACTCTCGCAGCTCGGCGCCCAGGTCACGCAGGTCGAGGCGTACCGCACCGAGGCGGCCACGCTCGATCTGAGCGAATGTCGCGCCTGGATCGCGCGTGGTGCGATCGCAGCGGTGACCTTCGCCAGTCCGTCTGCGGTCACCGAACTCGCAGGTGCGCTCGGGGCACAGGACTTCCAGCGACTGCTGTCGGCCGCCGCGGCCGTCGCCATCGGGCGCACCACCGCCCGCGAGCTCAGTGCGCGCGGCATCAACGCGATCGTCGCGGAGTCCGCGACGCTGCGTGGCCTTGCGCTCACCACTTTCCGTTCACTGCAAGCGAGGCCCTGAAGCCTATGGGATTTCCGCAAGCAAGGCCGCGGCGCACGCGCGCATCGGATGCGTGGCGGCGCATGGTGCGCGAGACGCGCCTGTGCGCTGAGGAGTTCGTGTACCCGATGTTCGTGGTGCCCGGGCGCGCCGTCCGTAAGCCGATCGCGAGCATGCCGGGCATCTGCCAGCTGTCGGTGGACGAGGCGGTGAAGGAGGCGCGGGCAACGGCTGCGCACGGTGTCCCGGCGGTGCTGCTGTTTGCCGCCCCGGAGCGCAAGGACGCGCAGGCGAGCGAGGCGCTCGATCCAAACGGGCTTGCCGCCCGGGCGATCGGCGCGATCAAAGAGGCCTGCCCCGGGCTGCTGGTATGGGCCGACGTGTGCCTGTGTGGCGCCACCGACCACGGTCACTGCGGTCACGTGTCGGCGCAAGGTGTGATCGACAACGATTCGTCCATCGCAACGCTCGCGCAGGTGTCCCTGAACTATGCGCGCGCCGGGGCGGATGCGGTGGCGCCGAGCGACATGATGGATGGGCGTGTGGCAGCCATACGGGCGCTGCTCGAGCGCGAGGGGCACGCGCACACCCCGATCGTCGCCTATGCCGCCAAGTACGCGTCCTGCTTCTACGGGCCGTTCCGCGAGGCGGCAGAGTCGGCGCCCGCATTCGGCGATCGCCGCTCATACCAGATGGATCCGGCCAACGCGCGCGAGGCGCTGCGTGAGGTGTTGCTCGACGTCGAGGAGGGCGCGGATCTCGTCATGGTGAAGCCGGCGGGGCCCTACCTCGACATCATCCGTCAGGTGCGCGATGCGGTGCGCGTGCCGGTGGTCGCGTACCAGGTGTCCGGCGAATTCAGTCTGATCAAGGCGGCCGCGGCCAACGGCTGGATCGATGAGCGTCTCGCGGTGCTCGAGACCCTCACGGCGATCCGGCGCGCGGGCGCCGATATCATCATCAGTTACTTTGCGCCGCAGGTGGCGCAGTGGCTGCGCGCGTGAGTGGCGAGCCGCACCTCCAGAAGGAGCGC
>Ga0302325_10026176_pt1 | contig 12118 bp, 12 predicted proteins | sample Palsa_T0_2_FD_201948 | JGI IMG/M metagenome (GOLD analysis project Ga0302325, IMG submission 201948) | Peat permafrost microbial communities from Stordalen Mire near Abisko, Sweden - Palsa_T0_2 | ecosystem: Environmental > Terrestrial > Soil > Palsa > Peat permafrost | place: Sweden: Abisko...
TAGCCAGGTACGCTTTGACGAGAATTCTTCTTTGCGCTTGACATTAACAGCAGTCTACAGGCATTATCGATCTCGTTCGTTATATTTTTATACGAGTATCTCCATCTAAACTTTACTGACTATCTTCTATAGATACACGTGAAAAACCATTCATTTGCCAAACTTGTAGCAAGGCCTTTGCTCGGGCGTAAGTTATCCTACAGGTGACATAAATCCCCTCTTGGTAGCTCACAACCCCAATCAGTGATCTCCTGAAACGACACTCCGCCAGCCACAGCGACAAAAGAGATACAAAGAGACCTCAAAACTCCTCACCACAGTTAGCCAGAGTCGCCCAGGCCTGTGTAGCATGTGCAAGCTCAAAGTTGAAATGTGGTAATGAGCGCCCGTGCCATCGTTGCCAATTGAAGGGAACAGAGTGCACCTTCCCATCGGTAACGGAAAAGCCCAGAAGCTCCTCACATAAATCGAGTGCATTGAAGAGTAAGCATTCGAGATGTTAGCAGATTTTCCTTCAGCTAATCCCACGTGCCAAAATAGCAGAGCCAATAGTTGATATTGACACTCTGGAGGGGGCAGCAACCTTATCGTCAATGGATGGCCAGCGTCGACTTCCTCACTTCCAAGATGCGTCTCATCAGAAAATAGCACAGCACACCTCTTCAGGTAGCGAATTCTCACAGGACGGCAAAGGAAAGGCAGTAGAGTCCAATCCAATGGACGTTCCACCAACTCATCCGATGAATAACACTATGTTAGACATTGACGAGTCGTCTCTGGCAGGTTTCCTTCGGAATGTCATGATGCCCACCTCCCCCAATGCTTTGGCAGTGGTTGGTGCTCATCCAATGGAATTTATACAACAAAACTACTATATTGGACGAGACGTTTTCCAATTTGGAATGGATTCCAGCATGGAGTTCAACGACATGGATTTCGGATGGATGAACTCCCAGAACACGAGGCAGACAACCTGGAACTACGGCGCTGTCCCTGAGTTTGAAGGACAACGCCCAGTACGTGGCACACGAACGCCAGACGTGAGCACTAGCATAATTGCTGGAGCTGAGGCCTTTGAAAAATCCATCTGGCAATGGAAACCCGGCCAAAAAGAAAATAACCATGCAGAGCAAGTCAATCTTTCGCTGCCAATCAAAGACATGCAAAGCCTAGATCTCCGAAGTGGTCCTGATGTACTTGACGAAACGCTTGAGCAAATGTCCCGAGACCAAATCCTAGCCATGCTTTTGAGCTGTTGCAAGCCGGCCAATATTGCTCGCATTGTTGAATCCTTTCCGTCTGCAGAACTACTGAACTCGCTCATGCATTCATTCTTTCGGTGCGAAGTTCGTAGGACCGATTCTTGGATCCATATACCTACCTTCAGGCTTCAAAGTCAAAGGCCCATATTGAACGGCATGGTTGTGGCAGCGGGGGCTGTTCTCTCGGGCGTTCCCGCATTGCGGAAATTGGGCTTCGCCTTACAAGAAGCTGTACACATAGCTCTCCGACAAATTGTAAGTTCCCAGCATCTTTACCAGGCCTGCGATTAACTAGTCAGTGTGTGGAGGACAATAGCGCCACCCGTGAATTACAAATTTGCCAAACTTACAGCTTGGAATTGAACGTTGGGCTGTGGAGTGGCAACAAGCGGAAGATGGAGATCGCTGAAAGCAACTCGCAACCTTTACTGACAATGATCAGACGTGCCGGTCGCTTTCGAAGAAAGGCATTCACGCCCCCTCCGTTGATGGAGGATGATGCGAAGACTCTCGAAAGCAAGTGGCGAGTGTGGGTTGAAGCCGAATCGTTCAAGAGACTGGCCTTCCACACCCTCATCCATGATGCTCAAGCATCGATATGTCTGCTGACTCGGCCTCTGGTATCCTATGCTGAGATGATGCTCGATCTTCCCTACTCTTTAGACCTTTGGCGTGCCAAGACTGCCTTGGAGTGGCGGGACATCTGGTTTAGGAAACTACCAAATATATCGACTAGACTACCATCCATGATGGACTGTATCCACGATATCGAGCCCGTGAGCAAAGTTCAGGATTGCATCGACCTGCAACTCTCTACGCTGGCCATTCTTCACGGCATATGGAGCCTTGCCTCTGAATATCGTCAGCTAGAATTGGTTTGGAACGAAAGCTTGATCTCCACATCCCGGCGCCACGAACTTCTCCAAATTCTGGCGCACTTCAGCATGACAGTCTCCTGCCTCGACAGCGGCATCCCCCAAGAGGCTCGCGTCCTCCAAGAATTAATCATGATGAATCTCCACGTCAGTTTCGAGGAACTACAGCTTTTTGCAGGGAAGGAAGGGCCCGAGGAGGCACATCGTGTCTATCCGCTTCTCCAGCGATGGTTTGACAGCCGACGATCTCGAGAGGCCATCTATTACGCCGGGCAGATTCTACGGGCTGCAGATTTAGATCCGCCTAACCAATTGCGAGACTTCTATGCAGTCGCTCTTTATCACTCGGCGCTGTGCTTCTGGGTCTATGGAATGTGCTCAATGGGTTCTAGCCGGTGGAATCAGATGCAAGATCATCATCTCATGGGTGGTGAAATCGAAGAGCCGCTAATCTGGCTTAATGAAGAAAGGACGGCTGAAACTCAGCAATTCTTTGATACGTGTTACGGAATTCCGATGATTGAAGAGGAAGGTGGCGGGTGCCGGGTCGATAATCCCAAGGCTGTCATGGAGACTATTATAGATATCATGGAGAGGAATTGCAGTCATGGGAATAACGTGGTACCTCCTTTGGTGGAGAGTCTGAGCCACTTTATGAGGGATCTTGGGAACGCGGCGTCTATTGTTATGAGCCAGTCTATGATGGGGAGTACAATGCCAGGCCCTGATTGATCTTTAAGAGGTCGTTGGCAACTAGCACTTCCGAGTTCTCAAGGTTCTGGTAAGTTTAAAATCGAACTTACTAGAACTCAAAGGAATATTCAAAAGGCACTCCAGTTGGATTTGCTCTACTACACGTGGGGCTTGCAGGCCACACTGAAAGGGTCGTGGAATACGGCCGGGAGCCGACACTTCCTTGGAGGAGATGGAAATATGAGTTTCCAAATAGATGCGGATGGGAAGCCCTAACATGATGGAATGGGTTTTTTGGCTAAGCCTGGTCTAGCATTTTACGGTAGCGCGTCATGCTAGTAGTCATATATTCGTAAATATCAAAGAGATGCATATACAAAGTGCCCTAGAACAATAGGTTGTATGAAATGATACGGCCATGTTAAGACATTCAAATTTGAAGGAAGAGAATATGTGGAAAGACGGTGGTATAAGGAGCGTCAATAAATGCACCGTATATTTTGCAAGATTAGTACAGCTTGATACTTTCAGCACAATGTTCTACTGTCTGCCAGTACTATCTTCCAGTCTTTGTTAAGCGAAGGAGGAGTGATTTTATCAATTTGTCTCGAGATTATTCACCTTAGGAAAATGCATTTACTCAATATGTATTATTCTGCATGATACCAAGTTCAACTTGGAGTAACTACAATTCTATACCTATAGCAAGTAATCTGTTAAAGCCATGCTATATTAGATTGACAAACCTGCATCGAGCACCGAGTTCGTCCCGGTCGTCGATGCACTGTTTGCAAGACAAAGAATCTGCTGCGCGACATCCTGCAAGGATACTTCTTAGCCCCCCGATATGAGAAGATCAAGGTGGCATTAACATACCTCCACAGTAGCAATCCTTTTCAAGGGACTTCTCGCTGTGACGCTCTCGATTTTCGAGGCCGGGAACTGCTTGCCCCAGTCCTTTCGTGGTTGTTAATAGATAAAAGCTAATCTTCAGAAGGCTTACTTACAGTCATGAGGACTCCTGGTGATACGGAATTAACCCGGATCGGGCCAGCGATCAAGGCTAGTGACTTCATGAGGTGGATTTGCGCAGCTTTTGTCACGGAGTATGCCTAGTCTATGTCAATTCCCACCCTTCAAAGCGGCAAATGAGAGAGAGAGAGAGAGAGGGAGGGAAGAGCAGAGACTCATACCACCGAGCTTCCGCTTGGTTTCACCCCTGCCAGAGAGGCAACTGTGATGAAAGAGCCACCCGACTTCTCTAAATGCTTCCTGGCTGCATGGAACAAGAACAGGTGACTCTTGACGTTCATATTGAAGCACCGATCCCAGTCGCCTTCATCAACATTTTCATCCAGATCGTAGAAATTCCTTATCCTTGTCCAGCCTTGATTCGAGACCACCAGATCCAGTCGTCCCATAGCTGCAACGCTCTCGTCAATCAGACGGATGAGCTCTGTCTTCTGGGAAACATCTGCTTTGATGGCAAGGAAACGTGGTCCCTGGTCCTTCTCTGCTGTGGACTTGGGCTCGAGTTGCTCTAACTCTTTGAGAAGGTTCTCGGCCTTTTCTGGACTGGAGAAGTAGTTGACGATAACACGGACGCCGCTCGATGCAAGAGCTTTGGCCGTTGCTGCTCCGAGTCCGGCCGAGGAAGCCGTGACAAGAGCGACGGATTGGTGAGAGAGTAAGGGAGGCATTGTCGAATGATCCTATTGGAAGGGATTGTCCAACAACAAGATGAATATAAAGAGACTTTTATATGCTCTCTTTCGAAGTCAGTGATCTTACCCGGAACCAGGAGAGCGGAAACAAGCCGTTGTGGAGCCGAAAGTGGGGGTGGGTTGAAGCGAGTTCCCCCCTTTTCTTGCCCAACAACCAAAAGTTGATGCTGAGAGTCAGGAATTCGGCCACATAATCAAGATTACACTTCATACTTTTTCTTCCTGAACTTTAACACGGCATTTATGCTTCACTTATTCTGTGCTTACATTTCTAGTTGCGTGTCACGGTGGATATCTCAGACACTTTCAGAACTTGCCGAAGACTAGTCAGCAAAGATTATGGTGTTGAGATGAAGCTTACAATCAAGTTTTAACGAGCTTTCATGACTTACCAACGCAGTCAACTGAATGAACAAATACCCAACGGGATTGCCCCTCCGAGCCGTTCTCGTCCTCGTCCTCTCCGTATCCGCCAAATCAATCCGGGGTTGACTGGGGACAGTGAGTAACATGAGGCCGTTGACAATGTTCCATAAAATCCGGCAATATCGAAGAAAGTCAAGATTTCCGTCTGATTTCATACACCCAGGACCAAATGAAAACAATACCACCGCGGGGGCAGTCGGGAAGGCACATTGGCAGGGAACGAAGTGCATTATGCGGGGTACCATAAACACAGTACGATGACCTCAAATGTAATCTTTGAGACAATTCTTGCTCCAATAACTCGTAGTTTTGGGTTTGCAAGCCACGTCACAAGTGCTAATACCTGGATTCCTCGAGTGAGAGGTCTGCATGAAGGGCATCGGTGCAAAAGACCCCTTTCAGTCAGATACTCCTTCCACAATCATTTGTGGAAGTACAAAGCGATGGTCTGGTTAGGGCTGTATGGGATGGAAGGTGATACTGTTGGGGCGAGGTTTAGCTTTGCAGCAATAATCGTCTCATCGGAGCGACTGATTCGGCTAAGTCAGGGGCTCGCTAAGCGGAGCAAGCGGGGCGACTGGGCACTTCACCGATGCGACGGCTTTCGACATTGTGCCACTTTGCAATAGTACAATTGAGAAAAAAAAAAGCTTAGTGGTGCTACTCAATCAATGTTCTCATTCATGCTAGAAAATTCAAAGATCGCTCTGCGTAATAGAGAATTTGACTTCTCCCCCATGGGTGGGGCTATTCTGAGGAAGAGATCACGGGTTGCTGACCAGATCATGGGTTGAATGTGCATTAAATTTGCCTGACTCTATATACCGGCTGCCTGGATTCTCTTCACGAGATCTCTTTATACCACAAGGCCCTCGGGGGTGCCTTCATCCCGATCAGAAATCCCCATGGTTGCACCGTAGACCCTCAGAGGGACAGATATTTCGAAACTTTCGCAGTCAAGGGCTTCTGCTGACGCGAGAACCACGCCTCGATCGTCCCTTGAGACTTCTTCTAAGAGATCTGCATACCCCGATGGAAACTCTCCTTCTCCAAAGAGGCGTGGAGTCACAAACTCTATTCGCACCCGCCAGTCTAGACTAACGCCGCTTGTTATAAATTCCGGAGTTGCGGAGACTGGTATTGTGGGAGAGAAAACTATCCTCTTGGCGAAAAGCGTCGATTCTGAATGGGCTACATACACCTTGCGTGTAACTCGGAGGATGCTGGCTTCAGACCTGAGTGCAATGGAGTGATCCACCTTTTCCGATGTTTCTAAGGCTGCATGTATTGCATAGCTGGGAATTTCAGCATCTGTAAAGTCGATAGCTGCCGTGACGGTCTCGCCCAGTCGATATGCTGGTCTCGCAAGCATGACTACAGCGACTCGCTTCCCACTACGAGCTATTTCAAATCTGTTTGCACTCTGCTGAGCTTCCGTGGTGACGTTGCTTCTCAGAATTGCCATGTCAATGGCTTCTTTCGCTGTTACGGGCTCTTCAACTGACGAATGCCGCCGAAGTGACCTCGGTGCGTCGGTTGGAGAGAGTAGCCCCAGACTGGAGTTTTGTCGCGGTTTCGTCAGCAATTCATCGACATATGACAGGAAGTCGTTCAGTGTCGACTCATTTGCTTTAGAAGTCGCCTTCGCATCCAGCTCTTTCGATAGTCCCAGACTTTCGACGCTTTCGATAGTCTTCACAAGAGCCTGGTCGCGAAGAATAATATATGGTGCCATCAGGTCATGCCCGAGAAGTTCACCGTGGCTGTTCACGCTCCCCAGGACTCGGAAGGGTACCTCAACCGACTTCACTTGCTGCTCTTTCGCACCTCCCGGTCGCTGCGTCCCAATTACCAGCTTATAAGAAATTTTGATAGCTTTGCCACGATGGGTCGGAGGCAGCCCCCGCGGCAACTTGAAGGAATATTTGTAGACCCTGCTTTCCCCAGGAGCAAGCCGAAGATCGACAAACAGAATGGATTGTGGTGTTGATAACAGTGGGACCGACCTGGAGCTTGCAATCCCACGCATCTCTTTGATACTACTGAGCTCGCCGCCGCCGAGTAATCCTCCAAGAGAGTCTCCAAGATTTGCCCATCCAAAACCTCGTAGTAATCCACTGTCTCGTTTATTCGTCTCTACCCCGATCACTCCACCACCTTGGCCTCCGACAGCACCTTTTCGTTTCACTTCCTCGAAAGGTGCTTGACTAATTAAGGAACCGTCTAGAGTAAAAGATCCATGGATTTGTGCATATCCCATCATCAAAGTCTCAGGTTGTCGTTGATGATTTACCAGTGCTAAATTCGAGGGTCGTCTCGAATGACTCGTATACGAGGGCATTCGAGCCGAGGATTGTGGTAGATATTCGGAAGCCAAGGTCTCTGTAGAATTATTGCTGAGTGAGTAAAACTCACCACTGCTTCTGGGTGTTCCTGTTATGCTGGACGGTGAAAGTACCCTTGCTGCTGGAGCTGAATGGATTTGTTCCGCTATTACAGGAATGGATTCCTTCGACCGTGGCGAAAGTAGCCGAGCACCATCTTGGACATTTTGCGATCCACCAACGCCATTGAATTGATCTACGGGTCTTCCATCGGTAGAAGAAGAAGAGACCGCAGGAAATTTGAAGTGTTGAGGAAATGCTGGAGATGCACCTTTTCGTCTCGTGAAAGGTGCTCCTGAAATATCTGGTGTCGCTGGCGCTGTCCCGGCTTTACGCCTCGAATACTTCTCTGATGCAGCTGGATCGGGATCCGAAGGAGAGAATGAAGGATTTAAAGGTGAAGGTTGTGTTGTAGATCGCTGGTTAACCGGTGCTGCATAAGTCACTTAGCAATGTCCGCCATTAAAAGAGAGTCTCATCTACCAGACGGAGGTCCTCCATTGACACCATATCTTCGCGGAACTATCTGCAGACTTGCAGACCGCCCATGTCCCCTAGACATTCGGCGGGGTCTCTCTGGTAAGCTTCCATGGCTCGTCAGATCGTCGAGCCCTCCCTCACTGGCTCCAATAGATATAATGGAGACGGATCGTTTATGCGTTCCACCGTCTTTGGACGCTTTTCGAGGCTCTCCGCTCCAAGATCCCGGAGTAGACTGCGATGGCGTATGCCCAACTGGCGTACTTAACGAAAGTGCGGAACGATGGCCCCTATTTGGTGGCGAAGGTCTAGGACTCAGGGCAGAGTTGGTCTTGACCTGTGGGGACTTCCTCTGCCTTTCTCCCCCTGACGCGAAGCCATTGGCCGCTGATGGATGTAGTGATGCCTTCGATGGAGCGGGAACAGTAGCAATATTCTTGAAGGTGATCTGGCATTCGATTTCCTCGCCGGCAAAGACCGTCTGCTCCGTCCATTGCACGAAGACCCTTATGTTAGTCGATTGCGCCGACATATCGATGATTGGACGACTAAAGCTCCTTCTGCGCGAAGGAGAGAGGTGCTGCTGGTCATGGATGCAGCATCAATAGAGCCAGATTGCATCCGTCTGCCGGCATAATGAACTTGGTCGTCGTGGGCTCTGGGAGAGATATTCGGTCCCTGAATCTTGAAAAGCGTCTGGAGTACCAGGATCAAGTACCGGTAGTGAGATCACGTTCGGCGGGGGGCCTGAGGCTAGCGCATTTAAGGTTACTTTAGTAAAGTTCGCTCGCTCCGCCAACCGAAGTCGCGAAAGTAAATACCGGGCTGCCCCTCAAGCATCGTCGCAATCTGAACTCTTGATCTTCGACTCTTCCATTACCAACCTCTGCTCTGAGCCAGTCCGCTCCCTGTGTTGAAAGGCAGTTGAGTGTTTGCAATCCCAATTGCTTTATGAGAATGATTATTGCCCTGCTAACGTGTGGAATGCAGAAACGCCTAAACAGATTGCTTGTTTTCTATTGCCGCAATGACTTCTTTCATGACAACCGTGTTAGTCTTCCAATTTCTTCCCGATGGCTTCTATTCTGCACTTCTTGAGTCCTTGTGCTCCTAAGGTCCTGTCGCCTGTTTGCACCCTCACTCAGTCCATTTCGTCCATGACGATTTCGATGAAGCACGAGGAGGATCCCTTTATTCAAGCACCTAAAGCTACATATGTATCGCCGTACTCACAGAAACATTTTGATAGCAACCAGCGAACGAAAAACCAATTCCGACCTCGAAACGCCACGAAAGGCACCACTAGCTACCAGCTACGACAATATGCCGAAGCGACACTTGGTGGGGGCAGCCTGCGGAAGATTGTAAAGCTTCCAGAAGGTGAAGATGAAAATGAATGGTTGGCAGTTAACAGTGAGAGTGTCAGAACGCAGCACAGGAGTCACGAGCTTACAAGTATTCAGTGGTGGATTTCTACAACCATATCAACCTTCTCTACGGATCGATTACCGAATTCTGCTCCCCACAATCATGTCCCGAGATGAAGGCCACAGACGAGTATGTCACTATTATTTGTGTTTGCATCTGCAGGCTAATAGTTTACCCAGGTTCGAGTACCTTTGGCAGGATTCCGAGAACTTCAAAAGACCTACCAAAATGCCAGCACCGTCATATATCGAGCATTTGATGGGATGGGTCCAAAGCAATATCGACAATGAGGCTGTGTTTCCCAGCAGAATTGGTGCGTGCAAAGATTTATGACTGAAGAAATATCCTCTAAACGATTCTAGGCGTTCCCTTCCCGAAGTCGTTTCCCAGCATGATCCGACAAGTTTTCAAGCGCATGTATCGTGTATACGCTCATATCTATTGCCACCACTACCCAGTCATCCGCGAATTGGGCCTGGAGGCTCACTTGAATACAAGTTTCAAGCACTACGTCCTGTTCATCGATGAGCACAACCTTGCGAGTGGGAAAGATTTCTGGGGACCATTGGGAGACCTTGTCGACAGCATGCTCAGGAGCGACTGATTACTGAATTGATGAAGCGAAGCGGCAAATTTGAGCATGATCACGGCGTTGGCGTCAAATCGGAGGCTCTGAGAACGGCTGGTGGAATGGCGCTGGAGAGTGTCTTTAGAGTGTACCTATATGGAGTAAAGCTTCAGCAATTGCACATTGATCGCTTGAGAAATCTTTTCCTTCCGAAGTTCTTTGTGAAGCATCATTGAGTGATTGCTACAAAGGGCACATAGATCATGAAAGTCTGATTTATGCTATCTGAATGCTACTCCTGGGCAGGACAGAATAGTGGTTCCCAATTCAAAAATGTGCTAAGCTACCGGTAGCTTCGAAACTTTGACTATATGCCCGATTGTCTCGAACTATTATTCTATGTTCAAAGTAATTACTGGCAAACGGACGTTCAAGTTCGCCTTGGAACATCGAGTTAGAGAGCTTTTTTATTCACCACGAGCTAGATTGACAAAACCATAGAGGCAAATATCAGTAGAAACGAGTGAAGACTAGATTTAAAGTCCCACTGTGTGATATCCTTTTCGATGAAGATCTTATCTCACCATTTGACTTGCTGCCATGCAGCAATATGTCACGTGACCATGACCAGCTTGATTTTCGTCCATAGCCGAACCTCATCTTTCGGCCCCGTCGACGACCAAGAAGCTCCCATCTCCCTCCTCAGATCCAATTGAATATCTAATCATGCTCTCAAGTCGAGCGATCCTAAGCGCCACCCGGGCGGCAGCTTCTCAACGCAATGCCGTTCCAAGAGCCATCGCAAGCTCGCAGATACGTTCCTACGCAGCACCTGCGAGCGTCGATTCGAAGCCGCCCAAGGCTCTCTATGGTCTCGATGGCACCTATGCTTCTGCTCTGGTACGTTCCCTGGACGTCAATTATCGTCAATTGCGATGAATTATGTCGATTCTATATCGGATGTGGTGACAGAGGATGGATTAAGCAAGAGACTAACAAAACCGCAACAGTACACAGCAGCAGCGAAGTCCTCGACCCTCGACAGCACTGCGCGAGCCATGGAGGCCCTAAACCAAGTGTACCACAAAGATGCCAAGCTTGCAAAGATCATGGAGGCACCAACCCTATCCGCAGCAGACAAGTCCGCAATCATTTCCGAGCTTCAGAAGCACACCGGAGGTGCGGATAAGGGCGACACCGTGAAGAACTTCCTCGACACATTGGCTGCCTACAACCGGTTGAGTCTATTGAAGGGGGTCTGTGAGAAGTTTGGCGAGTTGATGAGCGCTGCGAAAGGGGAGGTTGAGTTGACTGTGACGAGTGCTTCAGTGGGTTGAAATCTACAAGAGTTTAGGGATATGAGCTGATTTTTGGTATAGCAATTGGACAGCAAGACATTGTCCCGACTCGAGACTGCCGTTTCAAAGTCTCAATATGTTGGACAAGGAAAGAAGCTCAAGGTTACGAACAAGGTATGTTTCCTTTGAGGAGGATCATGGTTCTTTGTCCACTAACCTCATTACTAGGTCAACTCCGATATCCTTGGTGGACTCATTGTTGAGATAGGTGATCGGACAATCGATCTCAGCGTCTCGTCACGAATTGCCAAGATGAACAAACTTCTCACTGATACCTTGTAAAAAAGCCCGTTATGGGAGATTCCTTTGTCTAGTCGAAGAAGGGGAGGGGAAGGTATGGTTGAGACGGAAGCCACATATTTGTACATGATCGAGGATAGAGGTCCAATCAAAAACTTTGAACCGATTTGCCACTGAATGGTAATGTCACAGGTGAATGATCGATACACTAAACATTGTTCGTTGAAACTATCGGTTTATCTATTCTTCTATTCTATTTGTAATTGCCTGATTTCATCCCATCGCCGTGCTCGTATAATGCAACGCCTGAAAGCCATACACCATAGCCATAACAGATGCAATGGAAGTATTTGCTACACATCATCATTTCACTGGCCATCAAGCTGAGCCTCAAACTCATCACCTGTCTCGTAGTCTGCTACAGACTGGTTGCTACGAACTCTCTCGAGTTGCTCCGAGACGTAATTTGCTGTGTGAACATCTGCTTCTTCACGCTCACGTACTCTCTCTGCGGTTTCAGTCTCAACCGAATTTCCGACTGACAGGGGAGCATCGCCATTGACTGATGTATCAAAGTCACTTCGCGCACCAATAGAGCGAGCTGTGGAGGAGCGACGCATGGTATGATAAGGAGACTTGTCAGACTTGGCTTGGTTGATATGGCGAGTGAAAGTATCGTC
>Ga0302325_10026177_pt1 | contig 12118 bp, 13 predicted proteins | sample Palsa_T0_2_FD_201948 | JGI IMG/M metagenome (GOLD analysis project Ga0302325, IMG submission 201948) | Peat permafrost microbial communities from Stordalen Mire near Abisko, Sweden - Palsa_T0_2 | ecosystem: Environmental > Terrestrial > Soil > Palsa > Peat permafrost | place: Sweden: Abisko...
AGAATAAATGTCCCAAAATCTCTGGTATATTGTCAATTATTATCTTAAAACCCTTTCCCCTTAATTAACCAAAAAGGCTAGAACATTACCAATTCAAATATCTTTAAGTATCCTCGATTTCGGGGGACATTAGCATTTGGTAGAGTAGAGGCAGGTGTACGCAGAGCATTGGCGCGAGCTCTTACATCACACTGCGGCGTGCTGCTGGAAAGACTTACGAATAGCAGTGATGAATGGCCGAGGCTCGGGGGAATTGGAGGTGGTGCTTACTTAGGTGCACGGTCCAGCTGCATGCACGGCCAAATCGCATACAAAATCGCGAAAACTCGTAATAGTCGGACTTAACGTCGCTCCTAAGGGGCCCTACCCTTTGTTGCACATCATTGGTGAGGTGTGTTGGGAGATGTAAAGTTGATTCTGTTTAAAAGCTACCTATGAGGCTCGAGCTGCCTATGCTCCATAAGCGAGATCCCGTGATCTGTTGCATCGTAGCAATCACCCCTTATTGGAAAACCACCAACGCCCTCGTTGGAAAAAAGGGGGGGAAATTATACTACAAATAGGAGGTTTGCGAAGTCAAAAATCCTTGTGAGGGAACAATGACGCAAACCCGCGCACGAAGATAAGAATATCTATGCTGCTTTTCAATCTAGCTATTGACAAATTGAAATCCCATTAAACTTCAAACCTCTCTTTAGTCCCACAAATCCTAACCCGCTTCAATCACATCCCTAAATCTAACGAAGTAACCTCACTTCTCTCCCACAATAGACCTTCCAACCCTCACCTCCCCCTCAGTACAAGCCCTCATGGCCAAAATCTCCAAAGAATTAAGCACAACCCTTCCATTTCCCTCATAAATCCTCTCCTTCGGTTCCACTCTCCCCCACTAATCCCAAAAATGAACCGCCTCGTCCTCACCAGCGTAAAACGCGCCATGGCCGGCTTTCCCGCCGCTGTCCCTCCCTCCCACCAGCTCCGGCGACCTAATCATCGCCGTTGACCCTTCCTATCAACCAGCCATCCTCATACGAGTTTTATATCGAAAAGCAGTTCTCTTTGAGGATGTAACCGGGAAATTCGTCGCCGAAGGCCCCTAGAATTCGGAGTTGACTCTTGGAAATCCTGGCATTAAGCAATTCTGGGAGAAGAGTATAGATAGTGATGGGAGCGTGTTTGGGGATGGGAAGGGGAAGAGGGTTTTAAATTTGGTGTTTGAGATTCTTTGGCCTGTATCTGGGCCGGTGGGAGTGGAGGTGAGAGTGTGAGGGCGCTTTTGAAGTTGGTGGAGAGAGTGAGGGGGTTGAAGGTCGGGAGTGAAGAAATGCGGGAGGTGTTCGGGTTTAGGGATGGTAATGGAGATGGGGGGAGGGAGGTGAGGTGAGAGGGAAATAGGAGGGGGAATGAGTTGGCTGTGGAGGAGGAAGGCGGTAAGGGTTAGGTGGCCTGTGTCGAAAGAGGAGCAGGGGTTGGGTAGTTATTTGGTATGTTGATCCTTTAACTCGATTTTGAACATTTGCTGGTTTCGATACATCCATATCACTTGATCAAGTCAATGGACTTCTAGCTTTCCGGATCAAGGAAACTAACCTCAAATGCTCTCAGGTGGGATTAGGCCAGTTCGGCGAGCCGTACCTGCTGATCCGGACGACGTGGGTTGAGGACAGAAAGTTCGATCTAATTGAGGAAGAACTGTTCGCATCGAACTCGGAAAGATAAGAAGGATCACGACCATGTTGCTTCCGGGAACGGGGTGGGCAAGACTGTACTCTGTGAAAGGTTTGAGGCCATTTGACCGAAGATTGACGAGTTTCCTTAAGAGTAAGTTATGGGGCGAGATAAAGTAGAGAATAGAGAAATTTGAGCGGTTTTTGTTCGCACTAGCTTGCCTAGTTGCTTCTCAGGTCTTTGAGCTTTAAAGAAAGTACAATAGATTGATTACGAATAAAGAAAGGACAGGGAAAATGAGTAAGAGAAGGGGGGTATTTGAAAGGTGTTTCTTTCATTGCTTCGATTCGAATGTACAGCGCTTAATAGCGGATGCAAAGCCCTCTATCCCATCTAGAGCCCGACCACTTATTTCTAGTAATACAAAAGCGCCCAGTCCTGCAGAAAATGCAAGTATGATCACCCCGATGTAAATTTCCGTGGAACAAATAGCCGTCTAGCTATCCCATTCATGCAAAGCTGAAAACGAAAAGGTAAAAAACAACAGGTAGAGGTGGACTGAACGCCGTAGACATGAGATCAAACCCTAACGCCTTACCCTCGTTAGCAACTAAGCGTCCTTTCATTTCCCGTTCCTCAATAAAACGCCACCCCGTAGTAATTTTCTAAACGTCAATCCTGCCTCTCTTTGCTGAAGTAGAAAGGGTGATTTCAATCTTTCGCTTGCGAGGCGGTGTGCCATCCAACTGTTTATGCTCGTACTCGTCCAGGACCATGGGCGTGTTGACACCAGTTGTCTCAACGGTCGTAGCATCAGTCATACTGTCTGCTCTCGTGCTCTCTCTTGTAAATGCACCGAATCTGCTCTCGTACTCAAGTCTGATGCCGTCCGCGAGGTCGGAGCAGAGCTTGAAGTCGCTGGGGTATTCGTTGAAGTGACCTGTGCAGACCGAACACTGGATGTAGAATGCTTGCGTCGCATCCGGGTAGTCCAACAGCTCGTACTCTTGGAGGGTGTTGCCAATCAAACTAGTCTTGTCGAAATCCATACAATCTTCGCAGTAGGCGCGTTCGCACCATCTGCAGCGATAGAGCATGCCTCCTGCATCTTGCGTGCCCTGGTGACAGTCAAAGCATCGATGTTGGGGACAATTGAATGACCAGCCCTTGGCCTTGGATTGATACTCCGGTTCAAGACATTTGAAGTGATAGGCTCGAGGGCACAATTGGCAGCAGTGCAACTCGCCACCATCAATACAAACTTGGCAATGCGATTGAGGCTGGATAGCACGCTTCTTCTCACGCTTTGGTTCCGCAAGACGAGGGTCTTTGCCTGCCATGGTAGGCACAGCAACCCACTGCTCACAGTTCATGGACTCCTTCGAGATTGCAAAGCCGTCGACCATGACCGTGGTATTCTTACCAATTCGGCGGTCCTCTTTGTTAAAGAACTCCTGCGCCATATCTCTGTTTGTGGCACCTCTTGCCATCTTCGCCAACTTCTTTCCTTCAAAGACGGAAGCTTCAACTCGCTCCATTTCCGAAAGCCACTTTCGTTCAGCCTCTTCGTCGACTTTTGCGTCAGGAATTGCATCCTTCTTGACATTGATGTCCGCAGGCTTGTCCTTGCATTTCGCAACAGTGGTCTCCCAGTCCCTACTTAAAGTTAGCAATTTGCACGCAAAAGTCAAAGATTAAACTAACCAACTCAACATCTCATTGACATCGACCGCAGGTCTCGAGATCGCAGAGGCTCCACGGCGTACCAATGTCATTAGTTGGGTTGTGTTCAGTTGCGGCATATTGTTGTCTTCCTCCAATGCTCCTGACCGCTTGCCTTTCTTTCCAGAACCAAACTTGGTGTGGATATCTCTCATAGCTTCAGTGACCTTTGCCGAAAGGTAAAGCTTCTTCTGGATACGGCCCATCATCTGCTCCTCAACTGTTCCTTGCGAAACAAGCTTGTAGACTGTGACAGGGTTCTTTTGGCCAATACGATGAGCACGAGCTTCAGCCTGAAGAGTAATTTGAGGGTTCCAGTCTTGATCGAGGAGGACAACATCGGAGGCAGTGGCGAGATTGATACCAAGACCACCAGCTCTCGTAGAAATTAACATGATTCGATAATCGCTGCTCAGATCATTGAACATTCTGATACCTAGGTTGCGACGAGCTCGGCAGGTTGATCCATCAATGCGCATCGAGCGGAAGCTAGAACCATCGCCTCCTCGCAATAAAAGAAGCTCTTCGACGAGATCCAGCATCTTCGTGAAGCCAGAAAATATCAAGATCTTCTTCTTTTGCTTGATGACAAGCTCAGTAACCAGCTTTTCCAGAACGATAAACTTTCCAGAGGCCGTAATGACATGGTCGCCCGTATGATACGGATCCGGCTCTGCGTTCTGGATCTGGTAGGGGTGATTGCAGACTTTCCTCAATTGCATGAGCAGGTTCATCAACTTCTGCCAATCCGACTTCTTTCCTTGCTGAGCTTGGTCAACGTCATGCTCACGTTGAACGGTTTGTTCGAGAATCGCCTTGATCTCCTGCCATGCGTCGGTGCCGATCATGGAATCATCCTCGAGGACTTTTAGTGCCTCGGATTCGATCTTCATCAGTTCGGCCTCACGTTGTTCAACCATCTTGAGAGTTTTCAGGCTCGTCTCCTCCTTGTCCTTCACGCCCTTGAACAGCTCATCCAATAGGCCCTGGTCGGCCTTGGTAATCATGCGCTTGTACCAGAAGGTTTGCATGGGAGAGAGTGGGACGAAGAGAAGTACCTCGGTCTTTGGTGGAAGGTTGAGATCGACACCTGGGGAGTTCTTCATTCGTCGGAGCATAATCAACTCGAGCAGGCGACGAGCATCATCTAAGACGGTATTTGAGTACTGGCCTTTGGAGAGGTTGAAGGAAGTATCGAATAGCTCGTTGGTTTTGTCGATGAAGACTTCTGGATAGAGCCAATGTAGCAATGCCCAGAGTTCAGAAAGGTTGTTTTGGAGTGGTGTTCCAGTCAGGATCAAGCGATACTCGGCCTTCAGTCCCTGAAGAGACTTCGAAGTCAGAGATGCATGGTTCTTGACAGTGTGGCCCTCATCGAGTACAACATATCTCCAAACAAATGCAGTCTTGAACCAAGATTGTTCTGCCTTGAAGCAGTCATAGGTTGTAACTACCAAGTCAACCCCAACGTCATCCTCATCTTCGGAGTCGGTGTCCAGAGAAATAACATCCTTGCCAGCAGCATTTCGTCTCGACTTGAGTTTGGACTTTGCTTGAGCAGTCATGTTGCCATAGATATCCATCTCCCCAACAACAATCTTCTTCAGTCGTTGACGTTCGTGTGCGGGGCCATGGAATCTGATCGCCTTCAAGCCTGGTGTCCACTTCTTCGTCTCGGCCATCCAACTGCTTAGAACCGAGAGAGGACAGACAACCAAGAATGGCCGTTGTAATCTTCCGGTGCCAGTCTTCGGGTCATGCTCCTTCAAGTATTGTATGAGAGAGAGCGTCTGCAGAGTCTTTCCAAGACCCATCTCGTCACCTAGAATGCCAGACAAACCCTGATATAGTCAGCTTCGATCTTGCAGTTAATGGGAAGACATCTTACATTTCTGTGCAGGTAGACCATAAATGAAAGACCGGAGAGTTGATATGGCTTCATGACCGCCTTGATCCCGCGAGGTTGGCGCTCGATCTCTTCGTAAGGAGCAACTGTAGGCAACTTGGCAATTTCAGCTGGAGGTAATTGCTCGTGGTTCTCGACCAACTTCCGGACGTAGTTATGGGGAGGTAATAGAGGCAACCAGAAATCCTTCTTGTCAATTAGGAACCGGTTTCTGTATGCTGCTGTCTTGCTCGCAATCTCTTGTCGAATGGCAACCCTCTTGCTAACCACTGGCGTCAAATCGAGACTGCTGACGTCCGCTCCGACTAGATCTGAGATATAATCCGATTTCTTGGGTCTTGCTCGACCTAGGCTGTTGAAGGCATTCTCGCTCGCTTTCAAGGACATGTTCGGCTTTCGTGCTCGAAGACCAGCTCGTGAAGGGCGTGCATATTCGATGACAGCTTCGTCTTGTTGAGGTTTAGGTGGTTGTGGTGGGTGTACGATCTGAAATTCAGCTTCCTCATCGTCTGCGCTGTCATTGTCGGTGAGATCGATGTATCGTTGGCTTGCGGGGGTGTACATTGGCGCAGATGATGTCTCTGACTCAGCATACTTAACGGGAGTCTTTGCTCGAAGACCCTTATCTCCTCGTTGAGTATCCATCTTGTGTTCTGTCCGAACACCTGGGAGGAATTTTGCGAGGATACTCGAGGCAGTTGTGCGCCGAACGAGGGGTTGGTGAACGATAGGATCGGGCGAGCTCGAAGCCTCCATACTGGAAATTCTTTTATGAAGTCTATTTTGCGCTGAGGGTGAACTCGTTTTGTCGTGAGGCTGAACGATCAGCAGAGTATTCACGAAGACGCGTGCGCCGCAGGGAGTTGCAGGGAATTGTCTGCGTGATATTCCATTGACTTCCTAGCATTCGCTAGACAGAGAGAGGCAGATCCTATTATAGGTCGAGTATTCTTCCTGCTGCTACAGCAATGCGCATTTGGTCGGTTGAGAGGTTGGAATGTGGCCAGGTAGAAATTATGAGTTAACTCGGCTGCGTTCGGAAATCGCGTCGCCTCGCGCGTCGCACTTTTTCCTGGTATTCTCTGCAAGCGAATCAGATCATTCCGCATTGGGTGGTGGGCGAAGGGGGAAAGAGATCGCCGAATAGGGGCATTCACTTCAAAGGCACACTGGTGAATTGAAAAACAGCCAGATCTTGTCTTTAACATAGTTTTTCATATTTTCATTTTCGGGGGCATTTTTATTAAAGATTCGAATATATTAACGCTTTTAAAATATATTGTAAGTTTGTAAAGATTTTATAGCAGGTTTATAAATACAAAATATGCTTTTTGTTTCAAGCGCTATAAAGGGGAAAAACAACCCCAAAAATAATAGGAGTATGCCGCGCCCCCTGAATAGCGGTGATGTAAGCACTCAACCAAAAGACATGTGTGAAGAACTGTATTGAATTGCTTGTTATCCTTGAGAAAGAAGCCTGAAGAAGTCTTAAATACAGGAGACGAGGCAGGTCGGAGACGGAAAAATCATTCTCCGAATTTAGTTGCAGTTTACTACAATGCTTAATTTTTATTTTATTTTTTAAAAAATATCCAAATATTTTTATTTTTATTTTAAATCTTAAGAAGCTTATAAGATGATTTAATTCCAAGAACAGGAATCGTACTCTTATTATTCCTGCTATCCTTGAGTGATAGTATTCGATATATATAATACTATGGTAGTCTTAGATGACAAATTCACGATCTTTGCCTCCAACGCAGTTAGTCAGCATCGCCGCTCTACTCAGGGGCTAATCACAGTCGCCTCGCTTCTCTGGCCAGGATGCTCAGGCTGCTCAGGCTCGTGCTCAGTCACGTTCCTACTCTCGCTTTCGGTGACCAATCATTCTTGAATGTTCTTCGGCTTTGCCTTACGAATATTGTTAACTCTACACGGATATACTTAGGGGGGCTAAGTCGGCTCCTAGGGAGCCCAAACAGGACCCCCCCCCCAAAAAAAAATACATCCTAAATCTTTTAAGATAGATTCTTCTTGCAACATGGCGTGATCCTGGCCTACCCTTAAGAAGAATGCCTTGCCGCGGCAGTTGTCTTTCTCTCGTCTTCTAGCCCTTCATCCTTCTGAAATAGGCCTGAGTTTTCATTCATTGGAGAGCAAGCTGCGCCAGCGGGGCCAGACCATCGAGTTCCATTCGGGGTCAGCAAGGGTGGTTTTGTTGGTTGGGGTGGAATTGGATCGGTGTCCTGTGACTGGGAGGCCAACTACCCGAATATCTGAGTGCCGTGTCGGGAAAGCGGCCAAGAACTCAAAAGAACTCTATGCTGTAAAGCGGCCCGCTAGCGTCTGGTTAGGATTGAGGTATGGCTTCTGGCAACCCCGACCAATCTTGCATCCCATTCATACCTGGAATTACCATCAATTCGGCTCCCACTTTTCCACAAGGTCGTTGTCTCTTGAGTCAAGTGCTACTCTGCCCTGTGGAGATGCCAGGCCTAACATTATTTGTAGACCCCTTTGCGAGAGGGCTGGGGGCGGTCTGCAAATAATTCGACCTGTCATTGCTTGATCTACACAAGTGTTTCATGAGGCGTGCTCCTCAGCAGTGGCTAGCTGACCGATGGCACTTATGCAGTATTGTGCAACGAGGCTAAAATCTGTACGCTGTTACAACGGGAACTATCATGCATTGCTGTCGATTTTAGCGAATCGTGAAATGGTTCAAGTTTCCATCACACGTGAAATTGTTGCAGGAGCTTCTTCTCCGACCCTTCCAGTAGAAAGCGAATCTATCGCCCTCCAGCTTGATTTGGTGGCTATATGAAACAGATCCTGATATTCAACTACTTTTCATCATACGCTACAACCCTTGTAATAAACTTTGGGCGTATAAAGATGCTTATGACAGGTAGAATAGGGTTCTTGGGTGCAGCCATCAGACCAGTTTTGCATGCTCTGGCTACTATTCCTCAGCTGAAAGACATCCTAGGAATATGATTGACTTGTGTTGAAAGTTGGTCACACGCTTGGCTAATGTACCGACCATGTTCTAGCCAGAAAGGCCGGTGAATATCTCACCATGTGTTATCTGTCCGAGATGCACAAGAGAAGGGTACAAATATAAAGCAGCAGTCTCCATAGACACCATTCCTCAGCTGTCCAACCACATTTGTCAGCCCCTAAATTCTCGAAACAAGCAATCATTACGCTCAATACATCCTCAGCAATGGCACATCCTCAAGGCGTAGCAGCCACTGGTGTTGTGGTTGGAATGAAGGAGTTGACAGGCCAAGTGCACTCAAGAGTTGATATCGATGTCCTGCTTGTTTCACAGCCAGATACCTTCAACTTGTTTCTGCAGGCCTTAGCTAAGTTGCAAGAAAATCCCAAACTCCTCGGCTATTATGCACTTGCAGGGAAGATCAAATCAAAATATCAAGTTTGGATATTTTTCTGACTCCCGACAGGCATTCACGGACTTCCCAGTAATACCTGGGATGAAGTTAACAAGAAGTTCAAAGACAGGTTCGGTGGCTACTGTGCACATGGAGTCCTGGTTTTCCCAACCTGGCATCGACCATATCTGTCACTAGTCGAGGTAGGTTGGCTGTTAGCTTCACGTTAAATTCGGCGTGGAAAACTGATATGGCTATAGCAAACCATCTATCTGCAGATGGTCGAAATTGCAGAAAAATTTGACCCACCGCATCGACAAAAGTATCTCGACGCAGCCAAAGCATTTCGCCTACCCTACCTCGACTATTTCCGCCCGCGTGATGGTGAAGTCAAATTTCCTGGCATATCGCGGAACGCTACCGAAACTTCGTTTCCTTACAACTTTCGATTGCCCGATATCTTGAATGAGAGGAAGGTTGCTCTCCGACTACCACCTCATGATGCGCTGAAATACGACATCGACAACCCCCTTTACTCGTACAAGTTCACCGAAGAACATGGCCAGCTTCCTAGTATCGACCAAGAACAGATCGTAAGCCAGTCAAGAAACTTAGAACTACTGCTTTTCTAACATCTTAGCTAGAAGCAATGGTTCTCAACTGCGCAGACTGTGAGATACCCAGAGAGTCTCGCATCGACAACCCACGACCTTGAGAAGCTTAGTAACGCCCTTAACTCCGGGCGTGAGGGGAGGAGTTCCCTAGCTCTAGCTCTAATCCATTCCCAACCTTATGCGAAATTGAGCACAGTGGCATCAGATAAACTAGAAGAAGGAGACCTGACTATATTTTCTTCTAAGGACGGAAACGGCTCGCTGGAGGGGTCTATTCATGGAAATTACCATAACCTCATCGGTGGTAGCGGCCACATGTCAACTCCTTCTCTGGCAGCGTTCGATCCAGTATTTTGGTTTCATCATTGGTAAGCCAACTCCCTCTGAGACTTATCATCAAGTCCGTTAATAGGGACAATAGCCAAGTTGACCGGTTGTGGGCATTCTGGCAAGCATTCCATCCTGATGCATGGTTTCCAAAGCAGATGGCAGGTCAGCTGGCCGAAAACAGGAAGGACCTTCTACCATTCTATAAATCACGTACAGGACCAGGGAATGGCACATTCTTCAACTCTGATGACACCAAAACTACACAATTGTTCGGGTATGTCTATGACGACTTCGTTGGCATCAAGGACAGTGACGTTCAGACACTCCGAAAACACATCGATGAGAAGTACGTATGGGCTAGTCGAACACCAGCCCACCCAAATTTCACTGATCCTCCCCTCAACATGAGACCGCTGAACGTACGATCAACGTACTTCTTCTCGAAAGCACTGAAAGCACCAACGCAAGTGGTTGCAATGGTATCAGGCCCAACAATCTCCTCAACGAATGGTGCCACTGTGGGCGCCAACACAGGGAAAGCTGATTTCGCGGGCGTGGCGAATACTGTCACCTCCAGTTTGAAAGCCGCTGTTGAGTCAGTTCCAGCTCACGTGCATAATATCACAAGTGGTGGTCGAGACACAATGGCGACTTCCTTGGCATCAACCAAGATCGACTCTAAATTTGACAGAGAGTGGTACGTGGACTCTGTGGTCAATCGGTAAGTCTACGCTCGTTTCACACACCACCCTTCCTTGATACACACTATTCCCGACCGAAGACTGGTATCCCTAACACAATTAAGTGCCCCGCAAATGGACCCTTCACAATCTACTTCTTCCTCGCTCTATCCGGCGAAGTGACGACAGATCCAGCTCAACATAGTCAGTCTCCTCACCTTGCCGGCTTGAACCATATTTTCGCCGCACCTCGTGAAATTTGCGACAACTGTGGTGATCAGGAAGCAGCAGGACAACTTGCTTCCGATACCAGCCCGATCACACCTCTTCTCCTTGATTATCTGGACTTGCCTGACAATGGGTTGGAGAGTTTGCGACCCGAGCACGTGAAGCCGTTCTTGGTCAAATATCTGAGATGGAGAGTCGTCTATGTAAGTTTCCCTATAGCTGATTCCATTTTCTGTTATGTACAAATACCTATCGAAATCCCACAACCCCGTCCCAACCTCTATCTCAATAACCGCTTTCTCTACCAGTTGATAAAGACATTACTGACCATATATTCTATACTGCAGCATGGGACTGTCAGCAAAGACCCAAAAGAAGTCCCTGGTCTCCGTATCAACGTCAGTGCTAAGGTTTATCACGATGATGGGACCAAGACCTACGAAGCGTATCCCGATGTCATTGAAGATATTTTGCAAAATGCGAGTGCAATAGCCGCTGTCTAAGCTGACGACTAGCGTACCAATGAGGCTCATCGCAATACAAGGAGTCAATCATTTGCACAATGTAGGTGATCAGGGTGAACCGAGGGTGATTAGCACTGGAGCAGAATTAGTAAGGCTAGCTCGTTAACCGAAATTGTGTCAATTGGAAGTTATGTATTGCGCGGTAGCGGGTTCAGGGATTTAATTTATTATCCCCTCCAGCTCCCTAAGGGAGGTTTTTTTTCGGGCGCAATTAGAGTTGCGGGAGGCTTCGCTGGCAGAGCAACCAGCAGCACTTTACGCGTGCGCATAGGGCAATGCGGCTGAATTGCGCTCTAGAATTGAAGCCGAATATAAAAATCAAAACCTGATATATTAAAACCACCAAAACTGCTTATAATTGGAAAAAATGAAGCTATTTGCAAGATGACATATAAAAATGACCTCTTAACTATTAAACCCTATAATATTTTGCCTAGCACTCTTAGCATAATGGCACTTTATATACTAGACACCCCTTTGTAGTCTTATGCACCTTATCCGTTCTAAGCTCTCCCTTAAGGTCCTTCTAACGACAATAATAGCACCTCTTCTTGTTTATCCCGCTTTAAATTCGGTAAAACTTGATTAGGATCCCGGAAGAGGGTTAGACGACTTTATAGTGCGGTAAGATTGTGATATCGAAGCTAATTAAGGGCTTTAAAGCGTCCTTAAGAAGGTGGTTGATAATAGCCTCTTTAAATACCCTTTGCAAGCGTTAGTGCTTGTCTTTATAGCTTACAACCATCTGCTTAGCTTTAGTTTGCTATAAGATAAAGCTATTAATGAGAGCGCTATTAATTAGCTAAAACAAGTATATTAATTAAGCACGAATTGTAATTTGCGCAATCGAGACATCTTCTTGTAATTAATTTGCGAGATTAACCTTATTTATATTGTAATTATAGTCGTTGATAGGGAAAATGACGGGCAAGGCTAGCTTGCTCGAATAAAACTTCCGAACGTCCTTAGCTAGCATATTCTTAGAGCGTGGAATGTCGAATATAGCCTTTGTAGCGGGCATTATAGAGCTCGAGTCCTTCGGGCGTCGTCG
>Ga0302325_10026179_pt1 | contig 12117 bp, 14 predicted proteins | sample Palsa_T0_2_FD_201948 | JGI IMG/M metagenome (GOLD analysis project Ga0302325, IMG submission 201948) | Peat permafrost microbial communities from Stordalen Mire near Abisko, Sweden - Palsa_T0_2 | ecosystem: Environmental > Terrestrial > Soil > Palsa > Peat permafrost | place: Sweden: Abisko...
CGGAAATCATTTTTCAGCTTGGCGAGGCCGGGGGTTTCGAGCGCATGGTTGCGTGCCACCAGGTAGTGGTCGTTCCCGGCGCCGTGCTCGACCATGGTGACATAGTCCGCGAATCGCACTGCTGTCCAGTGGGTGGCGAAGTTGCGCTCGTAGCACTTGTCGGCCTCCCGGCGGTGGGTGATCTCGACCTGCGCATCGCCGAAATGGGAGCGAAAGTAGCCGGGCCCCCACAGCCGCACCGCCGGCCAGCCGTCTGTCAGCCCGGCCAGCACCACGGGACGGTTGGTGAAGAAATAATCACGGGAAAAGGCCTCCGGTGACAGCGTGCGTTTCTCGAGCGTGAAACCGCTGCGGGTGAACAGCGTGCCCAACAGCGACATCAGCTCGGCAAGCTTGGCCGGGCCGCGGTGCGCGACCAGGCAGGCGGCAAGCACATCCGATGCGGCGATCTCCGCGACCTTGCCCTCGGCATAAGCGGGCGTGAAGCCGCGGCGGATCATCACCTGGACCAGTTCGGGCTGGCCGCGCCTGTCCATCAGCTGGGCGACGATCCAGTTCATCCAGCGCGAGTCGAAACGGGCCGCGTCCTGCTGGCTGGTGTCCTGGTTCATGTCAAAAGATCAGCGCCGGCTCGGCATGGGGCACGCTGGCGGTCGCCAGCGGGACCGCGAGACTGAGATAGCGCCCGTCTAGCAGGACCATCAGCCTGTCCGCCACCAGCCGTCCCAGCAGTCCGCCGACGTCAACCTGCCCGCCTGGCCAGCTGTCTGCGATGTCCTCGATGCTGCGCCAGGACCGGTGCTGGTCACAGTGGAGGTAAATCTGCCGTTCCCAGGGCTCGAGGATGGTCAGCAGCCGCTGCGATACAGGGCGGAAGTCCCAGATAGCCAGCCAGGCGCCGTGATCGACGTAGACCAGGCCCCACGGGTTATGGCCAGCTATCCATCGCCGCGCAGCTCGTTCGGAGTCGTGGAAGTAAGCACTCGGATCGCGCCCGTCTAGGTAATCATGCTCGAAGTAGTACGCCAGGTCGGCCAGCTGGTCCGCAGGCAGGTCGTAGATCAGCTCGTAGCTGCGATCGGGCCGGACGTTGCACAGCGCCATCTGGTCAGCGGACATGAAATTCGGGCTGAACCTGTCGAGGCGGATCTTCCCGAACCCGTTAGGGGGCGTCAGGTGCGTGATGCTCTCCATCACCTGGGCCATGGCCGCATACTCGACCGGGTCCTCGTCAGGAAACCCGTACAGCAGGTTCCAGTGCACCTGGATCCCGATCTCGGAGCACCATTTCAGCAGCTGGATGTTCTGGGCGGCAGTGGTTCCCTTGCGCATCAGGCGAAGAACGCCGGTGCTGAGGCTCTCGACGCCCGGCTGGATGGCGGTGACCCCGGCGGCGCGGAGCAGGCGCAGCTGATCCTTGCTGAGGTTAGCTTTCGTCTCATAGAAGAACCGCAAGTGGAGGTCCCGCTCCGCGAGCCAGGGGAGCAGGCTGGCGAACGATCCCATATCGAGGATATTGTCCACCATCTCGATATGTTCGGGGTTATAGCGGCTGCTGAGCTCGGTGATCTCCTTCATCGCGCGCTCAGCGCTTTTTCTCCGGTAGGTCATTGCCATGCCATTGAGCCCGCAGAACGTACAGTGATGCTTCTCTCCCCACCAGCAGCCTCGGGATGTCTCCATGAGAATCCCGGCTGATGCTTTCCGGTCGCCGGGAAGATAAGCAGCCCGCTGCTCAAAATAGCCATCGAACACTGGGTACGGCAGGTCGTCGAGATCACGGATCCGGTCGGGCACAAGCGAGCTCGCGTACGACTCCCCGCCGCGCCGTGAGATCACACCGGGAATCCCATGCGGCTCTTCGCCCTGGGCCAGAGCCTGGATCAACCGCGGGAAGCTGATATCCGCCTCGCCGCTGCATACGTAATCTACGAACGGGAAACAGCGGTGAAGAGCCAGCCCCATCATGTCCTCGCAGTTGGCACCGCCGAAGATGATCGGGAGCCGCGGATATGCCTCCTTGAGCCGCCGCGCAAGCGCCAGGGATGCCGTGTGCTGGGTGAAACTCGACGTGAAGCCGACAGCATCAAGGGCGGCCCAGTCCACACCGGCCAGGCACCCGTCGATAAAGGGCTCGGCCTGCGCGCGAGCGCGGGCCAGCGCCGCCAGTGCGGCATCGTAGGGCACGTAACGGGAGAAGCGTTCGCGGAACATATCCCGGTAGGCCTCGTCCGCCGCAGGGCGGGCACCGAACAGCGCGGTGGAAAACACCCAGTCACCGGCTAGGCTCTGCGTCGGCACACGGTCAGCCACGTAGTCGTAATCGGCCCGTCCCAGCCGCCGCGCCATGTCCATGTTCAGGTACCGGACTTGCGCCTCCACCCCGATGCGCCGCAGGTGGCCCACCAGCAGGCTGGCACCCATCGCCGGGCGGATGCCGGCGAACGGCATCGCCACGATGAGCACGTTCATCTGTCAGGATCCCGGCGCGGCGTGCACAGCAGGCTTATCAGAGACCGGCGGATGCCACGGCCGGTATTCATCGGTCCGGTGTCCTGCGCATGATGTTAGCGAGATCCTGGTCCGCGATCGGGCGCCGCCCTACCGGCGGGATGTACAAAGTCCCGCTCTGGGATGCCCGGGCCAGAGCATAGGCCAGCTGCCCGACCCGGGTCCGTTGCAGCAGCGGCGCCAGCAGGGGATGCGTTCTCGACGTAACGATCACGACGTCGTGCTGGGCAGGGTAGAAGCCTAGAAGGTAGTCCTGCAGCCGCGCCAGGTTGGCCGGCGCGTCAGCGGATGTCCCCTCAACAGGGTTCGCCACGGTCGGCGCCTGAGCGATGACGCAGGCGACGTCTGGCTGCAGGGGCCTACGCCGGACCAGCAGATCTGTCGCCTCATACAGCTGAAGGCCGTCGAATCCCGGGTCAATGCCCAAGTCGGCCAGCAGGGTGTCCAGGAACGAGATGCCTGGCAGCAGCCGGACACGCAAGTCGAGTATCGCGGCGGCCTGCTGGATCAGCACCGTCGGGTACGAGTACATCTTGGGATGCCCGTAGGTCGCGAAGCAGACCGGCGCCTCCTCCACGGCAGCGGCTACCACATCACTGGCGATCGCCTGGTAGCTGCGCGCACGGTGGACGCCAGGGCGGAAGCGGCCGGAAAGGTCGGCAACATCGGGACTTACCGTACGCAGGTATGCCAGGACCCAAGGCGTGCTGTCCGCCGCGAAGGTACGCCGACACCGCCGCAGGATCCCCTCGGCCTCCCGCGTGATGTGATGTACGCCGGTAATACCGAGACCCACCACTGCGATATCGAACGGGAACTGCGCGGAGTCGCTCATCCGAGCTCCCTCATCAGATCATTGACCGCCGCGAGCCTGGCCTGCCCGTCGGCCGCGGTCCGGATCCCCTGCACAGCAGACACCACCGCCGGATTGGCGAGGATGCCCTGAAGCTGCGCTGGGTCCGGCAAGCCGGTCACGTCCGGACCTGTCAGGAAGGGGATGACCCCGACGATCCCAGGCGACACCGGATCGCCCACGACCGGGCTGACGCCGACCGAGATACCTCCCGGCCCGTGGACACCCACGCCGCTAACCGGCGGCCCGTCAATCGGCGGCCCCTCAATCGGCGGCCCGTCAATCGGGGTAACCGGGATAATGCCGACTGGTGGTCCCTCAATAGGCGGGCCAATCGGAGTAATTGGGATGATGCCGATTGGTGGCCCCTCAATGGGTGGCCCCTCGATGGGCGGTCCTTCGATGGGCGGCCCCTCGATGGGCGGTCCTTCGACGGGTGGCCCCTCAATAGGAGGTCCCTCGACGGGTGGTCCTTCGACGGGTGGTCCTTCGGCGGGCCCATCAGCCGTTTCTGGCGGTCCATCCGGAACCTCTGACGGCCCATCCGGAACGGGCAGCTTCTGGGCCGGCGCCTTCCCGCCGACCTCATCGCTTACGCTCTGGGCAGCCGGCGTGGATATAAAACGCCAGAGTCCAGTCGGGTCGCGCAGTACCTCTCGCTCCGCCTGGGTAAGCGTGTAAGGCGCCAGGGCACTATCCGGATCGGCCTGCAACGCGAGATAGAAATCGAAGTCCGTCTGCGCGCGATCAAGCACGTCATTAAGTTCGCCCATCAGCCCCCCTCGAGATCGTTATCACCGCCAGCCTTACTTGGGGCTGGCATCAGGAAAGATGCGGGCGACGCTGCGCTAATACGTGAATAATGCAGGCCGCTAAGTCTAAGCCGCCATCATGAAAACGCCGTGTCCCGATCTGGAATCGGCGTTCAGCGCGGTAGATCTGGAAGTCGGTATATACAGACTGTCTACACCTAGGGTCACAAGACAGTCAAGCCCTGATCTGCTCCGCACCAAGTCCTAACGTGCCAGCTCGCTCACTGAATGCCTGCGGCATAGCCAGAGGCCACGTCCCGGGAGATCGTATTAAGGATGCCACTTGGCGCTGAGCACTGTTACACCAATAGCCACAATGGACACTTTGTTCTCCGGTTCTCTTAGCTTCTCGGCCTTCCGGGTTGGATCACACTTTGAGCCGCCACGAACGAATGGCCTGGCAGCTGCCGAAATCAGATAGGAGTCTATGGATATGGCGGGGAGATCATGTGGAGATTGTGTGGAGACAGAATGCGGGCATGTGACCCGCTTTAAATTTCCGGCCTTGTAGAAGAGAATCTGACGTGGGTTAATAGGTGACTGGCAGTGGGCGCGAGGGTGTCGCGTGAGGCAAGCGGGAGTGGCTCTTCGGCTTTGTGGTCCTTGACAGGCATGCGCCGTTTGACCTGACCGCGATCGCGGCGCACCTGCGTCCCGGCGGTTATCTCATCACCAGCAGGTTGGTGAGAGGAACATGGCGTGCGTGAAAGGAGCCCTCGGCCTGCCGGCGAGCCCGCCCCCGATCAGGCGGCAGGGGATCGGGGCCAGCGGCCTGCGGCCGCTGGCCTTCATGGCGTACGACGTCGAGTATGTAGTCCGTGACATCGAGTCGCTGGTCTTCTGGCTGAACGCCCTCGACCCGGCTCACGCGGATGTGGACGGGCGGTCCGCCCTGGCCAGCGCCGCGGTCCTGAACCGGGTCCTGGCCGGGAACGTGGACGAACGCGGTTTCATTACCGACGCGCACAGATACCTGGCCATCGCGCAATATGCGCGGGAACGCACGCCACGTTGATATTTCCCAGTGGCACCGGCACGGCCTGGAGTGCCCGGCCAGGTCGCCGGCGAGCCAGGCCTCGGCCAACTGCTAGCGCGCATTGATATCCCGCCAGGTCACCGGGATCGCCCGACGCTCAGGCACGGCCGGCACCGGCACAGCCGTACAGACCGGACAGCCGGTCACCGACCTGATACTCGCCGGGCTCGCTGGTTAGGTCGCACTTCAAGAGTGAGACGGCAAGAACACTAGTGCGCAGATCCGCCGGCTAGCGGCCGCAAACCTGCAGCTCACAGCTATCAGGGCCAGGCTGCACATGAGCAGGTGCCGGCCACTTTCCAGCAAGCCGCCAGTAAGGGTCTCGATGCGCCCAAGCCGGTTGAGTACGGTGTTGCGATGACAGTACAGCTGCTCGGCTGCCCGGGCGGAGGACCTCTCGCTGCGGAACCAGGTCTCGAGGGTCTCCAGCAGGACGTCGCGTTCTTGCGACCACCGTGGGCGGTGAACGGGCCGTTCGCCTCCTTCCACCTCGGCGGCGGGGGCGGCCTGACGGAGTTCTTCGAGAAGTTCGGCGCCGAGGTGGACGCCGCCTGGAAGGTGCAATCCGCCGTGGACCTGGACGCCGCTGCCCAGCAGCGGATCGTCGCGCAGGCAGCGTCCACCTTCGGCAAGGTCCCCGGCGCGCGGGCGGAACGCGCCCGCGACGCCGGCCAGCTCGCCGTGCTCAGCGCGCTTAGAGCCCGGCGAGGCAGCGACCAGGCGACGGCAACGTGAGGTCGCAGACGCTGACCGAGCGGCTTCGCGCCGCAATCGCCGCACCTGCGACCGTGGACAGCTTCGACATTCACGCCGAGCTCGACTCGGTGCTTGAAGGCCTGGGCCTGCACCGATCCGACAGCGGGGGTCATATCGAATTCACCGGTGCCGACCCGGTAGTGCCAAGCACCCTGCGCCTCGGTGCGGCAGCGTCCATTGCCCTCGTCGCCAAGTCGGTCGCTGTCGCCGCATTGTGGCGTCATCGCGGCGGGACGGCGCAGGACATCTCGATGGACCTGCGCGTCGCACCGCACCGGCTCTGCCCGTTCTACGACCGGCGCTGGGAGCTGCTCAACGGCTATCCAGGCGGTGCGCCAGCGAATGTCAGCGGGGCACTAGGTTTCTCGTTCTACCGGTGCGCCGACAGCCGCTGGGTGATGCCGATGAATCCTTACCCAAAGCTCAAGGTGGCCGCCCAGCGGCTGCTGGGCGTGCCAGACGACGAGAAAGCAGTCGCCGACGCCATCGGGCGCTGCCGGGCGCCCGAGCTCGAGGAGGCAGGCAGCGCAGCCGGTGTCGTGATGCCCATGGTGCGCAGCGTCGCGCAGCTGCTGGACGAGGACCATTACCGGAACGTGCTGGCCGGCCTGCCACTCGTTGAGATCACGAGGATCGGTGACAGCGAGCCCGAGCCACTGCGCCCCGGACCAGCGGCGCCTCTCGCGGGCGTGCGGGCGCTGGGTGCTGGCCACGTGATCGCCGGCGCGGGGACCGGTCGGGCACTGGCGCTGCACGGCGCGGACGTGCTCAACATCTGGCGGCCGAATGAGCTCGAGCACGATTCGACCTATCTGACGGCAAACGTCGGGGTGCGCTCGGCGACGATCGACCCATACACCCCGGCCGGCCGCCAGCTGATTCATGCGCTGCTGGCCGAAAGCGACGTCTTCTATGCCAACCGCCGACCCGGCTACCTCGGCAGTATCGGCCTGTCGGCCGAGCAAGCTGCGGCCATCCGGCCTGGAATCGTCCATGCGACCGCGTCGCTGAACGGTCTGGCCGGGCCGTGGGCCGGTCGGGTCGGCTTCGATCAGAGTGCCGGCAGCCTGGTGGGGATGATGCTGCTCGAAGGTGGCGGTGCCGAGCCGGCCCTGCCGCCGATCCTGGTGGTCAACGACTACATTGCCTCGTGGCTGCTCACCGCCGGCATCGTCGCGGCCCTGCTGCGCCGAGCTAGCGTGGGCGGCAGCTACCGGGTGCATCTCTCACTGACCAGAGCGGCGCTGTGGATTCTCAGCCTCGGGGTGTTCGACCGCCAGTACGCCCTGGCGACAGCGGGCACCGGCCGCGATCACGCCTACCTCGATCCGGAGCTATTCACCGCCCGCACACCGCTCGGTCACTACCAGGGCGTGACAGAACAGGTTCGGATGTCAGTCACGCCAGGCTCGTATCACCCGGTCCTCGTTCCGCGAGGCTCATCGGCACCGGAATGGCTGCCTGTCAGCGCCAGGTAACCCGAGACTCAGGCAGCTCGTTGGCAAGCCCCAGGGCCGTCATCACCGCAAACTTCTCGTCGACGTCGTGGGCCTGTTGGGCCCGAATATTCGATCATGGCGCTGGCTTGCTTGTTCTCGTGGCGGCGGGCAGCCTGTCAGGCAGCGATCTGATATTCGCGCGTCAGGCCGCCGAGGACTGGCTGGCGGGGTCTTCCGGGCTGGGATCATCGGGCCTCGGCGCGGTTGCTGCCGGGGCTGGGCATCGGCTTGTCCCAGCAGCTCTACCAGGCCTCGTTCTTCACCAATGCTCGCTCACCGCACCCTAACGAGGTGCATGGGCTCGTTGCCAAATCTCCGGACCCAACCGCTGAGCGACATGGATAACAACTGCCTGCTGGTGTAGGTGCACTGGCTTGAGCGCCGCTCGTGCCGCCATCGAGGTCACCCGCCGCGCCGGGCACCGCGTTGCCGTCCTGCTCAAGATCTATGCTCACTGCTCGACGGCCAGGCCGACGCCGCTAACAAGCGGATCACCGGCGCCCTGAGCAGCGACGGCAGCAGCGATGGCCCAGGCCAGGACGACCAGGCACCCTGACGACCCGCGCCCTGTGTAGTACTCCCATGACGCCCGCCCCTAGGAGCGAGCGAAAGCTCGTTAAAAGCCATTACGGTGATGCTGATCCCATGAATCCCTGCGAGCGCCGCGCCGGCGGCCTCCGCGCTGAGGGAAAGGACTTTCAGGTCATTGGCTCGTATCTATGTGTCGTCCACCTCAGCGATTTGCAGGAGTACCGCTCGAAGGTCAGCTCGGCGCTACGCCGGGCGCGCGAAGAGCCAGACATAGCCGCACGCGCGGCCGCGGAGGAGGCACTCCGCGGCTGGGGCGGTCACGCGAACCGATAAGACCTAGGCTTGAGAGCCGGGCGGCTCTCTTCGCGCAGCGCGACGGCCTATCGCGCCCTCCGCGGCCCGTAACGTTCCGGCCGCCCCAGCAACAGCACCCTGCCAGCGTGGTCAGCCAGAACGGGACGCTGAAGCCTTTTGGGCTTCCACTATTAAGTACCTGGGATCAGCGACCAAGGAGAACGACCTTGACCCGCCCATGGCAAGCCCAGACTCAGCTTGATCGCGCAGGTGAGCGACGTGCGGACGTTCCGGGGTCTCAACGTCCACGCTCCGCCATCAACCCGGAGTTGCTGGAAGCTTCATCTCCTAAGGAGGACGCCGCCGCGCTGTCTTACTCGCCGCAGGTCACTATCGAGTTCAGCTCAGATCGCCGTCAAGTTCGCGTTGCCGTCCAGTCAGCTCGTCAAGCTTGTCCAGGAGTGGCTTTAGCGTGTAGCGGGTGATGATGGTCTCCCCGTTCAGCTCGGGTATGCGGCCCTGCCAGTTGCCGAATCCGTCTGTCCCGATGATCACGTCGGGGCGGGCTGCCCGGAATTCCTGCAGGCGTGGAACCTGGTCCGGCTCGTCGGCGACTCCGCGTAGGACCGGACGGACTGACCCTGTATAACCGCTCATTGGTCGGCCCCTGCAGCGCCCGTGATCCCGGTGATGGCTCGGGCCCGGTGCCGGTCGGCCGCGAACAGCAATGCGCGAAGCACAGGGCTGTAATCGCGGTGGAAGCCAGCGCCGAGCGCGGCGACGAGCTGTTCGGGTGTGCCTGCCGGGTTCTGGTCGCGCCAGGCCGTTACGGCAGCGCGTGCCCTGTCAAGATCCTTCGGGTGGTCTTCGCGGAACCTCATGGCAGGTCCCGCGGCACGGGCAGCGCCGAGTAGTCCGCTCGGATCCGCCGGAGCAGCCCTGCGGGTGATGGGTCTGCCAGTCTGGTGCCCCGGCTGTCCCTGCGTGTCGCGGTGAATACGGCGCCGGCGATAGCGACGCGGAACGCGGATCCCCAGCGGAACTCAAGCTCCTCCAACGTGCCCGCGTCACCCTCGAGCCGCCCTGCCGCTGCCCGTCCCATGACGTGCCTCCCGTCGCCTACCGGATGTGGTTACCAGTAGCCAACCCCATACACGGGGTACGGGTAAACGAACTTGCACGGGTTTGCAGGATGGGTTTTAACCGAGGGTGCCGATCGCGGTTGTGATGAGTGCCCTGGCGGCGGCGCCTCGTACCGCGATCTCTGACAGGGCCGCGAATGTCTGGCCGTACATGGCGATCTCGCGTGGCTGGGTGAGGGTCAGCCAGCCGGAGACCAGCTCGACGTTGACCTGCCGGTCATCGAATATCCAGAAGTCCTCTACTGGCCAGGCGGCGTCACGGTCCAGGCCCATCGGGATGATCCCGAGTGAGACTGACGGCAGCGACGCTACGGTGATCAGGTGGCCGAGCTGGCCGGCCATTACCTCCGGGCCGCCGATCACGTTCCGCAGCACCGATTCCTCGATCAGCACCCCGAAGCGGTGATCACCCTCGCGCAGCAGCCGCAGCCGGTCGGTCCGGACCGCGGCCGCGTCTTCCACGTCGTCGGGCAGTTCCCGCCGGGCCGCGATAGCGCGCAGCACCGCCGTGGTGTACGCGCTGGTCTGGACGGCGCCCGGGATCAGCCAGGAAGAGTAGGCGCGGAACACGCGGGTGCGCTCCCATAGCGGAAGCACGGCCTCCTGCGCACGGCGCAGCCCGGTGCGTTCCATTCGCCGCCACTCCACGAACATGTCCTCGACGGTCCGCAGGAACGTGACCAGGTCCCCGGCCTCGCCCGGCTGCCCGCAGTGCTCGCACCACGCGCTGATGTCCTCGGCGGACGGCGCTGTCCGGGCATGCTCGATCCGCGACACCTTTGATTCGTGCCAGCCGCACAGCTGCGCAAGCGCCCGGCCGGTCAGGCTGGCGTCCTGGCGGAGCTCGCCGAGCCGGGCGCCGAGGGCTTGCCGGGCTTGCCAGGCGCTGGATGACGACGGAGGGACAGGCATCGGTGGCGGCCGCGCGGTGGGTTGCGGTCGTCAGGCCGGCTGGTAGGCCTGGTGCGGGACCGCTCGTTCCCAGGCGGCATCGAACGAGGTCGCGCAGAGCTTGGCCACCGATGGGTCCTCGCACTTTTCCTCGCCGACCCACGACCCGTCGCCGGCGAAGTGGTTCCACAGCACGATCTGCTCGTCGACCAGCCAGAAGTCGCTGCACGGCACCAGCAGCCCGGCCGCCGCGCGCCGGGGCAGCCACCTGACCTGCTCGCCGGCCGCGAGATTGTGCCCTGCGGTGACGTCGTACTCGAACCTGATGTAGTCGGTGACCGGCTCGGACACCAGCCGGATCCGCCGAACGCTCACGCTGCGGGCCACGGTGGCCCGGACCAGGTCAGACCAGCTAGCCCACCGTTCCTCGGGATCAAACCGGTGCCCCGCCTGCCAGTCGAGCCAGTCCGGATCATCCGGTGTGTATGCGTCCCGCAGCTCCATGTGCGCTGCGCTGCGCTCAGCTGCGCGGAGCAGGCCGTACGCTATCGGTTCGGTCGTCACCGCACACCTCCAGGAGAAACGGCGCCATGCGCGCCGGGAGCCTCACTACAGTCTCGTGAGCTGGTATCGGCTTGGTCGCCGTGATCTCGGAAATCGTGTCGTCATCCGTGATCTTCCAACCCTGGATCACGATGCTCTGATCTTCCTCATCGAGCCAGACCGTGGGGGAGCCGTTGTTGGGGGAATCGGGGTCTATGCCGATTAGCCGGAGTGTCATCGCAGCCTTCTTCGCAAGGTGTGTGCACGGGTTTGCATCCTCCGACCATCCGCCGGAGCAGGCCAAGAGTCAAGGACTAATCCCGAATCCGCAGCAACCCTCTGTAGCCGCCCGGGGTGCGGCGAAATGCCTGTGCGGTTCCAGAACCCGGTCATGGGTCGTGAGCTGGGAGTTTACGCGGTTCGCTCGTACTCGTTGATGAGGCCGCCGAGGACAGGCCGCCGCTGGATCCTCTCTCTGGAGAGGTCCGCGACGGGGTGATCGGGCCGCGGCGAGTGGAGCTGGCGGCTGCGATGCGGCCGCCGCCCGTTGAAATGGGCCTTGTACTGGGCCAGGATCGTCCTCAGGTGCCGTTCACCGAAGATCAGAATCCTGTCGGTGACCTCGGCCGGGCGGTGAGCACGAACCTTTCCGCATAAGCGTTCGCTCTCGGGCTCCGCGGCGGAATCTTCACGACCTGGATGCCGGCACCGGCTAGGACCGCGTCGAACGCCGCGGTGAACTGCCCGGCCCGGTCCCGGACCAGAAACCGGAAGCCGGGAGCGCGATCCCCCAGATCCATCAGCAGGTTGCGGATCTGCTGAGTGGTCCACGGCCCGTCCGGGTTCGCGGTCACGCCGAGGATGTGCACGTAGCGGCTGCCGACCTCGATAACGAACAGGCAGTACAGGCGCTGCAGGGTCACTGGGCAGTCGACGTGGAGGCCGATGACCGGCTGAGCAGGATCAGCCAGCTGCAGAGCCGGACGAAGATGAGGTAGAGCAGGCGCAGGGACACGGATGATCATGATGCCCTACCGCTAACCCTGGCCCGTCGCCGCAGCTCAAAGGTTATGCAGACTTCTTGGCACCCCACAACCGGTCTTGCCGCGCATCGACTTAGCGGCCCAGCGGCGGCGGACGATGTCGCGGTGCCAGCGCACGATCGTGTCCGGGGTGACCAGCAGCCGCAGACCGTGGCGGCCGCATCTTCGCAACGGCGAGGCTGAAGGGGGAAACCAGCAGGAATCCC
>Ga0302325_10026180_pt1 | contig 12117 bp, 12 predicted proteins | sample Palsa_T0_2_FD_201948 | JGI IMG/M metagenome (GOLD analysis project Ga0302325, IMG submission 201948) | Peat permafrost microbial communities from Stordalen Mire near Abisko, Sweden - Palsa_T0_2 | ecosystem: Environmental > Terrestrial > Soil > Palsa > Peat permafrost | place: Sweden: Abisko...
TGCATTGATTCACCAGTTCGGGTTTGGAAGCTCGCTGAATACCTCTTTTAGAGCGAACCCCCAGCGTTCACGGATCATTTTGAAATATTCATTGTCCATGTCGATGCTGATGTGCGTCGATAATTTAAATTCGTCGCGCTTGATGATGCACAGATCCAACGGCGGCCCCACCGACAGATTCGAGCGGATGGTGGAGTCCATGGACACCAGCGCGCACTTGGCGGCCTGGGCCAAGCTGCTGCTGCGGGTAATCACCCGGTCGATGATGGGCTTGCCGTACTTGGATTCGCCGATCTGAAAATACGGCGTATCAATGGAAGATTCGATGAAGTTGCCGGCCGAATAAATATGAAACAGGCGCGGCTCCTCGCCCTTGATCTGGCCGCCCAAAATGAAGGTGCCGTTGAAGTCGTAGCCATGCTCGCGCAGGCCCTCCGCATCGCGCTTGTGGATTTCGCGCAGCGCGTCGCCGACCACGCGCGCGGCATTGAACATGTTGCCGGCGCTCAGGAGGGGGGTGTTTTGCTGGGAGTCGTCGGGCGCCTCGAGCAAATTAATGACCGCTTGCGTAATGCCCAAGTTTCCCGCCGACATCAGCACCAGCACGCGATCGTGAACGTGCTGGAAGGTGGCCATTTTCCGAAAAGTATTGATCTGATCGACGCCGGCGTTGGTTCGCGAGTCCGACAACATCACGAGACCGGTGTCGACTAGCAAGCCGACGCAGTAAGTCATCCCGAAATTGTACCTTACTGCTGCTGCAGGGCCGACTCGGCGATCAGCACATTGGCTTCCATTTTCTCGCCGCCGCCGCCCTGGCGCATGCCGCGCACGGGCGCTGCGTCCAAGTAGTCGCGGCCGACCGCGAGGCGGCAATAGGTACGCACCGCGGGACGGGCGTGGGTCACGTCCATGCTCTGCCAGCCGATTTCCGGTCCGAGCCAGGCATCAACCCAAGCGTGGCTGGCGGCATCGTTGGCATCGCCGGTGTACAAATAGCCGCTGACATAGCGCGCCGGCATGCCGACCGCGCGCGCCGAGGCGATGAACACATGCGCGTGATCCTGGCACACGCCTTCCCCGCTCCTGAATGCCACGGCGGCGCTGTCCTGCACATCGCTGGTGCCGGATTTGTAGCGCACGGCGCCCAATACGGCTTCGGCGAGCGCCTGAACGCGCTCTCTGGGATCGCTGGTGCGCGAGAGCGCATCGTTCGCGAAGGCCTTGATGTCCTCACTCGGCGCGGTCAATTGGGTGGGCGCGAGATAGGCCAAGGGCGATAAGGGTCCATCGTCCTGGCGCGCGTCGGTGTCCGCGGTCTCTACCACGCCGCGTACCACGATGCTGATTTCCCGATGCGGCTCCTCGATGGTGAGGAGGTGCGCAATATTGCCGTAGGCATCGATCTGTTCCAGGCGCCGGCCGGGGGCAGCGATGCTCCAGCTGATCGCACGCTGGCTTGTATCCCGGCGCGGCGTCAAATGCAGGCTTTGCACGCTGTATTTGACCGGGCGCTCGTAGCGATAACGGGTCTCGTGCCGAATGTGCATATGCATACTATTTAAGCCTCCGCCGGGGGAACCAAGAAATCCGATGCGATGCGACTGCCCAAATCGTTGAGCTTCGCCAGGAATTGCTCCAAAAAGCGCGGCAGGCCCACACTCAAGAGTTCCTCCATGCGCGCGAAATGCAGGATGGCATGCATTTCGCCGGCGCGCCGCACCGTTTCCGCAGACTGCTGGTTGGCAACGGATTTTAGATTGCCGTACACCTCCTTGCAGCAACGCAGCAGTGAGCGCGGCATGTCGTCGCGCAGGATCAGAAGCTCGGCGACGCGCGAGGGCGTGATCACGTCGCGATAGACGCGCCGATACACCTCGAACGCGGACAGGGCCCGCAGCAGCACGCTCCATTGATACGGATCCGGCACCACACCCGCGTCCGCACCGGGCATGAGATCGCTCTGATGCGCGGTCAAGATGCGGGCGGTACTGTCGGCGCGCTCGAGGAAGGTGCCGATACGGGTGAAATGAAAGGCCTCATCGCGCATCATGGTGCCGATGGTCACGCCGCGCGTAAGATGCGAGCGTTCCTTGACCCACTCGACGAACTCGCCAATGTCCACCGAACGGCGCGCCGATTGCGCGCGGGCGTCGAGCCAGGTGGAGTTCAAGGTTTCCCAGAGCTCCGAGGTCAAGGAGCCGCGTACCGCGCGGGCATTCTCGCGCGCCGAGCGCAGGCAGCTGAAGATGCTGCCGCTATAGTCGCGATCGAGGCTGACGAACTGAAACACGTCCTTGGGCTCAATGGTCTTGTGCCGCTCGGTGTAGGCCTCTTCCATGTGCAGCGCCTTCATGGTCGCTTGCAGCGATCCGGCCAGCTCTTCGGGCGAGTGCGGCAGCAGCGACATGCGGTAGTGTGCATCGACCATGCGCGCAAGACTCTCGGCGCGCTCGATGTAGCGCGACATCCAGTACAAATGATCGGCGGTGCGGCTCAACATCAGGTTTCCAGCACCCAGGTGTCCTTGGTGCCGCCGCCTTGCGAGGAATTGACCACCAGCGAGCCTTCCCGCAGGGCCACGCGAGTCAGGCCGCCGGGAACGATGGTGACATCGCGCCCCGAGAGCACAAAGGGCCGCAGGTCGATATGGCGCGGCGCCAAGCCCGCCTCCGCAAAGGTCGGACACGTGGACAGCGCGAGCGTGGGCTGCGCGATGTAGCGCTCGGGCGTCGCGATAATCTGCTGCCGAAATTTCTCGATCTCCTCCTTGGATGCGGCGGGACCGATGAGCATGCCGTACCCGCCGGCGCCGTGAACCTCTTTGACGACCAGCTCGGCTAGGTGCGCGAGCACGTACTCGCGGTCGACGGGTTTGCGCAGCATCCAGGTATGCACGTTGCCGATAATCGGGCTTTGACCCAGGTAAAAACGAATCATCTCCGGCACATAGGGGTAGATGGACTTGTCGTCGGCGACCCCGGTGCCGATGGCATTGGCGATGGTGATGTGGCCGGCGCGGTATGCCGTCAGGAGCCCCGGCACGCCGAGCATGGAGTCGGGCCGGAACACCAGCGGATCCATGAAGTCATCGTCGATGCGCCGATAGATCACATCGACGCGCTGCGGGCCTTGGGTGGTACGCATGAACACCGCCTCGTCGCGCACGAACAGATCCTGACCCTCGACCAGTTCGATACCCATTTGCTGCGCCAGGAAGGCGTGCTCGAAATAGGCGCTGTTGTGGGCACCCGCGGTGAGCAGCACCACGGTGGGATCGGCGACGCCGGTGGGCGCAACGCTGCGCAGGTTGTCGAGCAGCACGTCGGGGTAGTGATCGACCGGCGCGACGCGATGCGAGGAGAAGAGCTCGGGAAACAGCCGCATCATCATTTTGCGGTTCTCGAGCATGTAGGACACGCCGGAGGGCACGCGCAGGTTGTCTTCCAGGACCTTGAACTCGCCCGCGTCGTCTCTGACGATGTCGATGCCGGCGATGTGGGCGTAGATGCCGCCGGGCACATCCACCCCCTGCATCTCCGGACGGTATTGCGAGTTGCAGAGCACCTGTTCGGCCGGGATGACACCCGCCTTGAGGATCTGTTGGTCGTGGTAAATGTCGTGAATGAAGGAGTTGAGCGCCCGCACGCGCTGTTTCAAGCCGGTTTCCAGCCGAATCCACTCCTCGTGCGGCAGCACCCGCGGCACGATGTCGAAGGGAATGAGCCGCTCCGAGCCTTCTTCCTGGCCATACACGGCGAAAGTGATGCCGACGCGGTGAAACAGCGCGTCCGCCTCGGCGCGCTTCTGCGCCAGCCGATCCGCCGGCTGCTCACCCAACCACTGGGAATAGCGCAGGTAGTGGGCGCGGCCGGCACCTTCCCTGAAGTACATTTCGTTGTACGGCGTATTGGGCATAATCACTCGTGATCGACCTGCAACCGGCAGGCGGTGGACCCTCAATCATCTAATAAGGAATCAGGGGCCGCAACGCCATACGTGAAGCGCGCGTCCTGCACTTTATTAGGGCGCGAGGGGTCCTAGGTGATCTTTGAGCGCAAGTGCGGTGGGCAGCTGAGGGTCAGCCGCGAAGCGGGCGGCGAAATCCGAAAGCAGGATCCGGGCCAGCCGTGGGGCGCCGCCGCCGCGCGCCGCCAGCTGGGCAATTCTCAAGGTATCCGCCGCCGACTTGGGCCGAAAGGCGGGGTCTAGGTTCAATCGTTGGGCGACCACGTCCAGTGCTTCCCCGGAGCGCTTCAGCATCAGAAGGCGTGCGATCAGCTCTTCGGTGAGGCGGGTGACGTAGCGCGGATCGTCCCAGCTTAGCGTGCGTTCGCACAGCCAGCGGTAGTCTTCCGGGGTGTTGCCGCGGCTCTTGAGCCAATCTTCCAGCATTTGGAAGCTTTTGATGTGGGAGTCGGCGCGCATCTGACCGTAGGCTTCATGCACGACCTTGTCGTTCTCGCGCTGGGTCTGATTTTCCTGAAGCGCCGCGGTGCGTTCGGGACTGACCCAAGTTTCCAGGTTTAGCTCGTGGCGGCGCTCGTAAAGCGCACCGCCCAAGAAACTGAACACCGAGAGCACGGCAAACATACCGATGACGACTTCAACCGGCAGCCACAGATCGAAGGCCCCCAACAGCTTCAACACACACGCGTAGGCAAAGATCACCAGGAGCACCGCGCCATACAAAATGCCCAGTCCACGCACTAAACTGAACCAATAGAGGGGATTTGCAGCTTTCAATAGATTGCTTTCGAGTCCCAAAATCGCGACCGAGGCGGGGAGAAAAAACAGACAGACGCTGCCGAGACCGACAGCGGCGGCGGTGCCGAAATGCTTGTAGGTAAGGTACACGGCGTAACCTATGAGTCCTAGAATCAGGACCTGTCCTAGGGGACGCTGCTCGTCAATGGGGTTCATCATTTGAATGTCGAGGGTCGGCGGCTCATCGAATCCGCGCACAGTGTGATCGAACAAAATGTAGGCGTATTTGAAGAACCAGGAAGTGACCAGCAATGCCAAGGGAATCCCGACCAGTCTCGCTTGAGCTGCCACGAAAAGCAGGAAAGCAAAGACCACGACGACCGCCGCGGCCCCGCCACGCGCGGGTCGCAGGAGGTGATGCAGCAGGTTCAAGTGCTCCTTCTACTGCGCATAGTCAAAACTGATTCACGATAAAACTTATGACGTTGGAAATCGTGGCCCGGGATCAAGCGCGACACAAGGACGCATCTCACCTAACTGGAAAATCTCAATGAGCCGACATCGACAGCATTTTTGAAGTCAATCGATCCAGAGGATTGGGTCGAACGCCCTGCACGTACGGTTTAACTAGTCTTTTCGAGACAAAAAAATACAACGGCAAAATAGGGTAGTCGTTCAGCATTACACGTTCTGCTGCCTCGAGTATGAGCCTTCGCGTTTCCGGATCTGGAGTGCGCGCTGCCTCATCGAGGAGAGCGTCAAACGTATGATTGGTATACCCGGAATCATTATTCGGGGAATTTTCACGAAACGTGTCCAAAAAATTGCTCGCATCGTTGAAGTCGGCAGTCCAGCCCAGGCGGGCTACCTCCCATTTTGATTTATCGCGCCGCGACTGTAGAAAGACTCGATACTCTTCTTCACTAAGTTCGGTTTCAACACCAAGTGTTTCCTTCCACATCGCGGCTATAAGAACCGCTGTTTGTTTGATCGCGATATTTGCGTTAAAAAGCAATCGAATGCTAATTGGCTTTGCCGGTGAATATCCAGCTTCTGAATAGAGCCGCCTAGCTTCCGCCACACGATTTGCATCACTCAAATCAGCCCATTGCCAATTTTGCGGGCTGTAATTCCACGTGCCTGGAGGCACGAAGCCGTAGGCGGGCGGCTGGCCAAAGCCTTGTGCGGCTGCAATTCGCTTTCGGTCAATCGCCATCGCTAGCGCCTTTCGAAGTTGAAGATTCGAAGCAAAGATTGGTGTTGACAAATTGATTCCAAAATAAGCCGTTGCAAGAAAAGGAGCCACGACGAGCTCCTTTGGGTGTTCTGAATTGATCCAGGGTAGGGCGTTGGCCGGTACAACGTCGGTGATATCAATTTGACCGGCGCGATATCGAGCTAATTGCGAATTTTGGTCAGATGCAATTTCATACCGCACCTTTGCAATACGAACGTTTTCGCGATCCCAATAATTTGGGTTTTTTCCTAACTCAATGGATGTACCTGGTAGCCATCTGGTAAGTGTGTAAGGACCGTTGGAGACCCACGATTCCGGTGAATGAGATCGTGCGCTAGGTTCGGAAAATACCGGGAAGGTCGCAGAGTGTGTGAGTATTTGGGGCAAATAAGGCGCAGGCCGCCCGAGCTTTACCACGAGCACATCATCGCTTGGGGCATGTACGCCGAGTTCACTTAGGGGCAGCCGACCGGCCATTATTTCCGGTGCTCCAGCGATGAGACGTAGGTCATCCGAAACCAAAGAGCCGCGCGCGGGGTCCAATACCCGCCTCCAAGCGAATACAAAATCTCGGGCGCGAACTGGCTTTCCATTTGACCAACGCGCACTGTTTCTCAGGTGAAAAGTGTATTGGGTACCGGTCGGATCAACAGCCCAAGAAGATGCCACTCCGGGCAGTATCTGCCCACTAGGCGACTCTATCGTTAGTCCCTCGTAAAGATCCTGGATGAGTTGAAAAGAAAAGTTGTCCGCCGCCTCTGATGGGTCCAGCGAACTCGGCTCCCCTGCCAAGCCTCGTCGCAAAACTTCAGCGGAACCCGCAGTGTTCGTCGACTCACTACAACTCCACAAACCCATCAGCAGGCAAGCAACTATGAGTAAGTGCGTTATTTGGCTCGTTTTCAGATTGGAAAAATGCTGCATTTCGTAAGTCTACGTAAGAAACCATCATACGGTCCGGATCAGTCATTCGATGGCCACTAAGGCTGCAGTTTCCAAACCGTCAAATTAGGTCGATGGCGCAAATCAGGATAGGTCGGATCCCTAATATTAAATTCTCATGACTATTTGCCCCTAGCAGACCCACAGATGCTGCAACGCAGCAGCAGCGCAAAAGTGTGAATTACAACAACAAAACAGTTGTAATATGTTCAGCAATGACGCAATCTGTTAAGGAGAACTTGCTCGCTGCTTTTAGGTATCTGTTAAAGCCGTTGGTGCGGATGGCGGTCAAGAATGCGGTCGCCTTTCCGGAATTTAGCGACGTGCTGAAACAAGCATACGTGGATGTAGCTAGAAAACAATTTGAGGCTTCGGGCAAAGACCCGACGGTAGAGGGGATTTCATTGATCGCGAATATCGAAACAAACGAAGTTCGCGACATTTTGGGATCGAACGCGGGTGCGAAGTTCGGTGTCGCAGCGCAGGAATCCAATCCTCTGCCGACAGCGCTAGCTGCGTGGCATACCGACGTGAATTACACAGGTCCCTACGGCGTTCTTCGAGATCTCGAATTTTCGCGGAGCGCGGGTGAGAAAAGCGGTGCGACCTTTTCGGAATTGACAGCAGCGTACTGCCCAGGGGTTTCGCCACGCGCGCTTTTGGATGAGTTGATCCGAACTGGATGTGTTCAGGATGTTGGTAATGGATTTTATCGTGCAGTAAAGCGTTTTTACATTCCGGATCCATTGAGTACCGAGAGCGTTTTATGGTTCGCACGTGTTGTTCACAACGTGTGCGAAACACTTGAAGTAAATTTTCGCGCAGAGTCGATAGGAGGCAACGGACTGGTAGAGCGGACCGTTTATACCGTTCACGGAATTACGAAAAAGGATCTCAAGGACTTCGATAAGTTCATTCGAGCGAGAGGGCAAATATTTGCCGATGACATCGATAACTGGTTATCCGAGCGGGACAAGGAAGGATGCGAAGACAGCATTAAGACGGGAGTCGGGATCTATCACTACATAGTGAACGAAGAAGACGAACGCGCATTAGCAAAAGAATTGCCAAACTGAAGGGATTACATATGGACATTTGTTTCGGAAAACTAGTACGAGGGATCGCAACGCCAGCGTGCGTAATAGTCGGTCTGATGGCAACGGGCACCGCCAATGCCGGCCACGTGTCGGTTGTACAACCGGCCGCGCAGATCGGATCGAACGGACTATTTCACCCGAGCGCACAAATTGGCTCGAACGGTCTAGTGCGTCCAAGCGCGCAGATCGGTTCCAACGGGCTATTTCGGCCGAGTGCGCAAATAGGCTCGAACGGTCTAGTGCGCCCAAGCGCACAAATCGGTTCTAACGGCGTAACAAGAGACGCGCAGACTTTTCTGCCGATGCCAAGAGGCATGAATGCACTCACTCGTCAAGATGCACAAATTGGGTCGAATGCGGTGGTGAGACCCGATGCTCAGATCGGTTCAAATGCAGTAGCTCGACCGGACGCACAGATCGGTTCCAACGCGATAATTCGTCCAGATGCGCAAATTGGGTCGAATGCTGTGGTCAGACCCGATGCTCAGATCGGTTCAAACGCGGTAGCTCGACCGGACGCACAGATCGGTTCCAATGCAATAATTCGTCCGGATGCGCAAATTGGGTCGAATGCGGTGGTGAGGCCCGATGCTCAGATCGGTTCAAACGCGTTAGCTCGACCGGACGCACAGATTGGTTCCAACGCGGTAATTCGTCCAGATGCGCAGATTGGATCCAACTTGTTGATGCGCCCCGAAGCACAAATTGGTTCGAACGCCATCTCGCGACCTGATGCACAGATTGGTTCGAATGCGATAATTCGCCCGGATGCGCAAATTGGGTCGAATGCGGTGGTCAGACCCGATGCTCAGATCGGTTCAAACGCGATAATTCGCCCGGATGCGCAAATTGGATCTAATAGCGCCATGCGACCCGGAAAACTCATCGCTATTGACTGATTCGGCGATCAAAAGGCTGACTAAACTCGCAGTAAGTGTGGCCCCGCGCCCGGGAAGGGCGCGTAATTTGTCGGTCGTAGTCGCTCTATAGCTGGCCGCGGCAATCAATCGCGTTTCTTTTTTGCTGCCCTGGCCAAACGAGTCCACGCAAATATATGGACGCTCATTTCTCCAGATCCCTTATGTCTAGATCGCTTCCGACGTAAGCCCTCAATGTCACCATTTACGGATTCGATGTAGGCTGAGCCGCGCCTCTTTATATCTCGAAGTATCGGGGCAATCGTTTTCAGATTTACCTCGGGCACATGGCAATTTCTCTCCAGCAAAAGCACTGACTTCTTTTTGTTTAGCGCCGAGTTTCTGTGCAGCGTATCTAAGTATCGTTCAATCATCAGAGCGGCGCGCGAAACCGCGAAATCTGGTAGCACGAATTCGCGCCTCTGAGCCACAAAGTTACCTAGCGTGTTGACGCGCACGCATGGAGTATGCCGCATCAATTCAATCGCGAATGCGGGCGATATCGAAACGCGAGCTGCCCGCACTAATGAGTAGACAGATCTGGGACCGGGCCTGACCGTCAATGGAATGGGACGAAAATCTCTATCCAAAAAATTTGGCGCCGAGAACCACGTCGACATAACGAGACCCATGTCCTCATAAGCGCGCGCGAGCTTCCTGAACTGTCGAACGCTGTCCGCCACTTTGCGAGGTCCATAGTACTGGCGTACCGAATTGAGAATCAACTGTTTGGGAACATTGTTTGCGTCTAAAAACCCTATGGTCGCAGCAATCAAAGCATTTGCCCCTTGGCGTTTGACGATTTCCGAAATAGGAGAGCCTAAGTTTTTCATCTATCCGCTCCGTCGTAACAACCCGCCCATGTTTGGTTACTTATCCGAACGTCTTGATTTGAGGTATTGTCGCTGAAGATTTTTCCGACGACCTGTATCGCTTGTAGGCTGCGGAGTCCCTGCGGTTGCACTATCGTCTTCGAAATAGTAAACGGTAACGCCTACTCGGCATTGCGATTCTTCCTTTCTCGATCGCTGGCGCTTGCTGCGCGACCGAGAAAACAACGACGTTGCGCCGTCAATGAATGATGACCCCTGTTCTGCCACTTGCCGACGAACAAGTGGGACTACTCCTATGTCGACGTCACCGATAAACGCGGTACCCTCAAATAACGGCGTCGATGCCGTCCGCATGTTGTGCCTTAGAGTGCCCAGCAGGTCGCCCGTCCTCTCTCCCATATTCGCGATTGCGCTGCATGTCATCCCTCTAAAGATAGGAAGTCTCGACTTCACCTTTACTCGCTGGCTAGAAAGAATCTCCACCGCGTTAATTTGCAGGAGTTGATCTAGCATGGCTCGTACCGGCATTCCCCCGCTATGGGCGGCGACCAACTGTTCGAAGCTCTTCCGCCTACCAAATATCGGCAGTACCGCTGGATCACCATTGGCGGCGAGGAACCGATGATTGTCATGCCAAGCAGACAGCACTCTTCTGGCGGAATGTTGGCCACCGCGCGAGCTAAACGAGGGCTCATTCGCCTCAAGGATTCGCGCAACCTCGGCTCTTGAGAGCCCCGTTATAATGGCAACCCGCGAGTTGCTTTTGCGGCCGCCTTCCCTGGCAATTCGCGCGGCAGCTGACCGTACTGCGCGGTCTCTTACCAAGCGACTAAACTCCTGAACTGTTATTCCCGTATCAAACATCAGGTCAACAAGTGGGTCAACCACGCGTTTTAGTGCCGTTATGGCTGTCTCTTTGAAGGGATCTCGTAATTGCTTACCGGGGCTGTGCATAATCGCCCGTATCGTTAAATGTCAGCATTTGTGTAAAATACCACGCACAAAATCTTTGGACCCGAGACCTAAAATATATCTCGGTATGTTCAACATTTGATGGCGCGTCCTTATTTTCATCGCTCAATTGACTCAGTTCCCTCGTCTGCTGCAATTCGAATATCTAACGCATCCTTCTATAAACAGATGAATCTCTTATGCGGCACTCCCTAGTCTGCTGGCGATGCGGCGCATCTCTTGCCGCGCTCAGCCTACCGCTACGTCGCCTCGATGTTTGCAAAGGTTGTAACGCTGAACTGCACGTATGCAAGATGTGTGTTGAATACGACACGTCATATGCGAAGCATTGCAAGGAACCGACCGCCGAAGAAGTGCGCAAGAAGGACGAGGCGAACTTTTGCGATCACTTCAAGCCACAGGCCGGTGCCTATATCGCAAAGAATGAGGCAGAGATCGCCAGGGCGAAATCGGCGTTAGACGACCTATTTAGAAAGTGATTTCCTTTTAGCCGTCTTAGGCTTTTTGGCTGTCTCTGCGATTCGCCACAAATACAGCGCTGCTACTGATCGATGCGGTTGCCATTTCTCCGAATGTTTCAAGAGTTGCTTGGGTGATGGCAGGGCTCGCTTAAGATACAAAATCTGAAATCCCTTGCGCACGCCGTAATCGGTCACCGGCATCACATCGGGCCGACACAGCGCGAACATCATTAGCATGTCCACGGTCCAAGTCCCCACGCCTCGCGCTTCCATCAATTGAGTGTAAATGTCGGAGTCGGACATCAGCGCAATCAGCGCGGCACTCGGGATCTTTCCGGCATTTACCCGATCGCAGATATCTTTCATCGCCAATGCCTTGCTGCGCGATAAGCCCGCTGTGCGCAATTCTGCTTCGGTCATTTCTGCCAGGCGTTTCGGGCATGGAACTCCATCCGCAAATAAGCCAGTGACACGGGCCCAAATCGCCCGGGCCGCGGCGCCGGCAAGCTGTTGGTGGGCAATGCTTTCTAGTAGCGCAACATACGGCTCACGAGCCGGAGGTGTGGGTACCTTGAGTGTACCGATGCGATCGATCCACTCCACGAACCGTGGATCGCTCTTGCGGAGGTGCCTGATAGCAGGGGTCGTCATGCGGGGGATTCTAATCCGAAGCCAGACGCCGTGAACTCGAGGCGCGGATCGTGCAATGTAAGTGTTCCAGTTGTAGACCACCCGACCATTAAATTAGGGGATTCCCGTATATTCATCCTGCGGGTATACGCTCGTGTTGCGTTCAGCGTATAAAGGATTTTGGATTGATATATTAGAGTGCCCGGAGTTCCAAAGGATGGCGACGTCTCCGGATTTTTTACGCCTCGCGTCCAACGCGACGCGCGCGCTGGCGGACACAGCCTTGGACAGTCTGCGAGACGCTGTCCTCGTGGTCGACGG
>Ga0302325_10026181_pt1 | contig 12116 bp, 8 predicted proteins | sample Palsa_T0_2_FD_201948 | JGI IMG/M metagenome (GOLD analysis project Ga0302325, IMG submission 201948) | Peat permafrost microbial communities from Stordalen Mire near Abisko, Sweden - Palsa_T0_2 | ecosystem: Environmental > Terrestrial > Soil > Palsa > Peat permafrost | place: Sweden: Abisko...
CCGCGAAGGTCTGCCACTTTCAGGTTGGGCATCGCGATGAGAGTTTTGATGGACGCGTCGTCGATCTTGCGACAACCTTGAAATCCTACGGTCTCGAGCGCCGGTAGTTGGTTGCGCATCCGTTCCAGCCATTCCGGCAGTACCGATGTCGCGATAACTTCGGCGAACTTTGTCTCTTCGATGCCGACGTTCATTGCGTAGCAGCCGATGCGAAGTTCACGAAGGTTGTGTAGTGAAAGCACGGCGTCAAGCCCCGCGCTCGACATGACGATGGTCCATACATTCTTATCCGTGCCCTGGCGTCCTGTGAGATCGAGAGAAGTCAGCGTTGGAAATTGACGCAGAGCCTGCAGGCCGGCGTCGCCAAGCTCGTTACCGCCCATCCTGAGCTCTCTTAGATTTGTCAGCGTGGTGAGCCGCTCCAGCCCGACGTCGGTTATCTGGGTCGAGCCTACATCCAGCGATTCGAGCGAGGTAATATTCGCGATGTGTTCGAGCGACGTGTCGGACGATTTGGTGCCACGCAGATTGAGATGCTTCAGCTTTTTCCAGTCCTTAATGGCGGCGACACCCTGGTCGGTAACGTATTCGGCGTAGTAGAGGTTCAGGTCTGTGATGTTATGAAAATTCTTGAGCTCCCCCATTCCTTCGTCCGTGATGTGAGTCAGCGACAAATCGAGCGTGGTCAGCTCGGGGTATTCCGACAGCTGGCGAAGGTCGGTGTCGCTGACCCAACTTCCTCGCAGATTGACACCGGTGACAGCACCCTGAGTATTGGTGGTAACCGACCCTCCAACGGATTCAATCCATCCTGTGGCTGTGGCTGCGCTCAGCCAACCGCCGAGACAAAAGAGAGAAGCAAAAAGAATAGTGATTGCGCGCATTAGTTTTCACCGAGAGATCTTCGATGCGGCAAGGCGGAGTCGCGGTCGAAGACGATTTTACATGCAGGGAGAGCTGTAGCGAGCTCGTGCATGCCGGTCTCCGTAACCAGCGTGTGATACAGATCCACCCGCTTAAGTTCCTTCATGGACTCCAGGATTTCGATGCTCTTGTCGCTGACATTCGTTGCATCCAGGCTGATCTCCTCCAAATGCGGCAAGGACTGCAGGGCAGCAAGCCCCGCGTCGCTCACTGTTGTGTAATCGAGCCCGATCCTTCGGAGATTCTTGAGTTCAGCCAAGGCTCCCAGTCCCGCGTTGTCCGTCGCGGTCCTCAGCAGTTCGATTCGCTCCAGCTTCTGCAGCGGTTTTAGCACCGAGAGGCCTTCCGATTTGAACCGCGTATGGCTCAGAGAGAGCACCCGAAGATTGGTCAGACTGGCGATTCCAGCCAATCCTGAATCGCCCAAGTCGGTACTAGTCACGTCCAGGGATTCGAGGTTGATGAGCGGGGCGAGGCTGCCGATTCCGGCATCGGTGACATCCGTGTAGCCGATCTTTAGCGTTACCAGGCTTGGGATGCGTGCAACGTCCGCCAGGTATTTGTTCGAGAGGTGCGTGTTCGAAAGATCGAGGTCGCGAAGCTGATGGAGATCCGACACGTGAGCGATCCCAGGCCCCTCGACCAGGGTTCCGGAAAGACCGAGCGATTGAAGATGAGACAGCGCGCTGAGTTTTTCGAGTCCCGCATCGGATACCGTGGTGTTGTTGAGGTTCAGTTCCTTGAGGCTCGTTAGGTTAGCGAGCGCCTGAATCCCCAGATCGCCAACTTGCGTCGCCTGCAACTCCAGCTTTTCGAGATGATTCAATCCTCGCAGACTGGCGAGTTGGGCGTCGCTAATCCGGGTTGTCGCCAGGTTCGCGCCCGTCACATGCCCGGCGGCGGATGTCGTGGTGCCACCCAGGGATTTGATCCACACAGCGGTTGCGTCTTCTGAATCCGAGGCCGGCCGCTCCGCCGCATGAACCCTTGATGGCGGCGCCGAGGCCCCAACGAACTCCACCTTCAAACCTGGCCGCGCGGCCCTCAGCGACTCAAATCCATTCGATGTAACCCGGCTGTAGCGCAGATCGACGTTGATGAGCTCTTTCAGATTCTGTAATCTGGCCAATCCCGCATTCGTCACTTTGGTCCGATACAGGTTCAAAACTTGCAGGTGCTCCATCCCGGCGATTACATCCGCGGCTGCATCGGTGGCCTGGGCGCCCAGCAGATCGAGGCGGCGCATGGCTTTCAAATTGCGCAGATACTCGATTCCTTTGTCGGTAATGCGTACGCCTGACAGATCGAGTTCCTCGAGATTTGTAAGGCCGCCAATCCACTTCAGACCGTCGTCGGTTACCAACGCATCCCGAAGCAGTAAACGTCGAAGCTTGGTGAGGTGCGCCAACCCCTCCATACCTTTATTCGTGAAGGGACTGTTACTGAGATCCAGATTTTCGAGTTGCGGAAACCGGGATAGGTCTGCGTTGGCGAGCGAGCACTGCGTGCAACGGAGATCCTTCAGATTCGTCCAGCCGGAAAGCTGTTCGATCTCCTTGTCGCGAATCTCGATGCGCGCATTGAAGTGCCAGCCGAACGCCAGCCGTTCGACGCCGGTCAGGGTGGCCAGAGCTTTGAAAGCGGCGGTAGCGTCTTCCTTGCCTCCGCCCGGATTCCAGATTGGGCCAGGAAGATAGAGTTCCCGGAGATCTTTCAGCCCTTCCAGCTTCACAAGTTCCTGGGGACGCATCACGGCCGCAGTGAGATCGATGCCTGTAATATGGATATCGCTGGGTAAATCGGCCAGCTGGGATAAATCAACGATCGGCTGGGCGCGCCCCGCGATCGTAACGCGTCCTTCCCAACGCAGGACCCATTCGGCTATGTCGCGATCCGTCGCAGCAGCCGCGCATTGAACCAAAACTAGAAAGATAGTGATCGCACGCAACACTTGCGCTATTATACGAAAGAGAGAGTTGCTTGCGTACGCTATCGATTCTTTTTCTTTTGGCCCCCATCGCTTCTTTAGCCCAAAGCGGGCCGTTCGCCGCTGGCTTGTATCCGGTCCTAGAAAAGGCCGGCTGCCGCAACTGTCACAATGACAATGGCGTGGCATCCGCAACACGACTGCATTTCCCCGAAACTGACGCAGATCCATCTAAAATTGAAGCTTTCGGCAAGTCTCTGGTTGTCCTGGTCGATCGGGAGCATCCCGATCAGTCCTTACTGCTGCGCAAGCCGACGAATCGTATCCCGCATACGGGCGGCCTCCGGATTAAGCCGGGCACTCCCGAGGAAACAAAGCTACTGGACTGGATCGCAACACTCACAAAACTTTCGGGCAGCGAGCTTACCGCGGCTCTGAATTATCGCGAACAGGAAGATGTTAGCGCCACGGCCCCCATTAACGAGCCCGAGTTGCACCGGCTGACAAACAGCCAGTACAATCACACGATTCGCGATCTTTTAGCAGATCAAAGCGCCCCCGCCGACCAGTTTCCTCCTGAGGACTTCCTCAATGGATTCAAGAATCAAACGGAAGGCCAAGCCCTTTCGCCTATCCTTATAGACGCCTACAGCGGTGCGGCCGAGCGATTAAGTCGAACGGCGTTCCACAATTTCGAGTCGCGGGGAGGCGATTCGCACGGGCTGATCCCGTGCAAGGCGTCGGTTCCCTGCCGAACCCAGTTTGTGCGTGAATTCGGCAAGAAGGCATTCCGGCGTCCACTCACCGCGACTGAGCAAAAGCGCTACGAAGCGCTGATGGCTACCGAGACCGATTTCCTGAAAGGCGCTCAACTGGTAGTAGAGACCATGCTGCAGTCGCCGAATTTCCTGTTTTGGATGTACTCCACGCCCGATCCAAAACTGGAACCCTACGCAGCCGCCAGCCGGCTCTCTTACACGCTTTGGGACACCATGCCGGATGCCGAGTTGATCCAAGCGGCCGAAGCGGGTGCACTCGCAACGAAACAAGGGATTGAGAAGGTTGCGCGGGGAATGCTCAACCGACCGCATGCGCATGAAGCACTCGATGAATTCACCAGCCAGTGGCTGCGCTTCGATCGGCTGACCACTGCCAGCAAGGACCGCCGAAAGTATCCGCTATATACCCGCGAAACCGCCCGTGCGATGACCGACGAAGCGCGCGCCTTCATTTCCGATCTGGTCTGGAACGGACGCGACTTCATGACGGCCTTTACGGCGGATTATGGCTACGTGAGCCCGGAGCTTGCAAGTATTTACGCCGTGCCGGCTCCCGCTAAAGAGATTGAGCGCACACCGTTTCCGAAAGGGTCCGAGCGGTCGGGATTACTCGGCCAGGGATTGTTCCTGGCGCTGACGGCTAAGCCCGATGAGACCTCGCCGACGGCGCGCGGCTTGTTCGTGCGCGAACAGTTCCTGTGCCAGCATGTTCCTGATCCACCTCCGGGCGTGAACACGAATCTGCCCCCGCTGAGCGCCGACAATCCGCAAACCAATCGTGAGCGCATGAGTGCACACGCGACGAATCCAACTTGCGCGGGCTGCCACAAGCTGATGGACCCCATCGGGTTTGGTTTTGAGAAATTCGATTCCGTGGGCGCACGCAGGGACAAACTGACGCTTGAGTTCCGCGAGCCTGGCGAAGGTGAAAAGGGAGTAGTCAAAACAGTCAGCGTGGATCTGGACACCAATGGAAACATCGCCGGTATTCCGGATTCAAAATTTACCTCGCCGGCAGATATGGGACCTATCCTGGCGAAGAGTTCGCAGTGCCAGGAGTGCATTGTAAAGCAGTATTTCCGCTACTCGGCCGGACGTCGCGAAGGACCGGCCGATCTGCCCTTAATCCGCCAGGCGCTGCAACGGTTTCAGGCCTCGCAGTTTCAGTTCAAAGAACTCATACTGGCAATAACAGCAATGGAAGGAACATCGAATGTCGCAAGTAATTACAAATCGCGTTAGAACTTCACGTCGTGCCCTGCTAAAAGGTATTACGCTGGCCGGAGCGCGCATTACTCTTGGTTTGCCGCCTCTGGTGTCGATGTTCAATTCGCTCGGTACCGCCTACGCCGCGGAAACCGCGCCGAAACCGATCGAAACCCGTTTCGTCCTGTGGTTCAACGGAAACGGAATTCCGGAGCGCTACTGGATTCCGGTGACGGAAGGCGCCGATTACGAGATCACTCCCTGCCTTGCGCCGCTTGCGCCCTGGCGCAAAGACGTTCACGTGCTGAGTGGTTTGGATAACGCGGCCGCGAACGGTAAAGGCAACGGCCACACCAACTCGATGAGCAGCCTGATGACCGGGACGTACTTCACCGGGCGCGGGCCCAGCGGCCCGTCAGTGGACCAGGTGATTGCGAACAAGATCGGCGGCGATTCGCGCTTCCGTTCCCTGCAGATCGGCGTTGCGCAGGAATCGTACGGGGAGAGCATGCAGCGCAATATGAGCTGGTCGGGTTATGAGCGGGCACTGCCGCCCGAAATGATCCCGCATCGGTTATTTGATCGCCTGTTCGGTACTCAGGAAGAAGGCTGGGTGACTCGGAAGCGCAGCATTCTCGACACGGTTCGCGAAGACGCCGCGGAGCTGAAGAAAGGGCTGCCGGCTGATGATCAGACCAGGCTGGACGAGCATCTCTCCGGTATTCGCGATCTGGAGCGGGCCATCGCCGAGCTTCCGCCGGAGTACCGGCGCGTAGATCCGCCCGATTTCGATGGGGACATGAAGGATTGGCCGCGGATCGCCAAACTTCAAAGCGATTTGCTGGTGCAGGCGCTAGCGACACGTCAAACGCGAGTTGCGTCCTACATGCTGACGAAGTGCCAGAGCATTTCGCGGTTTCCATGGCTTGGGTATACGGCTGCCCGCCACCACGATTACACGCACGCAGAGGGCAAGGTTGCCGGCGCGGACGGCGTGGAAGGACAACGAGTGATGCGTGATATCTGCCGGTGGCACGTCGAAGAGTTTGCGTACTTAATCTCAAAGCTCGAGTCGATCCCCGAAGGCGACGGAACGTTGTTCGATCACACCTCTCTAATCTACGTGCACGAACATGCTGAAGCGAACCCGCACAAGAACAACGGTCTGGCCATGATTGTAGCCGGTGGAAGTCCGAAGCTGGCGCGGGGGTCGTATACCAAGGTGGAGGGGACGGTTGGCGACGCGTACGTGACCGTGGCCGACGAGGTGGTGGGCGCAGGCATCGGCAAATTTCCAACGGCAACCAAGAAGATCGGCGCGATATTGGCTTAGTCAGGAATTCTAAAATGACCTCACGACGCGAATTCATCGCCACCGGCGCTGCCATGGGCCTTTTCACGGCTGCCCGGATGCGGGCTGCCCGAACAACGACATCCTCTTCTGGTTATCCTTTTTCGGAGTTCGAAGCGCGGATAGCGAAGCGGGATTTCCGCGACATGACCAAGGACATTCTTCCAACACCGTGCATGTTGGTGGATCTGGACATGTTTCACTCGAACGTCAAGCATATGGCCGACACCGCGAAGGCCAATGGCGTCAATGTCCGGCCCCACGTCAAGATCCACAAGAGCGTCGATGTCGCGAAACACCAAATGGCTCAGGGAGCCGTGGGGTTGACGGTTGCCACCATCGCCGAGGCTGAGCTGTTCTCCGGGGCAGGCATCCAGGGAGTGCTGTGGACCAAGCAACCGGTAGGAATTAACAATATTCAGCGGGCCGTCGCTCTATCGAAGAAAGACCCGACATTTATGTTGGTGACCGACGATGCGCAGGTGGTGGATTGGCTGGACGAAGCTGCGGCGGCTCAGAAGACGAAGTTGAGAATCCTGGTATCCGTGTACGCGGGCATGGCGCGGCAAGGAATTGACGGCGGCCAGCCGGCGCTGGAACTGGCGCAGAAAATCTCCGCATCGAAGCGCATGCAATTTGAAGGTTTTATGGCCTACTCCGGAGGCGCCGCGCACACCAAAGGCTTCGAAGAAAGAAGAAAAAGGTCCATGGATGTTCTCGCTCCGGTGCGCGAGAGCCGGGATCTAGCTACAAAGGCTGGATTGCCCGTGAATATTCTAACGGGCGGCTCGACGGGGACATACAACATCGACCACGAGACTGGACTAACGGAACTGGAAGCCGGCACCTACGTGTTTATGGACACCGAATACTTCATCGTGGGCGGTAAAGATGGGGACATGAAGAGGTACAACGACTGGGCACCCGCGCTGACCATCATGACCACAGTCGATAGCCAGCATCATCCGGGGATCGTCACCACCGATTACGGCGCCAAGGCCCTTGCCAAGAAAACGGACGAGGTGAAAGACATGCCCTGGCTCGCGGTGGACATCCAGGGCGCGGAATACGGCGCGCTGACCTGGAAGGAAGCTGCGGGAAACGTTCCGAAGTTGGGCGAGCGAGTCGAGATTTACTGCACCAACCTTGACCAGAGCACGAACGCCTTCGACCGCTATTACGTCATGCGTGGAGATGCAGTGGTGGATGTGTGGCCGATTATGGGCCGCAGCGGAGCCGCGCAGCGCTGATGCGCAACTCCTTCGCACTGCTCCTGATGGTTTCAGGGTGGCTGTGCGCCGCTCCCCAGACGAAGCCTTCGGGCGTTTTAGTCAGGACCGTGCCCTTGATCGGAACTTACAGCAAGGGCATTTACGCCTTAAGGGACAAGCCTGAGTTAGCGGTAGAAACCGAGAGCCCGTCCTTCCTGGTTGTCCATCCGAACGGGCGTTTCGTTTATGCAGCCAATGAACCGAAGAATGCCTTGAGCGCTTTTTCGATTGATGCGTCGGGACAACTCAAGTTCCTGAACAGTGTTCCATCGCGCGGCGCGGGACCCTGCCACGTTGCTTTCGACAAGACCGGCAAGTGGCTGTTCACCGCAAACTATGATGGCGGCAGCATAGCAGCGTTTCCAGTGCATGCAGACGGGTCCCTGGGCGAGGCCGCCGCGTTCGTGCAGCATTCGGGATCGAGCGTAAATAAGGAGCGGCAGGAGGGACCGCACGCACACTCGGTCAACATATCGCCGGATAACAAGTTTCTCTTGGTAACGGATCTCGGGCTGGATGAAATATTGGTCTACCGCTTCGATGCAGCCCAAGGTACGCTTACGCCGAGCGATCCGCCTTTCGCGAAGGTCGCTCCCGGATCGGGTCCGCGCCATCTGGCCTTCGCAAAGGACGGACGTTTCGCGTACGTGATCAACGAGATGCTTTCCACCGTGACCGCGTTCTCCTACGACCCTACGCGCGGGACGCTGCGCGAGATTCAAACGCTGTCAGCACTGCCGCCGGATTTTAAGGGATCGAGCGAGGCCGCCGAAATAGCCATCCATCCGAACGGCAGATTTCTCTATGCCTCCAACCGTGGACACGACAGCATCGCCCTGTTCGCCATCGATCCGAGCACCGGCAAACTGACGGCACAGGGGCATGTCTCGACGCAGGGCAAGACACCGCGCAACTTCGCGATCGATCCAACCGGAGCGATCCTCTATGCGGCAAACGAGGCATCCGGCAACGTTGTTGAGTTTCGTATCGACCCCAAGACTGGCAGTCTCACTCCGGAAGGCAAGGTCTTTGAAGTTCCCAAACCGGTATGCGTGACGTTTGCCGCGTTGCGATAGAGAGACAACGAATATGTTGAGTCGGGCCTGTCTCGCGGGCATCGTGCTCTTCGAATCGCTCGCGGCGGCCGAATACCCAGAGGTCCGGATCGCGACGTCAACCATCCAGGCAGACGTTTATCTTCCTGACGCAAAGAACGGCTTTTATCAGGGCCTGCGATTTGACTGGTCCGGCATTATCGGAAAGCTGACAGCCGGCGGCAAGGATTTCTACACGCCATGGTTCGACAAGTACGATGCTACCGTGCTGGATTTTGCTTTTCGGGATCGAGATATCGTTGCGGGCATGGCGAGCGCCGCCACTGGACCCGTGGAGGAATTCAAAACGCCACTCGGCTACGACAATGCGATGCCTGGCGGGACCTTTGTCAAAGTTGGAGTCGGAGTGCTGCGCAAGGGCGACAACGCCAGCTATAGCTCCTACAAAGCCTACCAGGTCGTCGATAGCGGAAAATGGAGCGTCAAACGGACTGCCGACTCTCTCGTATTTACCCAAGTACTCGATAGCCCAACGAGCGAGTATAAGTATGTCTACACCAAGACTATGCGATTGATACCAGGCAAACCGGCGATGACGATCGAGCACACGCTACGGAACACTGGCGCCGTCGCCATCCATACCAACGTGTACAATCACAATTTTCTTCGCCTGGACAATGGAACTGTCGGCCCTCATCTTACAGCGATCTTTCCGTTCGAAATCAAACCGACAAGCGCTCCAGACACACGATTCGCAAAACTCGACGCTCATCGCTTCGTGTATTTGAAAAATCTCGAGGGTACGGATGAAGTGAGTGCGGTGGTCGGAGGCTTTGGCAGCAGTCCGTCCGATTATGATATTCGTGTTGAAGACCGCAAGGCTGGCGCGGGCGTTCGCATTCGAGCGGATCGGCCGATGGCTCGTTTGTCCGTGTGGTCCATCCGCAGCGTAATGGCGATTGAACCGTTCATCGAAATCGCCGCGGAGCCGGGAAAAGAGTTCCACTGGAAATACACCTATGACTACTATTCGCTCGCGCGCGAGTGACAGCCGTCAGGAGTATCTTTGAAAAGCCGTACGCGCTGGTACCTGATCGGATGGATGCTGGTGATCAGCGCGGTGTCGTATCTGGATCGCGTAAATATCTCCATAGCGGGCAAGTCAATGGAGACCGAATTCGGACTTACCGACATTCAACTCGGTTGGGTCTTCAGTTCGTTCGTGCTGGGATATGCCTTGTTTCAGGCCCCCGGAGGGCGGCTGGCCGACCGCGTTGGACCGCGGCGGCTGATCGCCTGGGCAACGGTCTGGTGGGCTATTTTCACAGCTCTGACGGGCCTCGCCCCGGCTGGTTTCGCTGGGGCCCTGATGCTATTGATGGTGGTTCGCTTTGGGCTCGGAATTGGCGAATCTGTAGTTTATCCCGCGAGCAATCGGTTAGTGGCTTCGTGGATTCCCTCGAACGAACGCGGTCTGGCCAATGGACTGATCTTCGCGGGCGTCGGCATCGGCGCTGGGATTTCCCCGCCCTTGATCACCTGGATCATGCTGCGGGAAGGCTGGCGCGCTTCTTTTGTTCTTAGCGCGGGACTGGGCCTGGCGGCGGGGCTGGTCTGGTTCTTCCTTGCGAGGGACAAGCCCGATAATTATCCCTGGATCAGCGAGGCAGAACTCGCGTATATACAAAAAGGGCTCCCGCATGTTCAGCGCAAGCGGCGCCTGAGCTGGGCGGCGATATTCTCAAACCGCACCGTCGCAGCACTGACGCTGAGTTACGCCACATTCGGCTACTCAGCCTACATTTTCTTCACGTGGTTTTTCATTTACCTGACCAAAGTTAGAAACCTCAACCTGAAGTCGGGTTCCATCTTCGGCATGCTCCCATTCATTGCAATGGCGATTGGCGCCCCGCTGGGCGGATGGATCAGCGATTTCCTTCTGCGGCGAACCAGCAGGAAGACCGCGCGCTGTGGGCTTGCGGGAGTGGCTATGGCTTTGGCCGGTGCATTCATCATCCTGGGGCCGCAAGTGCAAAATATTCGACTGGCCAGCTTTGTCCTGACCGGAGGCGCCGGCGCTCTCTATGTTTCGCAAAGCATATTTTGGGTTGTCAGTTCCGAGATCGGCGGCGAGGCTGCCGGTTCCGTATCTGGTGTTATGAACATGGGCAACCAACTGGCAGGAGCGCTTACTGCTTCGCTGAGCCCGTTGATCGCAAGCACCTTGGGATGGAATGTGTCATTCGCCGTGGCAGGAGCCCTATGCGGAATCGGCGCATTGACGTGGTTCTTTGTGAATCCGGACGCCACCATCGGGCGCGAACCTCAAGCGTATGGCTTGGCCTTAAGCCCGAAAGACCGGATTGCTTCGTCGAAGTGAATGGCCATGTACTTCCGCGCCCGCACCGCATCCTGATCGGCGATAGCGTCTGCAATAGCGTTGTGGGTTGCCACTATCTGGTCCAGTTGCCGCACCGTTGTCCGGTTCCTCAGTCCAGCCCGAATCGAAGCTTTAAGCGATCCCCGAAGTGCACTGCCGACAACGGCGAAGAGCGGGTTTCCCGTCGACTGCGCGATGGTTTCGTGAAATCGCGCATCGGATTCGATAAAGCGGTTCTGTACCGCCTTGAAAGCCCGCATGTTGCCGACTTCCTTCTTCAGCGTCTCTACATCCTGCACGGTGCGGTGTATTGCCGCCAGCTCCGCGCCTCGTATTTCAATCGCTGCCCGTAAGTCGAGTACCTGTTCGATGGTCGCCTGCTCGGTGGAAAGCGCGTGTTGAAGTACCTGAGCGATCCCTTCATCGTTGATTCGGCCAACCCGCGGTGAGCGGCCGTTACTGATTTCGAGAACCCCCGCCATCTTCAGCGCGCGAAAGGCCTCCCGGACGATGCCGCGGCTGATTCCGAGGTCGGAACTCACTCGCATTTCGGAGGGAACCGCCTCGCCGCTTCTCAACTGATTTGTTCGAATATGGTCGATTAGGTGTTGACTGACGTAATCGGACAAATTGCCGCTCGATGCTTCTTTTTGAGACACGACCTATAATCTATCGCATAACGCCAAAGGCTAACTATTCCAACCAAACCACAGCGCCCTTCTCGATGCTCGGTATTTCGCACGATAGCTTGCCGTCATGAAACGCACCTTCAATCTTGCGCTCTTGGCCCAGAAATGGGAGAACAGCGATCGTGCGTGGCCCCTCCGTCGAAAAGGTAATCCTGACATGCTGCGCTGGAATCTGCTGCGCGACTACCTTAGATTTCAATCCGGCGAAGTTTGCCAGAAACACCGAGACCTTGCCATTCACGCTCGCGATCTGGGTGGAGACGAACGGCGGTGCATCGATCTCGACGCCGGATTTGAGGCCCGAGACCTTCAGAATCTGCCTGGCATAGGTCTTTCTCAACTTGTCGAACTCGGTCCCTTCCCACTTGTCCGCGGCCGCATCCTGGTTAAATTCTTTTTTCAACGCGGCATAGTAGGCTTTCCCTGGGCACTTTGGGTAATAGGCAAACCTGGCGCCGGGGGTGTTGAACTCTCGGATTGGATCCGATTCTCGCGGCGCGCCAGTCTCATCGTATTTTCCCGTTTCACCGGTGA
>Ga0302325_10026182_pt1 | contig 12116 bp, 11 predicted proteins | sample Palsa_T0_2_FD_201948 | JGI IMG/M metagenome (GOLD analysis project Ga0302325, IMG submission 201948) | Peat permafrost microbial communities from Stordalen Mire near Abisko, Sweden - Palsa_T0_2 | ecosystem: Environmental > Terrestrial > Soil > Palsa > Peat permafrost | place: Sweden: Abisko...
CGCGACCTTCGCCCCGCGCCCCGGGTTCGCATACTGCTGCTGCTGAGCGCCGTTGTTGTTTGCTGGCAGTGGGTCACGGCCTTCGCGGTAATTCTGCTGCATCCCGCGCTCAGTGCTGAACGATTCGCTTCAGCAGCATTGCCACTCCCCATCCGCACCGCGGCGTCGTTTCCCTTCGCGGTATTGGCGCTGCTCATTTACGCACGGCGAATCATTCAAACGGCGGCGATAGAACCTTCCTGAGCGCCGTTCCATTTTTCGCCGGAAGATACCGCAATGCCGCACGCGCGAGCGCCAGGTAAACTTCGCGCGCAGCAGGCTCGTCTCGGAGCACGCGGAGATGCCGATTCACTGTGTCCACGTCGCCGCGCACAATAGGACCACTGAAGCTGCGGGCCGCGCCAAACTTAGCGTAGTTCGCCAGTGTCTGCCGCAGGATTGGAATCATCCGCCGCCGCGCCGCCGCTGGACGTACCCTGGCGAGCCCCGAAACTTCCTCGGCCGTGGCCAGCAGGGCGGTCAACAAAGGCGAAGCGAAAGTTGCCCACGCGTGATAGGCAGCTTTATCTTCTTTGCGAATCGAATAAGTCTTCCCGCCTAGATCCTTGACCAGGCGGCGCGCAACCCGTAAGGCCGCCGCGTCGCCCTCCAGCGCAAAGGAAACTCCGGCGAGCGAGGGGCGTGAGCCGCGCACAAATGTCATCAGAGGATGCGCTGATGCGGCCGCCATACCCAGCTCGCGCAACGCGGCGAGTTCATCGCTGCTTAGCGCTCCGCTGGAATGCACCGCGACTCGTCGCTTGAACCAGGCCGTTGACTTGGCACGAGAGCCGAGATGGGACGCGGCTTTCGATACAGCCTTTTGCGCCAGCATTTCGGCCAATGACTTGGCGGCGCTGGCGATCTCAGCGTCCGGAACACAGAACCAGAAAATCTCGGCGCGCAAACTCTCCGGTGAATCGCTCCAGGCCCGGGCGCCAACTTTCCGCGCCAAACTCCGTGCATTTTTTAATGATCCCGTTCTGCCTTGCGACCTGTCTCGAGAACTGTCTCGCGAGATAATAGCCTCGATCTCATACCCGGCCTCCCACAACGAGATTGCCAGCGCAGAGGCGAAATTCCCGGCGCCGATAATCGCAATGCCTGGCCGAACGCTCATACCCGGCAGCATAGCAGAGGGTTCGCGCCGCGCGCTTTTAGGCTGCCGGCTTTCGGTTTCCGAAGGACCAACTCCCCCGAGAGTGGAGGCCTGATCGTGAAGCCGAGAGCCTGAAGCCGAGAGCCCGCTCGCCGGTCTGCTTTATATTGTTTCCATGGCTAAATCTACCGCTCGCAAGAAAGCTTCCCCGAAAGGCGTCCGCGTACTCTCTTCCCGCACCGTCTATCGCGGTCCGGTTTTTTCGGTGACCACCGATCACGTGCAGGAACCGGGCGGGGTGCGGACCCGGCGCGACATTGTCCACCATTCCGGCTCCGTCGTCGTGTTAGCCGTGGACGAATCCACTGCCACGCCACGTGTTCTGCTCGAACGGCAGTACCGTCACGCCGCCGGCGATTATCTGTGGGAATTACCCGCCGGCAGCATCGATCCCGGCGAGCACGAACTGAAGGCGGCTCAGCGCGAGCTGCTGGAAGAAACCGGATATACGGCAACAAAGTGGAAGCGCATTCTCAAGTTCTACGCCAGCCCCGGATTCGTCGCCGAAACCATGGCCGTATTCCTGGCAACCGGCCTTCGCGCAGGCACGGCCCAGCCTGAAGAGGACGAGATTATCTATAAGCGCCTGGTCCCATTGGCCAGTGCTGTCCGCATGGTCGTGAGCGGAACCATCCGCGACGCCAAGACAATTTCTTCCGTTCTCTGGCTTGACCACATGTCGAGAAAGGCGCCGACCCGGAAAGGTCTTAGGAAGAGATAGCAGTACTTGCCCCATCTGTCGTGGCCGGGAGTGTGGCCTCTACGCGCCTGGCACCAGCCCTCCCGGCACAAATATTTCAGGGATACACCCGCTTGACAGCCTACCCTTGCGGTTTCAAAATGCATCCTAATGGTCACTGAGATGCCGGCGCATCCTTGGCCCCGGTGAAAGCCCCCGGTCAACATGCGCAGAAAGCGGGGCCGTGCGTGGATCGTCTGAAAGGAACCGTCAAGTGGTTCAATAACGCCAAGGGTTACGGCTTCATCGGACGCGCGGATGGGCCGGACGTTTTCGTTCACTACAGCGCCATCGCATCCGAGGGCTATAAGAGCCTGCAAGAGGGCGACCCGGTCGAGTTTGAAATCACCGAAGGTCAAAAAGGCCCGCAGGCAGCCAATGTGATTAAGGCCTCGTGAAGGGCGGTTCCGGTCAGGGCTGAATCGTATTGCTGCTCGCAGCCGTAGAATGTAATGCCTGCATGAGCCGCCGCGAAATGGTCGTGGACACTCTGCTCGGGATAGTTCTGCTGTCGGCGGCTGCCTTTCCTTTCGTCATCGCCTTATTAGGCTTCTATCTGGTCGACCAATCTATTCGTCACTTTTGGCCGGAAGCGGTTCATCATCAGCAGGCCACGTGGATGCTTTTCCTGAGTTCATGTTCGTTAATCGGCTGCGTTTCGTACTTGCGAAAACGAATGTGGGCGCTTGCCTTCCTATCTATTGCGGCGATACCGATGATTCTTTCGGCCTTTCTTCCCACCGCTCAGAGGCCTCTGCGATTCGAAGACATTTTGATCCTGTGCCTGATTCCGGTTGTGTCGGTGCCGTTTGATTCCGCGTCGCGGCGGTTACATTTCCTCGCCGGAGCATCGATCATCGGAGTTGTGATCGCCGTCAATACCGGCGTGGTGGGCTCAGGGTCCTTCGCCCGAATCGTTTCCGATTGCATTCTAGCGGCAGGGCTAATCTGGTTTGTGATCGATATGCGTCAGATCTCAGCCCGAAGGAATTAAAATTCTGGAGATCCACTTTCTACAGTTCGCGCATAGATTTCCGCAGCGCTCTAGCTCCCGCCTTCCAACTCGTTTAACCTTATGTTCATATCCATGGACAACAAGGCTATCGCCAACATTCTGTACGAAACCGCCGACCTGCTTGAAATCGACGGGCAGGATTCCTTCCGCATCCGCTCCTACCGCAACGCCGCGCAAGCCATCGAAAATCATTCGCAACAGATCAAGGAACTGATCGGCGATCCCAAACAGGTCCTCGCCATCCCCGGCATTGGCAAGAGCATGCTGCGCAACCTGCAGGAACTTTTGAAAGATGGCAAACTCGCGGTACAGACGGAACTGCTGGATAAATACCATCCCTCCATGCTGCAGTTGCTCAAGATTCAAGGTCTGGGGCCGAAGACCATCGCCCTGATTTGGAGCTCCTACCAAGTCAGCGACGTGGACGGCGTCGAGAAACTGGCTCGCGAAGGAAAGATTCGCGAACTCCCGCGTATGGGCGAAAAGCATGAAGCCAAGCTGCTCAAAGCCATCGAAGACTATCGCCGCATCAGCGGCCGCTTCCTCATCGACGTCGCCGAAACCGAAGCGGAAAAACTGATCGCGTATCTGGAGAAGTTCCCCGGCATCGACAAGATTACGCCCGCCGGGTCGCTGCGCCGCGGCCGCGAATCCGTGGGCGATCTCGACATCCTCGTCACCGGCACCGCCTGTTGCACAGAAGAGGGACGGCAGCAGGCGATCGCCTACGTGGCGAAATATCCCCCGCTGATGGATGTCATCGCCAGTGGGGACAACAAGATCAGCTTTCATGTTCGCAGCGGCATGCAGGTTGACGTGCGCCTGCTGCCGCCGGAATCGTTTGGCGCGGCCATGCAGTACTTCACCGGATCGAAAACCCACAACGTGGCCCTGCGCCAGCGCGCACTGAAGATGAAGTACACCCTGAACGAATACAGCCTGGCCGAACTCGAAGGCGGCAAACCGGTCGCCGGAAAAACCGAAGAAGAAATTTACGCCAAGCTCAAGCTCGACTACATTCCACCGGAGATGCGCGAGAATCTGGGCGAAATCGACCTGGCTCAGAATCACACCTTGCCCCAACTCATCACGCAGGCAGATCTCAAGGGCGACGTTCACATGCACACCGTCGAAACCGACGGTCGGAATACGATTGAAGAAATGGCCGAGGCCGCCAAGGCTCGAGGCTACCAGTACATGGCTGTCACCGATCACTCGAAGAACCTGGCCTTCGCCAATGGACTGGACGACACTCGCGCCGTCGCCCACATCGCGCGCATTCGCGAGGCGGGAAAGAAGATCGAAGGCATCACTATCTTCGCCGGGATCGAAGTCGACATCCTGGCCGAGGGCGATCTCGATCTCTCCGACGACGTGCTCGCGCAAATGGATGTCGTCATCGCCAGCGTGCACTCGGTATTCAATCAAGAGTCCGCGCAGATGACGGATCGGCTGATCAAAGCCATCTCGAACCCGAACACTTCCATCATCGGCCACCCTACGGGGCGCAAGCAGTTAGTTCGCGCCGCTTACCCGTTCGACATGCATGCGGTGCTGACTGCAGCCGCGAAACACAAAGTCGCGATGGAGTTGAATTCCTATCCTGACCGGCTCGACCTGAACGACGTGCATCTGAGACAGGCCAAGCAACAGGGCGTGAAGATCGTTATCAACACAGACTCTCACCACACTTCGCACATGGAAAAGATCCGCTACGGCATCCTGCAGGCACGACGCGCCTGGCTCACGAAGGACGACGTACTCAACACTCTCCCCACCGAGAAATTCGCCAAGGCTATGAAGCACGGCTGGTGATCTGGAGGGCCGACGATGGCGTCCGCCGCTCCGTCTATCCGCTTTGAACGGCTTCCGGCTCGCAAAATCGTTTTCCACAGCCCCCATGTTCACCTAACCTTGCCTCTGGTTTTGAACTCTCCAATACTGGCGATTGCACTGCACGACCAGGGAGAACCTCTCAATGGAACAAGACACCGATCACAAAGAAACAGCCCGACTCGATCTTGAAGCCCAGGCCTGGACCTACGCTCAGAAATCCGGCGAACTTCAGCATGACGGCGAACCCGTGGCCACCGGCTATTCCGGCGCAGGCCCGGGCAAGAATAATCCCAGCATGCAGACGGTTCACAACGCCGGCCCCATCCCTCGGGGCGGCTGGACGATCCTCGGACCGCCCGTGAATACGGCGGAACACGGTCCGTATGTGTTGTCCTTGAAGCCGTCACCGGAGACATCGACCTTCGGGCGCAGCGGATTTCTTATCCACGGCGATTCCAAAGAATCGCCCGGATGCGCGTCGCAAGGCTGCGTGATCCTGCAGCGATCGGTCAGAGAAGAAGTCTGGAATAGCGGTGATCGAAATCTGGATGTGGTGGCCGAGATACCAGAGCCGAACGCCAAGGAAACGAACGGTAACTAATCGAACTGGAGTCGCGCAGTCGCATCCTCTTCACAGCGAGCGTAGAATCAGCGTGGAGAAAACATGCCTGATCCGACTCCCGCTTCTCCGACGAAACCTCCCGCGCCGCCTGCTGGTCCAACCATTCGAATCGGGGAAGAGTTCGGGACGGCCAAGAAGAATCTCCCGCCCGCAAAGATCGTATTGATCGCTATTGGGGCGGTGCTGGTGGTAGTGCTGATCGCGTCTTTTCTGAAGCGGGCCAAGCCGCAGGCTGCGGGATCGCTCGACAACATCGTGGCTGTCGAAATTCCCGGACAAGGGCAGACCATGGCTGCCCTGACCTTCACGGTGAACAACACCAGCGAGAAGGCGCTCTACGTTCGCAGCATTCAGGGCTCCATCAAACCGGCAAGCGGCGATGTCTCTTCCGCCGACGCGGTCGCGGCGGTTGATTTCGACCGGTATTTTCAGGCGTTCCCTGCGCTGAAAGCCGGGGCGCAGCCGGCGCTTCCGCCCGAGACTGAAATTAAAGCCGGGGAAAAAGTCACGCGCACTATCATCGTTGTCTTCCCTGGGAGTCTGAGCGATTTTTATAAACGCCAGTCCACGAGCGTGATCCTTTGGCCGTACAACGAGACGGTTCCGGTGATTATGACCAGGTAGCGTTCCTTTCGCTTCACTGTCATCCTGAGCGGCGACGTTTGCCGCGAAGGACCTATGTACTCGTCGGCGGCATCGATATTGCCAGCGAGTGCATTGGTCCCTTCGACTTCGATCAGGGCAGGCTCTTCGGCCCGCGAAGAACGCGGGCGTCAGGATGACAACACAAGTGGGATCGCTTGCGCAATCTTGCTGAATGCGGTCTTATAGCGGAATGAAAATACACCGATGTTTTCTTAGCACAGCCGCGCTGTTGTTCGCCGTCCTCTTCTCGACTATTCTTTCCGCCGCCGCGAAACCGGCCAAATATCTGTTCTACGTGGGCACCTATACCGAAGAGGGCAGCAAGAGTAAAGGCATCTACGCCTACAGCTACGACGCGAAAACCGCGCGGATTACGCCTCTTGGACTGGCGGCGGAGACCACGAATCCGTCATTCGTGGCGCCTCATCCTAACGGAAAGTTCCTTTACGCGGTGAATGAAGTGGGCAAGTATCAGGGGCCGAACAGCGGGGGGGTGAGCGCTTTCTCGATCGATCGCGCGACTGGCAAGCTCGCCTTCTTGAATGAGGTTGCGTCGCGGGGCGCCGATCCCTGCTACATCACGGTCGATAAGACGGGAAAATTTGTGCTGGTGGCGAACTACACGGGCGGGAGCGTTGCCGTGTTTCCGATTCTTCCGGATGGCAAGCTGGGCGAGGCTTCGGCTTTTGTGCAGCACACCGGGCACGGACCGAATGCCGAGAGGCAGGAAGCGCCGCACGCGCACTCCATCGATCCCTCGGCCGACAACCGCTTCGCCTATGTCGACGACCTCGGCCTGGACGAAGTGCTGGTCTACAAATTTGATAGTACCAAGGGATCGCTGGCGCCCAACGATCCGCCGTTCGCCAAGGTGGCTGGTGGAGCGGGGCCGCGGCATTTTGTGCTGCGGCCGGATGGAAAATTTGCGTATGTGATTGCTGAAATGGGGCACACAGTTACTGTGTTCTCGAATGATGCAGCCAGCGGAAAACTGCAAGTCCTGCAAACAGTGTCGACGCTGCCCGCGGATTTCCAGGGACGCAACGACGACGCGGAAATCCAGGTGCATCCTTCGGGCAAGTTCTTGTATGCGTCCAATCGCGGGGAGGACACGATTGTGGTTTATGCCATCGATCGGTCCAAGGGGACTCTGACGCAGGTTGCGAGCGTTCCGACGGGAGGCAAGGAACCGCGCAGCTTTGAGATTGATTCCACAGGCTCGCTGCTGTTCGCGGAGAACCAGAAGTCGGACAACATCGTCGTGTTTAAGATCGATCAGAAGACGGGCAAACTGACGCCGACGGGGAAAGTGCTCGATGTGGGGTCGCCGGTGTGTTTGAAGTTTGTAGCGGCGCAATGAGCCCACAGTTTGTGTGGCGCGGGCACTCTTGCTCACGAGGTTTTGGCGGTGTCAAAGAAGCGGGCAGGAGTGCCCGCTCCACACAAACAGGAACGCACATCGGTCACACCGCCGGGGAAAATATTTCCCTCTAGTTACTCGATCCGGCGGACGGGGCCGAGGCGGTCACGGGTACGGGAGCACCTTTCGGGGTACTCAAGTATCCCGTGGCTTTGTTCTTGTCGACGGTCCACACGACGAGCTCAAAGAGCAGGTGGTCGCGGCCGGAGTAGAACTGAATGGGCTCGGCGACGTTACGATCTCTTTTTTCGATCGTCTTATCGTCGGCCGTGACGTTCATGGTGAACTTGCCCTTCTTGGGGTCTAGCTTCTTCAACTGCAGGCTCACGGTCGAGATGGTCTGCGGCTTGGCGCCTTTGAGCAGAGTGAATTCGTAGTAGTTGCGGTCGCCCTTGTGCTTGAGAACTTCCAAATCGCCAGCGGTATGCGCGATTAATCCGCTCTGCCTTGGTGGCTTCGAGATCGGCTTTTTGAGAAGCGACGTCGGTTTTCACTCCGCCGACATCGGTCTTTACTCCGGCAATGTCGCCGCTCACCTGGCCGATCTGTTCCTTCTGTTCCTTCTCCAGACGAGCCTCAGCCGCCTTTTGGGCGGACTGCAATTCGGCGGTGCGTTGCGCCAGTTCTTTCTTGGTCATGCCAGCTTGCCGAGCCAGCGTTTCTTCTTGCTCTTCCGCCGTCTGCATGCGATTCTGCAGCTCTTTCACCTGCGCCTGGCTGCCGTTCAAATCGCTGGTGAGCTTCTGGATGGACGTATAGGTCATGTAATGCGCGTATGCAAATGCGGCGACTACCAGAATCGCCAGGATGGTCAGAATCCACTTGCCCGCATTGGACTGATGTTCGATCGGAATCAGTTCGCCTTCATCGGCCATACACTTTTCCTCCGGGAAAAGAAAGAATGGTTGGAATTCTTAATTGTTCAGCAGGAGCACGCAGGTGTCAATTGTCGGAAGGGATGCCCCGGGCGCGGCTGAAGCCGCTGTTCTAGGGTGCGCGGCTGACGGCGTGGATGAAGGCACGCCCTTTCAAGACCCGGCGATTTCAGACGGGTTTCAAGCACAGCGATTCAAAGCGTAGCACTTTCAAAGCCTATCCGCTAGCGGCGAAGCGCCAAGGCCTGCTGCAACACAGGCTCGGGATTGTTGCGAACCCGCGTGGCTTGCGCTCCCAAGCGCTTCTCAATTTCTTTTTGCTCCGCAACCAGAGATTCCGGGACCGCCGGGTTTGCCAGTGCTCTTGTCAGGATCTCCGACTTCAGCAGGCAGGCATAGGCCAGCCGCGGGGGAAAGCCCGCATCATCCAGGAAATGGCCATAAGCGAACCAATCTTCAGCTGCAGCGTTATCGTCGCCTGTAGAGCGATCCAGTTGAAGGGCGTGCTGGTAGAGTTGTAGCGCGTCGATCAACTTTCCAGCTTTAGACTGCAAGCCGGCTTCATTCACATCGGCCACGCTTTCCAGCTTGGTCTGGCGAGTCTGTGCGGCAATTTTCTCCGCCAGGCGATAGGAGTGGACCGCCGCGTCCGTCTGTGCGGAACGAGCCTGGCAATCCGCCATGCGCAAGACGATAGCGATTAACCGTTCCGGCGACGGTCGATCCTGGCCGCGTTGCCTGGCAATCGTCTCCAGAAAGGAGTTGTAGTGCGCTGCCGCCTGGGCTGCTTTGCCTTCGCGATCCAACTCGTCTGCGATGTAGAGGTGCGCCAGTGATTGCCCAGAATCCACGGCGAGCGCTTGATTCCAGCTGGCCAGAGCCAGTTCCGGATGCCCACCCTTTTGCGCCAGGAAGCCGCGATCCACGAGCAGATTGGCATCGTGAGGGGTGAGCTGGAGTGAAGCTTCGGTCAGATTGAGAGCTTCGTCGAAGCGGTTCTGATCGACGAGAAATCGTAACAGGCCCTGTCGCGGCGCGGGATCGGCCGGGTTGGTCTGCACCGCCCGCCGCCACGCAGTCTCGGCCTGCTGGGTTTGGCCATCCTGCATGGCGCGCTGCGCCAGCCGCATCTGCAACGAACTGTCATAGGAGTCCATAGCTTCGGCGCGTTGCAGGTCGCCGAGGTCATCGCTATGGAGTGCCAGGTAGTAACGGGCCTGATCAACCGTTCCCCAAACCAAAAGCAGCAGGGCGGCGCTCACCCTAAGCGAGCGTGCGCTGGTGGCGCTGCCCACCAGCCATCGCCCCGCCACGACGAAGCGGCCACCCGCACCTGCTGCGGCGTCCGAAATTTTTTCCCGTGAATTCAAGAGCAGAGAGGCAATCCGGCCGTCGCGCAGCTTCCAGATGGCGCCATCTAAAATGAAATGGTGGATGTTCACCAGGGCAGTGAAGATCAGGAAGCTGGAAGTGAAGTCATGATGAAATACGCGGCTTGCCAGCCATGGACCGGGCACGAATAAAGCAATGCCCCCGATTATCAGCACTCCAAAATAAGCCAGGGGACGCCAGGTGGATGACTGCCTGCGCTTCGCGGTGAAGGTGACCTCACCGGCCTCGCGCCGGGCATAGTAACTGGTGATCCAAAGATACTGCGCCGCGTGCATCACGGCCAGTACACCCGAACTGTAGCGGCTCTGCGGAATCTCCAACCCCCGGATCAGCGAAATCGCGGCCGGCAGCATAAACCAGAGAAACTGCGATGAGAACAATGTCAGGGATGGAATCAGCTTTCGCCAGCCAGTGGCGCGGACCAGATTTCGCAGCCCGTAAGCCGACAATCCCACGAAAGCCAGGCTGAGGATGATCTGCTCCCAGCGGCTTACCGCCGGCGGAATACCGAGAGAAAGAAACAACGAATCGGTCGAAGGACCGGTATGGAAGCCGAGAAACAGAATCAGATACGAGACCACAAATGCGCCATACAAAGCCCGGCGTGTCGACTTCTCGGGGTCGGCTCCGGCCCGCCGCGCGAACATCATGAATAGCCCGTAATTTTGTCCGCTGTAATGCCATGGGCTCCACGTCAAGTAGATGGTGAAAATCCAGGGCAGCAGCTTTAGCCAGAAATGCGACAGCAGGAGCGTGAGAACAATCAGTGCGGTGGTGTGTAGTGTGAAGATGCGATATTTCTGAAAATCTTCCGAACGGTGGTAGGCGCGGTAGATAGTCGCCATGTAGTGCGGATAGTTGAAGAACAGCGCGAGCACGTAGAACGCGATCGACCAGGTGCGCGCGTTTGATGCGAGTGAGAAATACGAAAGCAGCAACAGGGGCGCCGACCAGGCTCCGCAGCCTACGATGAGATCGAGCCAGGGATTGTAGATCCAGGGCGCTGATTGGGTGTTCTCTTTTAGTCGGGACTTTCCCATAAGTTTTGTTTTAAGTTGCGAGATCGGCGCACCCCGAGCGGCTAAGCCAAGCGTCATTCTCCGCGGCTTACGGCGCGGCTTGAAGCCGCGGTCTTTCAAAGCAGCAGCAAAACTTCCGGACCTGGCTTGAAGAAATTATAGGTGCAAGAATCGCCGTCAGACATGGCTGGGAGGGTGCTAGAGCAGTAACGAAGGTAACAGGCGGCATCTCTCGCGTCCTTTGGCGAACTGCACGGTCGCGAAGTGCGTGACGCTGTCGCGAAGTGCGTGAAAGAGGGAGGTACGCGCGCCGACGTCGCGCGGGTCACCTCGACGAGTTCAAAACTTCCAGCGGGTGGACTTGCCGACGAAATGTTTCTCCCATAACCCGAAGGCGAGTCGTGGGCGCACCGCGAAGATGGGTTCCTTCATGGAAAGAATGTCGTCTTTCATCTTCCCCATGTCGAACTTGTATTTCTTGTCGTATACGGGAAGAAACTTTCGCCGCGACGCGACATCGGCGATTTCCGCGACGCCTTCTACAATCACGGCCTCATGGGCATGCTCAGTAGACACGATGCAGTTTGCATTCCCGGCAAGGTTGCGAGCCTTGCGCGACTTGCTGCCGGTGCTGAACAGGAAACGGCCGTCCTGCCACAGGCCCCAGACCACCATGGTATGCGGGGATGGTAGCGAGGCTTCGGCTTTAATTGTTGTGATCCAGTAATTGTGGGACTTTTTCAGGCGCTGCTCCGCCCAGGACCAGGGCAAGAGACCCTTGGTGCCTTTTGGGAAACCGTAGCCGGGTGCGGCGATGCGGGAGGAATGGGGCTTGAGGGATGGGTTGTTCTTTTTCGCTGTTGTCACAAAAAACACTCCTGCACGGGTTGCGCGGACAGCGTGTGAGAAATGCGACTTAGAGATTGTAGCTTGTATTGGAGATTGCTAGAGGCTGGCGATGACGGCAGCGGGCAGGTTTCAGAATCCGACAGGGTGGCGCGGATACGCAATGCTATTGGCATCGTTTTTCGGTTTGACCGCCGGGTTGTGCACGGTCTTTGCGCTGGTCGTGACCGTGGCGCAGGCGTGGGTGGAACACAGGCAGGCGCAATGGCCGCAGGCAATGGCGCACGTCCAGAGATGTGGCTTGGAGATTTATACCCACAAGCCGGAGTCGTATTGGATCGACTGTAGCCTCAGCTATACGGTGCGCGGAGGGGACATTGTGTCGCACGTTCATTCGCGGAGCACGCCAGCCCCGCGACGGGTCATCTACCAATACCCGGCAGGGCAGTTCGACCGACTGCAAGACTGGGTGGATCAGCATCCGGAGGGAACGGCGATGGCGGTGCATT
>Ga0302325_10026183_pt1 | contig 12115 bp, 14 predicted proteins | sample Palsa_T0_2_FD_201948 | JGI IMG/M metagenome (GOLD analysis project Ga0302325, IMG submission 201948) | Peat permafrost microbial communities from Stordalen Mire near Abisko, Sweden - Palsa_T0_2 | ecosystem: Environmental > Terrestrial > Soil > Palsa > Peat permafrost | place: Sweden: Abisko...
ACAGCCGCTGCTGTGGCGTCCGTTCGGCTGGTGCAGGCTGGTGGTTGACGTGGCGGGCGTGGCAGGACGGGACTCCGGGCCTAAGTCCGGCGGCCTTACTAAGACCCTGCTCCCGGTGGGCTACATGAACGAGGCACAGCACCTGGTCGGGCTGGTCTTCGGTCCTGAGTTGCCGGAACTGACCAAGCCGCCGAAACGTGCGCGTTTCAAGGCACCGCTGAGCTACCACTTCCTCGCCGCCGGGCATAACCAGGAGATGGCAGTAACGGTCACCGGACGGGTATGCAAGAAGACCGTTTTTATGAGACTGGAAAAACTGCAGAGCGTCCGGTTGACCCGAGGGCCGGTACAGCGCAGGCTGTCGCTCGCCTCGGTGCACGGCGATGCCGCCGGGCGGCGGGCACACGCTCTCTTCTCCGATCGTCATGCGGACCAGGCGCGGGGGCTCCTCGACGAACTCGCCGACCTCAGCCGGAGTGCTCGTAGCGCGGAAAGTTCCAGCTGAGCGCATTCCCGGGGCGAAGGGGAGCTAAGCGCCAGTCGGAGCCGGCCGGCGTGATCTCGCGTTTGACGATGACCTGGGCGAGGGGTCTAGCCCCGGCTTTTATCAAGTTCGTGCACTGTCTGTTACCGATGAGCGCGAAAGCGTCGAGTCGGCCGGGTAGCAGTAGCCATCGGCCTTGGCGGCGCCAAACGGGGACAGGCCAGTGTGATGACGGCGTGGGCGGCTGTAAATCGGTTGGCTGTGCTGACGGGTGTCGTTATCGTCGCCTCCATGGTCGCTTCGGAACGCCCGGATACGGTGCCTGAGGAGGTACTCGTTGCGTTCGGGCTGGCCGGTGTCGTACCGGTGCGACTGCCGGGCGGACAGGGAACCACCTGGCTTGCCGGGCAGGTGGTGCTCAAGCCCGCCGATTCGGCGCGGGCTGGACAATGGTTCGCCGAGGTCTACGATGCGCTGACTGGTCCTGGTTTCCGGGTGCCGCGGCCGGTCAGAGCGGTGACCGGGGACTGGGTGGCGGAGGGGTGGACGGCCTCGTGCTGGGTTTCTGGCACTGCCGCGGACTGGTCGGGTGTCTCGCCGCGCTGGCCCGGGCTGGTCGCGGTGAGCCGGGCGCTGCACGCTGCGCTGGCCGGCGTCCCGGTGCCGCCCTGGCGGGGCGCCGTCGAGAATCCGTGGACGATCGGCGATCAAGTGGCGTGGGGCGAACGTGACCCGGGTGCGCTGCTGGACCAGGCCGCCGGGCAGCTAGCCGGGCAGGTGCGGCGGCTGCTGGCCGCGCTGCGGCCGGTTGACCTGCCGAACCAGCTCATCCACGCGGACCTAGCTGGGAACGTCCTGTTCGCTGACGAGATGCCGCCCGCCGTCATCGACTTCTCGCCGCTGGAGAGGCCAGCCGGGCTGCCGCTCGCCATCGCGGCGGTGGACGCGCTCCAGTGGCACCAGGCGCGGCCCGAAGTACTCGACCGGCTCGCCGGCGAGCCGGACCTCGACCAACTGCTAGCCCGTGCATTGATATACCGCCAGATCACCGAGATCGTCAGGCACGCAGGCACGGCCGGCATCGACACAGCCGCACGGACCGGACAGCCGGTCACCGACCTGATACTGGCCAGGCTCGCCCGGTGAGGTCGCATTCCAGACTGGAACGCCACGACTTAGTGCACAAATCCGTCGGCTAACATCCGCAACCGCCGGGACGGAAGCCTGGGCCTAGACGGAAATGCGGCTTCCTGGCGGAAGGACCGTGTGACCTTCGCTCCAGGCGGGCGTGGCCCTGTCAGCACCGACCGCGATCCGCTCAACGCCGCGGATATGCACGCCGCCAGCCCCCGGAATGGCGTCCGCTGGTGCGGCTGCCGCGCCCGTGACTGGATGCCGGTGAGCGAGAACGTGTCAGCGCGCAGAAGCACCGTGACGCCGGAGAAGAGGCCGAGGGCCGCAGGGCTGACTGCGGCACGCGGATCGTTGCCGGCGAGCGCCGCGAGCCAGGCGTCCATTTCAGCCTGGATGCCAAGACCGGCTCGGGAACCGCGCAGCCATTCAAGCGCACCGCCAGCCCGTTCGTCCAGCAGGCGAACGGCCAGTAGACCACCTTGCGCACGTCCGCAAAGGCAGGCCGCCACAGCTCGCGCTCCTGGCTGGCACTGCCGCCGCCCCCTAGGACCAGGTCACGGACCATGCACATGAAGTTAACGGAATGGTGCCAGTCTCCAGGAACGCGTTCACCCACGGCCGGCGGTTTAGCCACCGTTCCAGGTAACCTGGTAAACGGACGCTGGCAGCCGGCTGTCCGGGGCGTTGCTGTATACGCTAACCGCACTGCCCCCTCCTCACCACCCGGAGGTTGCCATGTCGTATGTGCCACCGAATCCGCCCAACCTCGGACCGCCTCCACCGGGGCCGTACGCCAAGCACAGCGGGCCCGAAGCCACGCCGTGCACCCGTTGCGGCCACCGCGATCGTTCGCACCCCGACTCCGGTTCCTGCTCGGCCCGCGGCCGCTGGTGGCGGCGCTGTGAGTGCACGGGCTACACCGGGTTCGATGCGGACGACCCCGCTTGACTGGCCTGCCCTAGTGAAGACGCCTGGGTGGGCTCGAACCCACGATCGGCGGATTATGAGTCCTGCCGTGGCTGCGCAGGTAGATGACGATGGCGTCGACCACGGGCCCGGCGATCTGGCCGTCTAGCCGATCGTAGCTGTACGGGAGGTTGTGATTGCGCTCGGGCATGGGCGAAATCGTACTGTCGCGCAGCGTGCCCGGGTCCTTAAGCCTGGCGGAACTCGTCGAGGTGGCCGTCCGGCTGCCGCAGCCATCTGACGCTACTGGCGTCGGTGAACCTGACGACGGCCCCGATGACGTCCATGTCGGCACCAGCGGATTATGAGAAGCCCGGCCCGGCGCTCCGGACGCGCTACCTGCACGGATACCACGGATCCGCGCCACTGAAAGCTGTGATTGCACCGTTTGCACGGGTGACTCGGTCCACGAACCGGTCCACGGTCGCGGCGCTCGTGTCCGCTCATTCTGTTACTGTGCGTAACATCGCCAAGAGCGTCGGGCTTACGTCCGCGGCGAACGGCGACACAGTCTGCCGCGCCTTGATACGCGTATCGAGTGTGACGCAGCTAATGCGCCTTACCTGAGAGGTAGGCAGCGCTTAGGAGAGTGATCCTAGTGAGCACATCAAGCGCAGACAGTGATGCGGGTAAGGCGGCGGCCCATCCAGGCCTGTCGGTCACGCAGTTGCTTGCGGCAAAGGGTACTCGGCCGATCCGTTCTCTCGATGAGCTTGCCTCGGATACCTTCGAGTCCGATGAGGAGTTGGAGGAGTTCCTGGCCTTCACCTAGGCCGAGCGCCACCGCGACTTGGCCTGATCCTCAGCGGTGGGCCCAGCCGTCTTGGACACCGATGTTGCCTCTGCTGCATAGGGGCACGCTCGCCGGGCCGCTTGCTAACGGACCGGCGAACCTTCGAGACGAACCGGGCACCGAGGCAGGCAGGAGCCCGTCCGGGCCGGGCAGCGGCAGGCCCTGCTCCCGGGCCTGCCGCACCAGATCCTCTGCCGCCTCCTGGGCAGACGGCTCCGGCCTCTTCTATGTCACGTCCTCTAGGGTCGCGCTCATCGCGGCACCTCTCCCGCTGAACATTAGGCTCAGCGATCAGGGCCGGAAACACCTTTAGCTACGCAGTCCCCAGGACACTGCCGGGCAACGAAAAGGCGCAGGTCAGCGCGTTGTCTGCGCGGGTTCGATACTGCCTTTTTGTACCTGAGAAGGAGCGGGCACGGTCCTCGGCGTGTCATCGCAGGCCGAGGTCGGCGAGCCATTCGATGATGGTCGCCACCGCTTCTCGGCGCTTTGGTGAGCAGCAGTGCCCGGTGTTCGGGATGAGCTGGGCGGTGCAGTTCCGCCGGCCGTCGAAGACCAGCGTGTCCTGCTGAGGGACGTGGACGTCGTCTGCGCCGTTGATGGCCAGCATGGGCGCGTTGATGTCCTGGTCGAGCAGGTCGTGCAAGGACATGGTCGCAAGCCGTTCGCTGAGGTCGTCGGGGCTGGGGACCTGGTCGTGGCCGAGCGCGTTGCCGACGATGTCGGCCATGCCGTAGGCCCAGGTGCGGTCGGGTGAGAAGGCCTGGTCGACGGGGCCTCCTAGCGAGACGGCGCCGTCAACGATGCCGCTGAGTCCGCTGTATGACGCGAAGTAGGCGCCGAAGGAGAATCCGACGTGTACGACCAGCCCGTCGGTCATGCTGCGTGCGGTCTGGACGAGACCGTCGATGACCTTCGTGCCGGGTCGGCCGAGATGCACCTGCGACTCCCCGGTTCCGGGGAGGTCGAACGCGATCACGCGGACGGGGAGGTCCCGCACGAACATCATGATCATGTTGTGCAGGTCCATCTTCCAGCTGTCCACACCGCCGCTGAACAGCATGACGGGCGAGTGCTCTGGCAGGTCGTACTGGGCGAGGATGTGAATCGGAACGGTGGTCGCGTCCCTGTCGTAGGGCAGGGTCAGTTCTCGCCGTTCGAACGCGGCCGAGAACTCCGGCGCGGCTAGCTGGTATTGCTCTAGCTGCTTGGCCAACGCGGTGCGCTTGGGCTGGTCGGCCAGGGTCGGGAAATGCGCCCACCCGTATGCCTGGGCAGCCAGCAGGTGTTTTCCCTCCTTGTCATATCGCGCCGCGAGCTGTGACCACTCGTGCACCCAGCCGCCTGGCGCGTCCGGCCACATGTCCGTCGTCGCGGAGCGTACTGCCTGCGCATCTGCTTCGGGGATACCTTGGGTCAGCATCTGCTGGAACCGTTCCGCGAACAGCGGTTCGGGCTCCTGGGGCCACTCGTACGACATCATTCACTCCTTCTGCCCGGGGTAGTTCAGCTTCACGGTTGTCGAAAATGTGTCGGCGGGGCCGCTCGGGCCGGCTGCGTGGGCTGCAGCGCCGCTCACGCCGGAGCGCTCGATGCCAGCCGCGGCAGGGATTGAACGCGGCAACCTGCTAGCGGTGGGCGACCTCGCGTGCCGCGCGGTAGGCGAGGTTCTCGTAGTCGCGCACCGCGCCGATCAGACCGTCCCGCTCGGTCAGCACTTCGACGTACGAGGGCTCGAAGACAGCTCCGGTCGAGGTGAGGGTGCCCTCGAACGTGCACTCGGCGATCACGGTGTGAGGGTCCTCGGTGTGGTGCACGATCGCATGCTTGATTCCGGAGAACGACACCGGAGCCCGCCCGAATCCTTCTGCGAGATGCCGCCGGATCGCCTCCCGGCCTTCAATGACCGGCGTGCCATCCCGGAACGGGAAGGCGTGCGTCGCATCCGTGCAGTACAGGTCCGCAATCGTGTCGACTTCCTTGGCCACGCACGCGTCGGCCCACGCCCAGAACAGTTCGGTGACATTCATCGAAACTCCTTATGGTAATCGTCTGTTGAGCGAACGGTAGCACCATTCGCTCAACACTGCTAGAGTGAAAGTATGCCGAAAAGCACGGGCGTCCGGACAGCGCAGCGCGCTGCGACGATCAGCAGAATCCTCGCTGCCGCGCGGGAGGAGTTCGCTCGGCACGGACCCGCTGCCACCGTGCGCTCGATCGCTCGCCGTGCTCACGTCGACCCGTCGCTCGTGATGCAGTACTTCACGTCAAAAGATGCGTTGTTCATAGCGGCGACAGCAGTGTCGGAGGGCGAGAGCGAGCAGCATCTGCGCGATGTACTCGCGGCCAAGCTCGACGAGCCGCCCCCGGAAACGATGGCGCTGTTCCGCTCGATGCTGACCAACCCGACGGCGGCCGAGGCGGTGCGAGAATTTCTCAACGAGCGGGTCGCTAACCTCGCCCACGACGACACCCGGCCTGATGCGGAGCTAACGGCCGCCCTCACCATCAGTACCTTCCTCGGGCTCACCGTGGCCCGGCATTTCCTGCACCTGGACGCCTTCGAACACGCCACCAAGCAGGACGTCGAGCGCGTGGCCAGCCAGTGGCTCAACCTCCCGGCCACGCCAGAGGACTCAGCCGAGACGACAGCAGCAGGGAACGACCATCGCCCGCCAGCACCGCAGCCCATGCGCCGGCGAGCACGCTAGACCGCCAAGATCACGAAAGACCGAAAATCAAGCGCCGGCTGACCCAAACGCGAGGGCATGGGCACCTGGTAGTCCAGTCCACAAGCGACTTCCGGCCAGCTGCCTGAGCACGGGCCCGGCAGGACCGCAGGGCTTGGGCACGCGCCCGCGAGCGACGTGCCCAGACGGTCGCGAAACGCGGTCCCCCCCGCGTACCGCCACGCCCGTCCGCGGCGGAAAGCCAGCTCGCAGGCGTCCCTGACAGAGGACACCAGCGGACGTAGGCGGACCACTCATGGCAGTGGCCTGCCGAGCAACAGCTCTAGCCTTCGCGCTTGCCGCAGCCGAAGTCTTCCGGGCCGGGCGGCCGGTGACCTCTATGCCCGCCTGGCGCCAGGTCGCGGCCAGCTGGTTGGTGTGGCGAAGTCGGTACCCACCGCCGCGAGCACGAGCACATCCACCACGCCAGGTACCGCAAGAGGCTCGTCCTGGCAGCATAACCAGCTCACCTCAAAAGAGCCGCACCCAACTCCAATTCTCGGCGTGCATATGGTTGCCTTGGTTTAGGCACGTATCTGGCACGATCAAGCTTGGGCCTGGCGCCAGTGCTTGATCGCCTGATCCATTCGCGGGATGTCGTCGCGCAAACTGACCCAGACCTCTTCATAGTCGATTCGATGGTAAGCGTGCGCGGCGATGATCCTCATGCCCTTGACCTCCCGCCAGGGAATCTCAGGCGTCGCCTTGATGACCTCATCAGGCAACTTGGTGGCAATGTCACCCCAGCCCGCCGATGACAGCCTCGCCCGCCAGACGCAACAGGCGCTCGGTGTCCCAGCGCTCCTTCCCAAGCCGCACCAGCTCGGCTGCTGCATCGGCTGCATCAGCCAGATCTGCCAGAAGATCATCGACTCCTCTGGTCACAGATCCACGGCCTCGGCGCGAATGTGATCGTCCCGGGGCTTGAGGGCACTCCGTGCGACGACGTCCACCCCGACGCCCAGGAGATCCTCCAGATCCTGGAACAAGCCGATGTGATCGAGGAGGGACGTGCCAGGCTCGAAATCCACGAGCAGATCTAGATCGCTGTCCGGGTGAGCCTCGCCTCGGGCGACTGAGCCGAACACAGCTATCCGATGAGCTCTCCGCTTGCGCGCGACGCCGAGGATCTCTGCGCGTCGACGGCGCAACCCCTCCATAGTCAAGACGTCGTTGGTCACACCTCAAGGGTATCGCCACGCGTGCTGGCGAGGTCTCCGAGCGAGTACATCACGGGTGTCTCCGAAGCGAGGCGGTCATGGTGACCGGAAGCACTACCAGGGAGCAGTCCACCGACAGGACCCATCCGTGTAACCTCGGAACGGACCGAGCGTGTGTCCGGCCGACATGGCGACGCGGAACACTTCCCGCGTCGCACCGTAGAGGACGGGCACGCCTGGATATTCCCAGGAACCATACCGTCGGTCCTTGCCAACTTGGATTTTTCAAACACCCGTACAAGCCAAGTTACGTGGGGCGGGTGGGGCTCGAACCCACGACCGGCGGATTATGAGAAGTACGGCCGCGTGCGCCGTACGCACTACCTGCACGGATACGACAGAGTTGTGCCACTGATGGCCCCGATTGCACTGGTTGCACTGGTTGCACTGGTTGCACTGGTTGCACCGATGGCTCGGTCCACGAGCCGGTCCACGGCCGCGGCGCCCGATTCCCTTTGTCCTGCTACTGTACGTAATATTGCGGCCGGTATGTCCGGTGCGTCAGGAGCCAGAGGCCCAGCCGAATGCGATCTCCGAACATAACTAACCGTGGTGTCTCGGTCCGCCCGCGCCGTCCAGACGGCCGGGCTGGCGGCGCGGCAAGCTAGCATCGTGGCATGAGCGCGCAGCCTTCACAGCACGACAGTCACGACGTCATCCGTCTCGGTGGCGAAACCGCCGTGGTGGTTCCGGTGCACGAGTACCACACGCTGAAGGCCCTGCGGGACCGCGCATCCGCCGAGCAGGTCGAGGAAGCCGAGATCGACGCCGCCATCGCCGAGCACGAGGCGTGGAAGGCGGCTGGGCGGCCGGGCCTGAAGTCGCACGACGAGTTCATGGCTGAGGTGTTTGGTGGCTCCCGGTGAGGATCATATGGTGCCCCGGGTAGAAGAGGTCTCGCGGAAGCGGATCGCAACGTCGGCGCGTATAGCATCGCCTGAATTTTAATCGTCGGTTATCATCCCGGAGTCATGAGCTCGGATCCGTGATCGCGCCGGAAGCATTCAACGTGCCGGCCTGCCGCACCGTAGGTTCGCATACGGCCGTCCTCAGATGATGCGCACGATGTTGTGTTCTTTCGCCGGCAGGGCAATGGCGATAAGAGGCAGGCGGTACCGGCTGTTCTGCCGCCTGGACTACGACGCCAAAGACCGGCCAAAGCCGTTGCTGGTCGTTATCTGCGGGCTGGATAAGCCGTCGGCCAAGCAAGCTCTGGGCCTGCACGAGTTCCAGGGTCTCGGCCCGTCGTCGCGCGCCGAGATCTTGTGCCACATCTGGCAGGCTGAACGTTCAGTCAACCCCTTTGAACTTATGGTCTAGTTACGAGCGCGCCGCTAGTGTGCAGCTATGAAGACCTCAAGGGGCGACCTGACCTTCGGGCGGAAGCCCACCGTCGCGCTAGCGACCTGGAGCAGGCCCAGGACGCCGATGTGCTGGCGAACGCGTCGGTGACGTAAGGGCCTGGGGCATAGACAAACTCTAGTCGGGCATGTTTGCTTAGGGCACGATGCTAGATGAACTCCGTATTCCGCAGCCGGTTCTGGCCGAGTTGCGTGCCATCGTCGGACCTGAGAATCTGCGGCTGGCGGTCGGCGAGCTAGCCGTGTACGCGCATGACGCGACGCCGTTGATCCGGAGCATGCCGGATGCGGTTATCGCGCCGGCGGACGCCGAGCAGGTCGCCCGGATCCTGCGGCTGGCTACCGAGCACCGCATCCCGGTCGTACCGCGCGGCGCCGGCTCCAATCTCTGCGCCGGCACCGTACCGCTCAACGGCGGCATCGTGCTATCGACCGCGCGGATGAACCGCATCCTCGAGGTAGCACCCGACGAGATGCTGGTACGCGCCCAGACTGGGGTGACTACGCAGGCGCTCAATGATGCGGCGGCGGCCCACGGCCTGTTTTACCCGCCGGATCCGGGCAGCCACACCGTCTCCACCATCGGCGGCAACGTGGCCACCTGCGCCGGCGGCCTACGGGGGCTCAAGTACGGTGTCACCCGCAACTACGTGCTCGGGCTGACGGTAGCCCTGCCGACCGGCGAGATCATCCGGACCGGCGGCCGGCTCTGGAAGGATGTCGCCGGCTACGACCTAACCCGGCTGATCACCGGGTCCGAGGGCACCCTCGGCGTGATAACCGAGGTGACGGTGGCACTGCTGCCGGACCCGTCCACCAGCCGCACTGGCCTGGCCTATTTCGACACGCTGACCCAGGCCGGCCGCGCGGTCGCTGGCATCCTGGCTGCGGGCGTGATCCCGGCGACGCTTGAATTTCTCGACCGTAAGTGCATGGACGCGGTGGAGCAGTACGCGCATCTGGGACTGCACTCCGATGCGGGCGCGCTGCTGCTGTTCGGCGACGATGGCGATGAGGTGGCCGTGGCCCGCAGCTTCGAGCGGATTGCCGCCGCTTGCGCGGACTCCGGCGCCATCGCGGTCCAGACCGCGGGTGATGCCACCGAGTCCGAGGCGCTGCTGACCGCCAGGCGCTGCACGCTGCCCGCGCTGTCCCGGCTGGGGTCGCTGACGATTCTGGAGGACGCCAGCGTGCCGAGGCCGCGGCTGGCCGAGATGGTCGCGCGCATCGACGCGATCGCCGCGCAGCACCAGGTCACCATGGCGACGTTCGGTCATGCCGGTGACGGCAACCTGCATCCGACCTGCGTGCTGGAATCCGCTGCGGACACTGAGGGAATCGCCCGGGCCGAGCGTGCTTTTGCCGACGTTTTCGGTACTGCCATCGAGCTCGGCGGCACGATCACCGGCGAACACGGGGTCGGCGCGGCCAAACTGCCTTACCTGGGGCAGCGCCTGGGAACCGAGCAGATGGCCTTGCTCCGGCGGATCAAGACGGCCTTCGACCCGGCCGGCATCCTCAACCCGGGAAAGCTCGGATCCTGATGACCGATGCGAAGGTGTCACAGGCCGGTTCGATCTTCGACCCGGACTTGCTGAGCCGCTGCATCTCCTGTGGCTTCTGCCTGCCGGCGTGCCCGACCTACGGGCTCACCGGGGACGAGGCGTCCTCCCCGCGGGGCCGGATCACCCTGATGCGAGCGTTGGAGTCCGGTACGCTCCCGCCCGACGACCCGACGCTGGCCGAGCAGGCCTCATTCTGCCTGGGCTGCCGCGCGTGCGAGCCGGTATGCCCGGCGGGGGTGCAGTACGGTGAGCTGCTCGAGCAATGGCGCGGGTACCAGTGGGCGGGGCGCCGCCGCCCACTGGTCGTCCGCTTCATGGTCATCGCAGCCGAACGCGCCTGGGCGCACCGGGTCGCCGGGCGGCTGCGCGGTGCCGCCCACACTCCGGCCTCGGCGTCAGGGCCCTCGCTGATGCTCGGCTGCTTCGAGCGCAGCCTGTTCCCTGGGGTGAGCAGGTCGGCGCTGGCGCTGGTGCCTGAGCTCGCGGTCCCTGGCCGGCAGGGATGCTGCGGAGCCCTGCACGCGCACAACGGGGAGCCCGAGCGGGGTAGGCAGCTAGCCAAGCAGCTCGGCGCCCAGCTGCCGGGGCAGATCGTCACCACCTCCGGCGGATGCGCCGCGTACCTGGCCGCCGTGATCGGCCGGGACCGGGTCACCGAGCTGTCGGAATACCTGCGGGATAAGTCCTTCGGCGAGGTCCGAATCGGGGACCGGCGGGCCCGGGTGGCCCTGCAAGACTCCTGCCATCTCCGCAACGGCCTCGGCGTATGGCGCGAGCCGCGGGCGCTGCTCGCCGCGATAGCTGACTATGTGGAGCTGCCGGACGCAGGACGGTGCTGCGGGGCGGCCGGGACCTATGCGCTGGTGCGGCCGCGCGACTCCCGGCGGGTACTCGATCCCAAGCTCGACCAGATCGAGGCGGCCGGGATCGATTACGTGGTGGCAGTCAATCCCGGCTGCCTGCGTCAGCTCCGCCAAGGGCTGCGCCGCCGGAAATCAAAGGTGCGGGCGGTGCACATCGCCGATCTGCTCCGTCTCGCCGCCCGCCTAGAACCACCGGGCAAGCCGGGCCACGGCACTGACACCCGGGTTGGCCCGGTGCCCTAGTGGCCGGCGGCTGAGGCTCCCACAGCGGTTCCCGACGGTTTTGGTCAACCTCCAAACGAGCGTCTCGCCTGAGCTCTTCGCGGGCGATCGAGCGGCGGTGGACGGCGTCGGTGGACGGCGTCGGGCCCGTCGGCAAACACCTAGGCGGCTCGTCGCGCAGTTCAGACGACGGTCAGGCCATGGGCCCGGAACTGGTCCTCCACCCGGCGCACCAGCTCCTGCGCGGCGGGCGGTACGTCCGCCAGCTGGTAGGAGAGCCGCAGGTCGGCCCACTTGCCCGCGCCCAGCTGGTGGAAGGGCAGCACCTCTACCCGCTCTACGTGGGCCAGCGTGCTGGTGAACCGGGCTACCTTCTCGACGTCGTCTGCGGCATCGGTGAGCCCGGGGACCAGCACGTAGCGCACCCACATCCGGTTGCCGCGGTCGGAGAGCCGGCGGGCGAAGCGTAGCGTCGGGGCCAGCTCGGCGCTGGTCACCAGGTGGTACAGCTCCTCATCGCCGGCCTTGATGTCCAGCAGGAACAGGTCCACCAGGTCCAGGAAGTCCTCCGACGCGCGGGCGCCGAGGAAGCCCGAGGTGTCGACCGCGGTGTGCAGGCCGAGGTCTTGCTTGCAGCGGCGGAGCAGCGCTTGGAGGAAGCGGATCTGCAGCATCGGCTCGCCGCCGCTGACCGTGATCCCGCCGTGCGCGGTCCGGATGAAGCTGGCGTACTTGGCGACCTCGTCGAGCATCCGGCCGACCGTGACGCGCCGCCCGT
>Ga0302325_10026184_pt1 | contig 12115 bp, 9 predicted proteins | sample Palsa_T0_2_FD_201948 | JGI IMG/M metagenome (GOLD analysis project Ga0302325, IMG submission 201948) | Peat permafrost microbial communities from Stordalen Mire near Abisko, Sweden - Palsa_T0_2 | ecosystem: Environmental > Terrestrial > Soil > Palsa > Peat permafrost | place: Sweden: Abisko...
CGGCTGACCTCAACCACCAGTTCCGGGCGGTTGACCGGCAACCCGTCAGTTATTTTTTCGACAACGGACGTGTTGTCGAAGAAATGCTCACAACCTGAAATGTCGGCCGCTTCTCAATCCGTCCGATCAGTCCTGCGGCGCAGGCAGAGTTGTGAATCGCGGCTTCTTCCCGCACTGCGAATCGCGCCATAAAGCGTCTTGACCGGAGCGAACCTGGCCACTAGACTCGGAGGTTCGCGAGGATTTCATGAGAATAGCCAGGACTTCCGCTTGGATTGCGCTCCTGTGCGCGTTCCCCTTGCTGCAGGTCAAGCTTTCCGCCCAGGCCGACGGCGGTCCCGTCGAGTCGAACCTGCTTTCATGGGGCGCGGGTGCGCTGGTGGTGCAAGCGCCGCCCTCCTACTCCGATAGCGGCAACTGGTCGCCGGAATCGCTGCTCGATGAGGTGCCCGGCACCGGCTGGGCCACCCAATCAGGCGACCTGACGCCCAAGGTCTTCGTTTTCGAAATGGCGGTAAAGAGCACCATCACCGGCCTCGCCTTCGACACCGCCCAGGTGGAGAACCCCGGGCGCGCCGCCAAGGATGTGAAGGTCGAGATCTCCGATAGCCACGACGGAGGGTTCACCCTCGTCGCCATGCCGTCTCTGGCGCAGGCCAAAGACCACCAGAAATTCATGCTGAAGGCGCCCGCGACCGGACGGTATCTGCGGCTGACGGTTCTCAACAACTGGGGCGACGCAAAGTACATGGAGATGATGGATGTATACGCCTATGGCAAGCCCCTGGTGAAACGACCGCTGCCGGATAACTCCGGTACGTTCTCTTCCTCCTATGGAAACTTTCGCATGCAGCAAACCGGCTCGGCTGTGAACGGATGTTATGAGCACAACAACGGTCTGATTGAGAACGGCGGATTTGATGGCAGGGTGCTGCGGTTCACCTGGACCGAGGGTGACATGCCCGGACCTCGCCATGGCGGTCCGGCAATGCTGATCTTTAGCGACGATGGGCAGTCGTTTACCGGGTATTGGTGGCATGACGGTGAAAAAGCGGGGCCCTCAGGAGGTTGGCGCGGCAAGCGGGTCTCGAAGGATGTTGGCTCCTGCCCGCACTGGAAGCCAGGGGGAGCGAACGGCGTGGTCGAGCAGTTGAAAAGTGAAGGACGCGCGCGCCTCTACGGGATTCTGTTTGACACCGACTCCGACCACCTGAAATCCGAATCCAAACCAACTTTGGACGCTCTGATTGCTGCCGCTCGCACCCAGCCGGCGTGGAACTTTGGGATCGAGGGATACACGGACAATGTGGGCGGAGACGCGCATAACCAGACCCTCTCGGAGAAGCGCGCACTCTCCGTGAAAGCATACCTGGTGGCCGCCGGCGTAGATGCGGGCAGACTGTCAGCCCAGGGATTTGGCGCGAGCCATCCGGTGAGCAGCAACGACACCGAGCTTGGGCGCTCGCAGAACCGGCGGGTTGAAGTGGTGAAAAAGTAAAGGTAGAGGCTGGTGGGATTGAGTTGAGCCGGGCGCCCCATGTCTCGTCCGCCGCGCCGGAAGACTTGGGAGACTGAATAGAGCTGCCAAAGAGAAACCTTCTACGAATTCCATATGGATGGGAACATTTTGGCTTAAGATATCTGGAATATGAAGCTGATGCTTGGTTTGGCGCTGTCTCTTCTCGTAGCCCGCGGAGCCGCGGGCGAAGACATGGAACTGCGGAACCGCGCGGAGCAGTTGATGAATCGCGCTCTCGTTGCCAGCAGGTTCACAACGCCAATGAACATCCGCACGGAAGTCACGTTCTCCGCGACCGGGGAAGACGGCGTCCGCACGACCGGTAGCTACATCCGCATCCGGAGCACCGACAATGCGCTTCGGGAAGACTTTGTCCTCGGCGACTACAGCATGTCGCGCATTCGGGAACAGAGCAACGTAGCCACCCACGGACCATGGCTCGACGTTCCTTACACCTTGCGCAAGGTGATGGAATTTGTCCCCTATGGGCCCATTCGATTCGACCCGACCGACGTCATCACTAGCATCGACGAGACGAAAATGAACGGCAAGGCCGCTGTTTGCATTCAATTTGTCACAGTACGAGGCGAAGATCGCAACCCCGGTGACGTTTGTCTCGCCAGGGACAATGCCACCGTGATGGAATGGCATGATCGCGATCGTTCCTTCCAGGCGCTCGAATACGGCAGCGTCAAAGATGTATTGCTGCCGTCTCATTTTGTTTATCGCGAAGGAGAAAAACTCGTTATAGACGCCAGCGTGCGCTGGACGCTTTTGGATGCCAGGCCCGACGACGCTTTTGTCGCACCGGACGATTGGCGTCACGCGCGGTTCTGCAAGTCCTTTTCGTTTCCGGTGCCGAAGTCCGCTCCTCAGCCTGCGGCCAAGGGCGGAGTTGATGCCCCGGTCATTACGGTCGACGTCCGCGTGCACGTTCGTCCCGACGGGACCGTTGGGAAAGCCGAGGTCTTGAAGCCGGTAAGGGACGACTTGGATTTCGAAGCGGTGGAGTTGGTGAAGACCTGGACATATCAGCCGGGAGTCTGCGAGGGAAACAAGCAGGACTTCGCCATCGACGCCGCAGTCCACTTCCAAGGCAGGTAGCGGAGCTCCCATGTCTCATCCGCCGCGGCGGATCAGACATGGGAGAACAAGCCACGTTTTTTTGCAGATCATTTCGCCTCGGACGCGCACAATGGATCTAAACAAGCAATCGCTGGAAATTCATACGCCAGCTAGCCGCAAAAGCGGGCCAAATAACCACCGGATGGCCTTTACAGGCTCCGGAAAAACGCCATCGGGCGGTAGACCAGGGATTCATCCCTGGTACAAGGTCAGCGGAATCAGGGGGGGGCTTTAGCCCCTGAGGTACGATCTTCCGAGAATTTGCCCGCTGTTCCTCCTTTTCCGCGCCTGTTTACCCCACCCCTCCCCCACTTTCGCCGCATCTTATTGAAAAAAAAGAGTCAGGGCCGTAATGGCCTGAAACAGCCGCTCAAACAAAGGGCTTGCGTCTCGAAGAACCCATAATTCCGCCGGAATCTGACCGACACACCGGGCTTCCAAGGCAACCGCGAAAGCCTGAAGACACGTTTACTTGCGTGCCGAGTTCGCCGCGGTCTGCGCGTCGCGCTCCTCGATTTTCTTCAGCGTCTCGCGCCAGCGCTTCGACTTTTCTGGCAGAAGGGCGTCCTGCACTGCCTTGCGATAGCCGCCCAGATAGATCGAATAGAGAATGGCAAGCGAGCAGCCGATGCCCCAAAGGAACCCGATGCACAGACCCATCACCGCAGCCGGACCAAAATCCATCGCGCACGTCCTCTCCCGCGCTCCGAACTTGAGCGAATAGCGGTCTAAACCGCGACCGTAAAGCTGTCCTCGGTCCGCGTCACCGCGTGGTAAAGTGTGTCGCGCTCCACTGGGACTCGCCCGGCCTCGGTGATCAGACGGCACAGTTCCTTGCGCGTCATGCCTTGCGGCGTCGTTGCGCCTGCATCGTGGTAGATCTTCTCCTCGATCACCGTGCCGTCCAGGTCGTCCGCCCCAAACCGAAGCGCGATCTGCGCAATCTTCGGCGTCATCATCTGCCAGTAAGCTTTGATGTGCGGGAAGTTGTCGAGAAGCAGCCGGCTCACCGCAATCTGCCGGATATCCGTAAGCCCGGTGGTCACCGGCAGGTGATCGAGCGGCGTATTCTCGGGATGAAACGCCAGCGGAATGAAGGTCTGGAAGCCGCCCGTCTCGTCCTGCACCGCGCGCAGCTTGAGCAGGTGGTCCACCCGGTCTTCATCGTTCTCAATGTGCCCGTACAGCATGGTCGCGTTCGATTTGAAGCCCAGCTTGTGCGCCATCCGCGCCGTCTCCAGCCACTCCTCGCCGTCGATCTTGTGGTCGCAGATAATGGACCGCACCCGCGCCGCAAAAATCTCCGCGCCGCCGCCAGGCATGGAGTCTACACCGGCCTCGCGCAGCTTGACGAGCGTCTGCTCGATCGTCAGCTTGGCGCGCCGTGCCAGGTACGCAACCTCGACCATGGTGAAGGCCTTGATGTGCACCTTGGGGAAGCGCTGTTTGAGCCCGCTGACCAGGTCGAGAAAATATTCAAACGGCAGGTCCGGGTGCAGGCCGCCCACGATGTGGAATTCCGTAACCGCTTCCGAGTAGCCGGACGCAGCCGTCTCGAATGCTTCTTCGAGCGCCATCGTGTACCCGGCCGGGTCGCCTTTCTTGCGTCCGAACGCGCACAGCTTGCACGCCGCCACGCATACATTGGTAGGGTTGATGTGGCGATTGACGTTGAAGTAGGTAACGTCGCCGTGCATCCGCTCGCGCACATGGTTGGCCAGCCAGCCAACGGCAAGCACGTCCGGCGAGCCATAAAGCGCCAGCCCATCGTTGAAGTCAAGCCGCTCGCCCGCAAGCACCTTGGCAGCGATAGGCTCAAGTCGCGGATCGTGCGTTTGAAACGCGTGGCTCGGAAAAACAGCGGGTTGACGGGTCTCCGCAATTTCGGTCTGCATAGCTAGATGATACAGAAATTACGGCAGGCGATTCATCTTTGCCCGCTCTGCACTCCGCCTGCCTGAGGTTCGACCAGCACGCCGTCGTAAAGAGACGCCGCGACCATGCGTTTTCCGGCAGCACGCACCAGGCCGATACGGTAGCCGGTCTGCCACCACTTCCAGCTCGATGTCTTGGGGTCGATGGCGTATATCTGGTCGCTCGACCGCGAACTGGCCAGCACCTTACCCAGGCCCGCATCGTAGGACAGATCGTCCACATCGCGGAACGGTAGCCGCTCAATCCACAGCCACGTCTTGCCCTGGTCATGCGTAAAGTAGACGCCTTCCCGCGCTCCCAGCCAGATGGTTCCATCCGGCGAAAACGCCACGCGATGGATAACGGTGAGCATCGACGGAATCCGCAGCGGCGTCCAGGTCAGCCCGGCGTTGCTGGAGATCGCCACGCCGTCCGGCCGCGCCGCGGCCATGGTCGGTCCCAGCGTGGAGACTGACTGGTAGTCGCCCGAATCCATCACCATGCCTCCCTGCCAGGTTGCGCCCTGATCCTTGCTGGTGAACAGCCCAAGACTTGTGGAGGCCAGCCACCTGTCTCCGCTGATATCGAGCGCATTCACGCGGCTGGCCAGTTCGATGACCGGCAGCTTGGCCTTTTTCTCCACGTTGACGCGCCGGCCTTTGACGGTCTCCGTGGCCCTTCGCGAAATCGTGTTGGCGATGATGTTTCTCGGTTCCCAATGCGGCGAAACATCCGCCGCGAGGTCCTGGGTCAGAACGAAGATGCCGTGACTGGTTCCCGCCACCACCGTTCCATCGTGCGCCTGAGCCAGGGCAAACACGTCGCGCCCTTCAAGCCCGTCGCCAATCTGGTCCCAGGTGGCGCCGCCATTGAGAGTCACGAACACGCCGCCATAGCTCTTGTCGTTCACCACACCCGCATAAAGCCGCGCCGGATCGGCACGGTCCACCAGCAGTGCATCCACCTTGCGCTCGGAGAACCCGGCATTCGAGGCTGCAAAAGTCGCCCCCGCATCGTTCGATGCAAGCACGCCGCCGCGATCGGTTGCCAGCAGCACATGGTTCGAGTCGGCCGGATCGACATACACGTCGTTCACGATTACTTCGGAGCCGGTCATGGCGCTGAAGCTTTTGCCCTCATCCGTGGTTTTGTAGAGACCTTGCGTTGTTCCCGCGTACACCACTTCGGGATGGTTGGGGTCCTGCATGAGAACCCGCGTCCGGCGGGCGTCCGCGGGGATTCCCTGAACTTTGTGAAAGAGTTGGCCGCCGTTCTCGCTCTTGTAAATGCCGCTGCACGCGCTCAGAAAAACGGAGTTGGGCTTTGCCGGGTCGACAATGATGGAAAAAACGTCGGAGTCTTCAATCACGCCCTGCTTGATGTTTCTCCAGCTCTTGCCGCCATCTTCGGTCTTCCAGGGCAGATGCCATGTGCCGGCGTAGATGATATCGGGATTCGTCGGGTCAACGGCAAGCGACTCAATCTCGTGAATCTCCTTGCTGTCGGGCGGGCTGATCAGGGACCAGGACGCACCTGCATCGTTCGAGCGGAAGACTCCCTCCAGACTTCCCGCAAAGAGCATCCTTGGATCGGACGGCGCCTGCGCAAAGGCGCGAATCGACTGTCCGCGCAGGCCATCGACATCCTTCCAGTTCCTGCCGCCGTCGCGGCTGACCCACAATCCTCCGCCGGTCTCGTCCAGCTTCCACGCGGCAACATAAACGGTGGAAGGATTCGCCTCATCCACTACGATGTTGTCGACGACCATGTCGTCGCTGCGGCCCATCTTCGCCAGCCGGCGCCAGGACGCTCCTCGATCCACCGATTCGTAGATCCAACTGTCGAGCGTTCCAAGGTACAAGTGATTTGGCTGCCCAGGGATTGCCGCAAACGACCGCGCGTCTCCGCCGGCCGGTCCTACAGCGCTCCAAAACGCCTGTGCCGGCAGCTTGGGGAGGGAGATTGCGATCAACAGAAAAGGAATGGCCCGCGCCAAGCTTCCGCACCGGTTCAGGAATTCAAGACGAATACGCATACGGCTCATTCAAGCAACAAGCTCCGGGAGTGCCAAAACAAATATGGATAAATTAGGCTTTTCAAAATTGATGAGGCCGACCAGCTTCCCGGTCAGCCTCAAATCGTTGCAGGAAGAATCGCTCTGCCTTTTGCCCCCGAGCTCTTCCTTGAATCAAGGTAGAGCCCGGGGAATTGACGCTGCCTGTACAGGTTAGCTTGCCGCCTTCTTGTGGTGAGCGTGGTGCTTGGCGCCGAGGGGCTTGCGCGCAATCGGCTTCACCGCAGTCTCATCCACAGCAGTGGTTCCATTTACGTCCGCCGTGAAGGTCGCTCCGGAGGGCACCAGGTAGTCTTCCACTGTCTGGCCATCGGTTGAGCCGGTGGCAACGCTGATGCGCGAAGCATCAATGCCCTTCTCGGTCACCAGGTACTCCTTGGTGTTGACTCCGCGCTGGGCTGCGTCGTCGATGACCGGCTTCGGGTGCTTGTGCTTGGCTTCCATCGCCTCTTCCTTCGCGGTCTTGGCCTTCTCCTTGGCATCCGACTCGCCGACGATCACGGCCTTTGCGTCCGACTGACGCTGCAGGTCAAGAGCAACTTCGTCGAGGCAGGCCTTGGCTTCGTTGTCCACGCGAGTGGGACGTTCCTTGTCCTTGGCGAAGCTGATGGAGCAGAGCGCCTGGGAATGCGGAACCGGAGCGACATACGGGGCAGTGATCGTTACGCTGGTGTTGGCCGTCGCCGTCTGACCCTTGTCATCGGACACATTGCAGGTAATCTCCACGGCTCCTGTCGGCGCGCCTGCGGAAGAGAATGTAGCCGTTGTGCCGCTGCCGCTTACCGAGCCGGCCGACGCCGAGTAGGTGTACGTGAGTGGGCGATTCTGCGGGCTCATGCCCATCGAGGTAATGGAGCTGGTCTCACCCGGCTTGATGGTCGTCGGGTTGGCCGTGCAACTGATAGTGGGCGGCTCATAGGCCTTGACCATGAAGCTGGCCGAGCAATCCGCCGTCTGTCCCGGCTTCAAGCCTTCCTTGCCGGGCCTGCCTTCCTTGACGGTGCCCTTCACTGTGTAGGAACCGGCGGCCAGTGAACCGGTGGCCACGGTTACTGTGGTTCCGGTGCCCGTCACGCCCGTTCCTGACCAGGAGTAAACCGCACTGAGTTTTGGATCGAGAGCGCCGGCTGTCGCGGTGACTGTGACCGGATCGCCAGGATAGATGGACGTCGGGCTTGCCGAGCAGGCCAGGGTCACTGGCGGCGGCGGCGCAATCGTTCCCATGTGGTAGACGAAGCCTGCGCTCAGACGCGCCATGCTGAAATTGCCGCGGCCATCGAACCAGTTTTCATGCGTGTACTGATAATCCGCTTGGAAGATGCGAATCGCCAGGTGATGGTTGAAGAAGGGCGTGGCGTAGTCCATGCCGCCGCCGGCCGTCAAAACCGCGCCGAAGGCATCGTTGGGTGCGTGAAGCGTTCCTGCGTACTCCAAACCCACCAGCGCGTGAACAAACGGCGTTACGTCGGCAGATGGAAAGCGGAAGATCAAGCCGCCGCCGCCGCCGGAGAAATCGTCATTTGACCACGTCGAGCCGCAACTGGGGCATTTCGGGTAGTAGATATTCTCATTCGGGATATGTTCATCCGCTTCCAGCTGCACGCCGGCGTACTTATTGAAGTATCGGGCGACGCTGATGATTGAGCCGTAATTAATGCTCTTTGCCGTCAGCGCGTTGGCTGAACCTACAGTTCCGTGCGGAGCCAGGTAGCTGTATCCCGCAAAGATGTCCCACTTCGAGGGGGAATCCTCTGAGGAGGCCGCCGTGGCAGGTTTGGCTGAATCCTGTGCCGCGAGGGCGAGGGGCATTGCACCCACGAAAGCCAAGGCTAAAGCCCAGCTCACAGACTTAGAAACACGAGAAGACATGCGTTTTTCCTCCGCAACAGATCTGAACGGTCAGTAGATAAATGCTGTTTCGAGCTCGCGATTGGCTCGGACTAACTCGAATCCGCACAACAAATCGGACCGATAAGTGTCCCTACAGCACTATTAAACGTACCATAGGTGAATTCTGAAAGAATATTTTTTTCAACAAGAAGCAGTATCCAGTTGTTCAATGATTGCAAGGCAGTCGATGTTACTTAGGTAACATTTGGCCGCGTGAATTGCCGCGGTCCATAGCCACTCATCCGACATTCAGCGTCTTGAGCAAGCTGCGTGGCTCACGCTGAATCTTCTCTTGTAGAAGCGTGATTGCATACAGAAGTTGTTCCGGCCGCGGCGGGCACCCAGGTACGTATACATCCACGGGAACCACCTGGTTCACCCCTTGCACCAGGGCATAGTTATTGAAGACGCCGCCTGAAGTGGCACAGGCGCCCATGGAGATAACCCACTTCGGCTCCGGCATCTGGTCGTAGAGCCGGCGAATCACCGGCGCCATCTTGTTGGAAACTCGGCCCGCCACCACCATCAGATCCGATTGCCGAGGCGAGGGACGGAAGACCTCTGCTCCAAATCGCGCGACGTCAAAGCGGGAAGCGCCCATCGACATCATCTCGATCGCGCAGCAGGCCAACCCAAACGTCATGGGCCACACGGAGTTCTTCCGTATCCAGTTCACGGCAAAGTCCAGCGAGGTGAGAAAAACGCCCTCCGGCTCTTCATAGCCGTAGCTCACTTCCTTCAGCTTGATGCGGTTGTTGGCACTGCTCTCCAACGCGCCGAATAAATAGTGGTCCCGCTCTGCTGTGGCTGCCATTTCTTTAATATAACTCGATTTCCCTGAATCGGATGTGGTCCGATTTGCTCACCGCGTATGTTTTTCGGCAGCCTTTCAGGCAAGCGCCGCCTTCCTTGTCGCGGGCGGCAGCAGTCCCCGAATCGCTCCAATGCTGATCCGGTCTTCGCGCTTTCCCTTCCAGACCGCTTCCACCCGCGCAGATCTTCCGATCCATCTCGAAGGCACTTGGGTTTTGCATGCCGCCATTTCCGCTGACAAGGTTCCCGCAGAGCCACCGGGATTGCGGTTGATTTCCCGCCCGAGTGTCCTCGCTGGACCCCGGTTATTTAAAAGATGGGCAGAGACCGCCCAACCGGCGGCTAAGCCTGTTACGCTGTCAAACGAGGCGTTTTGAACATGCTCAAGATTGAAGCCATACTCCAGCCCTCCAAGCTGGACGCCGTCAAGGAAGCACTGCTGGAAGCAGGCATCGAAGGCATGACGATTCTCGAGGCCCGCGGCCATGGCCGCCAGAAGGGCCACACCGAGTTCTACCGCGGCCGCGAATATACAGTCGACCTTCTCCCCAAGGTCAAAATCGAACTGGTTGTGGTGGACGAGATGAAGGACAGGGCAATCGCGGCCATCGGCTCCGCCGCCCGCACCGGCCGCATCGGCGATGGCAAAATCTTCGTCAGCCGCATCGATGAAGCCATCCGCATCCGCAACGACGAGCGAGGCGAGACGGCGCTCTAGCTTCCGAAGTTGACGGAAACGAGGCTCCACGAGTGGCGAACGGGCTTTGACGCTACTTCGGAAACCAGCACCTTGAAGAATATCCACGCATCGATTCGGGTCTTTAGCGGAGTCTTCCAGGCAATCCGCGAATTCCTCGAAGTTCGGCAACTGAATCGACTCATTTTTGCCTCAAAAGAAGAGGCGCTGCTCGGCTGAGTTGCCGGCACACCCGCTCCGCCGGAATCACCCGGCCTGGCGACCGCCCCAAACCCACGCCCCGACGGAGTAGCCGGCACCAGCGGATTCAGCCCCTCCTGCCATGCTTCTGACCCGTTGAAACGCGCCTTGGCCAGCGCATATTTGGCCAGCGCTTCGTGGCCAAGTCGCTGTTCCATCAGGCTGCGGTAGTACCACGCGTCGCCCAGCTCGCTGCATTCGGAAACTGCATGCTTGAGCAATTGCAGCGCATCTTCAAACGCGCTGCGATCGCATTGCCGGGTCACGCGTTCCAGCGCCTGCCCAACAAGATCCTTTCCATCTCTGCAGCGTTCCCCTTGGCCCCAGGCAGGCACGCACAACCAATGCGCGGAGCCCGCCCGGCTTCTAGCCGAGCGGAGCCTCATGGGGCGCCTGCGCAAACGATTTGCCTCTATCCATATCCAAATCTCCCCGCCGGCGGGAAAATCGCTTATTCTGTTTATTAATTCCTCACTTGCTTCGGCAGGGCCTCACCACATCACTCATGAACCCAGTCGCTTTGGCGGTTGACGATCTTCGGGAGCAGTATACGCGGGAAATGGCCCTCGTCCGCCAGACCTGCGAGCGCACCGGGGACGGCACCGCCGCCATCCGCCGCCGCTCTGCCGTGGTGGACCGTATCCTCATTGAAATGTGGCGCAGAGCCTTCGCCGGACTGCCCTCGCTCAACGTGTCGCTTCTCGCCCTGGGCGGCTACGGACGCAAGGATCTCTTCCCCTACTCCGACATCGACGTCCTGTTCGCCTTCGCCGACGAGAAGACCGAAGAGCTTTCCAGGGAAGTCGTTCGCTCCATCATTCAGGGCATGTGGGACATCGGCCTTCGCGCCAGCCCAAGCTCCCGCACGGTGAAGGAGGCAGGCCGCTTCGACCCGGACAATCTCGAATTCACCCTGGCCACGCTCGACCGCCGCTTCCTCGCCGGGCAGTTTCCGCTTTACCAGCAACTTCACCAAACCGTGCTGCCCGGCCTGGTGCTGAGCGAGTGGAATACCATCACCCAGAAGCTCGGCGAAATTGCTCGCGGCCGCCATGCCAAATACGGCAATACCATCTTCCACCTGGAGCCCAACCTCAAGGAGTGTCCCGGCGGCCTGCGCGACTACCACCTGGCCGTCTGGTTCGCCCTGCTCTTCCACCTGAAAGAAACCAAGGAATGGCCCCGCCAGCGTGGCGGCGTCTTCCAGAGCGCCCGCGGCGACGCCGAAGCCGCCTTCGATTTTCTCGCCGCCGCACGCTGTTTTCTCCACTTCCGTCACGGCCGCGACGACAACACGCTCGACTGGCAATCACAGGACGAGGCCGCCGCCAACAGCATCGGACTGGAAACCCGCGGCACCGCCGACCCCAGCTACTGGATGCGGACCTACTACCGCCATGCCCGCATCATCTATCGCCGCGCTGCCCTCCTTATGGAGCACCTGCCCGCGCCGGTCAGCTTCTACAAGCAGTTTCGCCGCCGCCGCACCCCCATTGCCGGAACCGACTTCCTGCTCGACCAGGGCCGCATCGACATCGTTCCCGGCGCCCAGTTCAACGATACCGCCGCCATCCTGCGCATCTTCTCGCTGATGGCCACTCACGGCTACACGCTTTCGCAGGCCGCCGAAGACCGCATCACCGACGCACTGCCCGCCCTGGCCATTCACATTCCCGAAGGGCCGTATCTTTGGAACGCGCTCCGCGAAGTGCTGCTGGGCCCCCACGCCGCGCAGTCGCTGCGCACCATGCACGCGCTCGGCGTCCTGGAGATGCTGATCCCCGAGTTCCACGGCATTGACGCGCTGGTCATTCGCGACAGCTATCACCGCTACACCGTCGAC
>Ga0302325_10026185_pt1 | contig 12115 bp, 17 predicted proteins | sample Palsa_T0_2_FD_201948 | JGI IMG/M metagenome (GOLD analysis project Ga0302325, IMG submission 201948) | Peat permafrost microbial communities from Stordalen Mire near Abisko, Sweden - Palsa_T0_2 | ecosystem: Environmental > Terrestrial > Soil > Palsa > Peat permafrost | place: Sweden: Abisko...
GAGCGCGAACGCCTTCGCGAACCGCCAAACGTCGTGTTGCACGGGCCCGCGCACGATCGGAACGTAGACGTGGATGCCGTTCGAACCGGACGTTTTCGCGAACGCGGGCAGCTTGAGCGCGTCGAGCGCATCCTTGAGCGCGAGCGCTGCCTCGCGCACGACGTCGAACGGCGTCGGACCCGCCTTGGGATCTTTGACCGGATCGAGATCGAAGTGCAGGTAGTCGGGCCGGTCCACGTCGTCGCAGGTCGCGTACCATTGGTTGAGGTCGATGCAGCCGAGATTGACGACCCACAGCAACGCGGCGAGGTCGTCGACGATCGGAAAGTCGATCACGTTGCCCGAATCGTGCTCGATCCGGCAGCGTTGCAACCAATCGGGGGCGCCCGGCGGCGTTCGCTTCATGAAGAAGAATTCGCCCGCGGCGCCGCCCGGATAGCGCTTCATCACCATCGCCCGGGCGCGCACGTGCGGTAAGAGCAGCGGTGCGACGTCCGCGTAGTACTGCAAAAGCGCGCCCTTGGTGAGACCGATCTCGGAAAAGTACACCTTTCCGAGATTCGTGAGCCGAACGTTGCGCGCGCCGATGGCGAGGGTCGCGTCCCCGTCCGCCGGAATCTCGATCGCTCTCGGGAGGGCCTTCACGCCCTACCCGTTCCCCAAGCGCCGCCGGAATCGTGCTCGCGGACGGAAGGAAACATGTTGCGCGTAACCACCCTCAACGCCAACGGCATCCGCTCCGCCGCGCGCAAGGGCTTCTTCGCATGGCTGCGGCGCACGTCGCCCGACGTGCTCTGCCTTCAGGAGACCAAGGCCCAGGAACATCAGCTGCCGCCCGAGGCGCTCGATCTCGGCGACTACCGCTACGCATTCGTCGACGCGCAGAAGAAGGGCTATAGCGGCGTCGCGATCTACGCGAAACGGCCGCCGGACAACATCGTGCGCGGTCTCGGCATGGCCGACATGGATGCCGAGGGCCGCTACGTTCGCTTCGATTGGGGCGATTTCAGTATCGGGTCGCTCTACGTTCCCTCCGGCACGAGCGGCGAGGCGCGGCAGGCCGTGAAGGACGCTTTTCTCGAGCGCTTTCTCGGGCCGCTGGCCGAAATGGCGAACGACGGCCGGCGCTACGTGCTGTGCGGTGACTTCAACATCGCGCATCGCGACATCGACACCTACGACCCGATTCGTAACGCGACGATCACGGGCTTTCTCCCGCACGAACGCGAGTGGATGGACACGGTGATCGATCAAATCGGATGGGTCGACGCGTTCCGCGAAGTCGACCGGGAGCCCAAGCGCTACACCTGGTGGTCGAATTGGCCGGAGGCCTTCGAACGGAATCTCGGCTGGCGCATCGACTACCATCTCGTGACTCCCAACGTCGCGCCGTTCGTGCGCACCGCATCGATCTACCGCGAAGAGCGCTTCTCCGACCACGCACCGCTGACGCTCACGTACGATCTCTGAAGGCGGCCCAGCGGCCCGCGCCGATCGCCTCGCGGGCTTCGGCCATCAGCCCTGCGAGCACCGCAAGGTTGTGCAGCGAGAGCAGCCGCGGCCCGAGCATCTCGCCGGCACGAAAGAGATGCGAGACGTATGCGCGCGAATATGTCGTGCAAACCTCGCAGGCGCACGACTCGTCGAGCGGACGCGCGTCGCGCGCGAATTCGGCATTGCGGATGTTCAGATCGCCACTGCGCGTTAAGGCGCGTCCGTTGCGGCCGCAGCGCGTCGGGTAGACGCAGTCGAAGAGGTCGACGCCGCCGTCGACTGCGGCGAGCAGATCGCGCACCGTCCCAACCCCCATCAAATAGCGCGGCTTCTGAACCGGCAGCAGGGCGGCCGTGAAGCGCGCGGCGCGGTACATGTCCTCGCGCGATTCGCCGACCGAAAGGCCGCCGATCGCGTACCCGGGGAGATCGAGCGCCACGAGGTCGCGCGCGCTGCGCTCGCGCGCCGCTTCGTCGAGGCCGCCCTGCACGATTCCGAAGAGCGCGGTTTGCGGGCGGCGCCGCGCGGCCGCGCAGCGCTCGGCCCAGGTGCTCGTCAGCCGCACCGCTTCGTCGATCTGCTCCGCCGTCGCGGGCAACTTCAAGCAGACGTCGAGCGCCATCGCGACATCGACGCCGAGCGCTTCCTGGAACTGCACGACGTTTTCCGGGGTGAACTCGTGCTCGCTGCCGTCGAGATGCGACCGGAACCGCACGCCGCGCTCGGAGAGTTCACGCCGCGACTCGAGTGAGAAAACTTGGAAGCCGCCGCTGTCGGTGAGAATGTTGCGGTCCCAGGCCATGAAAGCGTGCAGGCCGCCCATGGCCTCGATCGTTTCCCGGCCCGGGCGCAACCACAGGTGATAGGTGTTCGCGAGCACGATCCGCGCCCCGATCGCGCGCAGATCGCCGGGCGTCAACCCCTTGACCGTTGCCGCCGTGCCGACCGGCATGAACGCCGGGGTCTCGACGTCGCCGTGCTCGAGCGCGAGCGTTCCGCGGCGCGCTGCCCCGTCGGTCGCGCGCAGGGTGAAGCGGCCCGACGGCGCGGCGATCACTCTAGCAACGCTTTCCGCGCCGCGAGGTAGTCGGCCGGCGGCGCCGCTTCGAAGGCGAGCGGTTCGTTCGTGACCGGATGGTTGAAGGCCAGCCGCCACGCGTGCAGCGCCTGGCCCGGCAAATCGACGCGCGCGTCGATCTTTCCGTAAACGGGATCGTTGAGGATCGGATGGCCGAACGCGGCCATGTGGACCCGGATCTGATGCGTGCGGCCGGTTTCGAGCACGAACGACAACTCGCTGTCCGCGCCGAGCGCTTCGCGCAGCTCGTAGTGGGTGACGGCCGGCTTTCCGTCGGCCCGGATCGCGAACTTCAGGCGATTGTGCGGATCGCGGCCCAGGGCGCCGTCGATCGTGCCCTTGGCGTGCACCGGGACTCCCACGACCAGGCCGAGATAGGTCCGTTGTATCGCGTGCCGCATCATCGCCTTGCCGAGCGCCCGCAGCGCGAGATCGGTCTTTGCGACCACGAGCAATCCCGAGGTGTCCCGGTCGAGCCGGTGCACGAGGCCCGGTCGTTGCGGATGGCCGGGCAGGCTGCCGGCGTGAGCGACAAGCGCGTTTGCGAGCGTGCCGTCGCGCGCGCCGTGCGCCGGGTGTGTTACCATCCCGGCCGGCTTGTCGACGACCAGCAAAGCGTCGTCTTCGAAAAGGATGTCGAGCGCGATGTCTTCGGGTCCGGCGTCGAGCATCGCGGGCGCCGCGATCGCGTACTCGAGAAGGTCGCCGTCTTCGACCGGCGTCGCGGCCTTGGGAACCGCTCCGTTGAGGCGCACGTCGCCGCCGCGAATCGCGTTTGCGACGCGCGCGCGGGAAGCACCGGAGAGGCGCGCGACGGCAACGTCGCAGCGTGCCCCCGCCTCGCTTGCGGTGACCGTATGCGACGCAGCGCTGGACAACGTTATTGCGGCGATTCCGCCGGCGTCGCGGTCTGCGTTCGCCGCAGCGACGAGAGCACGAGCAGCGCGACACCGACCGTGATGCACGAATCGGCGACGTTGAACACGGGCCACCAGTGCAAGTCGACGAAGTCCACGACGTATCCGTAGTGGAAGCGGTCGATGATGTTGCCGACGGCGCCGCCGACGATCCCGCCGAACGCGACGCGAACCAAGACCGACTGCGCGGCGGCGTCGCGGAAAGCGAACCAGAAGATCGCGAGCACGCCCACGGCCATCGCGACGAGCAGCCACGCTTGGGAACCGAACAGCCCGAACGCGCCCCGATGGTTCTGCACGAACGTCCACCACAGCACGTGCGGAATCGCGATGCGGCTTTCGCCGGGCTCGAAGCTCGCTGCGACCGCGTGTTTGGTCACCTGGTCGAGTACGAGCGCGGCCACCGCCGCGATCCAAAAGCGGAACATCATAGGCTCGGCGGCTTTACGTACTGATAGAAGAAGCCCGCGATGCGCGTGAACTGATTCGTCGCCACCACGATGCCGGTTGCGACGAGTACCGCCCCCGACGTGGCCTCGATGGCGGGCAGAAAGCGTTTGACCCGGTTGAGTGCGCCGAGCGACTGCGTGATCGCGGCGGCCGTGATGAGGAACGGGATCGCGAGCCCCATCGAGTAGACGAAGAGCAAGAACGTCGCTTCGCCGACCGTCTTGGTCGAAGCAGCGAGCAGGATGATGCCCGAAAGGATCGGCCCGATACACGGCGACCAGCCCGCCGCGAACCCTAAGCCGACCAGGAACGAGACCCAGAGCGACGGCTTACGCGGCTGCACCCGGAGGCGTTTGTCCATCATCAGGGCGGGGATGCGGAGCACCCCCATCATGTGCAGCCCGAGGACCACGATGATCGTGCCGCCGGCGATTTCGACCCAGCGCTTGTTGTTCGCGAAGACCCCGCCGATCGCGCTCGCCGAGAGCCCGATCGCGACGAAGATGACGGTGAAGCCCGCTACAAAGGCAAGCGCGTGTCCGAGGACGTGCAGTTTGGCCGCTGCGGTCGGCTCGGCTTTGAGGTCCTCGAGGCTCGTTCCGGTGAGAAACGAGAGATAGCTCGGGACCAGCGGCAGGACACAAGGTGAGACGAAGGAGACGAGGCCGGCGAGGAACGCCGTGACGAGGTTGAGCTGGTGCACTGCTAGATTCTACGACGCCCCGGCCGGTGCGCCTGTGACTGAGGGCGCACCCGCCGCCGCTTCGGCCGGAGGACTCATCGACGGACGGTCCCTCGCGCGTATAATGTCTGAATGACCGACGACGAGCTCGCCTCGAAATTCGTCGCTCGGCGCCCTGAGGCGCTCGAGGAGGCCTATCGCGCCTATGCGCCGGCCCTCTATTCGGTCGCCCGCCACGTTCTCGGCAACGACGCGGACGCGCAAGACTGCGTCCACGATGCGCTCCTGCGCATTTGGAGCCGCCCGGGCGCCTACCGGCCGGAACGGGGCAGCCTGCGAACGTTCCTGTCGGTCTGCGTTCGCAACGAAGCGATCGGGCGCAAACGCGAAGCGGCCCGCCATTTCCACATCGAGCAGCGGTTGGCAATCTCGGAACCCGAGCAGCCCTATGAAATCGAAATCGCGGATCCGGTCGATCGCGCGCGCCTGACCGGCGCCCTCGCGGCGCTGCCCGGCGAGCAGCGCCAAGCGCTCGAACTCGCCTACTTTCGATACCTCTCCCACACCCAAATCGCGGAGAAGCTCGGCGTGCCGCTCGGCACGATCAAGAGCCGCTTGGCGATGGGCCTGCGGAAACTCCAGCACGCGCTTCCCGCGCAATCGGCGGCAACACTATGAAAGACCAACACATGGGCGAATCGATCGAACTTTACGCACTGGGTGCGCTCGACCGCGACGAGGCGCGCGGCGTCGAAGCGCACGCCGAGGAGTGCGCCGAGTGCTCCGCCTTGCTCGGCGCAGCCGAACGGACGATCGCATCGCTCGACGCGCTGACCGTGCCGATGCTCGAAGCGCCGCCCGAACTCGGCCAGCGGATCGCGGCCTCGGCGCGCGTGGTCGTGCCGCTGCGGCCGCGCCGTCCCAACGTAGCGCGCTGGAGCGCGCTTGCGGCCGGGCTGCTCGTCGCCGCCGTCGGCGTGACCGGAACGCGCGAGATCGCAAACGACCGTTCGACGATCGCCGCCGACGATCAGGCGTTCGCCTCGATCGCCGTCTCGCACTTCACCCATACGACGTTCACGAAGAGCGTGCCGCAGGCTCCGACGGCCAAAGTCCTGTGGGGCAAGTCGCCGCATTGGCTGTACGTCATCGTGGATTCGACGGCGTGCAACTGCGACGTCGTCGCGCTGACGCCGGCGGGCGAACGCGACCTCGGAACGCCCGCCGCGCGCGGCAACACGGCGACGCTGTTCGTTCCCGACGAGCCCAGCGTCAACCAGGTGGAACTGCGCAGCGGGTCCGTGGTACTCTCGACCGCGCGCCGGCCCTAGCCCGCTTTCGATCGCGTTGCGGCAAACAAAAAGAGCGCCGGGCGAATTGCCCGGCGCTCTTTCGCTACCGCGTTCGCGGTTTACGCGAGCGAGTGATCCTGGACGGCGGCGGTTTGCCCCATCTGGAGGTCGATCGTGCGATAGCCGATGACGCCCAGGAGCTGATCGGCCGGAACCTTCAGCGGGCCGGGCTTGTCGGCGGTGCCGGGCGCCGGCTGCGGGTACGCGGTGGAAGCCGCGGTCGCGAACCGGATGTTGCCTTCGGTGTGCTGGATGACCTGATGGATGTGGCCGTTCAGCACGGTGACCGCGTCGAAACGCTTCAGTTGAGCGAGTACGGCAGTGCCGTCTTCCGTGGTCCAGCCCCACTGGGGATAGAGAGCGTACAGCGGCACGTGTCCGAAAACGACGATCGGGGTCGACGACTTTTGGGCGGCCAGATCCTTGGTGACCCAATCCAACTGCTCTTGCCCGAGCTTGCCGTCGATCTCGAAGTTGAAGACGTTGACGAGGACGACGAAGTGCACGCCGTTCTGATCGAACGAACGCCAGCCTTTGGGTGCGTCCTTCGAACCGAAGGCCGCGAGGTAGTTGTCCGGCGAGCCGATGACGTCGTGCTCGCCCGGCATTACGACGAGCGGCGCTTTCAGTTGCGAGAGCATGCTCTTGACGGTATCGAACTGGTCGGGTTTCGAGAGGTGCGTCAGGTCGCCCGTGTGCACCACGAACGCCGGTTGAACGCCGAGTGCGTTGATGTCGTCGATCGTCTTCTTTAGCGTGCCGGCGACGTCGGGATTCTCGGGGCGCGTGAAGCCGATGTGGCTGTCGCTGATCTGGACGAACGAGATGCCGCCGGTCATGCTCTTGGCGTCGGCGACCGAGGTCATGAGGCCGGAAGCGGACAGCGTCCACGCGATGCCGGCACCCGTCCAACTGACGTGTTCGATGAAGTCTTTGCGATTCATTACTTGTCTCCAGTGACGATCACGGTCGCCTTCATGTAGGGGTGCAGCTCGCAGAAATATGCGTAGGTTCCGGGTTTCGTGAACGTGTGCGTCCACGTGCCGCTCGTGTCGAGTGCCTCTGAATCGAAGCTCTTGTCGGTTGCGGTGACGGTGTGCGGTTCGTCGTCGTCGTTGATGAAGCGCACGGTGTCGCCGACGTGGATTCGCAGCGGTGTGGGCGCGTACTTGAAGTCTTTGATGTGAACGACGAATCCCGGCGCGGCGGCGACCGTCGTAGGTGGGCTCGAGACCGGCGCGATCGCGAGTATTGCGGCGGCGAGTAGTGCGTGCAAGGGATGGTCCTCATTTTGCGGCGTGGGCGCGGGCGTCTGGCGCCCGATGTGACTGTACGCGCAACTATCTCACTTTGGATGAATCATCCGCGGGGCCGAGCCCGTGCATACACCAGCAGAACCACTTCTCGAAAGGACCCGCCGAAATGACCCAGCTCTCGACCGTAGTCGCCCTCGTCTCCGCCCTCGCAACGATGCCCGCCGCAGTGCCCGCTTCCCAGGCGAGCGGCACGTCCGTCGCAACCGTCAGCGCGGCCGCGACCTGCGTGACGCCGGCGCACCGCACCCGCATCGAAGCGGCCGGCCGCAACCCGAACGCCGACGCGGACTCGCTCTTCAACGTCGATCGCGTGATCGACTCGATCAGCCACCCGCTCCCGTAAGGCGCCGTACGCACAACCGCATCCGTTTGGATGATTCATCCGCCGGCCCGGGCCGGCGCATACACCAGCAGAACGAACTCGCGAAAGGAATCCGATGCTTCACCTCACCGTCCTCGCCCTCGCCGCCTCCATCGCGGCGGCACCGGCCGCATCGCCCGCCCCGTCGACGACCGCTGCAATGCCCTCCGTCACCCGCACGACGACCGAGATGACCGGCACCACGCACGCCGCCGCCCCGAAGAAGCCCAACCTCGAACTCCCGGGCTGGACCCGCTACCTCACGATCGAGCAGCAGAACGCTGCGATGCGGGCCGAACTCGACGCCGAGTTCAACATCGACCACAGCCCGTAACCCGCAAGAGCCTCACTCCTCCGACTCAACCCCCGCCAACACCCAAGCGCACTCCGTTGAAAATTCAGCGGGGTGCGTGCCTCGTTTCGAGCCGCGCACGACTCTCTTTGGTGCGCTGGTAGAAGCCGAACATTTCAAACATGGTGATCATCGCGGCGCTGCAAATAAGAGCAGCCCCGTCGTGAGAGCAAGCCCAAATAGGATGAGGCTTTCGCGGTGCGAGCGACCCTCGGGCTCGAACGTAGCAGCGATCGGAAGCGCGAGGCAGCATATGGCCGTGGGGAGCGCAAACTCCTCGCCGCCCCAAAAGGCTATTCCCATCAACGTGAGTAGAACGAAGGGAAGCACGACCGCCCACACCCGTGCGAAGGCCCGCGCGTTTTCGCGTGCCCAGAGTCGTAGCCCTGTCCGGCGTTTCATACTGGCCTTCGACACGTTAGGCGCGGAGTTTTTTGCCGGCCTTCGCGGGCGCGCGAGGACCGGGTTCTGGTTCCCCGAACGCAGCAGCCTCGTGAGCAATTCGATGGCCGAATCCTGACCGTGCAACACTGGTTCACCTACCCGAACATCGACCCGGTCGCGATTCACCTGGGCCCGCTGAGCATTCATTGGTACGGGCTTTCGTATCTCGCCGGGTTTCTTGCGGTTGGAGCTTGGATGGCGCGGCCCGCAGGCCGGCGGCGGCTCGGGCTCAGCGTCGACGGCGTCCAGGACTTTCTGGTCTACGCGCTCGCCGGGGTGCTGATCGGGGGACGGGCGTTCTTCGTGATCGCCGACATCGTTACCAAGCACGATGCGAGCTTGTATTTCGGCGACATGCCGCGCAGTCTGCTCAACGTGATCGCCGTCTGGAACGGCGGGATGGGCTTTTTCGGCGGCCTGCTCGGCGTGATCGTGGCGATCGCGGTCTTCGTGCGTAAGCATCCGGGGCTCACGTTCAGCGTGCTCGCCGACGAAGTCGTCGTGATGCTCCCGGTCGGGCTCGCGCTCACGCGTTTCGTGAACTTCATCAACGACGAGCTCTGGGGCAACGTTTGCGACCCCGACCATCCGTGGTGCATTTACTTTCCGAACGCTCCGGGCGGCGGATTTCGCTACCCCTCGCAGATCTTCGAGGCACTGCTCGATATCGCGGTTCTGCCGATCGTCTTCATCGTGTACCGCCGCCGCCCGCCGGACGGCGTCGTCGCCTGGACGTGGTTTACGTGTTACGGAATCACGCGTTCGCTCGCCGAGATTTGGCGCCAGACCGATCTCTCCGTCGGTCCGTTCACCGGCGGCCAGCTGTTGGCGCTGCCGATGATCGCGATCGGCATCGGACTGACCGTCGCCGCTCTGCGCCGCAACCACCGCACCGACGTCGCCCCGCAACCCGCCTAGGGCGGGTGTGGCCTAGGCCGCGCTATTGGCGCATCCGGCGCCGCGCGGCACAGGCACATCCATGTGCCTAGGAAAGGGCGGCGCGGCGAAGGAAGACGCTATTCCCATGAAGCTCGAGATCGGAGTTGGGCCTGACGGCGCTCCGAATTCGCTCGCGGGCCGCATTTCGACGATGCGCGCACGCATCGCGGAGGCCGCGCGCCGGTGTGGGCGCGAGCCGGGCGACATCACGCTCGTCGGCGTGACCAAAGGTCAGTCGCGCGATGCCGTGATCTCGGCGCTTGCGGCCGGCCTGTGCGAGATCGGGGAGAACTACGTTCAGGAAGCGCGTCCCAAGTACGCAGGCGTGCACGCCGCGCGCAAGCACTTTTTGGGCCACGTGCAGACGAACAAGGCCAAGGCGATCGTCGAGAGCTTCGACGTCGTGCAAACGATCGACCGCCTCGACGCGGGCCGCGCGATCGCGCGGGCCTCGCGCACGCTCGGCAAGCCCGTGCGGACGCTGTTGCAGATCAACATTTCGCCGAGCGAGCGGTTCGGCGTCGGTCCGGGGGACGCGCCTGCTTTGGCGGCGCGTTTGCGCGAGGACGAAGGCCTTTCGGTCGACGGTGTGATGGCGATTGGCCCCAATACGGACGATCGCGAGGCGATCGCGCGGGCATTCAAGCGGGCCGCCGAAACGTTTGCGGCCGTCGGTGGCGACACGCTGTCGATAGGAATGTCCGGGGACTGGGAAGAGGCGGTTGGCTGCGGTTCGACGATGCTTCGCATCGGAACCGCGATCTTTGGAGAGCGCGTATGAACGGAACGGCAGATGAAGACGAACTTCGCGAGCAGCGGTCGAGCCGGGTGAGCGTGCTCCACCGGATCGGATCCTTTTTCTCCCTCCACGAGGACGAGGACGAGGGTGAATTCTACGAGGACGAGCCTCCGGCGCCCAAGCGGAATGTCGTCGCCTTCGCGGGCCGCGAACGCCGTCCGGGAACGGGTCAGGTCAGCCTGTTCGCGCCACGCACTTTCGGGGACGTCACCGTCATCGCCGACGCGCTGCGCTCGCGCCAGGTCGTAATCGTCAACCTGCAGGGCGTCGACCGGGGCCTCTTGCAGCGAGTGGTCGACTTCACGAGCGGCGTCGCTTACACGCTCGACGGCAAGATTCAGAAGCTCGCCGATGCGATGTACCTGGTCGTCCCGCCCGGAACGCACGTCAATTCCGAAGGAATCCGGGAGACCCTCGCGGCCGATCCGTCGTTCGACTTCATGACGAATCGAGGCTGAGCGCATGGCCAAGATCACGATCGTCGACATCCAGCACAAGCAATTCCGCAAGAAGCTCAACGGCTACGACCCCTCCGACGTCGACCAGTTTCTCGACGAACTCATCGAGACGCTGGAGGACGAAGGGCAGCAGCGCGCCGCGCTCGAGGCCGAGATCAGCGACCTGCGCGAGCGGATCAGCCATTTCAAATCCATGGAGGAATCGCTCCAGAACACCCTGTTGCTCGCGCAGCGCACCGCCGACGAGGTGAAGGCGAACGCTCATAAGGAGGCCGATCTGATCCGTCACGAAGCGCGGGTCCGCGTCGAGAACGAGATCGCGTCGCTCGGCGATCGCGCGAACGACGCGCGTCGCGAGCACCAGCGCGCGCTCGAGACGGCGGAGAAAGCGCGCGGCGAGCTGCGGAGTCTGCTGACGACGCACCTCGCATTGCTCGACCGGACGGTCGGGTCGGAGCCGGCGCCCGCGCCGAAGAACGGAACGCCGCTCGAAGTCTAGCGAGCTCGCCTGGGCCGCAGGGCTCGCGCGAGCGAAGTGTGAAGCGCATTCGTGATGGCGAACGGAGCAGCCTCACCTCGCGTTCCAACCGTTCGACCGCGCGTCTATCCCGCAGGACGCGCCGTTATGTTGCTTGCGATTTGCGCGCCCGAACTCGCGGGCAGGCGCTTGGTGGTCGACGGGCAGCGCGTCCAAGCGGTGCGGTTCGGCCGGCTCGCGCTCTTGCTCTCGTTCGTCGATCAGCAGGCGTTTTCGGTCGACGAAATGGAACGCCGGCGCGGCGACGCGGCATGGCTCGGCGTGCAGGCACGGCTCCTCGAAGCCGCCGTCGAGCGCGCCCGCAATAGCGCGGCCGTCCTGCCCATGCGCCTGCTGACGGTGTTCCCACACTCCGGGGCGCTCGAGGATGCGGCGCGCGAGCAGTACGCGCGCTGGTCGCGCGCGCTGACGCGCCTGGGCTCGAAGCGCGAATGCGTCGTTCATCTCTACGCCGGTCCACACGCACCGCCCGGCGGCGAGCCCTACCTCGTGCGGATCTCGCAGCGAGCTTCGCGCACATCGCGGCCACCGGCAATCAAAGCCGAGCCATCGGTCGCCGCACATGCCCAGCTGCTTTGGCAGGCGTGCGCCGGGATCGCGACCGCAACCCGCCGCGTTCAGACCGGCGGCCGGCGCGGCGCGCTTTGGTCGGCGGCATTGCTCGTGAACGAGCGCGACGTTGCCGCGCTCTCGGCGCTGGTGGCGGCATCGGCCGAAAACGGCGCGCGCCTCGGCGTCAGCGCGTATCTCGAAACCCCGCGCGCCCCGTTTACCTTCGTCTAGCTCGCGTGGAGACGGTCATTGCGGTCCTGCCGGGCGACGGAATCGGCGTTGAAGTTACGGCCGTCGCGGAACTCGTGCTGCGTGCGGTGCGCCCCGACCTCGCGTACGTGCACGGCGACGTTGGGGTCGTCGCGCTCGAGCGCGACGGCAGC
>Ga0302325_10026186_pt1 | contig 12115 bp, 8 predicted proteins | sample Palsa_T0_2_FD_201948 | JGI IMG/M metagenome (GOLD analysis project Ga0302325, IMG submission 201948) | Peat permafrost microbial communities from Stordalen Mire near Abisko, Sweden - Palsa_T0_2 | ecosystem: Environmental > Terrestrial > Soil > Palsa > Peat permafrost | place: Sweden: Abisko...
AGCATGCCTTATCTTAGCCCCGGATGACCGGTTCCAGGATCTAGTACGCAAAGCTTTCCAGACTGCTGTGAACCCGGACCCGCGCGCCTATTTCGATTCGTATAGGTCAACGCAGTAGGGCATGGGGGTACCGCTGTTCGTCAGGGCTGCCTGTTTGTACGAGACGCATGTCTGTCCTGTCTTCGTATCGAGTGCCAGGATGTTTTCATCTTCGACAAACGGAACAAACCGCTGCGACTGCCGCGAACACCCCGCCATCGCCACCAACACCACAGCTGCAAGAATCTTCAATCGATGCTCCTGAGCAGTTGAAGTCAGTTGACCGTGAGAACGCCTCCCGGGAAATGGCACTTTGGGGGAGTCGCAGACAGATGTGTCTCAAAACGCGAACAATCCGCGGGACTCGTTGTTCTCGTATTCAGACTCAGGGACGCAGGCTTGGCTTTCACGCAGAGGTTACAGAAATTCGTAGAACCCGACAGAAAGGTCCGCAAATCAAGAGATTTGTGGGCCGCCAAATGCTGGGACCGTTATCCATTGGTTGTGGATAAATCAGCCTCGGCCGGTTGAAAATACATAATTAGCCTTTAGATATGTCTATTAGATAACCTGTTTGTTAGTCAAATCACAACCTTGTTACTTACATCACAATCATCGCGGAACTCTTGCGATGCGAGCGATTTGTGGATATCTGGTTGCTTCTTATAGCTGCGTCAGGCCCGTGGTTAAATTCCTGGAGTTGTTATCGGCAGCCGGGCAGAATGGAAAATCTAGACTGCTCGCAACAATAGATACAGTGATAGTCGCTAATCCGGCGCGCCGGCAGTAACCTCCTTAACTGGGGATCGTCATTCATCGACTGGCGTTCCCGGGCAGTAGCCGATAATGCTGTTCAGACTTTCTCCGGCCGTAGTTCAGACGGCTTGTTGCTTCTTAGGGAACGATTTAGCTCGGCCCTAAGCTCGAAAATATTTAAGCCCCTGTGGATGTTTTTCCTCGGTTTCCGATTTTTTAGCAGTCTCTGAGGTCTGCACCCTTAACTGTCCGAGGCGACGCGAGTTTTCCGCCGCCTGCTAGTCGAGATCATCGAGCGAATCAACTGAGGAAGGTATATTGTGAAAGCATTCGTACTCGCCATCCTATTTCTGTCCGGCGTCTTTGCCCTGGCCCAAGTTGAGAGTGGTCAGGTTGCCGGAATCGTCGCAGACCAGTCCGGCGCCGTAGTCACGGGAGCAACCGTTAGTGTAAAAAGCGTTGCCAACGGTGCGGAACGCAAAACTGAGAGTTCCGCGACCGGAGCTTATCTGGTGTCAGGCCTGGAACCCGGCGCTTACCAGGTCAGCGTGAGCTCCAGTAACTTCAAGCCCTACACGGCTACTGTCGAGGTGACCGTCGGCGGCCACGTGACGCTTGACGCAAAACTCTCCGTCAACTCCAATGTCGTTGAAGTGGAGGTGGTCGGCGAGGGTGGCGTTGCTGTGAATACTCAGTCCCAGGAGCTTTCACAGGTTGTGGACACACAACAACTGTCCCGTCTGCCCAGCCTCACACGTAATCCGTACGACTTTGTTGCCCTGTCCGGTAATGTGAGTGCCGGGGACAACACGCAGGGCGGTGTGTCCGCCAGCGGCGGTAACAGCGGCCAGAATGTGTCCAACCAGGGCGTGGGCGTCTCCATCAATGGGCAGCGCGAAGCGGGAACAGAAATTTTATTGGATGGCGCAGAGAATGTGGCCGTCTTTGGTCTGAACATCGGAAACATCACTCCCATCGACTCCGTGCAGGAATACAGCGTCGTTACCAACAACTTCTCAGCGGAGTATGGGCGCGCCTCGGGCGGAGTTGTCAATCTGACCACAAAGACGGGCACCAATCAGCTCCACGGCTCTGCCTGGGAATTCAACCGTCTTTCCGCCTATACTGCCAACACCTACGCCAACGACGCGGCAAATCAGGCTGCGGGCGCGATTGTGGATCCCAAAGGCGCGTACACTCGTAACGTGTTTGGCTTCGCCGCGGGCGGACCAATCCTCAAAAACAAGCTGTTTATTTTCGAGAGCACCGAGTGGACGCGCGTTCGTAGTTCGGCATCGGAAACCCAGGAAGTCCTCGACCCGGGATTCATCGGCCTGCTCCCGGCAAATACCCAAGCCTATTTCGCCCAATACGGCAAGGGCGCGGCTCCGGCCTCCGGCACTGTGATCACCGCAGGGCAACTGGCGGCGGCAGCGTCCGGTGGTATTACAGTCGGCCCGGTCAACGGCGCGACCCCGGTTCCCGGGGCTACGCCGGTCTTCGATGTTGTTAACTTCAAGGTGCCGTTCGATGCCGGTGGCGACGTCCCCCAGAACACCTACAGTCTTGTCGGACGCATCGACTTTAACCTGAGCGACAAAACGACCATGTATGGCCGGGTGGCCAGGCAGAACCTTGATGAGTTTCAGGGCTCCGACACGTACAGCGCGTACCCCCAATATGACACTGGCACGACGGTCGTGAATTCCAGCTATCTATTCTCGTTGAGCCACGTCTTCAACCCTAATTTGTTGAATAGTGCCAAAATCAGCTACACCCGCTTCAACACCAACACCTCCTTCGACACTACACTCTTGAACACGCCGAGTCTGATGATCGTTCCCCCGACCGATCCGGTCACCGGTGGCAATATCCAGCTGCCAGGGCTGCAAAATTCGGGGGAACCCGGCGAAGGTGGTCTGCCGGCTGGCGGTCCCCAGAATACGATCCAGCCTCAGGATGATTTCAGCTGGACCAAGGGTAGGCACGCCATGCGGTTTGGTGGCCAGTTTACCTATATACAGTTGAACTATGCCTATGGCGCCTACGCGCAGGCTGTAGAACAATTAGGCGCTAATTTACAGGACAGCTTTAACGATCTGACGAACTCGGCGGGAAATGCAAACGGAAGTCAGCTCATCAATTTCCAGGCCAGGGTCAATCCTCAGGGCAAGCTCCCTTGCAGTGTCGATATCTACGGTAATTTGATCCAGAGCTCCGCATGCGCCGTGACCCCGCCGCTACAATCAGCTAACTACGCACGTAGCTATCGCTACAAGGATTGGGCTACTTATGCCGAGGATAGCTTCCACATTCTTCCTCGGCTTACCCTGAATTTTGGTTTGCGCTACGAGCATTATGGAGTGCAACACAACAACAAGGCGCAACTGGACTCGAATTTCTACTTCGGTCCGGGCTCTGGGCTTGAGCAGCAAACGCGAACTGGCGGTGTCCAGATCGCCAATCAAAGTTCGATTGGTCAGTTCTGGGCTCCCAGGTGGGGCACGCTCGCGCCTCGCATTGGCTTTGCTTATGATCTATTTGGCAACGGTAGCACCAGTATCCGCGGCGGCTATGGCATCAGCTATGAACGCAACTTCGGCAACGTAACCTACAATGCAAGCTTCAATCCGCCGGCGAGCGCCGTGTTAAGCTCCGTCTGTGCACCGGCTGATCCCAATTGCGGTACGGTTGTCACCAATAACGATCTTGGCCCACTCGGAGTTGCCGGTCCTGCCGGCTTCCTTCCTCCTGTCGAATTACGTATGCCAAATCCCGATATCCAAGTAGCTCAGACGCAGTTCTGGAGTTTGTCCGTGCAACGGTCGGTGGCGCGGAACACGGTTGTAGAAGCATCGTATAGTGGCGCGAAAGGCGCTCATCTGTACGATCTCGAAAACATTAACCAGGCTGGCGCGGGCCAAGTCTACCTGGGCGATCCCTTGGTCACAGGTCCGTCATGTGCCAACAGCGGTTACGTGAACTCCGACACGGGAGTGCCTACGTGCCTGACCCGTCCCAACGCCCAATACTCCAACATCAATATGCGCGGTAGTTTCGCTAGCAGCAGCTATAACGCCCTTAACCTCAAGTTCCTGACCCAAGACCTCCACCATACAGGCCTTACGGTGATTTCGAATTACACTTGGTCTCATTCCCTCGATGATTTGAGTTCGACTTTTGGCTCAGACACACAGGGCGGCTCTAGTTACATTGGATCTCTTGGGTATACCGATCTCCTCAATCCGGGGCTCGATTGGGGAAGCTCCGACTTCAATGTGGGGAATCGCGTTGTGGTTTCCCCGATCTGGGAAACGCCTTGGTTGAAGGCGGAAAAGGGCCTTGTTGGTCGGGCCTTGGGGGGATGGACGGCTTCGGGCATCTTCACCGCTCGCACCGGCACGCCGTTCTCCATATTCGACGAAAGCAACGTCGAAACCTTCTACACAATTCCGCGCCTGACGCCGGCCACTCCAATCACCCAGCACCAGGTCTCCTCTTCACCGCAGGCTGTAGGCCCAAACAACTTTGTTGGCCTCACGCTCCCTCTCCCCGCTAGCTTTGCATCCCTTAACCCGCAATTGGGTCTCTCGGATTTTGGACCATTTCCTGGCAACATGACGCGGCGCAATTCATTCACCGGTCCCGGCGCCTGGAACACGGATGTGGCCGTCAGCAAGAGATTCGCGATCACAGAGCGCTTCGGTCTGGAGTTCCGTGCCGAGGGATTTGACGTTTTCAACCATCACAACTTCTACGCAGATGAAACCAATCTCTCCTATTCTGGTTCGCTTGCAAGCCCGGTGACGACTCCGTTGACGGTCGGCCTGCTTAAGGGCGGACTCGGTTCTCTCGCGCTGGGGGGCAATCACGACGAGCGCCGTTTTGGCCAGTTTGCGCTGAGGGCGACCTTCTGACCTCCACAACAAACCTTTGGGTGCCCTTCACAAGGGTGCGACCGGATCGCGGAAACTTGCCGAGCGCCCGCCTGCGGCCTCCTGATGCCATTGCGTGACTTGGCGCACGGCCTGGGCCAGGGAACTCACAACGGCTGTGGGGCGGCCGCTGCCGAATCGGGCGTTGTCCTGGCCGCGCTCGGGGTCTTCCGCCGAGTTCCACAAACCGATGACCACGCGGTTGTGGGGAAGGTGCGAACGAACGCGTTGACACAGAGTGCGGGCCTGGGAGAAGGCAAACGGAGGCAATGCGCAGACAAAAATAACCGTGTCTGGTTGGTTTGCGAGCGAGTCGAGGATCTCATCGGAGACGGAAGCAGGAAGAAAGAGCGTTTGGTGGAAAGCACGCTCCATGACCTGAACCAGCATGTGGGTGGTCAGTTCGTCCGCTTGATCGCTGGCCGGTATGCACACCACGGCGAAGTCTTGCTGCATGCGAAATTGCGGATCGAGGAGGGGGTCTTTTCCTGAGTGATAGCTGGTGAGTTCCGCGACTAACTCGCCGATGCAGAGAAAGAAGAAGTTGCAGCGGACCTCGTCAAATGCGCCCTGATGGCGGTCTTGTTCGACCAGCGCCAAAGCGGGGATGAAAACCGAATCATACAGTTCAAGGAGGGGTTTGCCTTCCAGGAAGCGGTTGGCGACGGCGCGCGCCTCCTGTTGATCCATGGCGAGCAGCCGCTCGTAGAAAAGCGCCTCGGCGGAGAGTTCGGCATCGGAGCCGAGGAGCGCATGGAGAAAGGACATACGAGGAACGTGGCGGCCCAGAACGACGATGCAGGTGGTGAGTGGTGTGGAAAGGATGAGCCCAGGCCACCCCCAGAGCAGCGTCCAGAAGATGGCCATAATCAACAGGGCAAGCGAAGAAATGCCGGTGCGCGAACTGAAGAGCCAGGGTTCCACCACGTTGGTGGCGGCGAGCTCGAGCGCGAGAAACATGCCGATGAGGAAGAGCGGGGGGCCCCAGGAAGGGGATGTGCCGACGCAGACGATCAGAGGCAGTCCAAAGCCGGCGGCGGTGCCGGCGTAGGGAATGATGCGCAGAATGCCGGCGAGCACTCCCCAGAAGGTCGCATTGGGCACGCCGATAAGGAACAGACCAACGCCGAACAGTGCTCCATAGACGGCATTAACCGCGACTTGAAATAAAAGATACTGGCTGATCCGGGTGGCGGCATCCTGCAAGGCCTGGTTCATCAGCCGGATCCGGCTCATGCCGGCAAGCAGCAGGATGCGGCGGCGAAGGTCGTTGCGCTCCATGAGGAGATAAATGGTGAAGACGATGACCACGCCGAAGGTCGCGAGCGGGCGAAGAAAGCGCAAAAGAAGTTCTGTGGCAGCCTGAAGCTGACCGCGATTCGGGTCGACGATGCGAACGGCCTGTGGTTGCAGGATAGGCTGCCGCTGATTGGGCACAGCGTCGCTGGCGCCCATCGCGATGTCTCCGCCAATACCCTCGACTGCGGTCAAAGCATTTTCGATCGACTGCGCGGCGGGCGAATGGATGGCGGCAATTTTCTTCTGCACATTGAGCCGGTAAGCTGGGAGCTCACGGGCAACGTTGAGCAGCTGGCCGGCAACGACGTATCCGACTCCACAGATGAGGGTAAAGGCGAGAAAGCCGGTGATGGCGACCGCCCCCACACGAGGGACTCGTCTGGCCTCCAGACGGGCGACCGCCGGCGCCAACAAAAATGCCAACATCAGGGCAAAGGCGAAAGGGATGAGAAGACCGCGGGCAAAAAACAGGATCAGGACGGTGGCCGCGAGCCCGAGCAGGGGCCCAGCCCTGGAAACCTCGGTGCTGCGAGCAAGAGACATATCACCTCGCGGTGCCCTGATAATTGGGCTTTCCGGTGCAAGCATACATCAAGGTGGCGCGTTTGGCCGAGGCCCGCGCGAGCGGTGAGAGCGGTAAACGCGGTCATATATGTAACTACAAATGTGTTGATTGTCGTCCGCGAAAAACCCCTTGAATTGGGTGGGCGAAACTAGGCCCCTGCGTTCGCGTTCGGGCCAAGCATAGAAAGCCGGCAACTTCCCCGCATCTCGTATTTTTTTTATGCTTCTAGATTCAGCGTGCCAGAGCATTTTCCACAGAAATTGCCGGTTATCATCTCTTCCGCTCGACACTGAGGTCATTTACTCTCGCTGAAAAGCAGGGGACGAAAGCAAATGGCGGACGACGAGGAGATCTTCAAGCATGTCATGCAAAAGAAGATCGGGGACGCCGAATATTGGCGGGAAATCAAAATCGTCGAGGAAGGTCCTTATGTCTTCCGGGTGGTTCAAGAAGTGCAGGCGGGCGTGATTGACGACGCTGGCGCGCTGAAGGCGGTGCGACCCATCGGACCCCGTCGCGCGGAATGGATATGCGCCAGCAGAGAAGCTGCCACCGAGCAGGCACTCAGGTGTTTGCACCAAAGTCAGACCGATAACTGGTTGTTTCCGCCCTTATCGGCAACGTCTGCGGCCTGATTATTTAAAGAGCCTCTCCAACCATTTCTTCACTCTTCTTCCACAAGGCTTCGGCAGCGGCCTCGAGGCCCTTCGCGCCTGGATGTTGCTTTTTGTCGATTACATCGCAGACAAGCAGATCATCGCCCTGCGGTGAACAGCATGGTAGGAGGGCCCTCCAAGTTGTTTGACGCAACCGGTGTCCAGATTAAAGGCGCGATTCAAGCGCTGGTGGAACGAGCCATCAGAAGCGGCGATTTGCGTCCCGACCTGGATCCGCTCGATCTGCTGCGGGCGCTTGTCGGCGTTTCCAACGTGGCCGCCTCACCGGATTGGCAGCAAAGCGCAAAAAAGCTGGTGGAGATCCTCATCGCCGGTTCGCGGCCGATCACTTAGCGAAGGCAGGGACGCGATCGGCGTAGCGGTTCCAATGTTGGGCCAGTTCCTTCACCACCCGCCTGCCGACCAGATAGGCCGATTCCAGCGATTCCTTATACCCGGAAAGCTCATTGTGTGCCTCGCTGGCCAACAACTGCGCGGCGGTTTTGCCCTGGGGCGGCAACTCGTAGTCGCTGGCCGTGCGCAGATCCATGACCCGAGCGAAATCAACCCGTTTCGCTTGGGCAAGCATCGTGAGCGCTTGCAGATAGCCTGTATCCTCCTCAGCCGAGGTGACGGACGTGCCTTTGCCCTTTGTCCAATAATCGACCCATTGCTCGCCCCACGCCGTCATCTTGGTCCCGATCCAGAAGCGGTCGGCCGTCAGGGTATCCCCCTGGAGCACGAACGGCGGCTTCTGGGCATTCGGATACGTGGGGTAGCCCGCCCGCACGGCTTTGAGCGTCGCATCATCCGGCAAGTGGGTGTCCGCGGTGAGATGGTAGGCCCAGCCGGTCAGCCCGTCGTTCAGGTGATATAGCTGTACGCCCCCGATGGATTGTTCTGTGGGCACAGGCTGCTCATAGGGCGTTGCGCGGTCGTTGGGTACGATTCCGGTTGACCAGTTCGGGGGAATTTCGCGCCCGTCGATCTCATAGGCGAGGTCGCCGTCCACCGCATAGTTGGCCCAGGCGGCGGAGCCGACTGATCCTTTCGCCGGGTTGATCCCGGCGATGCCCGCGAGGATCCAATAGGCCCTGCTGAGATCGAAGCGGGGATCCATGCCCAGCGCCATGATGGATGCGGCGGCATGCGACTTGCCGACACCGGTGACGATGCCGAGCACTTGGTCTGCCTGGTTGTAGCGTAGAGTCCGATATCCCTGGGGAAACGGCAGCTTCCCCGTGAGCGGGTAACGCTCCACCCAAGTCTGAAATTCCCCCGGCACATCGCCGGTGTCCTGGCCGAGCTCGAAGGTGGTGACGACGACGACGCGGATGGGTATCGGCTGAGCTGCAGCGCGCGGAACTGCCGCGAAGCCCGCCAGGATGTACAATCCGCCCACGGCGAGACGGCCAAGTCGATTCTTCATTGCATGCTCCTCGGTAAAATGCTGTCAGAAATCTAGCTTAGAACGGCAGAAGTAGAATGTGTTCTGCGAGTGATCAGGATCACATGATGAGCAAGGTGAGAGTCGCCGCGTTTTCCATTTCCCTCGATGGATTTGGGGCCGGACCGCGGCAAGATCTGAATAATCCACTTGGGGTTCGCGGCTTTGAATTACACGCGTGGTTCATGGACACAGAGGCATTCAAGAAGATGCACGGCCAAAGCGGCGGAAGCCAGGGCATCGACAACGACTTTGCCGGCCAGTCTTTCGACAATGTCGGCGCCTGGATCTTAGGCCGTAACATGTTTGGGCCGGTGCGCGGGCCCTGGGAGGGCGATTCATGGAAGGGATGGTGGGGCGATATTCCGCCCTACCACACGCCGGTGTTTGTGCTGACCCATCACGCGCGCCCTCCCCTCATTATGGAAGGCGGCACTACCTTTTACTTTGTCACGGACGGAGAGGAATCCGCTCTCAAGCAGGCGAAAGAAGCAGCCGCCGGTAAAGACGTCAGAATCGGCGGCGGGGTATCCGTGATCCGTCACTACCTCAGCGTGGGCCAGATCGATGAAATGCATCTAGCGTTTTCGCCGGTCCTGCTGGGAGAGGGTGAACCGCTATTTTCGGGAATCGACCTTGCCCGGCTTGGCTACACCCCTAGCAGAACTGTGCCCGGGCAAAAGGCAACCCATGTTCTCATCACCAGGCTTTAACTATCGCGCGTGACCGCCGCAGGCCCAGTAGGCGGCTGCACAAAGAACCATCAGAGCGGCGAAGATCCCTAAGGCGCGAAGCGAGGGTAACCAATTCATAGCCCAACAGCATACCGCTCCCGCTGCTTCAGTGTGAAATCTGTTCCAGGGCCAGATCGCGGGTTCGCGGACCCATAGAACCAATCGCAATCATCACGATCAGCATGGCGAGCGCGATGAATCCGAACACCCCAGTCGTGCCAAACCGCCTGAGCAAGGCGGCGATAAGAAATGATGTGAAGATGGCCGACAGACGGCTCCAGGAGTACACAAAGCCTACCGCCCGTGCACGAATGCTGGTGGGAAAAAGCTCCGCCTGATAGGCGTGGAAGCTGTAGGACATGATATTGTTCGCCAGCGTCAGTGCGACCCCGAGCGCGATCAGCAGCATTCCGCCCGAAGTCTGGCTGAAGATGAGCCCGCAAAGCAAGATGCCCCCCGCGGACGCTACGATGACCGTGCGACGCTCGAATTTGTCTGCGATCAATAATCCAAAGACCGGCCCGATGGGCGCCGCCACCGCGATGATGGAGGAGTACAGCAGGCTAGTGGTGACCGTAATCCCCTGCTTGATGAGCAGTGTCGGCACCCAATTGGCGAAGCCATAGAAGCCGACCGTCTGGAAGATATTAAAGATGATCATCATGATGGCACGTTTGCCGTAGGGCGCCGTCCACATGTCGCGAAACCTGCCGCCGGCAGTCACGGATACCGGCTCAGCCGGAGAAGGAAGCGGCTGACCATACTCCTTGGCGACTCTCGCTTCGAGTTCCGACACCACGCGGTCGGCTTCCGCGAGCCGGCCGTTCTGGGCCAGCCATCGCGGGCTCTCGGGCAGGGCGCGGCGAATGAACCACACGAACACCGCGCCATGCGCGCCGATGAGGATCACCCAGCGCCAGCCATCGAGGCCCAGCGGCTTGTGGGGTACCAGCAGGTAGGAAAGGAACGCCACGACCGGCACCGAGATAAAACCCACCGCCTGTTCGCAGGCAAATGCGCGGCCACGGATCTGCCTGGGCACCAGCTCGGAAATATAGGTGTCGATGGTGACCAATTCGACCCCGATGCCAAGCCCGGCAACAAAGCGCCAGAAATTCAGCCCGGCGGCCGTGGTCTGAAAGGCCATGACCAGGTTGGCGCCGGTGTAGCAGAGCAGCGACCAGGTGAAGATCGCGCGACGTCCAAAACGGTCGGCGAGAAACCCGCAGCCAATGGTGCCGGCAAAGAGTCCGGCGAACAGGGACGCAATGAAGCCGGCCACGCCCGTCATGCCGAACAGCCCTGCGGTCGTTGACGTGAGGATGCCGCTCTTGACCATTCCCGGCGCGACGTAGCCGGAGTACAGCAGATCGTAGAGTTCGAAGAAATAGCCGAGGCTCAGTAAGACGACGAACTTCCACATGGTCCAGGTAGCGGGAAGCCGGTCGAGGCGCGCGGCAATTGCGCCAACATCCGCGGAATTCGGTGAAGCCGTGCTTTTCATTGTTGACCGCTCAGCTACGAACTTTAGAGGCTTGTTCCCCGTTGTCCTGTTGATTCCTCCGGCTTCGCCCCCACATCTCGCAAAAAACGCGAGATATGGGGCACCCCTATTTTCACCCCCCGGGGTCTAGAACTGCGCTTAAATGGGTGGAACAACCGGCAGGGTGATGAAGCTGGCTTTGCCGGACTCGTGCCAAACCCGTTGCGTGGCTTTCTGATAATCACTCGGCTTGGCTTCGAAGATGTTGGGAACAAAGCGCTGTGGGTTGCGGTCGTAGAGCGGAAAAAGCGTGGACTGCACCTGCACCATGATTCTGTGGCCTGGCAGGAAAGTGTGGTTCACGATGGGGAGCGCAAAAACATAGGGCAGCGGCTCGTTCGGCGAAATCGCCTCCGGGCGTTCGAAGCTGGTTCTGTAACGGCCACGGAAAATATCCGTTGCCAGGGGCAGTTCATATCCGCTCAACTCCACGGGCGGCACCTTTCGATCCGGCTGCACATCGATCAGCTTCACCACCCAATCCGCATCGCTGCCGGTGGTGGAAGCGACAAGATGCACAACCGGCTCCCCCGACAGTTTCATCGCTTGCTTGAGCGGCTCTGTCTCATACGTCAGCACGTCTGTCCGTCCGTCGACAAAACGCTGGTCGGTCACCAGCCAGGTCCTCCACGCATTCCCGTCCGCCGGGTCCACTGGCCGTGGCCGATAAGGCACAGGCTTTGCCGGATCGGAGACATATTCATCGAACCCGGCGCCCCCTTTTGCCTGGGGTGGGTCAAAAGACAATTCTCCCCCTGGCGCAAGATAGATGGGTCGTGAGGTCACGGGACAACCCTTCTCGCAACTGGCGGGAAAAATGCTGGGCGTCTCCCAGCGATCCTCACCGGTGTTGTAGATGTAGACATCTGGCGTATCTGCCTTGACCGCATCCGGTTTCAGATACTGGTTGAAGAACGGCAACAGAACCTCCCGCCGCCACTGTGCCGCAGTGTCCGTCGCCCAAGTCAATGGGCCCAAGCTTCTTCCTTCGCGGTTGATCTGGCTATGGGACCACGGCCCCATCACCAGGTGATTCAGGCTGTCGGGAATATTCTCGGCCTTCAGTGCACGGTAACTGTGGATCGCTCCCCACATGTCCTCCTGGTCCCACAGGCCTTGCTCCCACATGGTGGGCACCGTC
>Ga0302325_10026187_pt1 | contig 12115 bp, 6 predicted proteins | sample Palsa_T0_2_FD_201948 | JGI IMG/M metagenome (GOLD analysis project Ga0302325, IMG submission 201948) | Peat permafrost microbial communities from Stordalen Mire near Abisko, Sweden - Palsa_T0_2 | ecosystem: Environmental > Terrestrial > Soil > Palsa > Peat permafrost | place: Sweden: Abisko...
CCGCCAGAGCTTTGTGAAGGCGACCGGATCGCGGCTCGGTCGCGTCGACCGACGGGTGGTCTTGGAGGTTCTTGCCGTCGTCGATCGCGGCCTTCTTGATGTCGTTGATGGCGTGATCGATCGAATCGATGGAGTGGTGCTCGTCCCACTTCATAACGGGGTCGCCCCCTTTTCGTTCCAGGTTCCATCGCGCGTTGCGCAGATCCGACAACGCGTGGAGATACGAGGGGTGGGCCTGAGCGGGGGGCATCGCAGCGGCCGGAGCCGGGGCGGGAGACGCGGCCGCGACCGGCGCGGGGGCCCGATCGGCCTCCGCAATCCCTTGTTCCGTGACACGAATGGCGTCGTCGATGTTTTTGATGCCGCGGGCACGCAAGCCGCTCGCAAACGCGTTGTCCTCTTCCTGGCTCACGTCGCTACGCGCCGCCTGAAGGGCCGCCAGAGCTTTATGGAGGCGACCGGATCGCGGCTCGGTCGCGTCGACCAGGGGGCGGTCTTGAAGGTTCTTGCCATCGTCGATCGCGGCCTTCTTGATGTCGTTGATCGCTCGATCAATCGACTCGACCCCATGGCGCTCGTCCCACTTCATCGCGGGGTCGCCGCCCTTTCGTTCCAGGTTCCATCGCGCGTTGCGCAGATCCGACAGCGCATGCAGATACGAAGGATGGGCCTGAGCCACGGGCGACACCTGGACAGCCACCATCGGCGCCGGGGGAGGCGCGGGCGTCCGGTCAGCCTCTGCGATGCCCTGCTCCGTGAGGCGAATGGCCTCGTCGATGTTCTTGATCCCGCGGACTCGCAAGCCCTTCGCGAACGCATTGTCCTCTTCCTGGCTCACGTCGTTACGCGCCGCTTGAAGCGCAGCGAGAGCTTTGTGAAGACGACCGGCCCGCGGTTCGCTCGCGTCGACGGGCGGGCGATCTTGAAGGTTCTTGCCGTCGTCGATCGCGGCCTTCTTGATGTCGTTGATCGCTCGATCGATCGCTTCGATGGAGTGGTGCTCGTCCCACTTCATCACCGGGTCGCCGCCTTTTCGCTCCAGATTCCATCGCGCATTTCGCAGATCCGACAGCGCATGCAGGTACGAGGGATGGGCTTGCGCTAGCGGAGACAGCGGAGGGGTTGGGGTTGGCGGAGGCGGAGGCGCGGCCTCGACGACGGGCGCCGGGGGGGGAGGCGCGGCCTGCTCTGCCGGTGGCGGAGGCGGCGCGGGGGCGGGCGCGGCAACCTCGGTCGTTGCGTGCACAGCGCACCCAGCGAGTGAACCGAAAGCCGCGGCGGCAATAAGTGTGGCGAGCTTAGTGCGAGCGAAGATCATGTCAGTCCCTCTCCCGTGGTCGTGTTCGTACGAACCTAGTGTCTGCGCGCATCGACCGCGTCAAATGACGAGACCAGCCAATGCGGGACGCGCATTGAAGCACCAGCGCGGTTTCCCCGCTAGTCCCAATGGGCCACAGGCGCCTACCCGGCAAGCTTGCGCGGCTAGCGAGTACCCGGCTCCTTGAACGTCTTGCCGGAACCCGAGAAGTACTTGGACGCCAGCGCCGCGGCGTCGATTCCGACTCGATAGCCGACGCGCCGACCCGCAAAATCATCGGGAGGAAGGTGGATGCTGCCCCACAAGCGCGACTGCCCAGCCTCGTCGGACGCGTCGGAATAAGATGCCCACTGAAGCCTGATCTCCGTGGTGGGGCCTTTCTCGAACTTGAGAAACCCCTTGGGCGCGACGTACTCGGCGAGGCCTCCGGGAAAATAGGGGCTGCCCGTGAGGCTCGAGAGAACCTCGGCTCCCGCGCGACTGAAAGTGCTGTGACCCGAGATGAACGCGGGGAAGGCCGGAGTCACGAATGTACGACGCTGATAGGTAATCCAGTTGACAGCGCGAACCCATCCGACGCCCGAGACCTGATTGACCCGATCCCCGGGCTCGCCCAACCAATCGCGGACGGCGATTTGGCCGACGAACGGCGCCAGGTGCGCGTGCCGCCCTCCTGCAGCGCTGCTCTCTTTCGTGATCACTTCGATGAGGCCCGGCACGAGCGGAAGTCCCTCGGGGTCATACGATGGGCCCGCCGGGTCGGACGACTGCCCTTTGGTCCCCATCCAACGAACGAGCGAGATCGGGCGCACAGTCAGCGCGCGCCGTTTGATGTCCCACGCTGCAATCGCCGCGTCGTGCTCGGCGCCGTTGAGAGCCAAGTAGATATGCGTGTCCCACGAAAGCGGATCGAGCGGCTGGCCTTTGCCGAAGAGCCGCCGCTCGAAGCTAGGCATATCGCTCACGGTATTTGCGATCGTGTTCCAGTGCCCGGGTGGAGTCTCGGACTTCGGCCCGTCGGCCCAGAACTCGGCCATCACGCGCTCGAAATCGCCCCTCAAGACGACTTGAGGTGGGTAGGGCTCGCCGGTGATCGGGTTTTTCGCCCAACCCTTGCCATCGTTCTTGCCGAGCGTGTTGTGGCCGTAGGCCCCCGGCGAAATGTCGATTGTCGCGGGGTCCGCTGGATCGAGCGCGGCCGTCTTCTGGATGACCTCCACGATCCAAGCCTTCATCGCGGGCCCCATGCCCGGCATCGGCCCCGGATCGTGCCATGGCACCGCGCTCGAAGATCTCCTCATGGCAAAAGGCCTCACGCTGCCCCATTGCGCGCCGATGTACGTCTGCACTCCCGCCGGCAGGATGATGCCGTTCTGCGTGGCGGCGACCGCGAGATTGATGGGCTGCCATCGCTCTGGGTCTTCCAGGGGCGCTCCGGGGCTGTCGTAGATGAGCGGAGGGTTCGCCGGCTTGTAGTCTGAAGGATCCGCGTAGTCGTTGGCTTCGTTGGCGCCGTCATTTCGCGTCAGCGCGATCACCGTGTGCCCGACACGATTGCCGAAAGCGATCGGATCGTTGCCCTGATCGTGCGGGTCGTCCGGATCGTAGCCGAGGTCGGCCATGACGGCGCGCAAGCACGCCTTCGTGGTGGCTCCTCCAACGGCTGATTCGTAGCGATGCAAGAGGAGATCGTAGGCCGCGTAACTGATTGCGGCGCGGCGCGCGAGATCGACGTCTTTGGCGGTTTGACGCTCGCTCACGAAGACGGCGCTTGCTTTCGTGTCGTACGCGGCCCAGGCATCCCACATCGCGGCCGATAGGTGAAATAGATTCCGCGCGTGGACGGTCGGCCTCGGCAGGTCGCGGCGGATGGCAGCGAGGATCTGCTCGTCCCATCGCCGAGCAATCGATCGAGTCTTGCCTGCCGCCACCACGTCGGCCGAGCAGCGCGCAATCGCTCCGCTCGCCCCGGCGTCAGGGGCTTGCTCTTCCTCGGTCACGACGGGAGGCACCGGGTCTCCGAAATGCAGGAGCACTCCGTTGTCGAGAGCCGGGCTCAGCACGCCGCCGCCCGCAGACCACACCCCGCCCGAGCCGTCGACGAAGATCGAATGCAGCGATGTGGTCGCAGGCAAGACGAACCCGTGATCGACCCCTGCGAAAGGGCCCGAGCCTGGTCGGGAGCGCGCGTATATCGAGCCCCGTTCGCCGCTTGCCCAATCACCGTGATCGGTGGCGAAGACACCTTGGAGGAGCCCCGCCCCAGGAGGCGACGCGTCGGCGAAGATTCCATTCGACCCCCCGAGGAGGACGCCATTGCCTGCGCCGCCGACCACGAGCAGCCGATCGCCTGTTCCGTGCACGGTGAAAAGCGTGTCGTGGGTCGGGCTCGGCACGACCGTAAAAGGGGCCGTGCCCTTGCGGTGGAGGATCGCCCCGCCCGCGCCCACGACCCAAACCTCGTCGCCGAGCCCAAAGACCTTGAAGAAGCCTGGCATCTCGCCACCCGACATGCGCGGCAGATCTGAGGGGAGAAGCTCGGTTTCGAAAGCGCCGCCGTGGTAGTGCCAGATGAACCCGTCTCGCCCACTCGCGCTGCCGACGGAGTAGAAGTTCTCCGGGTCGGTGCCCCAGACGCCGTAGACGGTCTGGCGCCCGAGGCCGGGGGTGCGCATCCGCACAAAGCGTTCGCCGTCGAAACGGAGAACGGTGCCGCTGGCCCCTGCCATCAATACGGGCCCGGTGCGAAAGGCTTGCACCCACCAGAGGTCACCGGTCTGGCCCGTATGGAGCTCCTTCCAAACCTTGCCGTCGAAATGCAGGACAAGGGGGCCTCGGCCCTTGTCGGCGCCCACAGCGTAAATATCGGTGGCTGATCGTCCGCCCACAGACATGAGCGCCGAAGGGAGCTCGCTCGCAAGGAGCTGCCACTCGCGCGTGTCGGTGGCTGGAGGCGTCTGCTCGCGGCAGCCGACCGCGGCAACCGCGATTGCAAACAGCAAAACGCCCGTCCACGACGGAGACCTCATCGCAACGCCCGAACTGAGCGCGCTGTCGCGGCTGTCACGGGTTCACCAGCGTTGGGGCGATCTGCACGCGCGTGGTCGCGTTCGCCCGCGACCCCGAAGGATCGGTAACCGTGACGATGACATCGAGAGGCTTTCCGAGAAACTGCTTGTAGTCGATGCCTTCGTTGTCGAGCTGATAGCGAATGCCATAGAGCTTGCAGTACCCCCCCTCGTCAGGAGAGTACGTGAACGCGAGTGTCGTCGGAGGGATCGCGACACCCGTGTCGGGTTGAACAGCGACGATCTTGGTGGTCGACCCCGCTTGCTTCATGTTTTTCATGCGGGTGGCGATCCATATGTGATGCCCCCCCTGCGGCCCGGCTTCGGCCTGGAGAACCTGGCTCTTCGCGAGCGGCAAGTAGTACGACTGCCCTGTTCCGATCTGCACGTCGGGAGCGCCGGCGCCGCGAGGCTTGCACCTGTCGGGCGCATTGCTGGGCCAGTTTTTTGCGTAAGGTTCGAGACGGCCCGGCGGCACGTCGGGAGACTGGCAGGCCCCCATGATACATGTGGCCGGTGCCGTACATGTCGGCCCGCTGAGGGGCCCTGGCACCTTGCTCTGCCCTCGCGGGACCACGGGATAGACGACGCACCGTGACTCGAGCGGCACTCGGAGGAGCGCCACGCGCCCGGGGACGAAATGCGTTGAAGACGCACGCTTGAGGAGCGGCTCGGGAGCCGATGGATCGCCGATCGCGCCGACCTCGACGTCGACCTTGGCCGCGCCCTTTCCAGCCCCGGAGATTACTTTCTCCCAGGGCTGCGGAAATCCCACTCTCGATCCGCGAGGCGGCTTGATCACCTCGTCTTCGACGACCGCGCCTGCAACTCGAATTACGATATGCAGCGCCGAGACGATTCCCCCCATTGGTTCGCTCTGAATGCCGACTACGATCTCCGTTGGGTTGGGTGCTCGGCAAGAGCCCGCCCCCAGAGCGAGCGCCATCGCGAAAATCGCGCGACGCCCATGCGGCGGGTGCAACCCCGATGACGCGGCCCTCCTCATCGGCTGACCAGTAAAGCAAGCCTCAGTCCGCTGGCCGACACAAGTCTGAATGAAGCGCCTGGGCGCGAAACGGGCAAAACTGTGCCCGAAGCATTGTGCCACTCTGAGCCACGATCGGGTCGTTGTGTCAGGGTCGGTCGGAGCTCAGGAGGCTAAGGACGCTCCTACGCGCATACAAGCATTTGATGTTATTATATAAGTTGTTTTGGTTGGGGCTGGCCCAGTAGGTGCAGTTGCAGTCTGATGCGTGCCAGACTTTGTCGCACGTGCGGGCCGGAGGGCGTCATGAATCGAACGACACTCATAATAGGGCTCTCGGTTGCCGCTTCGGGGCTTGCCCTCGTCGGAGAACGCGAGGCGGCCGCCTGTGGGGGTTGCTTTCATCCGCCAACGCAAACGGTCTCAGACATCACCGACGAACGCATGCTGCTCGCCGTCTCCACGGCGCAGACAACGCTCTACGACCAGCTTCGTTATACCGGCAACCCATCGAACTTTGCGTGGGTGCTGCCCATTCACGGGACGGTGACTGTGGGCCTCAGCGCCGACGTGCTCTTCGATTCGTTCGATACCTTGACCGAGACGCAAATCATCCCGCCTCTCCCGAATTGCCCAGCGCCCAATTGCCCGGTCTCTCTTGTCGCCAACGCAGGCGCGGAAGCACCGTCCGGAAGCGGCACGGGCGCGACGGTGACGGTGCTCGTGCGAGAGAACGTAGGCCCTTACGCGACCGTGCAGCTTCACGCGACCGACTCGAGCGCGCTCGCGAACTGGCTCGCGCAAAATGGTTACGACATCCCCACGGACGTCGCGCCCGTCGTCGCCGAGTATGTCAAAGAGGGTTTCGATTTCCTCGCGATGAAGCTTCTGCCCAATGAGGGCGTGCAAGCGATGAGGCCCGTGCGGGTCACGACACCAGGGGCGTCGCTCTCGCTGCCGCTGCGAATGGCCGCCGTCGGCACGGGCCAATCGGTCGGCATCACGATCTGGGTCGTGGCCGACGGTCGCTACGAGCCGCAGAATTTCCAATTCTTTCATATCGACGACAGCGCTCTCATTTGGAACTTCAGCACGAGCCAGAGCAACTACGCGACGCTGCGCGCGGCAGACGAGGCCGCGCTCAAGGGCGCCGGCTGGGAAATCGAGAGCTCAATCACTCTGAACGAGCAGACCATCACCAACGTGATCTTGAGCGGCGGCCAGTACTATGGCGGCGGCGGTGGCATCGCAGTCGCCACGCCCGCTGACCCAAGCCTCGACTACCTCCCCGTAGGCGATCCGGACGCCGGCGCCGAGGCGGGGCCGACGGAAACCGCAGAAGAAGTGCGCACAGACGATGTAAACGCCCTTTTCGTGGGAATCACCGGCCCGAACGTCCGTGTGACTCGCATCCGGAGCGACATCAATCATGCGGCAATGACGGCCGACTTCGTCCTGCAGGCCTCGGCCGATCAGTCCGAGCTCTCGAACGTCCGCAACGTGACTCAGAGCGTGAACCTGACGTGCCCGATCTACAACGGTTGCTCGCAGGTGGGCACCGGGACGCCCGCGCAGGCCGCCGCCAGCGTCGGGAGCTCGAGTCACGGCGGCTGCTCCGCTTCCCTTTCGCCCAGCCGGGGCTCGGCGACCGCGTTCGCAGCGATCTCGGGCCTGTTCGCAATGATCATGGCTCGGATGCTCCGAGCTCGACGAGAGAGGAGAGAGTCATGAATCGAACGAAGCTCGTCGCCGCTTTGTCTGTTTCCGCGTCGGCGATCGCGCTCGCGGGAGCCCGCGACGCTTCTGCTTGCGGGGGGTGCTTTCATCCGCCAACGCAAACAGTCTCGGACATCACCGATGAGCGAATGCTGCTCTCGGTCTCGACGCTGCAGTCCACGCTCTATGACCAGCTTCGGTACAGCGGGAGCCCCTCGAACTTCGCTTGGGTGCTCCCCATCCACGGGACCGTCGACGTTGGCTTGAGCGCAGATGTCCTCTTCGATTCGATCGATGTCCTGACCGAGACGCAGATCAATCCGCCCGCGCCAAACTGTCCGTCTCCCAATTGCTCGCTAGGAGTCATGTCCGCCTCCTCGGGGAGCGCCGCTGCGGCAGGCGCGGCGGAACCCGCCGTAACGGTGCTCGTGCAAGAGAACGTGGGCCCCTACGCGACCGTGCAGCTTCATGCGACCGACTCGAGCGCGCTCGACAACTGGCTCGCGCAAAACGGCTACAACGTCCCGGCCGACGTCGCGCCCGTCATCGCCGAATACGTGGCCGAGGGCTTCGATTTTCTCGCGATGAAGCTTCTGCCCAATCAGGGCGTGCAAGCCATGAGGCCGGTGCGTGTCACGACACCGGGAGCCTCTCTCTCGTTGCCACTCCGTATGGCCGCCGTCGGCACTGGGCCCTCGATCGGGATCACGATCTGGGTCGTGGCCGACGGGCGCTACGAGCCGCAGAATTTCCCTTTCTTTCATATCGACGACAGCGCCCTCGTCTGGGACTTCGCGATGAGCGAGAGCAATTACACGACGCTTCGCGTTCAGAACGAGGCCAACTTGATGGGCAAGGGTTGGGAGATCGAGAGCTCCATCAGCCTGAACGAGCAGACCATTACGAACGTGATCCTGAGCGGCGGGCAATACTATGGTGGCGGCGGCTTCGGTGGCCCCATCGCCGCTCCCTCGGACCCGAGCCTCGACTATCTCCCGGTGGGCAACGCCGATGCGGGTGCCGAGGCGGGCGCGACCGAGACCGCGGAAGAAGTGCGCACGGCCGACGTGAACGCTCTTTTCGCCGGAATCACGGGCCCGAACGTGCGCGTCACGCGTATCCGGACCGATATCCTGCACACGGCGATGACCGCCGACTTTGTCCTTCAAGCGTCGGCTGACCAGTCGGAGCTCTCGAATGTCCGCAACGTCACGCAGAGTGTGAACCTGAGCTGCCCCCTCTATAACGGCTGCCTCGTCGTCGGTACCGGCACCCCGGCGCAAGCCGCGGCCAGCATCGCCGCGGGGGCCGGCCAGTCGGGCGCATTCGTATCTGGCTCGACCGGCGCGTCGGGCTCTTCGGGCTCCTTCGCGTCGGGCTCGACCAGCACGTCCGGATCGTTCTCGGGGTCGCCTGACCAGTCGGGCGCCGCCTCGGGCGCAAGCCAATCGCCGGGTGGCGGCGGTTGCGCCGCCTCAGCTCACTCGAGCGGCGGCTCGGCGGCCGCGCTTGGCGCAATGGCGGGCATGCTTGGCCTGGTTGGCGTTCGGATCGTTCGAAGCAGGCAGCGGCGCTCGCGCAAGGCGTGACAGAGCTTTCGTCCGCGAGCTTCTGATGGGAAGATGTAGACGGTGCGAGCCGTCGGATCAGCTTTTCTCGCCGCACAGGTCGCCCTCACGTCGTGCGGGCCTTCGGGGCCAGCGCAAAGCGCGCGAGGCAACGCCGCAAAGCGTGACGCAAAGATCGTCAACGCGACGATCGTGACCAATGGGTGCCAAAATCTCGGCGCTGAGAGCGCACGGCTCGCAGAACAAGCGATGTACGATCTCATCGAAGCGTGCTCGTCCGTTCCCGGGGGCGTCGCGCACTTTCACGCAACACTACAGCCGGGCGGTCGCATCGAGATCACAGCAGGCCCCGGTCAACCTCAGGTAATCCCGATTTGCGTCGTGAAGCACTCACTTTTGCATAAGGTGCGCCTGGTCGGGCCATGTGGCCTCGATGTGAGATTGGAGGAGACGAGCGTGGCCATAGCTCGCGACGCCGCAGCTCCCTAGCGAATGGGCGGCTTGCACCTCTAGAGCGAGGCGGCAAGCGACGACCGCCGGCCACCTTAGGCGAAGTGCTCGGCGAAGACCTCGGCATCGAAGCCCACGAGAACGAGCTTGCCCGCGTCGACGATCGGCCGCTTGACAAGCTTGCCGTCCTTGGCGAGCTCGGAAAGAGCCTCGCTTTCACTCATAGTGCGAAGGCGCTCTTTGAAATTGCCCGCGCGATAGCTCTCGCCGGACGTGTTGAAAAACCGCGCGATAGGTAGCTTCGAGCGCCGGAGCATCTCCTTGAGCGTCCCGAGAGGGATGGGGTCGGTAACGAGATCGCGCGCCTGGTACTTGATGCCGCGGCCGTCGAGCCACGAGAGGGCTTTCCGGCACGTGCTGCACTTTGGGTATTGGTAGACGTGGATCGGTTGCATCGAGCGCAGGCTCCTGGCTAGTAGTATGAGTAGCTCAATTACGCCTCCAGCGTACGGGGCGGGCCGGCCCGGGAGCGCGCTTCGACAGGCGGGTCGATTCGACGTCCGGCTCCGTCGGATCCCGCGTGCGCGCGCGCGTTTCCTTGTAGTAAGCTCCCGCGCCCCGTGCAGCCGACAAACGTTCGCAACCCGAGCTACTTCCATAAAGTCGTCGACTGCCAGTGGGCGTGTCCCGCGCACACCAACGTGCCGGAATACATCCGCTTGATCGCGCAGGGGCGTTACGCCGACGCCTACATGCTGAACCGGGAGTCGAATGTCTTCCCCGGCATCCTCGGCCGCACTTGCGACAGGCCGTGCGAGCCCGCCTGCCGGCGCGGCCGAGTCGACGAAAAACCCGTCGCCATCTGCCGGCTCAAGCGCGTTGCAGCTGATCACCGCGGCGACGTCTCGGATCGTCTGCCGAAAGCGCCGACACAAAAGAACGGCAAGCGTGTAGCTCTGGTCGGTGCAGGCCCTGCCTCCCTTGCGGTGGCCAACGATTTGCTGCCCCTGGGCTACGAGCTCACGATTTTCGAGAAGCAGAAAGTGGCGGGAGGGCTCATGCGCTCGAACATCCCGTCATTCCGGCTGCCGCAGCACGTGCTCGACGAAGAGACCCAGATGATTCTCGGAATGGGGAACGTCGATATTCGCTACGACACTCCCGTCAAGAGCATGAACCAGCTGCTCGACGTTGGTTACGACGCCATCTTCGTCGGCAGCGGGGCCCCCCGCGGCAAGAACCTGGAGGTCCCCGGCCGATACGATTCCGACCGCATTCACATCGGCATCGATTGGCTCGAGAGCGTGGCCTTCGGGCACATCGAAGCGATCGGGGAGCGCGTTCTCATCATCGGAGTCGGCAACACCGCGATGGATTGCTGCCGCACGTCACGCCGGCTGGGCGGCAAAGACATCAAAGTGATGGCGCGAAAGCCTCGCGCTTACTTCAAGGCCTCGCCCTGGGAGCTCGAAGACGCCGAAGAAGAGCAGATTGAAATCGTCGTCAATCACGAGCCGAAGCGCTTCGTCATCGAGGGAGGGAAGCTTCGGGGCATGGAGTTCCAGCGCTACGAGGCGCGCGAAGAGGGAGGCAAGCTCACCCAGACGCCGCTCGACGTCGTGTTCCTCCCAGCCGACGACGTCATCCTCGCCATCGGTCAGGAGGCGGCATTCCCATGGATCGAGCGGGACGTCGGGATTGACTTCGACAAGTGGGAAGCGCCCGTCGTCGACAAAGTGACCTTCGAGTCGACCCGGCCCGGCGTCTTCTTCGGCGGCGACGCTGCGTGGGGCCCGCAAAATATCATCTGGGCCGTCGAGCACGGGCACCAAGCCGCCATCAGCGTTCACAACCATTGCAAAGGCATCCCAGTCGTCGAGCGGCCTCCGCAAGGCATGACCCTCGCGACCACCAAGATGGGCCTTCACGAGTGGTCCTACGACAACGATTACGATCCGGCCAAGCGCCAGAAGATGAAGCACGTCGACCTCGTCGAGAGGTTCAAAAAGCTGGACGTCGAAGTCGAGCTCGGTTTCACGCCAGAGCAGACCGCCAAGGAAGCAGAGCGGTGCTTGAACTGCGACGTGCAAACGGGCTTCACCGATTCGCTCTGCATCGAGTGCGACGCGTGCATCGACATCTGTCCGGTCACCTGCCTTACGATCGGCGAGAACGCAGCTGAGGACCAGCTTCGCAAGCAGCTCAGCGCACCGGCGACGAACACGAAGCAAGATCTCTTCATTTCAGGGCCACTCGTGCAAACGAAGCGCATCATGGTGAAAGACGAGGACCTGTGCGTCCACTGCGGGCTGTGCGCCGAAAGGTGCCCGACGGCCGCATGGGACATGCAGAGGTTTGCCCTGCTCATCCCTTACGCGGGGAGCGGACGATGAGCGCCGTGAGGAGCTCGCGACCCCCAGGTTCGACGGCGCGCGTCGAGCGGGTCAACGACTTTGCCTTCAAGCTGGCCAACGTCAACGGCACGGGCTCGGCGAGCGCGAACGGGCTGCTCATGCAGGCGATTTTTCGCATGGGTATCCCCGTTTCGGGCAAAAACCTCTTTCCGTCGAACATCCAAGGTCTTCCGACTTGGTACGAGATCCGCGTCAACAAGGACGGCCACACCGCGCGCACCAGCGACTACGACTTGATGGTCGCGATGAACGCGGAGACGTACCACCGCGACGTCGACGAGGTCCGCCCTGGGGGTTGGCTCCTTCATGACTCGAGCTGGCCGCTCGACCCTTCTCTTCTTCGCTCGGACGTCACGTTCCTCGGGGTCCCGTACGCGCAATTGTGCAACGAGACGTTCCGCGAGGCGCGCGAGCGCACGCTCATGAAGAACATCGCCTACGCGGGAACGTTGGCGGCGCTGCTCGATATCGACATGGAGATCGTGTCGGGCATGCTGAAAGAGAAGTTCTCGCGCAAGCCCGCGCTCATGGAGTCGAACACCCGGGCTATAAAGCTCGGGTACGACTACGCGCGCGAACATTTCGACGCCCCGCTG
>Ga0302325_10026189_pt1 | contig 12114 bp, 8 predicted proteins | sample Palsa_T0_2_FD_201948 | JGI IMG/M metagenome (GOLD analysis project Ga0302325, IMG submission 201948) | Peat permafrost microbial communities from Stordalen Mire near Abisko, Sweden - Palsa_T0_2 | ecosystem: Environmental > Terrestrial > Soil > Palsa > Peat permafrost | place: Sweden: Abisko...
CCCGCGTCCACGAGAGCGTATCGGAAAAAACGCCCGTGGTGTCGAAGCGCCCTTGAGGAAACCCGGAGGGGCCGCCGAAGTTCAGGCCGATATCCTGCACCGTGATCTGTGGCAAGGCATTGTTGTACGTGACCCCGTTCTGGATTCCATAGGAGAGCGGATTCTCCGGCGTGTTGGGCACAAAGGAAATCGCAATGCGGTTGAAGCCAAGACGAGCTTCGTTCACCAGGGCGGAGGAGAAGATATGCACTTCGTTGATCGTGCCGATTTGCCGGTGGGCTGTGCGATGATCTCCGAAACCAGGAATGGTGTTGCCCTGAAGATTGGGTTCCGTGCGCGCATCCTGTTGCCAGGCATAGTAGAGGTGGACGTTATCCGTGGCCGAGAAGGTGTTGAACAGGTCCCCTGAAAACTGGTCGATCTTCACCGGTCCTGACTCAGAGCCCTGGAATACGGTGCCGGTGGAATTGTTACCCGCGGGAATCAAGTTGATCAGGTGACCGTAGTCGGAGCCTGCAGGGCTGTTTTGCAATGCCGTTCGCTGGGTAGGGCTCAGAACAGTCTGGTTGAACAGCAGGTTTTGATGCTGCCGGAGACCCTCATAGCTGAGGAAGAAGAAGGTCTTGTCTTTCCAGATAGGCCCCCCGAGATCGCCGCCGAAGTTGTTACGTATAAATGAGTTCTGCGCGGTCGGCTTGCGATTGAAGTAGTTGCGCGCGTCAAAATAATTATTGCGTAGATAGTCGAACCCTTCCCCATGGATGGTGTTGGTGCCCGAACGCGTCGCCACGTTGACGATGGAACCTGACGAGCGGCCGTACTCTGCCGAATAGGTGGAGTTCGAGATCTTGAACTCGGATGTCGTGTTTATCGAAGGCTGGAAGGTGATCTGGTTCTGGCTGGCATCGTTCAGGTTGATGCCGTTGATCATGAAGTTGGCCGAGTCTTCGCGCTGTCCAGCCGTGACGTAGGAGTTGGCCCCCAAGCCGCGGCTGGCGCTGGTGAGGCTGCCTGTGACCGGCGGCACCACTGTGCCCGGCGCCAGGTTGGTCAGGTCCAGAAAGTGACGCCCATTCAGCGGGATCTCCTGCACCGTCTTCTGATCGATGACTTGACCCACGGTCATCGTCGCCGCATCCAGAATAGGCGCCGCCCCCTGGACCTGAACCACCTCACCAGTAGAAGCGATGCCCAGCTTTGCATTGGCCGTAACCGATTGATCGACCTGCAAAGTTATGCTGGGCAACTTGTAAGCCGCGAAGCCCGCAGCCTCGATGCTGAGGCTGTAGTTGCCGGGTTGCAGCGAGGGTACGGCGTAATAACCGGCAGCATCGGACCCCACCGCTCGTTCCACGCCGGTGGAAAGATTCCGGACACTCACATGCGCCTGTGGAACAACGGCGCCCGAAGGATCCGTGACCGTGCCGGACAAGGTAGCTGTCGACTGCGCGTGGCCGGCGGTAGCGCCGGCCAAAAGGACAAATAGAGACAGAACAAGGATCCGCTTGTGATACATCATCACAGTGCCTCCCGAGAAACGAGAAACGAAGATGAGCCGTCCCACGGAGCTGAAAAGGGCGCCACTCGCAACCGTTCGCGGAAGGGGGCTCTGTCTGTGAGGCTTAGCTTCCAGGCTGGACCCGCAATGATCCTGGAGCTTTAATACCATCATAGTAACGAGCCATTAAGCTTTCTTCAAGGGATGGAAATACGGCGGAAATGATACCCATTCACCGGTCGCGACCAACTGGATTTGCTGCAACAGGTATATGCGACGAATGTCGACACCCGGTTTGCGTCCATCAAAGCTAGGGGAGAGATAAAGGAACAGCTGTACCTATTGCAGCAATTCTGGGGGATAGTGGACAGATTTTGTCTCTGCTGCGGCTTGTTGATTTCGCTTGCTTCTTGACACGGACGGGAAGCAGCGCCTGATAATGTTACAGAGCCAGACTTTGATTTTTGCGAATCCTCTGCTGGCCACCGTGGAGTGAACAGATGCTCACCAAATTGACTATCAACAACGTGGCCGCGACGGTGGACGTGCCGCCGGATATGCCCCTCCTGTGGGTGCTGCGCGATGTATTGAACATCAAAGGCCCCAAGTTCGGCTGCGGTGTCGGGCTTTGCGGGGCCTGCACGGTAATCGTTGGCGGCGAGGCGGTGCGCTCCTGCCAGACGGCCGTGAGCAGTGTCAGTAGCCAACCGGTGACTACCATTGAAGGGCTTTCGCCGGACGGCCAGCACCCGGTACAGGTGGCTTGGGAAGCAATCGACGTGCCCCAGTGCGGCTACTGCCAGGCAGGCCAGATCATGTCGGCCGCCGCCCTGCTGCATCGTACCCCGCACCCTACCGATGCAGAAATCGATGCAGCGATGAGTGGGAACATCTGCCGTTGCGGAACGTATACACGCATTCGCCAGGCAATCCATCAAGCAGCACAAACAGGCACGGTAGCAAGCAAACAGTAAAGGACGGGCATACTTATGCGCATGCACCGGAGATCGTTTCTGCAGTTGACAGCCCTTGCGGGCGGCGGCCTTGCCCTGAGTCTTTATCGCTCTCCAATGGCTATAGCCCAGGGTCCGGAGAAGGCGCCGGAACTGACCCCGCAGGCCTTCATTCACATCGCCCCGGATGGCGCGGTCACTATCCTGGCGCGCGCCTCCGAATCAGGCCAAGGCATGCGCAACATGCTGCCGATGCTGATTGCCGAGGAACTGGATGTCGACTGGAAGGACGTCCGAGTCCAACAGGCCGACCTGAACGAGAAGATATACGGCCGGCAGTTTTCCGGAGGCTCAGCGAACACGCCGATGGGCTGGGAGCCGATGCGCCGCGTCGGCGCAGCCGGACGTCAGTTGCTAGTCACGGCTGCTGCGCAAACCTGGGCCGTGCCCGCGGCTGAATGCACTACTCAATCCGGCCGAGTAATGCACGCTGCCTCGGGCCGCTCCGCGAGCTATGGAGAATTTGCCGCCAAGGCTGCCGCGTTGCCCGCCCCCGACCTGGCTAGCGTAAAACTCAAGGATCCCAAGGACTACTGCATCATCGGCCATTCGCAGCAGGGCGTCGACACTCGTAAGATTGTCACCGGCAAGCCGCTCTTCGGCATCGATGTCCAACTGCCTGGAATGTTGTACGCAAGCATTGAAAAGGCCCCCGTATTTGCCGGCAAGGTCAAGAGCGCTAACCTCGATGAGATCAAAGCGCTGCCTGGCGTACGCCATGTCTTGGTGATCGATGGCGGCATCGTTCCTGCAGCCTATACGCCCTGGGAGCCAGGCATGGAACCTGGCATCGCCATCGTTGCCGACACCTGGTGGCAAGCACAGCAGGCACGCAAGAAGCTCAAGGTCGACTGGGACCTTGGCCCCGCAGCGGCGCAGAGCAGTCAAGGATTCGCAACCAAGGCAGCTGATTTGCTGACCGCGCCGCCACAAAGCACTGTGCGCCGATACGGAGATGTGGATGCGGCGCTCAAATCATCGCCGAAGGTTGTCGAGGCGACTTACGAATTCCCATTCATCGCTCATGTCACCCTTGAGCCTCAGGGCGCCACTGCGCACTGGAAAGACGGCAAGCTTGAGATGTGGTCGACCAGCACGCTGCCGGGTGATGGTTGCGCACTGGTGGCCAAGACACTGGGCATCCAGGAGAGCGACATAACGACGCACATGGTGCGCTCAGGAGGCAGCTTCGGCCGAAGACTGCAGAACGACTATCTGGTCGAGGCCGCCTGGATCGCGAAACGCGTGGACGCTCCCGTCAAGCTGCTCTGGTCGCGCGAAGATGACATCGCCCATGACCCCTTTCGTCCAGGTGGGACGTTTGGCCTGAAAGCAGGCCTTGACGCGCAAGGAAAGATGACTGCCTGGCGCCAGCATTTCGTCACTTTTGGAGACGGCAAGCACGCAACATCCGGCGGGGGCATCGGACAGGACGCCTATCCAGCCGGCTTCCCTCCAGCCTATGCGCTCTACTCCTCCATGCAGCCCCTCATGCTGCGAACGGGAGCGATGCGCGCGCCCGGCGACAATGCCTATTGCTGGGTGGTCCAGTCCTTCCTCGACGAGGTGGCTCATGCTGCCGGGTGCGATCCACTCGACTTCCAGCTCGGCTTGCTAGGTAACAAGCAAATGCCCTGGTCTTCAGGGGAACATGACGCCGTGGGCGATCACGAACCGACGGGAGCGTCTGTTCTTATCCCGGAACGGTACATAGGCGTGTTGCAGTTAGTCGCAGAAAAGTCAGGCTGGGCGAACCGGACGAAGGCACCAGGACGCGGCATGGGAATAGCCGCGTGGTTTTGCCACTTGGGCTACTTCGCCGAGGTTGCCGATGTCAGCGTTGATAAACAGAACCGGGTAACCGTGCATCAGGTCTGGGCCGCTGGAGATGTGGGCAGCCAGATCATCAATCCCAACGCGGCCGAGAGCATGGCGCAAGGCGGAATCATGGAAGGCATGGGTCACATGGCCCAGGAAATCACGCTGAAGGGCGGCCAGATACAGCAGTCAAACTTTTATAACTTCCCACTTATGCGCATGAGGCAAGTACCAAAAATCGAAGTTTATTGGCGCAAGACTGACTACGCACCGACCGGGCTTGGCGAACCGACTCTGCCGCCTATTCTCCCCGCGGTGGGAAACGCCATCTTTGCCGCTACCGGCAAGAGAATACGCACCTTGCCGCTTCAGCGCAGCGGGTTCAGTTGGGCTTAGATCGGTGCCAACTCTCCTTCATCGCTGCGTTGCCTTGGATGGCCTCACGCACAGCGGCAACCTCATGAATGACCAGACAATGCGGGAGCGACTTCGTGTGTAATTCATCTGCCTCGGCTTTGGTGGGTAGGGTGAAACAAAAACTTGCGCCGCGCAGAGAGTTGTCGGCAACCCACAAGCGGCCACCATGCGATTCGACAATCGAGCGGCTGATGCGAAGTCCCATGCCGGTGCCGTGAGTCTTGGTGGTAAAGAAGGCGTTAAAGATCTCACCTGCCTGGTGCCGGGGCAGTCCCATGCCGGTATCGCTGACCGACAGCAGCAGTTCATTGTTTTCGGCTGACTGCGACTTGATGGTTAGCTCACGCGGCCCATCCACGTCGTGCATCGCCTCGACGCCATTCACGATGAGGTTCATCAGCACCTGCTGCAATTGCACGCGATCTCCTATGACATGGGGAAGATCTTCCGCCAGCTCTGTTCGAATTGATATGAAGTGCCGCGATGCCTCGTCTCCCAGGAGGACGATCATCTCTCGAGCAACTTCGTTTACGTCAACCAACTCCCGTTGCGGAGTACCCTTCTTGAACAGCAGGCGGACCCGGTTGATGATTTCCGAGGCACGCTTTGCGTCTTTGACAATTCTCCACGCAGCCTCGCGCGCCTCTTTCAGATCGGGTTCATCGCGCGTAATCCAGCGCACGCAGGTATTGGCGTCTGTGACTATTGCGGCGATCGGTTGTTTCACTTCGTGCGCGAGAGAGGCAGTGAACTCTCCCATGGTGGTCAGCCTGCTGGCGTGCGCGAGATCCGTCTGCGCCTGACGCAGCGCTTCTTCGGCACGTTTGCGTTCGGTTATGTCCCGCGCCAGTTTCGATGCCCCAACCACGCGGCCCGAGGCATCTTTCATCGGGGAAATCGTCAGGGAAACGTCGAGCAGGCTGCCGTCCTTGCGCATGCGCACCGTCTCGAGGTGGTCGACCCGCTCGCCTCGCGTGAGCTGCTCAACAATCGTTCTTTCTTCGTCACGACGCTCAGGAGGAATAATCAGTGTGATGTTCTGGCCAACCGCTTCTTCCGCAGCGTAGCCGAACAGCCGTTCTGCGCCCTTATTCCAACTGGTAATGACGCCATCCAGACTTTTGCTCACAATTGCATCGTGCGACGATTCCACAATCGCAGCCAGCAAACGGGTCGCCTGCTCTGCCCGCTTGCGCTCGGTGATGTCCGTCGAGCTACCCACAAATTGCACTAAATCTCCGGATGCGTGCAAAACAGGATGGCCGACGGTGTGGATGTGTTTGACAGAGCCGTCTGGCAGAAGGATTCGGAATTCCACTTCGTATTCCGACTTTTCAGCGATTGCTCGATCGATTGCCCCTTGCCACTTAGCTCGATCCTCCGGATGAGTGCGCTGCAGAAGTTGTTCAAAAGCCGGCGGGCCATTTTCTGGATCGAAGCCATAAATGCGGTACCATTCCTCGGATAGATGCAAGGCGTCCCTTCCCGCTACCCGCCAGGCCCAACTCCCTGTGTGCGTGAGCCTCTGCGCCTCCGCCAGGTACGCTTCGCTTCGCTGCAGCTTCTCTTCCTGCAGTTCCAAGGTCTGTGCAGCGATGCTGCATCCTATGTAACGGGGTTGTCGATGATTGTTGATGGTGGCCTGACTGCCTGGGCGCGCTAAGCCACGCAACAAGGCGCGGAAGGAAATGACCGGCCAATCACCACCGTGAATGAGACATGGCGCTCGCCCGATTTGGACATCACCTTACTCTCTGTGAACGAAGATCCTCGCACGGGTACGCGTACCAACGAAGTTACAGACCTTGATCGAGCTGAACCCGATCCAAGTGTCTTCCAGGTTCCGGAAGGGTACACACTCAAGGATCAGAATCCCGGTCAACCGCAATAGAAGAGTGAGCCGGTCATGCGCCCGCAATCCTGAACCGCGCGACATTGAAGGAACAGACGGAGACCGCCTTTCCCTTCGCTATTGCGAAGTTGCGCGGGTGTATTGCCTTGCTGTGCCGCCTTGCGAAGCCAGAAAGCCGCCTGAGCATAATCTTGTATTAAGCCCTGCCCACCGCGGGTTCGTCATGGGGTCGCAGGGGTGGGGGATGCGCTTCGGAAGGGGGGACGAGACTCAATGGTAAATGTGGATCGAAGGGCTTTTTTGCAGAGCGCTGCCGCTGCGGCGCTGACTGCCTCAATGCCGGCAGCGGCACAGGCCAAGGCTCCGCCTGCCACGACAAAAGAGAAGATGATAGGAATTCAGGTGGGAGCCGTTTCCTTTGTCGATGAAGGAGTGGACAAAGTGTTGGATGAATTTCAGCGGGACGCCGCGGTCAACACCCTTTTCCTGGCCACATTTACTTATGGACGGGGCATCGCAGGACGCCAGGTTCCTGGGCAGCCACTGCCCGATCACGGCAAGCAGGAGTATGACACAGGCACATTTTATGGCGGCAACTACGCCACCATCCACCCGCAGTACTACAAAAACACGGTCTTTCAAGGCACTCGCGCGACCGACCTGGGCGACTATGACGTGCTGCAGGCCGTTCTGCCGGCAGCCAGGAAGCGTGGCATCAAAACTATCTGTTGGTTCGAAGACGTCTTCCGCAAAGACCTGCCCAACATCGACCAGCTACAAGAAAAAGAGCTGTCCGGCCAAAACGCGGCCACGCTGTGCTTCAACAATCCCAATTACCGGAATTTTCTCTTAGGGATTGTCGACGATTGGTCCCACTCCTACGAGATCGACGGAGTGATGTGGGGATCGGAGCGCCAGGGTCCATTTTCGAACGCGCTTGGCGCGAGCGCCGGCGGCCGGACCAACAATCCTCATAACGTGACTTGCTTTTGCCGGTTTTGCGAAGCCAAGGCAAGGGAGCGCGGCATCAATCCGGAGCGGGCACGGCAAGGGTTTCTCGAGTTAGCAAAATTCGTGGATGCAGGCCGCCAAGGCCACAGGCCGGTGGATGGATACTACGTCGCCATCTGGCGGCTGATGTTGCGCTATCCCGAGCTCCTCGCCTGGGAGATGCTGTGGACCGACAGCCTCCGCGAAACCTACGCAGCCATCTACAAGCAGGTGAAGGATGTGAACCCCGGGTTGGGCGTTGGCTGGCACATCTGGCACACTAACTCCTTCAATCCTATCTATCGCGCAGAGCAGGATCTGGCGGCGATTGCGCCGGTCTCTGACTTCTTGAAGATTGTTATTTATCACAATTGCGGTGGCGAACGGATGGCCGACTACATTGAGAGTGTCCACCAGACGCTCTACGGGGATGTGCCACAGCAGGAATTGCTGGACTTCCACTACCGGGTGCTGGACTACCAGGAAAAGAGCCTGGCCGAGATCCCCTTTAAAGGATTTTCGGCCGACTATGTGTACCGCGAAACCAAACGCGCACGCGCAGGACTCGAGGGCGCTAGGACTCAGTTGTGGCCTGGAATCGACATTGATATTCCGACGGCTCCGGATCACAGCAAGTGCACTCCGGAGGGGACGAGGGATGCAGTGCTTGCGGCATTCCACGGCGGCGCCGATGGCGTCATTCTGTCACGAAAGTATTCTGAGATGAAACTGGCCAACCTCAAGGGTGCACGCTTGGCCCTGCAAGAACTTGGCTTGACCTAGATGCGCCTTCTGAAAAGCTCCTATTCCTTGCTCGACGAGGAAGTAACAGAGCGCGTCTGATTACCAAAAATACCTTCTCCCGCTCAGCTCTGGACACGCCCGACAAACCGTACTACTGTGGGGGCAAGTATCCAAACTTCGGCGCCGTCCTCACGACGGCCCTGCTCGGCCTTGCACCGGCGCTTTCTACCCGTGCATCTGCCACCAACCCCGGGAAAGCATCAGCGCTTGTCGGCGTGATGACTTGGGTGTAGCAAAGGTAATGTGACAGCAAAAGCGACGGATCACGCCTGTCCGCAGCATTCCTGCGCCCCGCGAGGGCGCCTGCGGAGAGCAACAATCACTGTGTAAGCAGGGTGCGCTCAGTGCGCTCTCTTGATTGAGCAGTTTTGACAACTTGGAAAACACCACCGGTGGGACCTTCCCAGGCCAGATGACACGGACGCTGGATGACAGACGGGACGTTAGCCAATCTGTAGTGGGTATGCAGAGATATCGTCCCGTTTGTGATGCCACGAATGAGACCCACCATCGAAGCGGGGCTCAAGTATCTGCGTGGAACTCCGACGCTGGGTAGGTCCGGGCTTCAGCCCGGACATCCATCCCGAAGAGCCATCGGCCTTCAGGCCCTGAGGTACGCTTCTCTCTCTACACCTCAGCGGAAATTCAACGAAATCCATAAAAGGGCCTAGAGGCCAAAGAACTCGCCCGGGTGATGTCCGGGCTGATCGAGGCGTCTGTGATGAAGGAAGGGTCGGCAAGCCGGCACAGGAGAAGGAGACTTTTAGCGCTTATAGCGCTTTTCGCGCATTTTTATTTGGCATCGACCCCTCTGACCTGTCGCGGCGAACGTCGCCGAAGTTCCCAGCGCGAAGCGCCCCGCCAGATTCGATCTCGACGTTCGCACTTTTAGGGATCGAAACGAAGCTGCCTCGAGGCCGGCCTTGCCTCCGCGGCCAGAAAAACACCAACCCCCTCACCCACGCAACATGATCAAATAAATTGCTTGATCATCTTGAGCATCTTCGTGAAACAAAGGACTTATTTGGCAACCTTGTCAGATCGCTCACCGCATCAGATTACGCACCTTTCGCTCTTTAGGTATAGAGACTCCACAGCGTCGCGGACTTAGTTCGCTTAGTTCGCTTTGTTCGCACATTTCTGCACAAGAACAAGAAAGACTCCGTAAAGGGCCAAACCGGGAATGGCGGTACGATTTTCTCCGAGGAGAATGCGGAAGAGTCGGAAATTACCCTAAAGGAGTTGCCGGCCGTCTGCCCGCCCGCGCCTCAGGGCCAATGGGTCTTGACCATGAGTACCCGGGCTGAATTGCAGGGCGAACCCCTTCCTAGTAAACTCTCCGCTTGTTGACTGCCAGCCCAATCAGATGGTGCCTTCACGCCCTCGCCCTCGCGGGACTGGCTCTTTTCCACGCGTCCGCCTTGGCCAGCTGCGAAGGCCTGGCGGCCCTGCAGTTGCCGCACACTACCATCACCAAGGCGGAGCTGGTGACCACCGGCACGTTCGTGCCCACAACGGGCAAACCACTGGCTGACCTCCCAGCCTTCTGCCGCGTCACGGCCACGCTAACCCCCTCCGCGGACTCCAATATCCGGGTTGAGATCTGGATGCCCGAGTCGGGCTGGAACGAGCGCTTCAATGGTACCGGCAATGGCGGCTTCGCCGGCAACATCAGCTACAACGGCCTGGCCGAAGGTTTGCGACGCGGCTACGCCGTGGCCAACACCGATATGGGCATGGCCACGCCGCCGGGCGAAACTGCGAGCATCTTCATCAATCGCCCCGAGCGCTGGATCGACTGGGGCTACCGCGCCACCCACGAAATGACCGTGGTGGCGAAACAGATCGTGCGCGCCTACTATGCGCGCGACGCCAGGCGCTCTTACTTCACCGGCTGTTCTACCGGGGGCGAGCAGGCCTTGATGGAGTCTCAGCGCTACCCGGATGACTACGACGGCATCGTCGGCGGGGCAGCAGCCAACAACCGCACCGGAGTCCACGCCAGCATCCTATGGAACTTCGCCGTCAACGAAAAGACCCCCGCTTCCTACCTGCCCCCATCGGCGCGCACCCTGCTTTCCCAGGCGGTCATGAATGCCTGCGACACCCTCGACGGCGTCAAAGACGGGGTCATCAGCGATCCAACACAATGTCGATTCGATCCCGCATCCCTCGAGTGCAAGCAAGCCGGCCAGGAAAACTGTCTGACCCCAGCCCAGGTGGAGACAGCGAAAGCAATCTACGCCGGCCCGGTCAACCCGCGCAGCGGCGAAAGCCTCTATCCAGGCCTGCCCCGCGGCAGCGAATTCGGCTGGGATGGTTTGGATAAGACCCCCGGCCCGGCCGCAATCCCTCCCTTCGCTCCCATCTTTCAATGGGTCTTTGGGCCGGACTGGAATTGGCGCCAATTCGATTTCGATCATCAGGACACAATCTTTACCCAAAAGCTCGCGGGCATGGTGAATGCGACCAACCCGGATATCGATGCCTTTCGCGCCCACGGCCACAAGCTGCTCATCTATCACGGCTGGGCAGACTCGCTCGTGGCCCCGGGAGAGTCGATCAACTACTACAATGCCGTGCTCGCACGCGCGAAAGACGATCCTAAAATCGATCAATCCGTCCGCCTCTTCATGGTCCCGGGCATGTCGCACTGTAGTGGCGGTCCAGGGGCAACGCATTTCGATGCCTTGGGCGCCGTCGTCGACTGGGTCGAGCGCGGAGTCGCGCCCGATAGAATCATCGCCAGTACCTTGCCGCCTGCTGATAGCAGCGGCGCAGTCAACACCCTGCGTCCCTTATGTCCCTATCCGCGCACCGCCCACTATCAGGGATCGGGAAGTACCAACGACGCTTCCAGTTTCGTTTGCACCGTGAGGTAACACATGCGCTTAGAGGGAAAAGTAGCCATCGTCACTGGAGCGGCTTCGGGCATCGGGCGCGGCATGGCTCAGCGCTTTGCCGCCGAGGGCGCGAAGGTAGTGATCGCGGATCTGGAGCAAGCCCGGCCGGAGACGGCAGCAGCCGAGCTGGCCGCCGCCACGCGCGGCCAGCTGCTCGGCGTGGTCACCGACGTGACCAATGAAGAGTCGGTGGAGAACGCAGTCGCGCGAACCATCCGTGAATATGGCGGCGTCGATATCCTCTGCAGTAACGCCGGCAACCAGATCATCGGGGGTGTGCACGAGCTCGCCTTCAGCGACTGGAAGAAGATCATGGCCGTCCATCTCGACGGAGCCTTCCTCACCACGAGAGCCTGCCTGCGCAACATGTACAGCGCCGGCCGCGGCGGTTGCATCATCTATACCGGCTCGGTCCACTCGAAGCTCGCTTCCCTGCTCAAGGCCCCGTACGTGACTGCGAAGCACGGCATCCTCGGGCTGTGCCGCGCTGTAGCCAAAGAGGGCGCCCCCTACGGCGTGCGCGCCCATGTGATTTGTCCCGGTTTCGTCCGCACTCAACTGGTGGAGAAGCAGATCCCCGAGCAGGCAAAAATACTCAACATCAGCGAGCAGGATGTGGTGGAGAAAGTGATGCTCAAGGACACGCTCGATAAGCAATTCACCTCGACGGATGAAATTGCCGAGACCGCGGTCTTCCTGGCCGAAAAGAAGACGCTGGCGCTTACCGGGCAGTCGATCCTGTTGACCCACGGCTGGTTCATGGAGTAGACAGGTCACTGACTCTTTTCAGGAGGAAATCCGTAATGTCGATTACCAGAC
>Ga0302325_10026190_pt1 | contig 12114 bp, 11 predicted proteins | sample Palsa_T0_2_FD_201948 | JGI IMG/M metagenome (GOLD analysis project Ga0302325, IMG submission 201948) | Peat permafrost microbial communities from Stordalen Mire near Abisko, Sweden - Palsa_T0_2 | ecosystem: Environmental > Terrestrial > Soil > Palsa > Peat permafrost | place: Sweden: Abisko...
TCACCTCTTACATCGATTGGTAACGCCGCATATCCTCCGAATCCACCGCCAGTTGGTTGCGGTTCTTCTGGATAGCGAAATAGATCCTGGCGATGTCCCACTTCACCTGGTACCGCTCCTTCTCCAGGTCAGCCTGTGTAACGCCCACAAACGCCTTGGCATTTGCGACCTGAGCTCCACGCAGCCCAAAATTCACCAGCTCATATTGCCCGTAAAGCGAGGCCATATTGCCGGTGACCGCCTGGTAATTGCTCGTGGCATTGATGCCGCCGCCAATCGGATGGATAATACCCGGGATAGTAAGGAATGGTCCCTCCACGTCATTGGCAGAACCGGCGGATAATTCTTCCACCGCATTGACCTGCGGTAAAAAAGCATCCTTAGCCTCTTTGATCCCCGCCTGTGCACTCTGCACCAGGGCCTGCTTTTCCAACAGCAGAGGCAGGTGCCGGTTGGCCGAGTCCACTAGGTTGGACAATGTATATACTGTAGCACGTTGTGCCGATACAGAGCACGCCAATAGCATAGGCAGAATGATCTGCCCCAGGCAACCGGCTGCTCTTTTGCACGAAACAACCATCGTAATAAATGATTTAAAATGAGAAAGCCTGAAATACGCGCACGAATCACCCCGCATCCGCGAGGCTAAGCACAATCATGCGCAGCGCAAAAAATCAGGCACAGGGAGGCCCGCGTAGGGCATTAGTGGGAAGAAGGTCTGAAGAAGCATAGACCTTTAAAGGAACATAATATATCCTGGCGACGATGTCGTAAGAGACGATGGCAGGAAAAGAAGTAAAAGGAAGTTTGACAAAATGCTTAGCCGCATAACGTTTGTCGATACCCAGGTGAGCCTTGGCAGGCGAAGGCACATAATTGCTCACATCGGCTGAGCCCTTGGCCGCCGCCATATGACTGGCACGGTGGTAATCGAAGAAATTAGCGGCGGAATAAAACCGGTAGTTTGTCTGGGTGGAAAACAGGAAAAAGTACCCTACCAGCAGCAGGGACTTTGATAAAAAACGAATATCTTTTCTTACCGGGGTCATTGAATTGTGGAAATAAAGATACTAAATGATTCCTTAAAAAAAAGATAATCCCTCAAATTCCGCTGAACGCCCCGCCGCCGCAGGCCCTCTCAATACCTCCACGACTTCAGATCAGCCCCCTTCGGCGCCCGCGTCTTCACCTCTTCCGCCCATTTCCTGATATACATCTGGTGATACCGCAACCGGCTGATATAATTCGGCTGATTATGATCGCCGTTCCAGCAGTGCTCCGCCCTGTCACCATAATCCACCTGACAGCTGCAAGCCGGATTGCTCAGCTTCTTCAGCACATCCTCCGCATCATAGACAGCGTCATTCAGATAATAAGTATCCATAGTCCCCACATAAATATGGATCTTCCCCTTCAGCTTGTCCCCTATCCTGGGCCAGTCCCGCTGAATGATATGCGTGAGATCGAAATGCTCTTTCCAGTATGCAGCTACAGAAGAATCAATGGCCCCCGTATATTTATCAAAAATCCTTTTGGGATAGCCGTCCACGTCAGAAGGTGAGAAGACAGCCTCCCAGATATCGTACTGATCGCCGCTGCGGCTACGCGTGCCCAGCGCCAGCTCACGCTGGTTCAGGTCGTGTACTTCCGTGCTGACATGGCCCAGGTAATCCCTTTCACCCGGTCGCGGGGTCTTCCGGTAGTCGCTCTCCACATAATAGGCATTCTTGTTGTTATAGAGATCGATCGTCGTATAGTGATGGAAATCTACCGGGTCCGGACAGGCAGCATAACACCCATTGTATTCATCGGGATAGAATACCTGCACCGCCAGCGCTTCCCAACCTCCCGTACTGCCCCCATATGTGAATCGTGCCCAGCCCTTCCCTATCCCTCTGAACTGCCGCTCGATCTCAGGTATCAGCTCATACGTGATCGCGTCGCCATAAGGGCCCAGGTTCTCCGAATTGACGGCATAGGAGTCGTCATAGTAAGGATTGGCATGCTCGATCTCGATGGCCAGCACCCGCGGAAAACCCGGCCCCGTCCACTCTTTGTAAAAATTATACGCTTCCTTTTCTTCGATCTTGTGATAGTTGGCGATCCGGAACCTCACACTCGTATCATAGGGCAGGTTCTCATCCGGTGGCGTAGTACGCCAGCCACCAAAATCGGCCGGAAAATGGCCGTGAAAAATCGCCAGCGGATACTTGACGTTGGGATGCTCGTCGAATCCTTCCGGCAACAGGATATGGGCGCCGATATACATCGGCCGGCCCCAGAATTCCGTCAGCAGTTTGCTCTGGATGCGAATGTGTTTGATATATTTCGTGTCTTCGGGATCCTTGATCGGCGGAATGATCTTGTCGATCGTCAGGGCAACCTCCCCCGACTTCGCCGGGTCAAAGTGAATTTTTACCGGCGTCGAATAGACATTCCCGGGCGCTATATTCCAGTGCTGGCCTTCCCCCCTGTCCATGGGCAATTTCACCGTATGGCCATTCTTCAGATGAAAGGTTTCATATTTATGCAGCAGCACCTGCACATAATAATCGCCCGCAGGCACATCCTTCAGTCCTTCCAACGGATATCCGAACGCCCGCATGTCCACCAGTTGCGTCGTGCCCGGCTGCCAGCCCTCGACATCTACACCGAACACCATCTGCGACCCCGCCGCATCGTTGATCTGGAAACGGGGCTCCGCCTTATCATTATTGGCTAATAGCAGCAACAGCCGACCATCCAACGCCCCTTGTTGCAGCGCGGGAGTGATCGTCACCCGAAAGGTCTGGGCGTGGCCCTCAAAGGCAGCCGGCAAAAGGGCAGCCAGCACCAGCGCCACCACCATCATGGGCGTCCAACCGGAGTTTTTTACAGCAGTCAGCATATTACAGTGTTTTGTCAGAGAGATTTATGACAAATTCGTAATTTCAGGGGACATTTCCACATTATGTTGCAAAAAGGTACTCCGGCGCCGGAATTCGAATTGTTCTGCACGCCCGATCAGAAGATCCGGCTCAGCGATCTCGCAGGCAAAAAGGTGATCCTGGCCTTTTACCCGGCCGATTGGAGCCCCGTATGCAGCGACCAGATGGCCCTGTATAATGAAACATTGAAATACTTTCGAAAATATAATGCCGAAATACTGGGCATTTCCGTCGACAGCAGATGGTGTCACATGGCTTTTTCGGCAGATCGCAAATTGCATTTTCCGCTGCTGGCCGATTTCGAACCTAAGGGATCGGTAGCCCGGGCATACGGCGCCTACGACGAGAAAGAGGGAGAATGCCTGCGGGCGCTTTTCGTATTGGATGAACAACATATCATTCAGTGGAGCTACCTCTCCCCCACCGGCATCAACCCCGGCGCCGACGGCATCCTCGATGCACTGGAAGAATTAACTCAACCTGTAAAATCTTAAAGCTATGGCTCACTCTCTTCGCCCCCCTTTTTCCGACAAAGACCATTTCCAGGGAGACATCAACGCACCGCTGGAACTCGTGGAATATGGCGATTACCAATGCCCCCATTGCGGCCGTGCCTATCCGATCATCAAACACATCCAGTCGCAGTTGGGCAAGGAATTGAAATTCGTCTTTCGCAATTTCCCCCTCAGTGAATCCCATCCCCAGGCCTTCGCAGCCGCCGTAGCGGCAGAGGCCGCCGACCGCCAGGGCGCATTCTGGAAAATGCACGATTATATTTTCGAGTACCAGTCCAGGTTACCCCTTGAACCTTTCGAAGCCTTCGCCAAAGCGCTCGGGCTCGATAGCCAACGGCTGATCCACGATATGCAGGACCCCGCCCTCTCGACAAAGGTCGATGCAGATTTCGACAGCGGTCTCCACAGCGGCGTCAACGGCACCCCCACTTTCTTCATCAACGGCAAAAGGTATGATGACAGCTGGGAAGAAGAAGATCTGCTGGCCCACCTGCAGCGGATGCTCGTAAAACACTAGCAACCCATCGCCTCCCCGCACCCGCGCGCCTTCACCCCTTGCACCCCTACGCCCGCCTTTAAATACAGTAAAATATTTATATATTTTATTCATTATGCGTATATTCGGATATGCCTATCTACATGGATATCCATCATGTTCCCGGTATCGAAGCCATCGATGCAGCCGAAGCTCATCGCAAGGATATGTTGATCCAGGAAGAGCACCAATGCAAGTGCATGACATATTGGATAGACGTAGACAGAGGTGTTGTTTTCTGTCTGATTGAAGCCCCCGACAAATCCACCGTTGAGGAAATGCACAGAAAATCTCACGGGCTGATACCCAACAAAATTATAGAGGTAAAAAATGAATTGGTAGAATCTTTTCTCGGCCGGATTCATGACCCTGAAAATGCGCCCGTCTCCGACAACGGGCTAAAAGTATTCAGTGAAACTGCTCTTCGTGTTCTCCTGGTAACGGATATGACCGATCCGGTTTTGTTGCGGCATGAACTGGGCGTGGAGAAGGCCAATGACCTCCTGACCAGGCAATATAACGCCATCAGAAAAGAATGTGTAAGACATGGCGGTCGGGAAGTGGAACACGCCGGAGATGGATTTATCGCTTCATTTTCTTCTGCCGCCAACGCCGTCTCCTGTGCCTTGGAGATTCAAACGAAAATGCCGGCCGGGGACAGAAATATCACCACCTTCAAAATAGCGGTCAATGCCGGCGAACCGGTGGCAAAAAGCGAACGGCTATTCGGAGATGCCATTCAACTCGCAAGACGCCTGTGTACGATAACCAGCAGTAACAGGCCGGTCGTTTCTTCATCAGTAAAGGAATTGTTGGCCAGTGACTTCTTCCAAAAGGTCCAACATAATGTAATGACACTCCTGCCCCGTGACCAGAGCTTAGTTCAGTCATTATTCAATACCTTGGAAGAAAACTGGGAGGACACCCATTTTGATGTGACGGAATTTTGCCAGGCATTGGCCATCAGTAAATCCCGGCTCTACAGGGCGACCATGACGCTATGGAGCCTACCTCCAAATCAGTTATTGAAAGAATTCAGGTTGGATAAAGCCCGGGAATTATTGAAAAGACAATCCGGCAATATCGCTCAAACCACCTTCGATTCAGGGTTCAGCAGCCCGTCTTATTTTACCAAATGCTTTAAGAAGAAGTTCGGTCTCCTCCCGGCCATGTATCTCGATGCGCTTCATTGACCCAATTTTACCATTGATTGAACGATTTGTTATAGTCGGGAATGATTACCTCAACTAAATTTACTTCATTATAAAACCAAAATTTTTTGTTATGAAACTCACCAAACACCTCAGCCTGTTTATCGTCTGCATGCTCTTCGCCGGTTTCGCCTGTATGGCCCAGAACGCCGTCATGAAAACTTACGTCATTGAAAGGGACATCCCCGGGGCCGGTCAATTTACTCCGGAAAAATTAAAAGACATCTCAAAAACCTCCTGCACCGTGCTCAAAGAAATGGGACCCCAGATCCAATGGATCCAAAGCTATGTGACCGGCGACAAGATCTTCTGCGTCTATAAAGCCGAAAATATCGAACTCATCAAAGAACATGCAAAAAAAGGAGGGTTCCCGGCCAATGCCATTTATGAAGTATCCACGGTGATCAGCCCGGCCACCGCCAACTAGATGCAAAAATGGTCACTCCCTGTACCAAAAACGCACATCTCCCTCGCTAACCCAAAACACAACAAAAAGATTATCAATATTTTATAAAACAGGCATATCGTTGGATAAATACCGGCCATAGACCCTGTTATGTATAAAAACTATTGGAAAGTCGCGCTGCGCAACCTTTGGAAGAACAAATCCTTTTCCGCAATCAATATCATTGGGCTTGCGGCAGGCCTTGCCGTCTGTCTGCTCATTGTATTATACGTGACAGACGAATGGAGCTATGACAGGTACAATAAAAATGCAGAGCGTATCTATCGCATTGACGCCGACATCCTTTTTAACGGTACGCTCTTCAATGCGGCCACATCGCCTAATCCTATGGGGGCGGCACTTGTAAAAGACCACCCGCAGATAGAACAATTCGTCCGGTTAAGTTTCCTGAATGATATATTAGTCAAAAAGGGTAATCAAAATATCCAGGAGCATCATTCCGTACTGGCCGACTCCTCCTTTTTCAAGGTCTTTACCGCTCCGATGATCGCCGGCGATCCATTTACGGCTCTGGATGAGCCCAATTCCCTCGTTATCGACGAAACGACCGCCCGAAAATATTTCAACAGCACCGATGTGGTTGGAAAGATATTGCAGATAAATAATACTGAAAATTGCAAAATAACCGGCGTAATAAAAGATTTCCCCCGGCAATCTCATTTTCATTTCAGTTTTATCCGGCCGTTCCATGAAATCTGGCCGGGCCAGGATAATGATTGGACGACCAGTGGTATACATAGCTACATCCTGGTAAAGCCCGGAGTACAACAATCGCTCATCCAAAGCCAGGTGGACGAAACTGTAAATACCTATCTGTCGAAACAAATGGAAGAAACGTTCCATTCATCCCTTCACAATTTGCAAAACACTGGCGACCATTTTCGTTTTCACCTGATGCCTTTGACAGCCATTCATTTGCATTCCGATAAAACTTTTGAGTTCGAAGCCAATGGGAATGTGAATTATGTATACATATTTTCTGTGATTGCCATTTTTATCCTGACCATTGCGTGTGTAAATTTCATGAACCTCTCCACCTCCCGATCCGCCAATAGGGCTAAAGAAGTCGGCATAAGAAAGGTGGCAGGTTCAACGAGAGGCAATCTGATCATGCAGTTCCTGGTCGAATCCGTTTTAATGAGCTATCTCGCATTGCTGCTGGCTCTTTTGCTGTCGTCCTCGTTACTGCCGTTGTTCAACCAGATTGCCGGCAAGCAAATGCACGTCGACACCTTGTTCTCGTCGTGGCTCCTCCCCGCGCTGATCACCTTGGTTTTTATTGTCGGCTGCGCCGCAGGCAGCTATCCCGCATTTTATTTATCTTCCTTCAATCCTGTCCGGGTACTGAAGGGTTCTGTTGCGTCCGGCTTCAGGAACAGCTGGCTGCGCAGCAGCCTGGTGGTTTTCCAATTTAGTATTTCAATGATATTGATCATAGGCACCATTGTTATTTACAACCAACTGGATTACATCCGAAATAGGAAAATAGGCTATGACCGCGAACACGTGCTGGTTCTGCATAACACGGAGAACCTGGACAAACAGATCCATACATTCAGGGAAGAATTGTTAAGACTGCCGGGAGTTGAGCAGGCTTCCATTTCAGGAGACCTTCCAACGGCAGGGTCAGGCAATCTCAACCAGCGAGGCTGGTTCCGCGATGCGGGTTTCAATGTCAAAAATATAATCATATTGACAAGCATCAATGTGGACGAAAACTATATTCCTGCGCTGGGCATGCAAATCGAAAAAGGGAGAAATTTTTCGACGGAATACAAGACTGATTCTACAGGGATCATTCTAAATGAAACCGCTGCAGCAATGCTTGGATGGAAAGATCTTTCTGATGTAAGACTCTATCTCCCGGGTGACAACGACAAGCCGCAGGTATTTCACGTAATTGGCATTGTGAAAGATTTTAATTTCAGCTCCATGCATGATAGAGTGGGCCCGATGGTGATGAGTTTGAATGTGAACAGGAGCTGGGGTGACATTTCCCTCCGTTTCAAGACCAACAATATCCCTTCCTTAATCAGTCAGGTAGAAGCCAAATGGAACAGCATGTCGCCCGGCCTGCCTTTTAGTTATACGTTCATGGACAATGATTTTAACAATCTGTACAATGCAGAGCAGCGTACCGGCAAACTCTTCACGACCTTTGCAGTATTCGCCATATTTATTGCATGCCTCGGCCTGTTCGGTTTGATCACTTATGCGGCAGAACAGCGAACCAAAGAGATCGGCGTCCGAAAGGTCCTGGGTGCCGGCGTGGCCACCATTGTCACCATGCTGTCAAAAGAATTTGTCCGGCTGGTGTTTATCGCCACATTGATCGGCTTTCCCGTTGCCTGGTGGGCAATGAATAAGTGGCTTGAAAGCTTTGCCTATCGTATCAGTATCAGCTGGTGGGTTTTCGTGATCGCCGGGCTGACAACATTGACGATCGCCTTGATCACCGTCAGTCTCCAGGCGATCAGGGCAGCAATGGCCAATCCCGTGAAGAGCTTGAAAAACGAGTAAAATCCCTCCTCCGCGCCGGGTCACTTTCGCCCCAACATTCTCCATATTGACCACATTTACCCCCCTGAACGGTGACGCCCGTCATTAGGATCACGTACCCTTTAATGAACTAATAACACACCTAATGAAACAGACACTTTTGTTATTCATGACAGTCGCGTTAATTACTGCAGGCGTCCTCATCGCCTGTAAGAAAAGCAGCGGCAGCAGCACCTCCACTACCACCACCACCACCGATACCACAACGTCATCCTCCTGCTCAGCCGATACCGGTGTGACAAAAGTGGTCTGCCTCGCCAATGCATTTTTGGCGACCCTGTCGACCGCGCAACAGGATTCCGTGGTGGAAACCCTCGATTTGGCCAATGCGAAACTATGGAGCAACCTGCCCTGTGGCCTCAGTTGCCGCGACGGGATCCCATTCAGTAGCCTGACTTCCACCCAACTGGCCGCCGCAAAAGCGGTGATTGCCGCCGCAACCAGTACCACGACGGACCAGGGCTATGATGAGTTTAGCAAGATCAATAATACCGACAGCCTCTTGTATACCGTGGCAGGCGGTGGTTATGGACCCGGTAACTATATCATTTGTTTCCTGGGTACGCCCAGCACTACAGGCAAATGGATGTTGCAGTTCGGCGGCCATCATTATGCAGGCAATATTACCTATGACGCAGGATCAGTCGTCAGCATAACCCCGTCACACCAGGGCATCGAGCCAAAATATTGGACAAATGCTAACGGCACCGTGATCACCCCGCTGGCAGATGAAGAGACAGCCATGGCCAATATGCTGGCGTCCTTCAGCAGTACGGAACTGGCAAGCGCCAAGATCTCGGGCAGCTATTCCGATTGCCTGATGCTACCCGGCTCTACGACCAACACCTTCCCGACCACCAAGGTGGGTATCGAGGTAAGCCAGTTGGGCAGTACGGAACAGGCCAACGTACTACTGGCCATGCAACGTTGGGTGGAGGACCTGGATTCCACATCCGCTGCGGCATTCATGACCATTTACACCAACGAACTCGCCGATACTTACGTGTCCTACGCCAGCAATACCAGTGGGGTGTCCGGTAGCGCCAGCTCATTTTTTACAACGAATACGGACTATGTCCGCATCGATGGACCGAGCATCTGGATAGAGTTCATCTGTCAGACAGGTGTGGTATATCCCAGTCAGATCCACTACCACAGCCTATTCAGGGACCATTCAAGAGATTATATCGGGCTTTAAAAGGGGAACTATGAATAAACCAGCAAAACCAAGTAGCCGTCATGGGAAGTGGCGGCTACTTTTCCTGTTCTTCCCGATGTTACTACCGGGGATCTGCCTGGCGCACCAGTCGCCCAATACCAATATTTTATTGGATGTCAATAGAAATAGGATAGGTATGGAGCTGCAAATTCCCATCCCGGAATTGGCACTGGCTTTTGACGGGAATATTTTAAAAAATCCTGCCACCATTGTCGAGGACTATGGGGATTCGTTACGCGACTATATCAAAGACCATATGAGTGCCTATGTTAATATCGATAAACCCTGGCGTATTGACATCGCGGGTATGTATATGGACAAGGGGGCACAGGTATTGAGCGGCCCGCCGTTTTGGGAATTGAGGGTGCTTTTGAATGTAGTGCCCAATAAAAACGAAGACACCCGAAAGTTCATGTTGGACTATGATGTGGTAATGCACGAGGTGATCAATCACATCGCGTTCGTGAGCGTTCGGAACGACTGGGAGAACGGCATTGTCACCGACACCGCGGTTGAAGTTGGGGTTATCCGCAGGGATATGCGGACCATGACCATCCTGCCCTTTGAAGTCAATTTGGAAAAAGGCAGTCGCTGGAAAGGGTTTGCCAGTATGTTTTGGCTGGGCGTGGAACACATAAAAACCGGTACGGACCACCTGCTGTTCATCATTACCTTGCTGTTACCTGCCTGCCTGCTGGTCAGCAATAAAAAATGGACGGTTTATGGCGGGCTTAAATACAGCGTATTCCGGCTGCTGAAAATTATCACAGCCTTTACCATCGGGCATTCCATCACGCTATTGATCGGTATTTTAGGTTGGGTAAAAATTCCCACCCAACTCATTGAGGTCACCATAGCAGTGTCCATTTTGGTTTCTGCGATCCACGCCATGACCCCATTGTTTTATGGGAAAGAGATTTTCATTGCTCTCGGATTTGGCTTTATACACGGCCTGGCGTTTTCACAAACCTTGCAAAACCTGCACCTCGAGTCAATGGAGCTCGCACTGAGCGTCCTGGGTTTTAACCTGGGCATTGAGGCCATGCAGCTCGCAGTCATTGCCATGACCATCCCTTGGTTCATCATCATGGCCCAGACACCTTATTTCAGGATCGTAAAGAATATATTTGCGGGCCTGGTTTCTATGGCGGCTATAGGCTGGATAGGACAAAGGGTGACAGGGCGCAGTAATGTGGTCAGCGAAGCAACAGACAAATTGCTGTTGTTTTCGCCCTGGTTGATCCTCTGGCTTTGCCTTTTGTCGCTGGCGTTGTTCGTGCTGGCAAAATATATCCCAAAGCCGGTGGATAAGCTCGCCGTAGTGAAAAGGGACCGCTGACCGTCGGACCAATTTATCCCGGGGGATGGACAATACTACGGAAGGCAACAACATTGTGCAGGTTCCATGAGACTCTCAAAAATAGGCTTATATTTGAGCAGTAATCGTTATTGCTTATTTAGAAAAAGGCCCGAGTTCATTGCTTCCCATCGCTTGTCATACTGAAAAAGAGTTGGCCCGCCGTCTTATCACAGGCGACATAGAGGCCTTCAACGAAATTTATCAGAAATATTTCCATCCTGTATACTGTAATGCTTTGAAGATCACCCGGGAAATACCGGTTGCCGAGGATGTGCTCCAGGAAGTCTTTATCACCCTTTGGGAAAAAAGGGCCACCATCGATCCCGAAAATTCTCTGGCAGGATGGCTCTTCATTATTTGTTACCATAAATCATTGAATATACTTCGGAAGAAACTCCGGGAATCCCTCTTATATAAGGACCTCCGGCCGCTGAACCTCCAGCCGCCCGAAGAAAATTCCATGGAAGAAGAGATAAAATACGGCGCACAATGGAAAATACTGGAGAACGCCTTATCCTGCCTTTCTCCGCAACGACGGAGAGTCTTTGAGCTTTGCAAACTACAGGGCAAAACCTATGAAGAAGCAGCCATGGAACTCCGGATCTCTAAGTATACCGTGAAAGAATATCTATCTTCCGCCGTCGCCTCCATAAAGGAATATAGCCTCCATCATCCCGGACCTATGGCCGCCCTTATCCCGATTGCCTTCCTCTGCCGGGAAATCCCTCAATTTTTTCAATAAAATCCCCCTTCACCCCCCCTTTCCAGACCCGCGTTTGTATTTATTATAAGTATGAACAATAAAGAAAGGGTAAAACTCCTGCTTGACAGCGGATCCTGGTCGGAAGAAGACCGCCGGTGGCTGCTGGAATACCTGGATACACAGGACGGGGAAGAATTGCGCGATCTGATGGCGGCCTATTTTCAGGCCGATACAGCAGCGGCAGCAGCGGCGCCGCAGAATCCCCCGGCAGCAGAACGGCTGCTGAAACAAATTCATGAAAAAATTCAGCCGGAAAGAACCAGACCGCGCCTTTTCTCCCTTAACCGCAGCGGCTGGCGCAAACTGGCCGTGGCAGCCCTTGTACTGCTAATAGCCGGAAAGGTTGTTTTGCTTTTTCTTCCTACCGCCCCTGCGAAACTCCCCTCCGCAGGCACTAGCCAGCCGGTCAGTTACACCCATGACCTGCCGCCCGGCAGGAATAATGCCATACTCACCCTGGCAGACGGGCACACCATTACCCTCGATAGCGCCGCCAATGGCGGACTGGCGCAGCAGGGGAATACAAAGGTCATAAAGCTCAACGGACAAATTGCCTACA
>Ga0302325_10026191_pt1 | contig 12114 bp, 12 predicted proteins | sample Palsa_T0_2_FD_201948 | JGI IMG/M metagenome (GOLD analysis project Ga0302325, IMG submission 201948) | Peat permafrost microbial communities from Stordalen Mire near Abisko, Sweden - Palsa_T0_2 | ecosystem: Environmental > Terrestrial > Soil > Palsa > Peat permafrost | place: Sweden: Abisko...
CTCACCAGGCATCTTCATTAAAGATGGATCCATCGTTGCTGCATCCTGATCTACAAGGCACGACAAATACGCTGCAGAGTGCGATCCTTGAGCAACAACCAAGCGACTTCACAGTGAGTCAAAGTAATCCAACGCCCTCGCCAGCTAAACAACAAAAGCCGAGCGTTACGGCGCGACTCTTTGCACGTGCTATGGCAGCACAGATAGAACAAACGCTACAACACTTGACCGACCAAGAGCAACACCCAAACTCCCAACCTACAGCAATACAAGAACAAGAGGAATCGACAGTCAGTGTGGACGCTGCAGCAGAATTCCTTCGAACCATCCAAGAACGCGAGTCACAGAAAAACATCCTCGCTCTGACGAATCAACAAGACCCGGCCGCTGCAGGAGACAGTAATCATAGTCTTCCCACCGATCTCGCGGCGCTGCAGTATTCTATTCAGTCCCAGACTCAAGCTTCGTATGCGGGGTTTCCCAGCGCAGCACAATTCGATGCCATGGTGGATGAGTATCTTGCGTCCCTTAGTGTCAAAAAACGGGACAAGGCGCTGTTGACACAGCAAATGTACGACGATGTGCTTACCGTCCTGTTGAATCCAACGCAAACGAAAACGGGCTCCGCGCAGTTCAGATTCTGGTCGAAGAAGATGTTTAAGCTGGTCACCACGCAGGTGGCACATATTGTCATTCACGATAATAAACCCGTTGCTGTAAAGGAGCAGTTATACGATGTGCTTGTTCAGTGTCATGGACAGGCAAATCACGGAGGGAGGGATAAAACTGCTGCACAGGTATCTTCCCCTTCTGTTATTTATTCCAATGCTAATGAGCAGGTGAGAAAGTTCTATTCGTGGGTGCCGAAAGAACTCATCGCGAGATTTGTAAAGGGGTGTCCTAGTTGTGTTCGTACTTCACACCCTGCTTCTGTCAATACCATCACCGCCGCCGCCACCGCGGACACCATTGCTGCTGCCTTGGAGGCATGAATCAGGAGGAAGTAGTTATATCTGACTGCCCGTAGCGAGTATCTCGGTGGGCCGGAGAAGAACAGTCATAATACAATCAAGACTCTAACGACGCGTTCATTTGTCTCTCCCTCCTTCCTGCGCCCTGAAGAGCGAAAGCTGAATATGACTCATGCACTTGATCTTGTGTTTTGCAGCTTCATGACGTTAATTTAGAGTTGATTGCCTCTGGACTCAGTTGGCGATATCTCACAGTCGCCCTCCTTGTTACTTTGTCAAACTTGAATGCATTCCAACCAACAATTACCTATCCTTCTCACTCTATCATCTCCTTAGATCATAATCTCCGATTTACCGAGGAATCCAGTAGCAGCGTTTGCAATGTTACTTTGTCAGATCTTGGGGTTTTCTTGGATTGATTTTTACGTTATAATTCTTTCCGCGAGTCATTTAGCCATATTTAAGCTTTCAATTTTTTTGCTCCTCCTTCTTGATCACTTCTCGACCGACCTCGCTAGCACGAATTATTCTGATTCCTGAATAGACGCCATAGCATCAATGAAGCTCCTGCATAAACGCACAGAAAATTTTCTACTCAGCATATGCAACCACTGTACAGGCTTTTGTCTGTCTTGACTCAGCCCAAACTAATGGGCGAAAGTCAACGGAGCGGTGGAAGAAAAAACGCGCACATTAGGCGAGGTGCCCGTCTTTAGGGGCATGTCGTAAGAAAACGGCACGAACAACTCAAGTTATATGTAATGGATACTTATTATCTAATGCTATGAACCAACAACCCGATACTACAAAGCAAACAAATCCCTTGTCTTCAAAATCGATTAAACTTCTACAATCATTAGTTCATGTTAGTCCGAAAAGGTTTACCTTGCTGATATCTTGACCAATTATTGAGCACGTTCGCAAGTTTCGGACTCCCTGTGAGTTTGTGTACCTCTTCGATATACTCGCGGGAGATACTGAATGGCTTGGCGGTGACATTAGGGATATATCGATTCAACAAAAGCGAAGGGTTAATCTGCGATCGTAGAATCTTCTTAGAGAGGTATCCACGGAAGGGTCGAACACCGTTCCTCAAGAACGTCGAGTGGAACGGAACATCGATCGCCTTGAGAGGAATTGTAGCATAACCGCGTTCGAGGTCAACTGGGCCTGCCGCGGCCTTTTTGCGTGTTTTCTCGGCGCTGGCGCTGACTATGTCGGATAGCCGTTGTTTGACTTCTTCGAGAGATAATGTTGCCATCAATTTCTGCATGTCGATCTTCTGTTGTTTAAGGAAGTTAAGAACATTGCCAAGACAATCGAGAGCATTAAGGTGACCAGCACAGACGTATTGAGAGTTCTCTACATTGAAGTTCACTATCTCCAACAACCAACTGGTTTGAGAAGAGATCATGTCGACAACATAACGAAGAGCAGTTTCGTTGAATGTGGGTGATACACGAGATGGGTTGGCAGCAACCATACCATACTCAGATCGACCTTGAGCATCGCGGGACTGGAATTAGTTACTGGTGAATAAATAGAACATACCACAGCGACTTGCATAGTCAAACCTCGGTAGAATACTATGTCCACCAAGCTTTCAATCGGCAAGACATCTCCTATTGCTGCCAATGCCGAGTATTCGCCAAGAGAATGCCCTGCAAAGGCACAATCTTTTTGAACAAGTCCTTTAGCTTTCATGTCCTCGAAAGCAGCCTTCTCCATCAAAGTGAGGGCCGGTTGGGTGAATTGAGTGGCGGACAATAATCCAGTAGGCGAGACGAACTTGTAGAATGTAGAGTTCTCGTCGATTCCCTTAAATATCGGGACAACCTTACTCACACCATTCGCATCGACTTGCTCGTAAACCATCGTAAGATAATTTTGACGGATAGCTTTTCCTTTGGGGCCGCCAAAGTAGACTGTCAGCTCCTTGGGATTGTTGCGCACGATATCGATAATCGAGAAGCCATAATTTTGAAGGAAATGTTCGTCGGCTTTGTCCCAGATGGCCCTTGCGACTGGACTTGATTCGTACAAATCCATACCCATGCCTTGTTCTTGAGATCCTTGACCTGTGAAAACGTATGCAGTGACCGGCTGATCAATTTCGGCTGTTCCTTCAATGACCTTGGTGCCCGTCTCGGAATTAAACGTTTCAACTTTGATAATCTTCTTTCCGTTAACCATACCGGTATGAGCCAGCTTGGTCTCCAAGCGAGTGCTGGGCAGAACCATATCCATGAATTTGACGTCAAACATGGTAACGCGTTCAGGATGATTCTCCGCAGCAAACGTCTCGACAAACTTGCGTGTTGCGGCCGACGTCCACATTCCATGTGTAATGGTACCTGGGAGGGAAACATAGCTCGCGAAATATGGGTTGACGTGAATGGGATTGAAATCGGACGAGACGGACGCGTACGGAGAGTTCGTAGGAGGCGAAACAATGTCTCCAGTGAGAATGGATGGATCTGGCATGACTGAATATCCGCCGTTCTCAAACGGAACTGGCTGCTCAATAGGCGTGCCGTGGCGTTTAAGATAATCGACTACCGGGTTACCGTGAGACTGACCGCATTCATAGTCAACCGAAGCAACCTGGACAATCTCCTTGGTAGGTTTCTCGATCCACACCGATCCGGTAGTTTCGACACTGTGGAAAGTGGTCTTGTTCTTGAAACGTACAAGACTCGACAATCTGAATGTCAAAGTCGTGTTCAGCAGATCAAGTCGATCGTCAAATGGATGGAACCATTCTTTCGAACGCAAGACAGCTACGTCTTTCGCCGAAGAGAGCCTGACTTGGACTGGGATTTCATTGGACTTCTGGAACGTGTTTCCGAAATCCTTGAATTCGCCACGATACAAGAATTGAGACTTGACCTCCATGACAGCCTTTCCATCGCGAGTAATTTCCCCTTGTACCTCGACCAGCTTGCCAGAGTCATTGTTGATAACGGCTGTGATCTGAGCAGACGTTTCGACCACATCCCCGGTCCTCAAAGGTCGAGCGCCGGAGACCATGCGGAAACCGTTGGACAAATGGACGAGTTTGAGAAGATCTCCATCGATTGACTTGGGGAAGATCGCTTGGATGATGCTCTTCCAACCAACAACAATGGCGAAGTCCATGGGAGCGAGGGTTTGTTTGCCCGGTTTCTCGACGTAAGCCTCCGAGCGGTTACCGACAGAGTGACAAAACTCCGCAATTGCAGCGGCATCGACGGTTGTTTTTCCGGTCTTGAATACGTCCGTGACCTTGGATTCTTCTGGCATGGGTTCGGTACCAAACCATAGCTGCCAGTAGAACTTCTTGATACGATCATTTCGTCCTTCCATAATTTCTTGGATAGGTGCAAAGCCAACTTCAGGAAGGTATTTGAACAGGAGAGGCAATTTGATGATAATACCCTCAGCCGTCCTGTTCTCGAACATGGACACTTGAATTGTGTTGGCATCTACTCGACTTGCTTGAACTGCGGGGACGAGCTCGCCATTTCGGCTGGCAAAGACGGTGATGACGGACTTCTCGGGGTCCTCGGGGAAGTCAATCTCGACATGTTGGCCGAATCTTGGAGAGAATAGGCCACGGACTGGGTTCTTCTGGAACTGTTTGTCCTGGATAATGACATCCGAAGTGAACAATGCACGCTTCCAAGAATATCCCGCGCCGGAGATGTGCTGAATCCATTTCTCTTCATCGGGGAGGACATTGCCGCTAGCCTGGGTCGCAAGTTTGTACACCTTCTTCTCTTTGGTATTGACGACTACTGTGACACCCTCCATACCCTCGACAGTCTGAGTAGCGCCTTCGTCGATAGGGACACCTCCGAAGTATTCGACCTCGGGGATCTTCGAGTCATCGTCATCATAATAGCGCTTCTTGAGAGAGGCGATATGGCCTTCGTGAATGTCATCGAAAATCTCCTTAATTGGCTGATTGACCTTCGTCGAATGTTTCGCAGCCATAGGACCTTGGAGGATACAGACCCGCCCAACGTCTCGGTCGACAACGGCTTCAAGATCTTCACTTTGCCAAAGGGAATCGCGCTTGAACCATCCTTGGAAATCCTTGTCCATGATTGGGATGAAAGGGACAGGTTTCTGGATAAATCGTCCGCAGAGGAAAAGGAAATGCTCAACGTCCTGAGAGTTCATTAATTGCTGACTTGCCTCAGGATACTTTTCCAGGATTTTCTCGACAGTAGGGTAGGGATATTCGAGTTCGTTGTATGATTGCAACACGCTTTTCTTCCCTTCCTCGTGAGTGAAGCGCTCCTCGAGACGTCGAATAAAATCACCAGTAAGGTTACGAAGTGTGACATCGATCCATCTCTTCTCATGCGCAACAAACATGAGCTCAACCAGCCTATTCAAGACCTCTGCGTAGGTCATGTCCTCCACATCGACGGGTTCGCCCGCGGAATTCTTGCCGAACCATGGTTTTTGAAAGTCTGTATTGAGGCGCTTGATGATGTATGCCTTCTTACTCTTAAGGGCCGCCAGTAATTTGTCTTTGGGGAGGTTGAAAACGGTGTCGTCCATCTCTTTCCAGAACATAACTCCTCGGGTTGCGAGCTTGTGGATAGGTTCACCGAGCTCGGAACGAACTGTGATTACGCCACCTGCAGGTCCCTTGTATGTTTTCTCCCAATCTTCATCGTCCAGACCGGGAGCATCGACAATCGCTTGCTTTGCCTATACTCAGTAAATATGTAAACAGGTAACATACTGCAATAGACGTGCGAGCTTCAAGAGCAGTCATTACACGACTGCCGAACAACACACCATCGAAAGGCATGGGTGGGTGAGCAAATTTCAAAGCCCACTCACCGGTAAGGTAAGGCTCAGTATCATCAGCTCCACCAAAACCACTGCCAGCAATGAGGATGATGTTGGAACATCGTCTCACTGTGGAATACATGGACAAAATTGGAGAATGGAAATCTTCGAAAGAGTGATGACCCCCAGCTCGGCCACCTGTCCATTGACAGATAATAGAGAAGGTGGGATGAGCTCGAGCAATGGCGACGACCTGTCCAAGAGATTCGGTTGAACCAGGCTTCAAAGCGATGTATTTGACGCCGAGTTTCTGGAAGCTTGTAATACTAGATATTAGCTCTGTGTAAATCAAAGACGTACAGGTCAGCTGCAACCTCAAGACTAGGTACGCCAGCACCAATAGTAACACCCTCCACTCCGACGCCAGAAGCGCGTAGAGACTTGACGAGATCCATTTGCCAGTTGAACAGACGAGGATTGATATAGATGGCATTGATGCAAACACCCGCGCCTGGCTTCGTGTTTGCCACGATCTCACGAACTGCTGCCTCCATCATATGAGGAGCAAAATATCCTCCACCAGCGAGTTCGATCTGGTAGCCGGCATTCATTGTAGCAATGACGAATGAAGGATGAACGGTACAGGGAGTCATTCCTGCAACCATAAGAGGTGGCTTTCCAATGAGGCGAGAGAATTTTGTCGAGACATAAGTGCGGTCTTTCGTCTACAGGGTTATAAAGTTTTAAGAGAGTTCGATACCTTGACAAGACGAGGACGATATTGTTCGACCCAATCGACATTGTAACGCACACCACCTTCGCCACGTTCGAAGACTTCACCTTGACCTCCGATTCCGCCTCCAGCTTCGAGGCTGCCAGCAATAATAACTCGCACGCCCGTACCATCCTTGTTGCGATGAGTCACGCTTCCCAAGCCGGAGACGCCTCCAGGACCAAAGTCGATAATGTGGGTTGCTCCTTTGAATTGAGTAGCCAATTCCCAGTGCACCGGGAGATGCGTGATCATGTCTACAAGCAGGGGCACAATATTTGTGCCGGCAGGAAGTTCCTGGAGATTCTTTCCAGTGTCAGTGGAAAAAACTGGAAAAGCGAGCTCTTCAGGGGTGATCTTGAGACCCTCAAGGTCAGCAATGATCGTCGGTGCCACTGACTCGAGGTATTTCGAGTGGAAAGGACAGGAGATGGTAAGGAAACGGTTGGTGAATCTCAATTTCCTTTCCGAATGAGGTACACGTCCTTGCTCGAGTCCTTGGGGCGCCTTGAGCTTTCGAAGACTCAAGTTCAAACCATGGAGACTTCCGGGAGCTCCGACAACAACAACGCCTCGGGGGCCATTGACGAGACAGACTGCGATCTTGCGATCGTCGGGAAGATGGCTGTTGGTTTTCTCAACGTACTTGTTGACAACGCTGAGAGGTAAGTCGCGGATTGACAGCATAGGAGAAGGGTTTCCTTCGTTGTTGGACAAAGCGTCTGCGAGGATCGCGGGCGGAAGCGTGGTAACGGGGAAGGCCATTTGTGAACGGAGACCAATACGGAAAAGTGTCGTCACGGCGATACGCGATTCATTCAAGAATGACGGCCAGTCTGAAGAGGCAGAGATCGCAGTTGCCGTGATTATTCCTTGAGAATGACCGGTGGTCCCTTTCCGTCAGCGATTGTATAGAAGATACATACCTGAAAAATATTCACGGAGAACGCCAGGGTCCTTTCCAAGAACACGACAAGTAACAGCGTATAATGCAAGCTGCACAATTCCAACACCAGGAAGACTGACAGGAGCTGAACACAAATACTCCCCGTCCGGACGATCATGTGGTGAGAGGATCCAAGACATGATATCCAGTCCCTTCCCATAGACCTTTATCGCTTCCTCTGTCCTAGAAAGCTCCAAGAGATGAGAAGCAACGTGCTGAATAAATTCTCCAACAAATACTGAGTACGTGTTGTACAAAGATGTAAGTTCATCAAAATAATCTTCATAGCCTTGGCCGCCAAAGATTGCAAACAATCGCGCGTTCCCGGCAGTGACAGCACGAAGCAATGCCGATTCATGGCCTTTTGGTTCACGACCGGTCAAAATACGTGACGAGTAGTAAGCTCGGACAATCGCTACTGTTAAGACGGTTTACGACAGCACCATACCCTTCTTCTTCTCCACATCTCCGTCGAGTTCAGAGACCAGGCCGTGAACTTCGTTCCCGCGCAGAAATCGGGTCTCGAACTCTGAGACGACAAGAAGGAGGACGTCTTCCCCTTCGCCGTCTGTCTCAAACTTCTCGGCGACAAAGCCCATGAAGCGGGCAACGAGCTCGGCGGTTGACTCGAATTCATCGGGGTGATCTGCGGAAGGAGAAGGTAGAGTGGCAAGGAACTGGTCCTTCAATTGAGTGGCATTGAGAAAGCTGGAAGTTGGGATCAGGAATGTGTGCTCATAGTGCGGTGCGTAGGAGAGGATGAAGGGTCGAGGAGATGCTCCTGAGCGCGGAGTAGTGGCTCCAGTGTATGCGCCTGAATGCATGATCTACAAAGACGGTCAGCAAAACTCAAAACAGAGTGGGAGACATACAATAGTTCAGTCTAGTTGACGAATTGGCAGAATTCCGTCGACTGAAAGAGGTAGATGGTTAGGGACAGACGGAATCAGATGTGCTGAGGCTGTCTGTTGCCCTTTTTGATGTTGTGTAGCAAATGCAAGATGTCTGGGGTTGGCCAATTTCCTGAACTTTTTTTTGGGCGTAATTGGGCAGGTCACGGGACTTTTTGGCTTTGGGGTAGATTTTGGGAAATTCGAATCTCCCGTTGCCGCGTGGCGACGGATGATGTCAGCACTCCCAAAGGCGCAACCGGAACCCAAGTTTGCTCCTCTATAGAAATTACAATTCAACAAAAATATAAAAGCAAAGTTCGAAATATTATACTCTAAGGCGCACATATGGTTTGTTTGAACACAGTGATATATGACTATCTTTTTTGCAGAAATCAGCAATTTCACTTCCGCCGAACCGTGTCCGCCGTCCGTCCACGCACAAACGGAGCGACCCAGTGCTTTTGTGTGGGGACCGGGGTCGGGCCAATCCGAGATTTGCCCCAGCAAAATTTGGGCCTTACATAACAAGGCACGGGATGCTGCCGATCCTTCAACGGGCAACCCCTGAATTCTGATATCATGCATCCAACGGCGCACGCTATGCACTCAACATGCGGTGCCTAGGTACACAAGCGAAGTGCCAAAGTCGGAAGAAACATCACCTTTCAGTGATGTTAAGAACGCGAGCAAGTAAATTCATGCATCAATTGATCTAAAAGAAAGTCTATAGAAATTCCACTCCAGCATATGCATGCCGGTGGTTTCTACTTGAGATCTAGAAACCCTGTCCCAAAACCATAGCAGCCACGACAAAAGTGATCCACCCTGCCACCGATGTACCTTGTACTCTTCCAGCCCCTCCCCGGAATGTAGTAGGCGGACTTGAGACCGGCGCCTCGGGGGTCTGCGTTGGCGGAATAGCCGGAGTCTGCAAGGGTGTATATACAGGTGTTTCCGTAGGGACAATCTCATAAGGGGTTTCATACGGTGTTTCCTCCGGTGTCGTGGGGATACTCTCGTAGGGGGTTTCGTAGGGGGTTTCCTCCGGTGTCTGATAGGGAGTTTCCTCCGGTGTCGTGGGGACACTCTCATAAGGGGTTTCATAGGGAGTTTCTTCCGGTGTCTGATAGGGGGTTTCCTCCGGTGTCTGATATGGAGTTTCCTCTGGTGTCTGATATGGAGTTTCCTCCGATGTCGTAGGGACACTCTCCGGAGTTTCATAGGGAGTTTCGGTTGGCGTTGCGGGTGCTTGAGGCTGACCCTCGGTGAGCTCAGAGACGAGAGTTGGAGTTTCGGGTGCCTGAGGTTGACCCTCGGTCAGCTCAGAGACCAGAGTTGGTGTTGTGGGTGCTTGAGGTTGACCCTCGGTGAGCTCAGAGACGAGAGTAGGAACAACTGGGTAGGGCGTCGGTGTTGGCGTGCCAGTAGGTGCTTGGACTTGACCATCCCAGATTTGAGTGATGAAAGGTGGTATTTCTGAGATGGTAGCCCCATAGTTGGGCTGTTCTTGTGGAGCTACGGGAGGGGGTGCATACTCGTGCCCGGCATATGTCTCCACTACAAGTTAGTTTCGTCAGATAACGGGAAATACCCTTTGTCCCATTGACACCCAAATAAATGGGAACACAGTGGTATGGACTGGGGACATTGTTTGAAAAGACTTTATAAGCTCCTCCGCCATAAACCTGCTGCCCATCATTGGGACAAGCATAAAATACGATCCTGTTAGAAATATATTCCCCATTATCAGTGACTACGAATTAATTCCATCCAGAAATCCAAGGCAGATCAAAAGAAAAGGGACCGTACTCAATGGTTTAACACTGACGAGATAGCCATTTTTGTCAACACAAAATCCAGCACCACAACCACCATCGCATTGAGCTGCATTCAAAACACTCGATGTCGAGACACCATATTGATTTTTATCGAAACCATCAACAGGATCAAATCTCACTATCATCCCGTTTTGTTCATAAAGTTTTCCCTCTGTCAATGTGAACGATTCGACGCTGACGGTTCCCTGATCTGATGGGTACGGGACTCCGAGGGTAATATAGTCGATCGCATCAATTGAAGCAGGCCCCACAACCTCAGTCTCGTCGTACAAATTGATCGGAACGAGCGCTAAGATCAACTCTCACCATGTAATAAGGAATACTGAAAGCTTCAGAAAAGGTAGTCAGAAGACATGCCGAGACACAATCAATATCGTGATTCGCAGTAACGAACCCCGCCAGCGAAAGACCCAAAAGGCCAAGAATCGAAGCTGTCATTGTCGTAGATGCCTTTCTTTCCATCCCATCTCAATTAATATAAGGGGTGATTTATGGCGGTATTTTTTCGATGACATAGAATGCATTCGGGTGTGAGCCTGACACTTTTATTGGTTCTCTCGGCTCGCATGCATGTCGACTTGTCGGTGAAACTTGTGAGTCTTTGCGCTAATTTTTGGGACCCCGATGGATGATAATGTATGACGGATATTATGCATAGCCGATAAGTAGATTGCGTAGAATCTCAAAATAGCAGATGTTTGCGAAATGTCCGGGCCTTCTGAAGGGTTGTGCGTTATTATCGCCACACCGAGTCCTGTGTATTTCTGTATGAATGTTGTAAGGATATCCTTCTAGATGACAACGTGCATTGGACTTTTGCACGAAGTCCCATAATTGGTTCTGGCTCCCGGAATCCATGGAGATATATCATCGGCCAGGATTGTGTGATCGCCGGTTATTGGAGCCTTGACAGTGTCGGCGTGCCCGCTATTACCCATGTAGCCCATCCAGGCACTTGCACGCTGTATTGAATAGATGCACAGAATTAGAGCGCACTGGCTAGAGCTCATTTGAAATCGCCCTCATATGTATTGCCGTCGCTATCCTCAGGCCGCGTTCCATCTGAAGGATAATCCCTGGTGCTTCACACCTGAGCCTCGATCTCAGTTGAGAATTTCGACGAAAGCCTTTGCATCAGTACCCGAAGCCGCCGCACCGTGGTTAACCACTGCGAAATGTATTCCTGTCTCTGTCTCAGAATTTAGAAGTGATTTGCTTTGATCCGCGTACGGAGAAAGCCTGGTGACTGAAGGAAAATTCCGAAGATCCTTCAAGCTAATCACAAATATCCCATCTCTTCAAGACCACCCTGGAACAAACAAAAATGTCAAGAAGTCAGCCGCGCTGGACACAAAGTTTCCTTGATTTCACAGCCTGTGTAGACCCAGACTGGGTGGATGACCTCTGGGACTATTGCTTAGACAAATCCTTCCACGACCTCCTCTGGACCTGTTGGCGTGTTCCTAGGGTGATCGACCACATATCCACCAAAGAGGAGGCAGAAATGATCGAGATGAGACTAAGCCGATGCAGTAGGATTATATCCAAAGGACTCAAGATATTGCACCAGATCAGGCAGATCGATCAGGAGGAGGGGATTGATAAGTTCAATTTCTGGAGCAGGTTGAATGATAAAGAGTTGGAGATAATTTGGAATTATCCTGTTTTCCGAGCCTGGATTGCTTATGTTCGTTTCTTCAAAGAGACTACAGGCCTTGACATTACGAAATAGAAGAATACGGAGTCCTTAGATGCAAATGTCGTTTGATTCTCGATTGTAACTGCAGACAGAGAAAACTGAATAATCTTTAAGCGGTTATCCGTACATATGTCCTTCTCATTTCTTTTGATGCCGAGCTTGGCCACCCTTTGCGGCTTAATGGTTGATCCTGTTTCGTCCGTGTGA
>Ga0302325_10026192_pt1 | contig 12114 bp, 13 predicted proteins | sample Palsa_T0_2_FD_201948 | JGI IMG/M metagenome (GOLD analysis project Ga0302325, IMG submission 201948) | Peat permafrost microbial communities from Stordalen Mire near Abisko, Sweden - Palsa_T0_2 | ecosystem: Environmental > Terrestrial > Soil > Palsa > Peat permafrost | place: Sweden: Abisko...
GGCCACCTCCATGCGGGGCGATCCGTTGATGAGCGTTGCCAAACCCTCGCGCATACGGCGCTGGTCTTCGACAAGTACGACTCGAATGCGATTCTCCACTGAAATTGCAGGATACGGGAGCCGGCGGCAAGTTACAACCACATCATCATGCAGGGGTCTCAGAGCGGCATGCACATGCGCACGCGAGTACCTTTGCCGGGAAGCGAATCGATGTGCAGCGTGCCGCGCACGGCCTCGGCGCGCAGCGCCATGTTCTTCAGACCGTTGCCGGAAGGGGTGACGGCCGCGTCGAAGCCTCCGCCATCGTCCACCACATCAAGCGCCAGCATACTGGGTGAGAGCCCGACCTCGACGCGCACACGCGTGGCATGAGAGTGGCGCGCCACGTTGGTGAGGACTTCCTTGAACAGCAGGAGGAGATGGCGCCGGCAGTCCGGGCGCAGTGGGATGCGCGCGGTTTCCGCGTCGGGCGGGGTCAGGAACTCGAGGCTCTCGTGGCCCACCAGGGTATAGGCGGTCTGGCGCAAGCGGCGGATCAACCCTTCGAGGCTGTCGCATTCCGGGTCGACAGACCAGACGATGTCGCCCATGGCGCTGCGCAATTCACGGGCGCGCTCGGCGACGTCCTCCAGGCTCTGGGTACTATTCTGCTGTTTGGCGACCTCGGTGAGGATGGCGATTTCTGTGAGGCCGGCGCCCAGGTCGTCATGCAGGTCGGCAGCCAGGTGTGTCCGCACGCGTTCCACCGCGAGCAGATATTTCACGCGATACAAATGCGCCGCCAGAACCAGGGACCCGATCGACGAGCCGGCGAGCGCGGCAAACCACCATGTCGTCCAGAAGGGCGGCGCAATCCGGAACGCCACGCTGGCAACGCCGGCGCTAGGCAATCCCGTGGGACCGATGGCCTGCACCTCGAAGCGGTATGAGCCGGGGCCGATTCCGGCGTATTGCGCAGTTCGGCCGGCAGTGGGCGGGTGCCATTCGGATTGTCCGGGGGACAGGCGATAGCGGTAGCGAAGGTTGTTCCCCACGGTGAAGTCGACGCTACCGTAGGTGATCTCGATGGAATCCCTGCCGGCGGGCAGTCGCAGCAGACCCACTTGGGATTCGCCCTCGTCGGACACCAGCGTGCTGACGCCCGAGACGCGCACTTCGTGAATGGAGGGCGGCGCGGGCGGAACCGTGGCGTCGGGCTCGGGAATGTAACGGGCCAGGCCGAAATCGGAGGCGAACCAGATCTGGCCCTGACGATCGCAGAATAGGCGGTGCGTTTCGCCTTCGGGAAGGCCGCCGGTGGCCGCGAAGTGATAAGCGAAACCGCTGGCGGGATCGAGCCGGTCAACGCCGTTACCGCCGGCGATATAGATTCGCCCGGTGTGATCCTCGGCTAGGGCAAAGAGGTGTTGGCTTCTCACGCCCTCGGCCTCTGTGAAGCGGCGAATCGCGGGCGCCTGATCGGCCGGACAATCGATGCGCGCCAGACCTTGCCGGCTTGAGGCGATCCAGAGCCGGCCCGTATGGTCGATCAGAAGGCTGTTCATGGAGCCGGCGGGCAAACCCTGGCGAATAGCTTCGGCCTGGCCGCCGCGGTACCGCACCAAGCCGTCGTGATAGAAGCCGACCCACATGGCGCCGTCGCGGTCTTCCGCGAATGAGTGCGGAATGGGTTCGTGGCCGAGGGCCGCGCGGAACGTGGCGCTCAGGTCTTCCATTGTTTCGGCGCTCGCGCGGAAGCGGGCGACACCCGATCCGGTTCCGATCCAGATGTCGCCGCGGCTGTCTTCGAAGAGCCGCGTGATACCCATGTCGGGAAGCCCGTCGGCCTGCCGATAAATCGCTTTGGGCGGGGTGTGGGCGAGATCCGACGGTTTGGCGACTTTGGGATAGCGGAGCAGACCCACGCCGGTGGCCAGCCACCATTCGCCGCGCCGGTCTTCCAAGGCGATGCGGCCCTCCCCCCAGCCGAAAGTTCCGATACCGGGAGCGGGCGGTTGAATCTGCGTGAAGCGGCTGCCGTCGAATTGGTGTAAGGTGTGGCGCGCGCCGCTCACCGCCAGGAGCGCGCCCTCATGAGTTTCAAATACCGATTGCACCCTCTTCGATTCCAGGCCATCGGCTTCGTTGAACTGGCTGAAGCCCGGTCTGAGAACGCGCGCGGCACCCAAGGCGCCCAGAGCCATCCATAGATTGCCGGCGGAATCTTCACTGAAAGCGAAAGCGTATTGGGAACCGAGCGGCGAATTCCGGTCAAAGGATTGGACGTCGAGCACCCCGGCGTGGCTGTCGGCGGACTGCATGCGCAGCACCCCGGAACTACCGATCCAGATCTGGCCCTGGCTGTCCTGATAGAGGGATTGAATATCAGCCAGATGCATGGTGGGGTGGCGACGGAGCTGTGGCGATGTCTCCCGGCTGTCCAGCGTGTAGAACCCAAAGCCGCCGGCCCATAGAGTCCCGTCCCGGTCGATCAGGAGGGCGCGAATGAACGGAGTGCCGCCGCTTTCGCCGCTCCAGAATGAGATTGTGCCGTCGGGGCGCCGTCGGGCGAGGCTCTTCTCGGTTCCTATCCACAACGATCCATCCGGACCCTCGGCCAGCGCCGTGATCCCTTTCATCCCGGGGCTCAGATCCACAGCCACGGCCTCAGGCCGCGGCCCGTCGCGTAGAAGATAGAGCCCTTCGTCGGTACCGAACCAGATTTCGTTGGCCCGCGTCCTGAACAAAACCGAGGACTCGCTTGCATGGAAGCCCCCTTGTATGGATACGGGCTCGAAGACCGGGCCTCGGATTGCCCGTGGGCGAAAGCGCGTCAGGCCAGCGCCGGTGGCCAGCCAGTAGTAGCCGCCGCCGGCCTCCAGAATGTCATCGACCATGCGATGGGGCAAACCGTCCTTGACGCCGTAATTCGCGAACTGTTGCCCATCGTACAGCGAGAGCCCTTCCACGGTGCAAAACCACAGACGGCCCTGGCTGTCCGGGCGAATGCGCGTGATCCAGTTACGCGGCAGCCCGTCGTCGATAGTGAACAGGCGCATCACGGGCTGGTCGGCGGTGAGCGGGGCAGCGAGTACGCAAACCAGGAGTGCCTTCGACAGCTTCACGTATGGAAGATTATACGCTGGGCCGGACCTGCATCATCATGCAGGTGCCGGTTCGAGTCTCGCGATTTTCTACATCAACATGCAGGTGGCAAGAGCGCGCCCGCTGTTTACAATCCATTCAGAGCAGTCAATTCCGCGGAGGGCAACGTGGATGCAAGCAGTCATCAATCGGTGCACGATCTCGAGGCCGCTTTCCGCATCGTGTTGGGCATGCGCGTTGTCTGCGGCACAAGGGCATGAGTTCCCGATTCGAAGGGTTTTTCGCGGCACAACGGGAATCCGAGACGCATCTCGCGTTCCGACTCGAAATTCTTCCCTTGGCGGGCAAAGGTTCTCGAGAGTACGACGCCGAGTCTCCCGGACCACCGCCGGCACGCGATAAATGAAGCGCTGTGGGAAGTTTGGTCACAGCTTTAGAAGGACACGCGAAGGGAGTATCGCTTCCTCCGCGCCGCAGGTGAGAAAGGCTCTTTCAGAAAGTTGGAGCCAGTGAGGGGTAGGCGATGCTTCTAAAGCAGCAAGACATCAAAACGTTCGAGAGTTACAAGAAGGCCATGAGAATGTCGGCCAGCCAGATCAAGGATGACACCAAGTTCTGCATTTATACCGAGGTCCAGCTTCCCGACGTCTCCGGCAAAATGCGCATTTTGAAGCCATTCCTGGTGGTGGGCAACGGGCAGGCGACCTTCAAGCCGCTGCTGCCTCTGCTCAAAGGCGGCAAGAGGTTCATTTGCGAAGGCACCTGTTCCCTGCACGAAGGCAAAGTCGTCTTGCAGGGAGATAAGGTGCCTTTCGGGCAGCTCAAGAGGCAGGCCACGTTGTTTAAAGAGCTGATGGGCAAGCCGATAGGGATCCCAAAGGGCGTCCGGGAAGAAGAAGACGACGAGGAGGAGATTGAGGCGAAACCGCCTGCCACTGAGCCCAAACCGCCCGGTCCTCTAAAGCCACCCGCGGGAAATATCGCTGCTTCGGCTCTCAACCAACCTGTTCCGCCGCCACCGCCTCAGGCGGGTTCGCAGACCGCGAAGACGACGCCCGCTTCACCAGCGGCCCCGTCCCACCCGGTCAGGCTGGCGAACGCCTCCAACGCCTGGCACGGTACCCGCAGCATCGTGGACGGCAAGTGTAAGGAACTCAAGCAGGCGATCCGCGCCCATTACGGTAAGTCGCACCCCGAAGTGATCCGGGATATCGAGAACAATATGCACAAGATCGACGCTATCGTCGACCGGTTGGATCATACACTGGCGGTTTCGCTGAAGAAGGCCAGCGCGGCGCCGACCGACGCTGCCCGGACGGCTGAGTTGCGCGTTTCGCGCGGGATCCTCAATGAGTACATCCGCTATGTCAAGTCCGAGCCGTTGATCGCACACATCGACCGGAATCCGTTCGGCGTGAAGTGCAATTTGCGTCAGCTTTTGGCGGAGAGCCTGACGCGCATGTCGCAAACTATCACGGCATAAGTCTTCGCAAGTGGGGGAAAAACAGGAGGAACTTGTATGGCATCGGATCAGGATTCTTGGATTCAAAACGCTTTGGGTGTCGATGTCGGAAGCATAGTTTCGACGGTGGAATCGGCCGTATGCTCGGCGCCGGCGGACGATCAGAATGCTTCCACCGATTCACCTGCATCAGGGCAGACGAACAGCGATCAGAACCCGAATAATGAAGCTCTGCCAACAAACAATAGCGCGCAACCGGCGAGCAACGGCGCTGTGCAGTCAACGGACCCGACAACTATCCAGGCCGAACAGGATGCCGCCCGCGAACAAAGTCTCAATGACTCGGACTACTACAAACAGGGCTATGAAGACGGTGTGAATGGCGCGGATCCCAAGCTGCCTCCGACACCTTTGGGACCCGATGCGTTAGACGGCTACAACAAGGGGTACAACAAAGGTCACGCCGAGTGGATGAGAAACACAACGGAAGAGCCTGAAAGCGATCTCGCGGAAAAAGGCGTGGAACATGTCGTTATCCACGGCGTACTTCACGCTGTTGAACATTTGCTCCACATCGGGGGTGGCATCTATACCATGCTGGTTGCCATGACCGTTGGCATGGAGTGTGATACGAAGATGTGGTTGTTCAAGTGTCCCACATGTGGCCAAAGCGGCGAAGCTCAGTGTACGGAGGAGGAAGCGCAGGCTGACGCGGACAAGCATAAGCAGGTCTACCCGGACCACGTGCCCGAAGTTACTGGACCAGGATCGCAGTAGCGAGACACGCTGCGCTCGGCAAAACGTTTTCAGGCGTGCTCATGCGGCCTCCGCCGCGGTGACATCGAACGAGAGCAACCGTATGTGCCAATATCGACTGGGGCCAGTTAGACTTGAACGGCCGGCGTGGAAACGCCCGTAGTACGCAATGCGACCTACGCGATCAATTCGAAAACGGGACATGAGAAGATGATCACCCCGGCCGATCTGGGCCTTCCTCACGATTGTGAACGTGGGCGACACAATTTACGCCTTCGATTCGATCGATGACGCCTTCGATGCGATCGGCAGGAAGACCGGGCGCACGATACCCGTGAGCAATCTTGATCCGCCGGCAGGATTGGTTTGTGGAGCGTGCCCGTCAACTAATCCTTTGGCTTTTCGATCAATGCTTCGACTGATGCTTCGCCGCCGCGGTGCGCGGTAGTATAACTGCGTTAGAATCGACTTCTCATGCATTCGCGGCGAATCGCTTGCCTACTGCTCGGACTGTGGATGGGCGCGGGATTATGGATGCTGTGGGTGGCATCCGAAAATACGGCATCGGCCGACAAGCTGCTGCTCGCCCCGAGCGATTCTGCCGCGGCGTATCTAAGAACGTTGGGGCGCGCACAACTCAGTCCGCTGACACACTACCTGGCGGATGAGGCGAATCTTTCGCTGTTCGAAGTGTGGGGCGTAGTGCAGATCGTCCTCGGCGCGCTGTTTTTCTTCCTGCTTCTATTCGGCACGCACCTCGGCAAATTCCCACTGGCAGTGGCGCTGGCGATGCTGCTTATCGTCATCGGCGAGCGCGTGGCGATCACACCCGGGATGGAGATGGTCAGGCAGCATACCGATTTCAATCCTGACCCATCGCAAAAGGCGCGGCTGGCGAGCGAAGTTCTGAATTTCGGCTACAAGATGGCCGAGTGGGCCAAATTCGCGCTGGGCGCAGTGGCGGCCGCGATGCTGGTCTGGCAGGAGCGCCGGCGGTCACTCGACGCCCGGAATCAGGTCGATGTGGTCGATAAAGCCGATTACCGCCATATCGATCGGTGATTGCGGCCGGCCCACTGCAGTCATGGCGCTGAATCCTTCGGTCACCAGCAGCACGCGGTCTCCCACCCCGGCATCGACCGCATCGAGCGCCACCACGGCATCGCCGCGGTCGCTGCCGTCGAGATTGAGCGGTTGTACCAGCAATATTTTGCGGCCCTCGTGGCTGGCGTGCTTCTGCGTAGCCACCAGTTCGCCGATTACGCGCGCGATCAACATTATTTTCGCGCCTTCTTGTGCACAGGCGTGCGGGAAGCGGCGGGCTTCGGCGCCCGTTTCACATGCACGGAATCGACGATGCCTACGACGGTGGAATCGGCCGGCGGTTCAGCGGGCAGGAATGGAAAGCTGGATTCTTTGCCGCGCACATAATAGATGAGTTCGCCCGCGCCCGCGCCGGTGGCATCCAGACACACCAGACGCTTCCCCGTGGCCGCCAATTCGGGAGTGAGCGGCTGGATCACCAGCATGCGCTGTCCGACCATTGCGGGATGTTTGACGGTCGCCCAGACGCAACCGATCACGCGTCCCAAATACATGATTTAATCCAGGTGCACTTCGTCGACGATGCCGACGATGGCGCTATCGACGGGCGTGTCTTTGCAGCCCTCGGCCATGCGAGCGGAACTTCCGGCGACAGCGATTACGCGCTCGCGAAATCCAGCGCTCACAGTGTCCACGGAGACCACATACCCGGCCTCGTCCTTGCCGTCCGGCGAGACTGGTTTGAGGATGAGCAGTTTCTTGCCTTCCAGCCGAGGATCTTTTCGGGTAGCGACAACCGTGCCTACCACGCGCGCCAGAATCATGACGGCTCCGGCCCCGCCTACTTGCCGGCGCCCTGCGCCTGAGACTTGCCGATAGGCAGAATGTCTTCCAGGCTGGCATGCGGCCGCGGGATCACGTGCACCGCGATCAGTTCGCCTACGCGGCGCGCTGCGGCAGCGCCGGCATCGGTGGCCGCGCGGACGGCCGCTACATCGCCGCGCACCATGGCGGTCACGTAGCCCGATCCGATCTTTTCCCAGCCGACCAGATTCACTTTAGCGGCCTTCACCATCGCGTCGGCGGCTTCGATCATGGCCACCAGTCCGCGTGTTTCGATCATTCCTAACGCTTCACCCATCGTGTGCTCTCCCAGCTAACTGATCCGCGCTTTCAGGGCCTCATCCACCAGCCCTATCAGCTCGGCCCGCGTCACATAGAATCGTTCGTCGCCGCCCACATCCTCGGCCGCCGCTGGGCAGCCGGGTTCGCCGCTACTTTTCGCCTTTACGCCGTAACGGGTTCGCGAATCCAGCAATTTATCCACTTCCTCGCGGGGCAACACTTTGGGACCGCCGAGAAGTTCCGCCACCAACTGGATGCGCGCGAAATGTTCCATGGTCTCCATGCGGAAGTACGCCTTGAAGACGTCCTCACCGTAGCAGACCGCGCCGTGATTCGCCATCATGATGGCGTCGTATTTCGGGATCAGCGGTAGCATCGGCTCGGTAAGCGCGGGCGTTCCCGGCAAACCGTAGGCTGCCAGCGGTACGCACCCCAGCCCGATCACCACCTCCGGCAACAGCGCCAAATTCAGTTGCTTGCCAGCGGTGGCGAATCCTGTCGCCACGGGGGGATGAGCATGCACCACGGCTTTGATATCGGGCCGCATCTCATAGATCTTCTGATGCATGGCGAATTCGCTGGTGCGTTCCGCGCGCCCCGAAATCTTGTTGCCTTTCATGTCGACAATGATGAGGTCGTCGACATGCATCATGCCCTTGGAGACCCCGGTAGGAGTGGCTAAAACCCGGTCGGCATCCATCCGGACGCTGATATTGCCATCGTTGGCTGCAACCCAGCCCTTTTGGAACACCAACCGCCCAATCTGGCAGATATCCTCGCGATACTCGCGCTCCGTTTTGACCATTGCGGGAAGTTCGATTGTAGCAAAGATGCCGTGGTTACTCGGGATTGGTGGCGTGGAAGGCGGCGCCGAAGCGATCGATCAGATCTTCGGCCGATTCGCCGCAGGCAGTGATCAGGATCTTGGGATCGGCCAGCAGAACGCTCTCCACTTCCCAGGTTTGGGTGGAGGTTCGCATGTCTTTATTGCGGGAGAGGATCACAGGCTGGTAGAGACCCAGGCTCATCGAGAGAGCGAAAGGCCCGTGGCCGGAACGGACAGCGGTGATGCGCAATCCGAGGAACTCCGCGGCGCCCGGGTCGACCTTGACACGGTCCGTGGCGAGCCGCGTCAGCAGTCGTGTAAGAACCAGATCGCGCGTCACTCCAAACTTCTCCACCTCCGGGTCGATCACATCGATCACCACTCCGACTGCCTTGAGGCCTCTGAGCGTGGCGCGATCGATGGGCGCGTCCCCGGCCGCTCCGGTGGACGGCGGCGGGAGCAGAAGCAGCGTGAGCAGCAAGATTCTGCGGTGCATATATGGATGGTAGCAGCGGCGAAGGCGGCGGCACGGACCGGCCGGCGTTACGTCAATAGATTCCCGGCTCGCCCTCCGGCCGTGTCTTCCAGCGGCGATGGATCCAGAGCCACTGATCGGGGTGTTCGCGAATGGCGCGTTCGATTTCGCTTTGCACCGCCTGGGTGTCGCGCGCGGCATCGCCGGTGATCTCGACCGGTGGACGGAAGCGCAGCACGTACCGCTTCTCGGCCTTCTCCCATAGAGCGAAGCCGGGGATAACCGCTGCGCCGCTGCGTGCGGCCAACTTGGCGAATCCGATTCCGGCGCAAGCCTTCACGCCGAAGAAATCCACGAAGACTCCGGCATCCGCGGTCGAGTTCTGATCGACGAGTATGCCCACTGCGCGGTTTGCCGTCAGCGCTTTCAGGATGGCACGCGCGTACTCCTGCTTGCCGATGATGCGATTGCCGGAAAGCCCGCGGCGGCGCTCGACCAGCGCGTCGAGCAGAGGATTATCGAGCGGCCGCACTACGATGTCCATGGGCGCGGCGAGCAGGGCGTGAGCGTAGGCGCTCAGCTCCCAATTGCCTAGGTGGGCGGTAGCGAAGAGCACTCCGCGACCCCGCCGCAGGGCGGCTTCCACGTGTTCCAGACCCTCGCAACGAATCCACTGCTTCACGGCGTCGCGGCGGATAGCCGGGAATTTCGCGACGGCCACCAGCACGCGCGCGATGGAAATGAACACGCCGTCGACAATCTCTCTGTGCCGCGCCGCGCTCAATTCCGGCAGCGCTATCGAGAGGTTACCGTAGGCAACGCGCCGCAGTCGCGGTAAGGCGATATCGAGCAGGCGCGAGTAAGTACGCGCGAGCAGGTTCGCCACCGCCAGAGGAGCCCACTCCAGCGTCTTCAAGGCCAGCAACGCAGCAGTATATTCAGCCCTGTTTCGAACGGCCGATCGCGTCCGCATGCCCACTCTACGCTAACATGATAAAATTCTGTATGGTCCACGAAGATCTCTGCGAAGGCCTGACTTTCGACGATGTTTTGATCGAACCGGCCTTCAGCGACGTACTGCCCTCGGAAGCCGATACCCGCGCCTGTCTTACCCGCCAGATTGCGTTAAATGTTCCTATCGTGTCGGCCGCCATGGATACCGTGACGGAATCGCACCTGGCGATTGCACTGGCGCAACAGGGCGGCATTGGAATCATTCACCGCAATATGCCGATCGCGCGGCAAGCGGAGGAAGTGGACAAGGTGAAGCGCAGTGAGAGCGGTATGATTGTCGACCCGATCACGATCGCTCCCGATCTGCCGATCTCCGCCGCGCAGGAGTTGATGGCGCGATACCGCATCTCCGGCGTGCCGGTGACCAAAGACGGCAAACTCGTAGGGATCCTGACCAACCGCGATTTGCGTTTCGAGAACCGCTTCGACGCGCCCATTTCGGAAGTGATGACCAAGGACAATCTGGTCACCGTTCCGGTGGGGACTACGCTCGAACAGGCGGAAGCGATTCTGCATAAGCACCGCGTGGAGAAATTGCTGGTGGTGGACGATCAGTATATTTTGAAGGGCCTGATTACCGTTAAGGACATTCAAAAGAAGCTGAAATATCCCAATTCGGCGAAGGACAGCCAGGGCCGTCTGCGCGTGGGCGCGGCCATCGGCGCCACAGGGGATTTTCTGGAGCGCGCCACGGAGTTGGTGGCCCGCAAGGTGGACGTGATCGCCATCGATACGGCGCACGGGCATAGCAGCCGAGTTCTGGCGGCCGTAAGCGCCATCAAGAGCAAGCTGCCGCAGGTGCAACTGATCACCGGCAACGTGGCTACTTACGAGGGCGCCAGGAAATTGATTGCTCTTGGAGTGGACGGCGTCAAAGTGGGGATCGGTCCGGGGTCGATCTGCACCACGCGCGTGGTTTCCGGCGCCGGCGTTCCGCAGATCACGGCGATTTCCGAATGTGCGCGCGCCTGCCGGGAAGGGGCGGTGCCGCTGATCGCCGATGGCGGTATTAAATTCTCCGGCGATATCACCAAGGCGATTGCCGCAGGCGCGGACGCGGTCATGATCGGCAGCCTGCTGGCGGGCACCGATGAGAGTCCGGGCGAGACTATCCTATACCAGGGACGCACGTTCAAGACATATCGGGGGATGGGGTCGCTAGGGGCGCAGGGGCTCTCCAGTTCTGACCGGTATGCGCAGGACCCGAATTCGAAGATGGTTCCGGAAGGGATAGAGGGCCGAGTGGCGGCTAAAGGGCCGCTGGCGGATCTGGTTTATCAACTGGTGGGGGGATTGCGCTCCGGCATGGGATATTGCGGCGCGCGCAACATCCACGAGTTGCAGGAGAACGCGCGCTTTCTTCGGATTTCGCCCGCTGGGCTGCGTGAAAGCCACGTGCACGACGTCATCATCACCAAGGAAGCCCCGAATTACCGGGTGGAATAGCGTTTATCTGCCTGCCACCCGGCGCCTCGGCTGCTCTATTTGTTCCGCTTCCCTGACCTTTGCGGCAGCTGCCTGCATGGCGGCAACCCAGGTATCCGAAGCCGCCACGGCTTCCTGGCACGATTCGCAAATGAGGAGATGCATCTCGATCTCCGCTGTCTTCCTGGCGGATAGCGTTTCCAACGAGTACTTCTCGGTCGTTTCGGCGTCGAGATGCATTCCGATTATATTCGCCATACTTACCCTCTATTGTGCAATACAGGCTCTACACACGTAAAGGTGCACTGGTGGTGAACGGAATCTCGCTAGTTTTGAAAGAAAGCCCGATTACGACGCTTGTGCGGGGGTGGAATCCCTGCGCCGGCTCTCAATCGTGGCGGTAAAACCGAGACGGCGAGCGAATCTCGCCTGGCCCAGTTCGGTGAAACGGGCCTTGGCACGCGACTTGGTGAGCCGGAATTGCGTCGCCGTAAGGCGCATTTCTCGACAGATCTGGCCGGGCGACTGTTCTTGCAGGTAGAAGCGCACCAGCACCTCGCGGTCGCGGCGCGGTAAGGTGTTGAGGACTCGCATGGCGAGCGCGTTGTTCTGTTCGTCGATCGCCGTGCGCTCGGGGTCGGGCTTGCGGTCGCGCAGGATGGGGGCGTGATCGGCGTCGACGAAATTTCGGCGGTTCTCGACAGCCGTTCCGATATAGCCCGCCACTTGCCGGCGGACTACCGTGCGCACATAACCCATGAGCCTTTCGGGTTCCCGTAAATCACCGCGGCGAATTGACTGCGCAATCGTTATAAACGCGTCATGGACCTTATCGTCGAGGTCCTGGGGCCCCAATTGGCGGCATAGGTAGAATCGAATGCCGGTAGTAAATATTCCGTAGAG
>Ga0302325_10026193_pt1 | contig 12114 bp, 4 predicted proteins | sample Palsa_T0_2_FD_201948 | JGI IMG/M metagenome (GOLD analysis project Ga0302325, IMG submission 201948) | Peat permafrost microbial communities from Stordalen Mire near Abisko, Sweden - Palsa_T0_2 | ecosystem: Environmental > Terrestrial > Soil > Palsa > Peat permafrost | place: Sweden: Abisko...
TTAATTAGTATAATATATTATACTTTGATACTATTTTAAGAAAACTTAAAACTAGTACATTAAAGATTGTTAAGCTTATTTATATATTATGCAAAAGCTTCTTTGCGCAAATAAGAAGACAAGTTTAATATATAACTAAGGCTTAAATGCTAATAGCGTTATCTTTAACTTAATTTACAAATATATAAACATTTTACTAGTATATATTTGTTTTTATAATAATATAATCTCCTTTGCTATGTGATTTGTTAAGCTTAAAGTTAAAGAATCCGATATTTTAAAGTTGCTATTTTATATTAATATAATTTTTGTTCTTGTTATATAGGTTTTGTTATAAGTTATTCCCTTATATATTTAAAGCACAAAGATTTTGCATTACTTGTGTAACAAGTCTTGCGACTTTTGCTTATATTTTTGCAATTAAGTTTAGTTGTCGCTTATTCTTACTATTTTTATTGCTTAAGTTTATGTCTTTGTTATTTCCGGATAAAACTTCTTCCTTTACAACTTCCTTAATTATACTACTTGATAGGGTTTTATGCTGAAAACTCGATAAAGCTGCTATTATATCTAGCAGTAAAGTAATTATAGCTTATGCAATAGCGATAAATTGTTGTAATAAGGCATTAAAAGAGTGCTTATTTGTAAGCTACTTTAAGGGGAACATTTTAGCTTTAGCTAATAAGCAATATTTGCTTAATCTTTTGCTTTATAACCCAGGAGTAGCTTCTTTTAGCGGGTAATCTTTAATTATAGCTTCGATTGCTATGCGTGTTTCGGGACTAATAAAACTAGCAAGCTTAACATTTTTGACAATGATGCTATATAGCTAATACGCGAGCTTAATAGTTTCTTAATTAAGCTAAGCAAGCATTAAGAAACTTTAAGATAGCGGGTTTTGCGCGTCGATGAGCTAAAGGTCGATTTAGATTGTAATGCAAGCTAATATAGAGCTTGTGACAAATAGTTAATAAGCATCAGGGAAAAAAAAACTTGCTAACGATTTTTCGCTTAGGCGCATGTGCCATTAGCACTTGCTTGGTGCTATTAGCAGCCGCCTAGCAGTCAATTGGCAAGTGGGGTAATTAATTGATTTTTTGTTTAGTTATATAGCCTTATATAGTGCTATTAGTAGCCGCTTGGCAGTTAATTGGCAAGTGGGGCAATTAATTAGCAATTGAGGACTAGTTTTGGAGGGCAGTTTTGGGGGGCAGTTTTAAAGGGCAGTTTTGGAGGGCAGTTTTGGAGGATAGTTTAAGGGAGGCCAGTTTTAGATAGCACTTTTAAGGACAGTTTTAGAGGCCAGTTTTGGAGGATAGTTTAAAATAAGCCCGAGAATTGGGTCGTATAGTATATAATATAAAAACAAGCTAGTAGTTATATTATCCTTTTATCTAGTAAAACATATCCCGCGCTAAGCATTATAGCTAAACTATACTTGCTTAGCGATTTTAGCTATAATACTTAGCGCAAGATATATCTTATTAAATAAAAGGATAAGCGGCATAAGTAAAAGGTGGCGCTTTTATATTATAATAGCTGCTTACTGTGGTGGGGTCACGTGCGCATGCACGTGCCCTAAGCGAAGGAACATAAATATAGTGATTTAGGACAGCTGTACACTTAGTCCTTCAGTCAACAAATGCATCACCATTTGCACTCCCTCCATTCATTTGGTTGTACGCCTTGCCAACCCCCTCACATTACTCTTCTTTATTAGCGAAATTAAAGCTTAGCTACTTGTACACACTTTTAAAGGGCCTTAGAAATGCGTATAAGCAGTGTTATAATAGCTACTTACCCTTCTTTATTAGCAAAATTAAAGTTTTTTTATAATTTCTTCCTTTCCTCCTTTCTTCCTTTCTTTCTCTTTATTTAACTTCTTTTTGTTTAACTTTTCACTATTTAACTTTTTACTATTTAACTTTTTACTATTTAACTTTTTATTATTTAACTTTTTACTATTTAACTTTTTACTATCCAACTTCTCTTTGTTTAACTTCTTTCTATTTAACATTTTTCTATTTAACTTCTCTTTATTTAACTTCTCTTTGTCTAATATCTCTTTATCTAATATTTTAAGGAGTTTTAGTAAGGCATTTTAGAGGGCAGCTTAGGTTTCGGGGCCACTTTTATAAGGCGTTTTAGCAAGGAGTTTTAGCAGGGCATTTTAGAGGGCAGCTTGGGTTTTGGGGCCACTTTTGTAAGGCGTTTTTTAGCAGGGCATTTGGAGGGCAGCTTATATAGAGTGATTTTTATAATATTAAGATAGTTTTCTAAATTATTTCTATATAAGCTTTTGTAAAAGATATAATTAAATTAAAATTTGTAATAATTGGCATTAGCACAATAATTACTATTTGTGTATATAGCTTAATTAGTGCTAATAGCAGTTAATTAGCACTTTATGTCGAAAATTTAGTGCCAAATTTTGAGATATACGAAAATAGCACCATTAGCACATTGTTAGCACCATTAGCACGTTGTTAGCACGTTTTTATTTTTCCTGATATTGGAATTAGATTAAGCTTTAAATTATGTCACAAGCGCTAGATTTATAGCACAAAGTGCATTAGTTAAATGGTCTTAATCACAACTATTTAAAGCTAAAAAAGGAAGAAGTTATTTACAAGGTTTAATTTATATATAAATACCAAGTTTTGCCGCTCCCCACCGCCTTTGCCAGTCCACGCTAGTGCACGTGAATACGTGATATGGGCCAGAACCGTAACACAGGCCCTAAAGCTAGCGCTCGTGACACTATTTAAACTTTATAAATAAAAAGTTTTTCCTAATATTATATATAAAAAGTAGTCCGGTAAACCTTAATATATATTAATTTAGCAAATTTATATAATATCTTAAGCTATCTTTGCTAATATATCTTTAAGAATCTTGCTGCATTAAACGCTATTACTTTGTTTATAGCTTAAAACACATTAATTAAAATAAAGTAGTTAAAGTTGCAATTGTCTTTTAAAGTAAACTTAAATCGTTTAAGTAACTTCAACTAAATTTAGCATTGCTTATAAAACTTCGTTAAGCGTTTAATTGTATAAGGGTCAATATTGTTACGGTTCTGCGCTGGCACGTGCAGCGCTATTCCCGATTAGGCTAGGTTGGCGCACCTAGGATATTTAAGCATGCGATAGCTTCATGCTTCCTGCTTCCTTCCTTAGCTTTGTATAGTCGTAATTGAGACCCTTCTACTTTGCTGTCCTTTCTAGGCCTTAAAGCTAGCGCTTGTGACATAATACAAAGCTCCTTCTAATCTATTTAGTCGTACTTGGCAATCTTGCAAAGGATTTAAAATTAAATTTGATTAATCTTGCGGAGGATTTAAAATTAAACCAACATATCTTAGAGAGGATATAAAATATACTTATTCTATTTGTCCAGTTTGTCTAGGTCGAAGTGCTGTGCTTGCGAGCGAGCGGCGAAGACTACCCTTCTTAATTTAGGCTATTGCAATAGTGCCCTTACAAGTTGTATCTATTTGTCTATTTATCCCCTTGATTCTCTCGATTTGCCCGAACAATCCTCTTAAAGCTTTTGACCTCTAAGCTCTACAAACCCGATTTTTTTCTTCTGCTTTCGGCGCTTGCGAGCATGCCGACCCCTTCACGATTTAAGAGACTTTGGGCCTATTAGGCCCCCTTCCTCTTGCGCACTGCAAATGCCACGACCTCTTAATTGAGCTTGTCGGACGACCCTTCGGAGCTAGCACCTTACTACTACCCTTAATACAAGTCTTCCCGGTATTATAAGCCTAACTTGATACCTTGGAGCTAGCACTTTACTACTAAGAAGAGCTAGCACTTTAACTGCTAAAATAAAACAAATAACTACTTAAATAATTATAATAAGCATTGCGGACCCTTTGCGGGCCCTTTGCAGATCCTTTGCTTAGAGTATATCCACGGATAATACGCGGAGCTAGCACTTTACTATTATATTCGACAATTTTACAATTTACGAATAAGCTACCTCTTATACGACTAGAATTGACACTTTAGCTGTCCTAACCTCTTAATCGAGCCTGTCAAGCACCCTTTGCAAAGACAGTCCCTTTGCTAACTTTACAACTACGCTGTCGACAAGCTTATACTGTTATATACCTTATCGATTCCACGAATATGAGCTTATTACTTGCATATTCGACCTTGAATCACTCCTTCTCCTCCTCTTTCGATTCCACGACAAGAAGCTTAGCGTACGAGCTTTAGCAATATATATAGCGATAGAAGGGAGGAGACAAATTTTTTTAAAGGTAGCTTGCTTTTGCTAGCAAGTTCCTCTAAAAGAAGGTCATTTTTATAGCTTCTCTTGCGGGTACGATTTACAAAAGACCCTCTAATTTAAACCCTTGGGTTGGCCCCTTATTTGTCAAGTACAAAGGTGGCAATACTGCTTTAGATAACAATTAGTTTTGGGCTTTAGTTTTTCTTTTAAAAGAGCTATAAATCGGGGATTTTGTACGCTTGAGGACAAGCTCTTTCTTTTTGAGGGGGGGGTAATGTTACGGTTTTGCGCTAGCACGTGTAGCGCTATTCCCGATTAGGCTAGGTTAGCGCACCTAGGATATTTAAGCATGCGATAGCTTCATGCTTCCTGCTTCCTTCCTTAGCTTTGTATAGTCGTAATTGAGACCCTTCTACTTTGCCGTCCTTTCTAGGCCCTGAAGCTGGCGCTCGTGACAGATATCCTTATTTCTGGCTCTTTATAGCACCTATAATATGTATGCTTGATGTCTATGCGCGACCCCACCCCCTGCTAGCGCGGGATATGTCTCACCAGACAGAGGGATACTCTCCCCCCCTCCCCCCTTAAATGTTTGCTAGCGCGTATGTTTTGGGTATAGGTACGGGTAGAAACCCAGGGTATTTAACCAGTAAAAAAGTGCATTTTAAGCTGGCTAAGAGCCACTGCTACATCAGGAAAAATAAAAACGTGCCAACAACCTGCCAATAGTGCCAACAACGTGCTAATGGTGCTAAAGATGTGCCAACTGCACTATTTTTGTATATCCAAAAATTTGGCACTAATATTTCGACATCAAGTGCCAATTGTCTGCTACTAGCACTACTAATGCCAATTGAGCTATACGCACAAATAGTAACTATTTTGCTAATGCCAATTAGCCTTCGATTAGGATATCTAGTATTAGGAGTTCTAATTTAGTTATATCCTCTATAAAAGCTTATATAGAAATAATTTATAAAATTGTCTTAATATTATAAAAACATAACTTTATATAAGCTGCCCTGCCAAAATGCCCTACAAAAGTGTCCTCTACAAAAAGTGGCCCTAAAACCCAAGCTACCCTCTAAAATGCCCTGCCAAAACTCCTTGCCAAAACGCCCTACAAAAGTGTCCTCTACAAAAAGTAGCCCCGAAACCTAAGCTGCCCTCTAAAACGCCCTATAAAAGTGTTCTCTACAAAAAGTGGCCCCGAAACCCAAGCTGCCCTCTAAAACGCCCTGCCAAAACGCCCTACAAAAGTGTCCTCTATAAAAAGTAGCCCCGAAACCTAAGCTGCCCTCTAAAACGCCCTGCAAAAGAGATATTAGACAGAGAGATGTTAGACGGAGAGATGTTGGATAAAGAGAAGGAAAGGAGGAAAGGAGGAAGAAATTAAATTGTATTTACTATAGAAAAGCTTTAATTTCGCTAGTAAGGAAGGGTAAGCAGCTACTATAATATAAGAAAAGCGCCACCTTCTACTTGTGCTACAACTGCCGGCCCGTTTTTGTATTGTATGCCGTACGGCCTAATTCTCGGGCCTGTTTTGTTCTATATCTTGTTTCCTAGGCCCTAGTTTAGGTTGCACTTACAAGACTGGGGGGTTTACTTCCTAGGCCTCTAAAACTGCCCTCCAAAACTGCCCTCCAAAACTGCCCTCAAAACTGTCCTCCTAAACTGGCCTCTAAAACTAGCCTCTAAAATTTTCTATTTTTTTAATAAGTACAATTGCCAATTAATTGCCCCACTTGCCAATTGACTGCCAAACGGCTGCCAAGGGCACCAAACAGGTGCAGTTGGGCCGTGCGACTAAGCGAAAAATCCTTCGCAAGTTTTTTTTTCCTGATGTAGGGCAGAAAGCTTTCGTGAACCTTCTACGCACACGCTTGGCTTGATACAAAGACCACTTTTTGCCCTGTGCAAGAAGGTCGACCAGGCGCTTAAGATCTTGAGCCAGGTCCTCAAACTACTCAGGAATCGTGCCTCATCGAAAACTGGGGCAGTGGAGGCCGCTAGCAAACATTTAGGGGGAGAGTAGAAGCAGCAAGGGAGCGGGAAGGCTTGATGGGACGGGTGCTGAAACGGGAGTAGTGTCATATTCAGGGGCTAGGGGCCCTATAATAGCCTCAATTCTATTATTATTTATATTCCCTTGCTACAGTAGTTCCTGTCTGACTTTTGATCACCCTATTGGCCAATACAGCCTACGTCTGTGCGTAGTATCGATCTCACGGATTTCCTCCGTAATGCGCTTTCGTAGGGATTGTGGGGGAACTGTTGAACGCGATTTCATTCAATTAATGTACATTACTAATAAATTTGTATGCAAAAGTACATAATATTATGCTGTGCTATCCAAGCGAGATCCCCCTGCTAGCGCTAGATATGTTTCACCAGATGAGGGAATAGCCTCAATTCCATTATTATACACCTTCCCCTGCATGTCTCATTCCCATTTTTGATACCTAGTAATATCTAATAGATCTCAATCTCACGGATTTTTTCCCAGCATAATGTTGATTATCGTTCCGCTTTTTAGTGTGTGATGACTAAAAGACGCCAAGGGGAGGTGCATGCCAGCAGGAGCCAGGACTCGGGAATCGAACCCAACATACTAGCCACTCCTTCTTATTTATTCGTTTTACGGTCTATAATAGGGCACAAGTCTCATTCTAAGGGGAAAAACTATCTGCTATTTCACCGATCCTCTATGCACCTCTTTACCTAACTGCCTATGTGATGTGCATCACGTTTCATCTACTATTTCCCACTCACTTCCGTAGTCTCCTTTGGGCTCTATAGGTCTCTGTCTTAATAGGCAATCAGGTCCTCGGATAGTGCTCATATTGGATAGTCCTTGTTCCTATCTTGTTTTAAATTCTATTGGGTTTATTTCCCTATTCTAGTGTCTCTCTGTTAAGCAAGCTGCTCTATCTGCTAGGATTTTGCGCTTTACTTCGTTCCTAAAGTTTGTGACTGCTGCCGTCGGGTGCCAAAGTCTATATGCTGATGCAAAAGAGTGAGACAGGAAACCCTTCCAGATGCACCACACAGCAGTTTGGTAGTCTCACGGATTTTTTTTCCGTGGCGTGCTTTCGTATGGCTGGTGCTGAGTTCGGAAAATACAAACATTCCCGGCAAACTGGGTAAAGGTTACTAGCAAGCTCGGCAACGGTACCTAATTTGGGTATCAATACAGTATCGATCTAGAATCGCTAGTATTGATACCTAAGCAATTCTTAACACCTAAATTCTCTTTACTATTAATAAAACTAACGCAAACGCTTGTATATTAAGAGAAAAAGTATATTTCTTTATTATTCAAAGTGTTCTTCATAACTCGAGCTTTTTTTTATAAAAAAAAGTCTTTTCTAAGAACTTTTATTTATTATATTAATTTTTGGTGTTTTTAAGCTTGTTAAGGTTCAGGCGATAAGCAAAACTTCCGAGTACAAGGCTAGGAATCCGAATACAAGGATATATTATCTTAATAGTTTATTAATAACTTTTTAAATTTTAAAGGCCAAAATACTTTGTTTGTATTAGATTATAATAGGGAAGCTTTTATAAAATACAATTTCTTTTAAATTAATAAATAAGAAGGTATTGTAAAATTAGGGAAGTATTGCTAAGAATTAATACTAAGCAATACCGATCTAGTATCGATCTAGTATCGATACATCAAGAATCGTTGCCGAGCCTAATGTCACATAGGCTTTGACTTTAAGCGTCGATGTAGGAGACACTTTATACTTGTAAGCACAAGACCAAAATGGCTAACGAAATATAGACTCTTATAAGCAAAGTTTTAACATCACCCGCATTCTATTTTTGATGTGTAAGTATTCTTATACAAGTGCATAAGTTTCTTCGATATCGATATTGCTATAGTAGAATTGACGGATTCAAACAACAACATGATTTACAAAGTGATTAATAAGTTAGCTAACTAATTAGCTAAGGATATAAGTCAGTTAATATTAAATAAGTCAATTAATTAAAAACTTATTAGCTAATATGCTTATTTAATTTTGACTATTTAAGAGTCCTTTAATAATAATAAAGTCTTTGCTAGCTTATATACTTACTAAAAGGACCTTATTTAGCTATATAATAACTATACTAGCGTTTATAAGCTTATATTGCTAATATAAGGTAAATTAAATAAGCCTAATTAATTTTAAAAAAATTTAAATAAAAGAATTTTAATAAGTAGCTATTATAGCTTAATTATAAGATAATAATATATAAAAGAGTAAGAATAAAAGTGTATACCCGGGTAAAAGTTTTTAGTAAAAGTTTTAAGCTAAGTGTCAGTCCACCTATAACGCGTAGCACTGTCATGTTTTCGTGGAATGCTAATTGCGTTGGTAGGTAGATGATTGATTAAGTAAGTGTATCAACACTGTCATGAGCGCTAGCTTTTAGGCCTGGAATGGAAGGCAAAAGTAGAAGGGTCTCAATTACAACTATTTAAAGCTAAGGAAGGAAGAAACATGAAGCTATCGCATGTCTAAATATCCTAGGTTCGCCAACCTAGCCTAATCGGGAGTAGCGCTGCACGTGCTAGCGCAAACCCGTAACAAACACCATAGTGTTGATACTCCCTCGGCTGCCTAATCTAGCGCTGTCACATGACATAAGGTCATGTGACCTACAACCGCTAGAAGTGAATATTATACCAACATTAAGAGTAAAAGTAAAAATATACGCTTAAGAAGAAGTAAAGTAAAGGGGCTACTTTAAGCCCCCTCTTCCCTTTATTATAAACAAGAAATACAAATAAGAATAAAGAATTTAAATAAGAATAGTAAAGAGTATAAATAAGAATATAAAGTATAAGGTTTTTACTAGCTTGCTAAAAGGGGCTTATTTAGCTATATTAGCGCTTATAAATTACCGATATAGCGCAATAAAGTAAATAAGCTCGATTAATTTTAAGTAATTAGGAATTTTAATGAGTAGCCCATTTATAAAATAATAATATATAAATTAAATTTATTATAATTGACTGTTTTTAAAATATATCCTTAATTAATTAGTCGCTGGTTAGCTAATCGAAGTTAGTTAGTTAGCTAGTAAGCTACAAATTAATTAGTTAGTCAATTATTAGCCATAGCTAATGACTGACTAACTGGCTTATTGACCACACTAGTGATTTATAAGATGAATTAGTATTTGGACAGCGATGGAAGTGGAATCAATTCTTCTTTTGTGAGCTCGACAATTGGGCAGGAACAATTGGTGGCTGCTACCAATTGGTGCCGAAGCAATAGCAAGAACTACATATTGGAGAGTCAGCCGCCGGTAGCAACAGTGTTTTTTAGGTGTGATTGAGGGTATGTTGAACTACAAGAAGTCCAATAATGAAGTCTGGAGGGGTTGGATGTTCTGGAGTGGACCATGGTGGGGGTGAGATTCTAGTTTATTACGTTATCATTGCCTTGCTTGGTCACCATCGAACCGGTCTCGAATCATGTCTTCCCATCTCTAATTCCCCATCCAGATCTTACATGCTCTCCACCGAGTCGCCGATTAGAACCCAATGCAGTGCTGTCGTCTTATCAATCCTTCAGTATATTTAGATTCGATACCATTGTTGTTTATGAAGTACGCAAGCTCCGACTCTTGTCACCATTGCTCAACGGTTTTCCACCTTTGCCTCCATCCTAGAAAAATTTTCTAGCAATGATTCGAAATATCAATTAAATTCTGGGAGATGCATAGTTTTTCTGGCAGTTCTTTAAAAAATTTGAATCCCATGTGTACTTTTTACCGATCTGCATTGTACGAGTACAACGTAACCTAATCAGGCAGACACTTACTGAAAATCGGTGCCTTTCTATCCAGACGACCACCCAATATTTGTTCAAACAGAATCACCTTTCTCCTATTACCTGGAAACGTCAGATCTATGCAGATCCGCATACTGTTCAAAGGAAAGAGAATATAAATCACCATGGCATACCCAGCATCCAACCAACCCCCTGCAACGCTCTTTACCTACCCATCGAACTCCGCTACCAAATCCTCAAATATGCCTTCCTCGCAACCTGCTCACCAACCACCCCTACCGGTAGCTACAACTCATCAGACATCCAAGTGGCCTTCTGTTGCAAAGCGTGGTGCGGATCATGCCGGACCCCTGTCGCTAGCCCAGCTGCGCTAGGACTTTCCTGTGTATATATATAGGCTATGTTTCTCTTATTTCTAGGAAATCAGTTAATTCTTCTTGCAGAGCTCCGTCTACGCCTTTCAGTACGCGACACCTAGGCCTCCTATCGAACTTGCGAATTAGTTCAATTGGACGAATATTTTTCGAATTAGGTTCAAATCGAACCCCCTTTTAAAAAGTTCAAAGTTTGACGAATAATATTTGCAAGTTCGACGAATGTTCGACGAACTTCACGTGATTTTAAGGGCATTCACATATATGTTTGCAATGATATTTACTAGTAATTTTGAAGCTATTTAAACATTGCTTATAATATAAACACATGACCCTTTTTACTTTTTAGACCTGCCTAGCTGCTAAACGACAAATATAATCCTTTAATAAGATTAATGCCCTCAAAGTCTTTATACCTATTAATATATAGCAAAGGCTTAAAATCTCTTTAGCAATATTAAAGAGCCTTTTAATATTTATCTTTAATCTTAGAATAGGAAGATAATTATATGCAATAGTATATATACAAGGAAACTCTTGCTTATAAGCTTTCTACTAGTTTAATACTTATTGCACCTGATTCTCCTTCTTATTTAGCACAAAATTAACCCTTAAAAGGTTGAAAAAGCGCTTAATATTATTGTTAGTTGTAATTGCAGCTTTATACTCTTGTAAAAACTCAAATTCTATGCTTGAATTCCCCTTTCTTGACTTTTCATATAACAATGTAAGAATTATTAGTTTAGCTAAGTATACTTCTTTTAAAAAGCTCTTAATTCAAGTAATAATCTTATTAGCATTAGTATAATTTCTCTTTAGCTAATTATTTTTGACTCTAATATCTAAAATACAAGCAATCTATTATATGTCGTTTTTCTTTATCTTAGCATAATACTTATTAAACTTGTCAAGTCCTTTTTAAGCAGCCTTAATAAAAGAAGGATTATAAGTAGCACAAACCCCTTCCTTCTTAACAATTAAAGTTAAGAGCTTCTTAAGCTTTAAGTAAAGGTTTAAAAGTTAATATAAAGTTGGTTCTTTACAAGAAACAAATAGCATATACTCTTTAAAGGGCTTAAGAAGACTTTGAATTTGCTTAAGGCATATTTATCAATTATTGTCAAATTTCAAGTGTAAAAGCTCAAGATAATCCTTAATAAAAGCTTATAAAGCTACATGATTTTGCAATGCTCTTTTAACTATTAAAAGAGTATAGTTTTACCAAGTATTAACATTATATAATATCTTTGTCTTAACGCCTTTAATAGCTAGCTATTCTTGTATCTATTAAGGTGACTTGTTTATTTATAAAACAATAATATGCAAGATAGCAATGTCTTTAGCAGCTATTAGTAAAGTGATCTTATTTTAACTATTATCCTTAACTTGATCAAGGAAAGCACAAGCATCTTTATAAGTACTAGAGCCTAAAGACTTTAAGATAGCTTTCACAATAAGATTATTAACATGTGCAAGGTAGTCGATTTTGCTAGCTTCCTCTTAAAATCTTATAGCCTTTCTATAAACTAGCATTAGATTAAGAAGATTATTATATAAATATAATAGCATCTTGTACAAATAATAAGCACAAGTGTCATTGTTAAATGCATTATCTCTAATAATATTAATAATCTTATAGAGTATACTTAGCTTTTTGGCTCTTTTATAAATTAATGCTACAAGATTTTTGCTAGAATAAGCGC
>Ga0302325_10026194_pt1 | contig 12114 bp, 11 predicted proteins | sample Palsa_T0_2_FD_201948 | JGI IMG/M metagenome (GOLD analysis project Ga0302325, IMG submission 201948) | Peat permafrost microbial communities from Stordalen Mire near Abisko, Sweden - Palsa_T0_2 | ecosystem: Environmental > Terrestrial > Soil > Palsa > Peat permafrost | place: Sweden: Abisko...
TCGCGCAGCTTCAGTCCTGTGGTAATGACTTGCTTGCCGAATTGGGTAAGGTAGTCCTTGTAGCCGTGTGCGATTTTCTTGATCAGGCCATGCAGGCGGAGTGGTTTGAGCAGCCGGGAGACTTGGCCGCTGGTTTTGTCCTTTGGTTCCGGCTACGCCGGGTTAGGGAATAGGGAATAGGGAGTAGGGAACAGAAAAGCACGTGCGATTTGCAATAACGAGACCTTCCACAAATCTGGGTGCCCCATCCTTTCGCCTTTTTTCTGGCGAAAGGGTCGGATCGCACGAACTCTGCCGTCGGCGCAGTTTCGGTTGTTCCCTGTTCCCTGGCTTACTTGATCAGCACGCCGGCAGCCGGATAGCTCTTGCCATTCGCGGACGCTTCGATCACCGGCAACTCCGGCGTCGCCGTCAGATTCTCGATCTTGCCATCGATCAGCAGCGTGGTGTCTTCTGCTTTGCCGCCGCGAATGCTGGGGTTCCACGCGAACGCCTGGTTGTTCACCACAGTCTCCGTGCCGGTGGGCGTCGCGATCCACTCGCGCTCCCAGTAGCCAGTGGGTCCGCCCTGGTGGTGGAATCGTTCTTCGCCAGGAAATCCCTCAGCCGCATAGGCAGCCTGCGCCACGCGGAACAGCTCGGCCGACGTCGCGCCCACGCGGCTTGCATCCTGCAAGGCGGCGTTGACGTTAGCCGCGGATTGAAACCGCACCGCAAGATCCCCCGGCGGTGCACCGAAGTGGACGAAGCGCGTGATTGAAATCGCCAGACCCCACTTGCGCGCGCACAGGTTCAGCATGGCGTATTCTTTCAGCCGATTGCCGCGCGCCACAGCGTGCTTGTATTTCAGGATGCGATCGTCGACTGCATAGAGATAGACCGACGGCAGGATCCCGCGGCTCAGCAGCGCGGCTGCGGTCATGGACTCTAGATCGTATTCGCTCATGCCGGGTTCGACTTTGCTGAGCGACTCTACGGTTGCAGCTGCGGTCTGCGCGCCCAGCCAGCGGTAACGCGCGATCTCTGTCTCACTCAGCGACGCACGCAGCGAATAGAGATTCACTACCGTATCCGCGCCCGGAGTGTCCGAACCGAGCGGGCCGCCGGCGAGCTTGGAGGCCGCGGCAGCAGTGTCGTCGGCATACCACGGGAACGGCACCGGCTCAAAATCCAGCGCGCCCAATTCTTCATCGTGCAGGCGCGGCGCTTCGTTCTCCGTGGTGAAGTAGTAGCGCTTGCCCGCGGCCGTCACCAACAGCGAGGCAACGCCGGTTTCGCACGGCGTGAGCACGCGCAGCTCCACCGCGCCACCCGTGAGCCATGCCACATTTTCATTGCGGCGAATCAGCACGCCGGCCAGCTTCTGCGCGCGCATCCATTCAATTAGCTGCTCGTGTTTTCCGTCGAGCTCGGCATTCCATGCGGCTTCGGTAACAAGTGCTTTGCCGTTGACGGTCAGTTCTTTATTGATTCTCCTGCTCATGATTGCGTTCTTTCCGAAAAGTGCGATATGAAATTCGTGCTTTCCCACCCTTTCCGCAGAAAAAAGCGGAAAGGACGGGGCACGGAAATCTTGTTAGCGAGCCCTTGGTCCCTGGTCCCTTGGTCCCTCAGTCCCTGCTCTTCAGTCTTCAAGCTCCCCGTGATAATGGCTCTCCCATCCCAGATAGCGCACGGCAGCCTCGTGCACGGCCTTTGACACATCGCTGAAGTTCGCTGCGACATGATGTTCAAAGCCTTCGCGGCAGATGAATTTCAGCAGCTTTTGCAGCTTGGGAATCTCGGCCACGCCCGCGCCGCCAAATGTCTCCAGCGGATCGTCGGTGAATTTGCCCGCGCCTGTGTAACCGCGCATCACACCCCTGCGATCGTCGGTGGAGTAGCGCGCGAAGCTCATCGCGCCAGCCTTGACGCGGCCCACGCATGTGCCAAACGTATTCTCCTTGCCCACCGTGCCGGCGATGATCTCCTGGAAGTCCATCCTGACTTCCTTGAAAAAATGCTTGGGCAGGTTGGAGCAGTGAAAGCATACGCATTTATCGGGATGATTGCCGTAGTTGTTATTCCAATCGAGCAGCGCGGACGGCGTGCCGCTGGCCAGCGCCAGCATATACATGCTCAGCGTGCCGGGCACATCCACTTCGCACGCCGATGGAATCAGATCGTTGCTCATCATGCTCATGATCGTGCAGGGCACCACGCCGAAATACTCTTCAAGCGAGGTCCAGCACTGCACCGCGCTGATGGTGACGAACTTCTCCTTCATCCATCCGTCGATCACCGCGCCTAGCTTGGCCATCTTGAGCAGCGCTGCTTCGGGAATGCCCATCGTAGTCACATACTTCTTGATGGCCGCAAGCTTGGCCTGCGCCGCATCGTCGGAGTCCTTCATGCGCTGGATGCGGCCAAAGATTTCCGACAGATCGATCGGCTCGACCGAGATGCCGCTGGTTTCCATAATGCGCTCGGAGTAGCGCACCGTGTTAAACGCCGCAGGGCGCGCGCCGATAGCGCCGATGCGCAGGTTCTTCAGCCCTTTCACAATGCGGCAGACCGCTGAGAACCATTCGAGGTCTGCCTTGAACTCAGCCGACGCGGGGCTCTCAGTGTGCAGCGTGGTCAGCGAATACGCAATGCCGTATTGCATGAGGTTGTTGCACGCGCTCATCTTGCCGCAAAAACTATCGCGCCGCGTCGCGATGGTCATGGCGTCGCTGCGATCCGGCGTGGCCTGGATCAGCACCGGCACCTTCAGGCCAGCGAGGCGCAAGGCATCGGCCACGCCGCGCTCATCGCCGAAGTTGGGCAGTGTAACGATGATGCCGTCGATCTCTTCGCGGTGCTTCTTGAAGAGCTCCGCGCAGCGAGCCGCTTCCACATAGGTTTCAACTGCGCCATAGTTTGAGTCCTCCGTGCTAAAGACTACCGCTTTCGCGCCGGCCGACTCCACCGCTGCGATCATTTCCTCGCGGCCGCTGTTGGCCAAATGGCCGGGAAAGAATCCACGATTGCCTACTATGATGCCGAAGGTCATGGTGCGATGTGCTGCCATTTCTTATAGCTCCTTGTTTCCGCATAACCAGACTAACCGTTGCGGCTCGGGCGAAAGCGCACGCTGTAGAAAAGTCCCAACGCGAGCAGGATCGCGCCCCACCACACCGGCGCGTGCAGGTTGGCCAGGATCACGTTGGCTGTTTGGCCCGTGACCAGCTCAAACACTCCATAGCCCAGAATCATGGCGCCATAAATGGTGAGCAGCACGCCGATGAAAAACCAGATCGAGATTCCCGAGTTGTGCATGTCGTGACCTCTCTACCAGAAGTAAATGTTGAGCGCGAGGAAGCAGAGGATGGCCAGCACCATCCAGAAGTATTCGTTCTTGTAGATGGGTACCGGCTCTTCCTTGGGCAGCTTGGTCGCGCCGTAGACCACTCCTTCCAGCGATGCCAGCGAGTGGGCAGGGGTACAGAGGCTTACCACGAGAGTGACGAGAACTGCGACGCTCACCGACCACAGAGCGCGGTACATGTCTTGAGCCAGCGCCTTGGCAAGCGGCGAAAACGCCACATACTTCACGGCCGAAGGATCGACTTTGACCCACGCATAAAGCCCAACCGATGTGAGTGTGCCGATCAGCAGGCCCCAGAAGCCGCCCTGCCGCGTGGCTCGTTTCCAGAACATGCCCATCAGCACCACGCCCAGCAGTGGCGAGATGAAGAAACTGAACAGCGCCTGCACATAATCCATGATGCCCGCCGCGGACATGACCATATAAGCGGTGCCGATGGAGATGATGACGCCGAGAATCGTGGCCCAGCGTCCGATGGCGACGTAGTGTTCGTCTTTCGCTTTATTGTTGAACAGCGGCTTGTAGATGTCGTACGTCCACACCGCGGAGAAGGCGCTCACGTTGCCGGCCATGCCGCTCATGAATCCGGCAATCAGCGCGGTAATGCCCAGTCCCAGCAGGCCCGGGCTGCAGTAACGCACCAGCATCAGCGGCAGCACTTCGTTATAGCTGTGCAGTTGCACGCCTCCGCTTCCGCTGAGGACTGCCTTCTGCGTTTCCGGAAGCACCGCGGTGGATGCGAGAGCCACAGAGCAAGCAGATGGATCCGCGAGGCCGCTGTCCGCGGAGTTGCGTGCGCAATCCTTGATGACGTTTTCGCCAACCAACTGCATGTGCGATCCGTTGGCGTTTTGCAGCACCACCAGTCCCAGCAGTCCGGGAAGAATCACGATGAGCGGAACCGCCATTTTGAAGAACGACCCGATCACCGGAGCCATTCGCGCCGAGCGCAGATTGTTCGCCGCCAGTACCCTCTGCACCACCAGAAAGTCCGTGGTCCAGTAACCGAAGCTGATGGCAAAGCCAAGGCCGAAGACGATACCGGTCCAGTGAATGCCCATGGGGTTATCGGAAAAATGGCCGATGCTGCGCCACATGTGCGTATAGTCGCCGGGCGCGACGATCCCGGTGGCGATGTTTTTTGCGATCCTTGCCTTCAATCCGTTCCAACCGCCGGCCTCAATGAGCCCCAGAATCGGCACCAGCAGCGCGCCGCCCCAGATCAACACGAATTGCAAAACCTCATTGAAGATGGCCGACCGCAGGCCGCCCAGCGCTACGTACGCAGCCACCGCCAGCGACGATACGATGATTGAGAAGCTCAGGTTCCAGCCCAGCACTACCTTCATCACTTCCGCCATGGCGAACATGTTTACGCCGCTCATCAGCACGGTCATGAAGGCGAACGAAAACGCGGAGACGACGCTCGCACCCTGCCCGTATCGAAGCTTCAAATATCCCGGCACGGAGTGCGTCTTGCATACGTAATAGAACGGCATCATCACGATGCCGAGGAAGAGCATGGCGGGGATGGCGCCGATCCAGTACCAGTGCGCTGCCAGGATGCCGTATTGATACGCGGACCCGGCCCAGCCCATCAGTTCGAGCGAGCCCAGATTGGCCGACACGAAGCTCAACCCCGCGATCCATGCGGTCATTTCGCGCCCGGCCATGAAAAATTCTTCGCTGGTGTTGGCCTTGCTCTTGAGATAGAAGCCGATCCAGATCACCATCACGAAATAGATGGCGATGACGGCAATATCGAGCAGGGTGAGGTGGGCGAGCGATGGCGCGCCGGCGTCAAGGAGCGCCGCCAATTGAGAAGGCGCGATGGCGGAGTGTGCTAACGGAACGAGCATTCTTGTCCCCTGGATCGAAGGTGCGAGGCCCTGAAAATTGAGGAGCATTCGCAACTAAGTAAATGGCTTTACTCCACGCCTTGTCAAGCGGCAAACGACGCCCGGCCGGGAAATGCCGCATTGCTCTGCGTGGCCTTGCGCGAATGCATTGCTCTGCTGCCCCGCACAGGAAAGAACTCCGATGGGAAGCGTTTGCCGGGAGAAGTCTACCACGGTCAATACACGACACGAATTCGCCGAGACCTGGAAGGGTTTGGCGATCGAATCTACGTGCAAAGCTCCGTGCCTCATCGTCCCACCTTTTTTTCTGGCGCGGCGGTGGGAAACCTCGCATCTCAATCCGCCGTCGTCCAGCTTTCAAGCCCCATCGGGCGGGATCTCGAACGTGACCAGCTCGGCCTTGAAGCCGCGCGTGCGCACGGCGCCGTATGCGATGCCGGCGGCCATCCATACCGACCCCAGGATCAGCGCCGGATGGCTGAGATGAACCCAGATGAATGCGCAGATCGCAAAGCCCAGCACCGGGACCGTCATGCCGGCAATGCTGCGCTTGTGGCCGGGCCGGCAGTCGTGCACAAACGATGCCGCATTCACGCCCATGAACGCGATGAACGCGCCGAAGTTGAGGCATTCCGCGCCGATCTCATATGCGCCGCCGCCGAGGCGGTTCGAAAAAAACTCCAGCAGCCCGGCGCCCGCCAGCGCAAACGCGCCCACCGCGACGATGTTGTTGCGCGGCACGTGGCGCTTGGGCTCGATCGCGCCGAAGAAGCCGCGCGGCAGCGCGTTGCCGCGGCCCATGCCGTAGAGCAGCCGCCCGGCGGCAAGCTGCGAGCCCATGCCCGAGCCCATGTTGGCGACCAGCAGCGTGAAGTTGACGATTTGAAAGAGCACCGCGCCGCCGGCCTGGCGCGACACCAGCGCAAACGCCGACTCGACTTGATCGGACGGGAACGGCTTCGATCCCCAGATCAGTTGCGCCGCATAGACTTCAAACCCCGACAGCAGGCCCGTGATCAAACACACCAGCACCGTGGCCAGCAGAATGTTCCGGCGCGGATTCTCCACCTCCTCCGACAGCGTGGACACCGCATCGAATCCGATATAGGTGAGTACGGCCACCGACGTGCCGGCAAAGATGCTGGACGCGTGAAACTCGCCGGCCTGATAAAACGGATGCGTGAAGAACCCGGGATCGTGGTGCACTCCCCACACGGCGCGCACCACGCTGGCGAGGAAGATCGCGACCACCACCACCATGCCCGCGCACAGTGCCTCGTTCATGCGCGCCGAGGTCTTCACGCCGCGCAGATTGACCCACGTAAAGAACGCCGCAAAGAAAACTATCCACACGTAGTAGCTGAGGCCGGGCAGAATATTCATCGCGGCCTTGGCGCAGAACGCGGTGCAGATGAGCGGATTGAGCAGGTAGTCCATCACCATGCCCCAACCCACCACGTAGCCGAGGGCCGTGTGCATCTCCTGGCCCACGTAGGTATAGGCCGACCCCGCGCTCGGATAAACGCGCGCCATGCGCCCATAGCTGATGGCGGTGAAGAGCATGGCCACCATGGCGATGAGGATGGTGGTGACCACGTGCCCGTGCGCCTTGTTGCTGATCACGCCATAGATGCCCATGGGCGCGGTGGGCTGGATGATCACCATGCCGATGATGATCAGGTTCCACAAGCCCAGCGTGCGGCTGAGGCGCGGCGCGGCTCCGGCGTTGCTCTGGATTTGCTCGGGCACGACGATCTCCTGAATTAACTACACATCCATATCAGGTGAGGGGTGTCTGGGTCGAGCAGCGCCGATTCATTCCGCCGCACCGGCCGCCCGAAGGAATGCGACAGCTTTCGTGTCCTGATTGGGAAATGGCTTGTGAGTGCACGGAAAGAGCTGCGCATAGCCGAGAGCGGTGCACTCCACAAATTCATCGGGCCGCTCGTAGTGGCCGGGAAGTTTAGCACGCACCGTAAGATCGGCGCCCTGGCGCACAAGGAACTCGACCATCGGTAGACCAAATTCGTAAAACTGCGTGGCTGCGTGAAAAATCGGCGTCTGCCCGCCCACTCCGAGCTCATCCAAATCCGCGCGGGCGTTCACGTCCGCGCCGTGATCGAGCAGCAGCCGCGCAGCTTCCACGTTGCCGTATTCGGCGGCCACATGCAGCAGCGTCGCCCCTCGCAGCGTGAGACGCCGCTCGCCTGAGCTGCCCCAGTCGAGCTCCGCAAAATGCATGTGAATCAGCGCCGGATCGGCATCGAGATGCGCGGCAAGGAGATCGAGCCGCCCGCGCACCAGAGCCAGCACCGCAGGCACGTTGCGCCGCGTCTTGCAGCCGGCCTCGAGCAACAAGTCTACGCACTCGCCCAGTGCAGTCGACCGGCTGTAGGTGCCGATCACGTAATCGAGCGCGGAGTCGGGATATTTGCGGCCGAACCGAGTGAGATTGGGATCGGCCCCATGATCGAGGAGCCACTTGAGCGCGGCCGGCTGCACCGTCTCGCACGGCGAAAAGATGATTGGAAAATGCCCGTTCCATTCGGCGTTGACGTCGGCTCCGTTCGCCACCAGCAGTTCCATCATGGGAATGCGATCGCCCCTGAGCGATGCGCGCATCAGCGGACCGTCGCCGCCCTGGTGCACATCGGAGCCGTGGTCGATCATCCACTGCGCCATGGCCAGCCGGACCGCGCCCGGCGGCTCCCAGGGCACGCGGCACTCGGCCACCCAGGTAAGCGGGCCGTTTTTGCCGTAGCCCAACGGCGCCGTGTGCAGCGCGGGGTTGCGCGTCATCAGCCGCTTCACGGCCTCAAGATCGTTGGTGTCGATGGCCTGCTTGAGCTGGCCGGTCCGCTCCAGCGCATCCACGTGCGTTTTGAGTCGGGGCCAGCTTGCAAATCCATAGCTGCGCGCAATTTGAAACTGCGCCGCGGCGAGCGTAGCGGCTTGTCCGGCTTTGAGCAGGGCTTTGGCCTGGTCTTTGAGATGGCGCAGGTTGGGGCGATCGGGAAGCGGGCGCGGCGAGCGGTCGGGCTGGGTCGGCATAGCGACCTCCTTTCGTGTGTGCCGCCCGTTATCCGCAGATCGGGCTGAAAGAAGGTGCGCGCAAATTGGCTTGAAAGCAGGTGGGCTTGAAGCCCTTTCCGCGGACCGGATGCGCCCCTTTGCGCTGTAGCGAATGTTAGCACCGGAATCCAATCGACAGCAACGCCGCGGGCAGGATAACCTTGCCCTGTCCGCCGCCTCCAACCTATGAAACGCCATGTGCTCATCTACGGGATCGTCGGAGGCATCCTGATCGCCGTGTTGCAGTGGACCGAGTACCGGTTCCTGGCGATCGAGCACTCTGTCGAAATCTATGGTGCGCTGATCGCGGCCGTGTTTGCGGCGCTTGGCATCTGGCTCGGCATCCGGTTAACCGGCGCGCGGCCCCAAAAGGCCACTCCCGCCGCATCCGACACCCCAGCCGGCCGGGATATCCCGCCGGCCGCCGCGCCTTTCAATCCCAATGAAAAGAAGCGCGAAGACCTGGGCATCACGCGCCGCGAGTTGGAAGTGCTGGAGCTGATTGCCGAGGGACTGAGCAACCGCGAGATTGCCGGCAAGCTCTTCGTCAGCGAGAACACGGTCAAGACGCATTCCAGCCGCGTATTTGACAAGCTGGGCGCGCGGAGGCGCACGCAGGCCGTGCAACTGGGCAAGGAACTGGGCCTGCTGCCGTAAATCCGTCGGCTTCCATTTGAACAGCTCGTTTGGATCTCAGCGAAGTCTCCCGGCACAATCGGCGGGAATGCTTTGGAACAGGGCACGAGTTTAGTCGTGCCGAATTGGCCTCCTATCCCATGCGGCTTTAGCCGCCGAGGGAATGCAACCCGCCAGAACCGATTTGCCTTAGGTCTCTGACCGCATGATGTTGTACTAATGCTGGGTGCCCTGCCCAGAGGGCGCCCACCCGATTTTGGGACCTGGGATACCACAAAGCCCAACAGCAACGCACAAATTCAAACGGTCGCAGACCTAGGCACGGATGAAATAAGCCGCCAGCCCCATCAGGCATAGGATCGCCGGCCAGTATTTCACCGGAATTGCGAAAAGCGAATCATGGCCGCGAAAAAAGGGCTGCGGGTGAGCCTCGCGCGCATTCAATCCCAGCACTTCCTCTCCGCGCCGGGATTCAAGCATCCAAACAATCGCAGCCGCCGCCACGAACCCGGCCGCCTTTGGCCATCCGTGGTGCGCATAGTAACTGGCATCGTGGAACTGCAGGGTAGTGAGCAACTCCGATAGAACGAGGCACCCGAACGCAATCAGCGCCACGAGAGAGCCACGGCGTTTAGCGGCAATGAACATGCAGGAGAATTAGAGCATAACGCGAATCGAGGCGTCGCTCGCAGGCGAGCTAAACTTTTCGGCGTTCCAACGATTGGATTTGCAGTACTCCATAAAGGAGCCGCGCGGCAAATGAACCCACTGGAGTTTTCGCTCGCTATTTGCTTCACATCGGTGCTTGCCGGCTTTCTGGGATCGTTGACCGGGCTGGGGGGCGGCGTGGTCATCGTGCCTGTCCTGTGCCTGCTCTTCAAGGTCGATCTTCATTACGCGATCGGCGCATCGCTGGTGTCGGTGATTGCAACCTCCTCAGGCGCCGCGGCCGCCTATGTGCGCGAAGGCTATTCGAATATCCGCATCGGTATGTTTCTTGAGGTTGCCACCACGCTCGGCGCCCTGCTCGGCGCTTATCTGACCGCCATGGTCTCTGCGCGCTGGATCGGCGTGGTGTTTGGGGCAGTGCTGCTCTACTCGGCATGGACGTCGATGCGGCAGCATGAGGACGCGTCGGTAGCGCCGCATCCGGACTCGCTCGCGAGCAGGTTGCAACTTTACGGATCGTATCCGGTGGCCGGAGGCACGCAGGAATACATGGCGGTGCATGTGCCGGCCGGATTCAGCGTGATGTTCGTGGCCGGGACTTTGTCGGGACTTCTGGGCATTGGTTCGGGCGCCGTGAAAGTACTGGCGATGGACCAGGCGATGAAGCTGCCGTTCAAGGTGTCGACAACGACGAGCAATTTCATGATCGGCGTGACGGCGGCCGCCAGCGCGGGCCTGTATCTGCATCATGGCTACATCCAGCCGGCGCTGGCCATGCCGGTGATGCTGGGCGTGTTGGCAGGCTCGGTGATCGGCTCGCGGATGCTGATCGGCGCACGGGTCAAAACGCTTCGCATCCTGTTCAGCGTGGTGATTGTGGTGCTTGGCCTGGAGATGATTTTCAACGGATTGATGGGGAGGCTTTAAATGGCGGAAGGCGGGAACCATCGGCTTGAAATCGCTATGGGGAACTTGCTGCGAGTTGGCGTGACGATTGCCGCGGCAGTGGTGCTGGTTGGAGGAATTCTCTACCTGGTGCGGGCGCCGGGCGCGCCGCCGAGCTACGGGCAATTCCACGGCGCGCCGGTGGCGTTTGAGAGCGTGCGGGGGATCGTGGCCGGCGCATGGCAGCTGAATGCCGAGAGCCTGATTGCGCTGGGCATCCTGCTGCTGATCGCGACGCCGATCTGCCGCGTGCTGATGGGCGCGATGGGATTTCTGATGGAGAAGGATCGGTTTTATGCGGCGGTTAGCACGGTGGTATTGCTTATATTGCTGATCAGCTTTTTTACAGGGAGATAATCCCGAGAACCTGTCCAGAAACTCGCATTTGTGGTAGGTCCGGGCTTCAGCCCGGACACAAAGGATGGGCGATGAGCCGGCTTTGGCCCCTGAGGTTTGGCTTTTCAAAGTAAGAGCGTACCTCGGGGACTAAAGGCCGCTATTTCCTACAGCCGCAACGTCACGGCTGAAGCCCTGACCTACGGCGAACCGAGGCTCCGACCGAGTTCCTGGACAGGTTCTGAGGGCAATTGGGGCCGAGACGTACCATTTCAGGTCAATCGGCATTCGGGCCGGCAGTCGCTTGACAGATGGTGCGCCGGAATTTAGATTCGGCCTGTTCGGGGATGTGCGATTTTCGGTTATACGTGCGATTAACGCGCATCGTCAAGGATTCTAACCTGGCTCAACTGGTCCCATTACGCGAAGCAATTGCGGCACTGGTGCACGACGGATCGGTGCTGGCGATGGAGGGATTTACTCATCTCATCCCGTTTGCCGCGGGACACGAGGTGATCCGGCAGGGACGCCGGAACCTGACGCTGATCCGAATGACACCCGACCTGCTTTACGATCAGATGATTGGCATGGGATGCGCGTCGCGGCTGGTTTTTTCGTGGGGCGGCAATCCCGGAGTTGGTTCGCTGCACCGGTTTCGGGATGCGATTCAAACGGGCTGGCCGGCTCCGCTCGCGATTGAAGAGCACAGTCATGCCGACATGGCTGCTCGCTACCAGGCGGGAGCGTCGGGGCTGCCGTTTGCGGTGCTTCGCGGCTACCTGGGATCGGACATTCCGAAGCACAACGCGTCGATCCGTTCGGTGACTTGTCCCTTTACCGGAGAAGTGCTGACGGCGACGCGCGCGTTGAATCCAGATGTTGCGATCGTGCACGCGCAACGCGCGGATCGCAAAGGAAATGTGCTCATTCAAGGCATCACCGGAATTCAAAAGGAGGCGGTGCTGGCGTCGAAGCAGTCGATCGTGACGGTGGAAGAGATTGTCGAGCGGCTCGATGCGCCCATCAATTCGTGCGTGATTCCGGGATGGGTAGTGACCTATGTGTGCGAGGCGCCGGGCGGGGCGTTTCCCTCATATGCGCACGGCTACTATCAACGCGACAACGCATTTTGCAAGGCTTGGGATGGGATCTCGCGCGATCGCGAAGTGTTTACGGCATGGATGCGGAAGCATGTGCTGGGGACCGCGGACTTTACGGAGTTCCGGCGCAGCCTGGCGAGGAGCGAGG
>Ga0302325_10026197_pt1 | contig 12111 bp, 10 predicted proteins | sample Palsa_T0_2_FD_201948 | JGI IMG/M metagenome (GOLD analysis project Ga0302325, IMG submission 201948) | Peat permafrost microbial communities from Stordalen Mire near Abisko, Sweden - Palsa_T0_2 | ecosystem: Environmental > Terrestrial > Soil > Palsa > Peat permafrost | place: Sweden: Abisko...
CGTCAACGTGCCCCCGGAGAAATTCGTCCAGCAGATCGAGGAGCACAACCCGGATGTGGTCGGGTTCTCGGCCTTCCTGACCACGACGATGCCGATGTTCAAGGCGAACATCAACGCACTCCAGAAGGCCGGCATCCGCGACCAGGTGATCGTGATGGTCGGCGGCGCTCCGGTGACGCAGGAGTACGCCGACGCGGTCGGCGCCGACGGCTACTCGGCCGACGCCTCATCCGCCGTCAAGAAGGCCAAGGAGCTGATCGAGTTGCGGCGCGAGAAGGTACTCGCGTGAGCGTCGCGGGATTGATCGCGCGCGCCGAGCACGCGGTCAAGGGCCCCGTGTGGGGCTGTCAGATGTGCGGCCAGTGTGTGCTGCACTCAACCGGGCTGACCTGCCCGATGAATTGCCCCAAGACGCTCCGCAACGGGCCGTGTGGCGGGGTGCGGGCGGATGGCCACTGCGAGGTCAAGCCCGAGATGCGCTGCGTGTGGTTGAAGGCCTACGAGCGCTCCGAGCGCTTGCCTGTGTGGCGGGGCCACATCGACCACCTGCGACCGCCGGTGGACAACCAGCTGAAGGGCAGCTCGGCCTGGCTGAACCTGATCAGTGGGCGCGACCGTCAGGTCCCGGGCGGCTGGGTGGCGGGCCCGGATGTCACACCTTGAGCGCAAGCTGTCAGCGCGGGAATTCGTCGTCACTGCCGAGCTGCCCGTGATCGATGGCGGCGGCCACGCCGAAATCGAGCGCCAGCTCGAGCCGATGCGGCCGTTCGTCGACGCCTTCAATGCCACTGACAACCCGTCCGCGCACGCTCACTGCTCGCCGCTCGCGGTCGCGATCGGGTTGGTGCAGGCCGGTGTCGAGCCGGTGATGCAGCTGGTCTGCCGGGACCGCAACCGGCTCGCGCTGGAGGCCGACCTGATGGGCGCGGCGATCCACGGGATCGAGAACATCTGCTGCCTGACCGGCGACGACGTCAGCGCCGGCGATGAGCCTGAGGCGCGTCGCGTGTTCGACCTCGATGGGCCCCAGCTGATCGCGCTCGCCGGCGGGCTGCAAGGCGGCCACTATCTGTCCGGCCGCCGGATCGAACCGGCGCCGCACTTCCTGGTCGGTGCGGTGGAGAACCCGGGCACGCCGCCGTATGAATATCGGGTCCGCCGGGCGGCCATGAAGGCGGCCGCCGGCGCTCGCTTCCTGCAGTTGCAGATCTGCTTTCGCCCCGTGCTGCTGGAGCGGTTCATGCGCGTGGCGCACGACACGGGCGTCAGCGAGCGCCTCGCCCTGATTCCATCGATCTGCATCCTGCGCACCATCGGTGGCATGCGCTTTGTCGCGCACACCGTGCCCGGAATCGATGTGCCGCCGGAGACGGTGGCCCGGGTCGAGAATGCCCCCGACGCCGAGACCGAATGCTTCGAGATCGCGTACGAGCTCGCCTCTCACGCGCTGGCCCAACCCGGTGTGGCCGGTTTGCACTTCATCTCGTTTCGCAAGGACGCGGGCATCGCCAAGCTGTGCACACGACTGGGCATTCCGCCCCGAATCGAAAGGGAGACCAATGGATACCGTGCTTCGGTCGCGGTCTAAGACCGTGACCATCGGCGCCGAGCAGCCGTTCTGCGTGATCGGCGAGCGCATCAATCCGACCGGCCGTAAGAAGTTCGCCGAGGAGCTGCGCGCCGGCGATCTATCGACCGTGACCGTCGACGCCCTGGCCCAGCTCGCGGCCGGCGCCGACATGGTCGACGTCAACGCCGGGATCCCGCTCGTCGACGAACCCGAGCTACTGAAGTCGATGCTGCGCACGGTGCAGGACGCCGTCGACCTGCCGATCTGCATCGACTCGTCGGTGATCGAGGCGCTCGAGGCCGGCCTGTCGGTCTACGAAGGACGCGCGCTGGTCAACTCGGTGACCGCCGAGGATGAGCGGCTGCAGGAGATCCTGCCGCTGGTGGCCAAGTACGACGCCGCCGTGATCGGCCTGGCCAACGATGAGACCGGGATCCCCGAGACGCCGGAGCAGCGCTTGGAGTGCGCGCGCAAGATCATCAGCGTGGCCAACGACCACGGGATCGCGACCGCGGACGTGATCATCGACCCGCTCGCTATGACCGTCGGCGCCGCCACCGACGCGGTCACGATCACACTCGCGACGATCAGCCTGATCCGCGACGAGCTCGGCGTCAACATGTGCCTCGGCGCGTCCAACGTCTCCTTCGGCCTGCCACGACGCCACGAGCTCAACGCCGGCTTTCTGCCCATGGCGATGGCCGCCGGTCTGACCAGCGCGATCATGTCGACCGCCGAGGTGTGCGTGCAGTCGGTGCGGGCTTCCGATCTGCTGCTCGGCCACGACCCCTGGGGCTCCAGCTGGATCGCGGCGCACCGGGCGCGTCAGGCCGCCGTGCAGGAGGCCGCTGCAACGGCATGAGCGCCTCGTCGCCGAAGCCCCGGCCGCTGCTCCAGCGCGACGACGCGGTCGCCGAGACCGACGGCGCGCAGCGCGTCCGGCTGCGCTTTCTGCCCGACGGCGGGGAGGTTCGCGTCCCCAGCGGCACGCCGGTCTTCGACGCGGCGAGCTGGAACGGGATCGCGATTGACTCCACCTGTGGCGGCCACGGCACCTGCAAGAAGTGCAAGGTCAGGATCGTCTCCGGGGACGTGCCGGTGGGACCGATCGACCCCCGCGCGTTCACGACCGACGAGCTGCGCGACGGCTGGCGACTGGCCTGCCGAGCCGGCGCCCGCAGCGACCTGGTGATCGAGGTCCCACCGCTGCAGACCCGGCCCAAGGCCGCCCTGGTCGGGGTCGGTCGTCACGTGATCCTGCGTCCGTCGGTCCAGAAGCGCCACCTCGTGCTGGAGGAAGCGTCGATGGAGGACCAGCGTTCGGACCTGCAGCGGGTGCTCGACGGGCTGGAGGACCTCGAGCCACACGCGTCGATCGAACTGCTGCGAACACTCGGGGGAGTGTTGCGGGCGTCTTTCTTTGATGTCACCGCCGTCGTCTGCGACGAGGAATTGATCGACGTCGAGCCCGGCGACACGACAGCGCGTCGCTTTGCGATCGCGTTTGACCTCGGCACCACAACCGTGGTCGCGACGCTGCTCGATCTCGACAGTGGCCAGCCCGCGGCCGTGCGCTCGATGCTCAACCGCCAGCAGCCCTACGGCGCCGACGTGATCACCCGGATCTCCGCGACGATGATGGACGACCACGCGCTGGCCGCGCTGCGCGAGCGTGCCCACGAGACGCTGGCCGAGTTGACGGCCGAGGTGTGCGCCGAGGCCGAGGTGGCGCCCGGCGAGGTGTACGAGATCACCGTGTGCGGAAACGTGACGATGATGCAGCTCGCGCTGGGGATCGATCCCGAGCCGCTGTCGATGGCGCCGTTTGTGGTCTCGACCCACACATTTCCGCCGGTCGCGGCGAGCGAGTTCGGCGTGGCCGTGCATCCGCGCGCGCCGGCGTTCGTGTTTCCCTCACTCGGCGCCTACGTCGGGGGTGACATCGTCGCCGGGATGCTCGCGACCGGCCTGACCCGCGATCGGCGCCTGCGGCTGTTCATCGATGTGGGAACCAACAGCGAGATCGCGCTTGGGTCCGCCGAGCGCGTGGTGGCGACCGCAGCACCGGCGGGGCCGGCGTTCGAAGCCGCTCAGATCAAGTGCGGGATGCGCGCGGCCGAGGGCGCGATTGAGGGGCTGAAGATCAGCGACGATTCGCTGGAGCTGCAGGTGATCGGCGACGTGGAGGCGGTGGGGATGTGCGGGTCTGGGCTGGTCGACGCGGTGGCCGAACTGGTGCAGAGTGGACTGCTCGACCATTCGGGACGCTTCATCCCCGATGAGGACGCAGCCACGCTCCATCCCGCGCTGGCCACCCGCTTGACCAAGATCGGCGAGGAGCGCGTATTCGTGCTGCAGTGGCGAGGCGAGGATCCGGCCGGTTCGGTGTTCCTCTCCCAGCGCGACGTGCGCGAGCTTCAGTTCGCCAAAGCCTCGATCGCCACCGGCTGGCAAATCCTGCTCAACGAGCTTGGAGTGGGTCCTGACGAGATCACCCAGGTGCTGCTGGCGGGCAGCTTCGGCGCCTTCCTCTCCCCCTTGAGCGCGGTACGAATCGGCCTGGTTCCGAAGCTGGCATTGCCGCGTATCGTGTCGGCCGGCAACGTCGCGGGCGAGGGGGCGAAGATCGCCGCGCTGTCGCTGCGCGAGCGCGCCGAGGCACATTCGATCCTGCGTGAGGTCGAGTACGTCGAGCTGTCGGGGCGCGCGGACTTCAACGACCTGTTCATCGACCAGCTCGCATTCCCGGGATGACGGAGCGGGGCTCGCTGGCCGTCGTCGCCTGCGGCGCGCTCGCGGTCGACGTGCGTCGGATCGCCCGTCGGCGCGGCTGGGACGTCGACGTCCACCCGGTGCCGGCCCTGCTTCACAACCGCCCCGAGCGAATCGCGCCCGCTGTGGCGGCGCAGCTAGCCCGGCTTCGCTCCCGGTACGACGCCGTCGCGGTGGCCTACGGGGACTGCGGCACCTACGGCGCGCTCGATGCCCTCGGGGTGCAGCGGATCGAAGCCGATCACTGCTACGACATGTTCGGGCGCGAGGAGGTGGCTGCGGCCCTCGCCGAGGAGCCCGGTACCTACTTCCTGACCGACTTCCTGGCCCGGACCTTCGAGCGCACGGTCGTGCGCGAACTTGGGCTGGACCGATATCCGGAGTTGCGCGACGATTATTTCGGCAGCTATCGCCGCGTCGTCTGGCTCGCCCAGCGGCCGACCCCCGCAACGCGCGCCGCGGCGGAGCGCGCCGCCGCCCGGATCGGGCTCCCGCTGGAGGTCCGGGTGGTCGGCGACGCCGGGCTCGAGCGCCAACTCGATCAGTTGCTGGGGTCGGTGTCCGCTGACGCGGGCGATGTGATCAGGACGATGGCCCCGGGAACTGATCAGGACGATGGCCCCGGGAACGAGTGACAGGCGCGAATGAAGTCCTCACGGCACGTGTGACCTGTAAAAGTTGACAAATCACCCGGGACAGGAGTGATTTTCCGGCTGATGCATGCGTAGGATGCACGAGGCGGAAAATCGCGTGGGCATGACGTGATTTGTCAGGAAATGCATGCCCCACCCCGCCCTCGTGCGGCCCCGCCCCGCCCTCGCGCGGCCCCGCCGGGGCGGCACGTCATGTCGGGTCGTCGATCGCCTCGGCCAACAGCGTCGCAACGTCGACCACGCGGAGCTCGTCGCCGCTCCCCTGGACGCCGTCGTCGAGCATCACGGTGCAGAACGGACAGGCGACGGCCAGCGTGCCGGCGCCCGTGTCGGCGGCCTGCCGCACTCGCTCGACGTTGATCGCCTGACCCCGTTCCTCCATCCACATGTGCGCGCCGCCGGCGCCGCAGCAGAACGTGTGCTTGCCGCTTCGCTCCATCTCGACCGGCTCTCCGATCGCGGCAACGAGCTCGCGGGGCTGGGCGATCACGTCGTTGTGACGAGCGAGGTAGCAGGAGTCGTGATACGTGACCGACAGGCCCTCCGATCGGCGCGGCGCGAGGCGGCCGTCGCGCACGAGCGAGGCGAGCAACTCCGAATGGTGGATCACCTCGTAGCGTCCGCCGAAGTCCGGGTACTCATTGGCCAGGGTGTTGAAACAGTGCGGGCAGTTGGCGACGATCTTGGTCACGCCGGCCTCATTGAGCGTCTCGACGTTCTGCTCGGCGAACGCCTGGAACACGTACTCGTTGCCGATCCGGCGGGCCGGATCGCCGGTACAGCTCTCCCGCGGCCCGAGGATTGCGAACTCCACTCCCGCGGCCTGGAGCAGCTTCGCCGTCGAGACCGCGGTCTGGCGCGCGCGCTCGTCGAACGACGAGGCGCAGCCGACCCAGTACAGGTACTCGGGCGCGGGGTCGCCGGGCTCCAACACCCGGACGCCGAGCTCGGATGCCCAGTCGGCTCGCTCGGACTGGGCCCTGCCCCACGGGTTCGAGGCGCGCTCCACATCGCGGAGCATCGGCTCGGCCTCGGCGGGGAAGCTCGACTCGACCATCACCAGGTGGCGCCGCAGATCGACGATGTGGTCGACGTGCTCGATCGACACCGGGCACTCCTGCACGCAGGCGCCACAGGTCACGCAATCCCACACCACCTCCGCGCTCACCGCGCCCGGAACTAACGGAGTGAGCTCGGGCCTGGCACCGCCCCCACCGCTGGCATCGCCGCCGGCCCGCCGCCCGGCGGTCTCGGTGCCGTTGCTCGCACCACCACCACCGCTGCGCGCCCGGACCACGGCTCCGCCATCGGCGAACACCTGGTCGCGCAGGCCCATGATCAGCAGCTTCGGTGAGAGCGCCTTGCCGGTCGCCCACGCGGGGCACGCGTCCTGACAGCGTCCGCACTCCGTGCACGAGAAGGTGTCGAGCACCTGCTTCCAGGTCAGGTCGGCGGCGGTCCCGGCCCCGAAACGGATGTCCTCTTCGGGCACACTCTCGTCGTCGAAGCGCAGCGGCTCGAGGCGTCCCCCGGGTCCCGTGCGCGCGAACCACACGTTGAACGCGGCGGTTGCGATGTGCAGGTGCTTGGAGCGCGGCAGGTAGGCGAGAAAGGTGAGGATGGTCAGCACGTGCACCCACACGAATACGCGCTCGAGCACCCGCGTCGCCGAGTCGTCGCTGAACAGGTGCGAGAGCGCGTTGGACACCGGCGACCAAGACGCGGGCCACTCGTTCAAGCCCAGGGCGATCCGGGTCGCGTGCCACAGCAGCAAGGTCGTGGCGATCGTGCCGATCATCGCCAGGATCATGTCCGCCTCGCCCCGGTGGCTGCCCTCGAAGCGCGCTGGGCGCTGCACCTTGCGGATCCACAGCGCCCCCAGCACGCCGACCAGCACCAGCACCGCGAACACGTCGACGAGGAAGGCAAACCACCCCTGATGCCCGAGCCAGGGGAGGGTCGAGTGCTTGTCGACGACGCCGATGAACGCGATCAGGATCGTCGGCGCCAGCACCAGGAAGCCCCAGAAGATGAACGCGTGGATCAGCCCGGGGCCGAAGCGCTGCAGCAGCTTGCGCTGACCGAGCACAATCGTCGCCTCGTTGCGAGCCCGGCGGGGCACGTCGCCGGAGCGCTGGAGCGGCTGCGCTCCGCGGACGAGCCCCACCAAAAACCTCACCCGGACGCCGAACAGAGTCGCGCTCACCCCCAGAGCGACGGCGAGCAGCACAGCGGCGAGCAGTGACGCTATGTCGCTCTCACCTTTCTGATCTCCGCGGAAATGGCCGGAACGACCTCGTGCAGGTCGCCGAGCACCGCGTAGTCGGCGTTGGCGAAGATTGAGGCCTCGCCGTCTGGGTTGATGGCCAGCAGCTTCTTCGCGCCCTTGCACCCGGCCATGTGCTGCGTCGCGCCGCTGATCCCGCAGGCGATGTAGATCTCCGGCGCGATCTTGCTCCCGGTCTGACCCACCTGATCGGTGTGCGGACGCCACCCGGCGCTGGTCACCGCCCGAGAGCAACCGACGGCTCCACCGAGCAGCGCGGCGAGCTCCTCGATCACCGAGAACCCCTCCGCCGACCCGACGCCCCGCCCGCCGGACACGACCACGTCGGCGTCCACCAGCGATACGCCCGCGCTCGCGGCCTCCGCGCGCTCGGACACGCGCACGAGCAGGTCTGCCGCGGACAGTGTCGGGGTGAAGTACTCAACCGCGGGATCGCCCGTCTCATCGCCGGCTGCCGCCACCGCGTGCGGTGCGACCGTGAGCAGCATCGGCGAACCGTGCAGGTGAGCTTCTTCGAGCAGGCTCCCGCCCCAGCGCACGCGCAGCACCGACGCCGGGTCGCCGAGCGTCGCCGACACGCAGTTGGCCGCCATCGGCAGCTCGGTCTTGGCCGCCACATGCGCCAGGACCTCGTTGCCGCGGTCGGTCCCTGGGCCGAGGACCGCCGCCGGCGACAGCGTGCCGGCCAGCTCGACGATGCTCTGCGCCCACGCGGCCGGGGCGTAGGCCTCAGGAGCCTGCGCGATGTGGGCGACTGACACCCCGAGGGCACCCAGTCCCGCCGCGTCTGACTCAGAGGCCCCGATCACGACCGCATGCACCCCCTCCCCCAGGCCGCGCGCGAACGTCACCGCTTGCTGGCTGAGCTCGTCGGAGACGTTCTCGACGAACACGAGGACCACTAGACCAACCCCAGCTCTTGCAGCACCGACACCACGGCGGGAGCCGCCTCGGGGCCGCGCCCCAGGATCTCCACTTGCTTTCCCGATCCCGGCGGCAGCACGAGCCGCACCATCTCGAGTCTCGAGTCAAGGCGGGCGGGGGTCGTGGCGAGCACCGGCTTGCGCTTCGCGCGCAACCGGCCAGGCACCGACGGATAGCGCGGGAGATTGAGGCCCTCTTTGACGGTCACGACGGCCGGCGCCGGCACGAGGTAGACATCGCGCCCACCGGCCACCTCCTGCTCGCAGCGCAGCGTGCCGTCGTGAGCTGAGATCCCCTTGACGCCGGTCACACACGGCATTCCCAGGCTCGAGGCGACGCGGATCGCCACCTGATAGTTGCCGGAGTCGGCGGACTCGTTGCCGAACAGGATCAGGTCATAGGGCTCGGGCTCGGCGCGGACCGCGTCGACGATGACCGCGGCGGTCGCCTGGGGGTCCCACCCGCTCCCGTCGGTGACCAGATGGATCGCGCGGTCCACCCCGATCGCCATCACGTCGCGCAGCTGCTCTTCGGCCTCGGGCGGGCCCAGGGTCAGCACGGTCGACGATCCCCCCTGCTGCTCGATCAGCCGGACCGCCTGCTCGGCGCCGCACTCCTCGTGGGGGCTGATCGTGAAGCCGAGATGGCGGGTCTGAATCGCCTGCTCATCCTCGGTCAGGACGATCTTCCCCCCCGTCAGCGGAACCCGCTTGACGCACACCAGGACGTTCATGTCCGCGGGAATGCGCGCGTGTGTGCGGTGGCGACCACTAGTGGCGACCACTAGCTCCGGACGCGAGCGTTGTCGGGGTCGAACACCGGCGTCGAATCGACCGAGACGACAGTCACGGGGTAGCGCTCACCCATGTACTCCACGGCCAGCGGTTTGCCGAGCACCGCGTACTCGGGCGGCAGGTAGCTCATCAGGATGTGCTTGCCGATCGACGGCCCCGCACCGGCGCTCGTGACATAGGAGCGCCGTCCCTTACGATCGGCGATCGAGGCCCCGTCGCGGGTCAGCACCGGCTCACCGCCGAGCATGTAGCGCTTGACGCCCGAGGACGAGGTGTGGTCATCGACGGTCAAGGTGCACATCGTCACCGCCTGCTCCTCCTCGCGATGGCGAACGTGCGCGGCCTTGCCGACGAAGTCCTCGGCCTTGACCTTCCCCCACGCCATCCCGGCCTCGACGACGTTGAAGTCCCCCTCCAGTTCGGCGCCGTAGGCGCGGTAGCACTTCTCCAGGCGCCCGGTCGTTCCGTAGACGCCGATTCCGGCCGGCAGCACCCCGTGCGGCGCGCCCGCCTCGGCGATGATGTCCCACAGCCGTTCGCCCTGCTCGATCGGCACGTAGAGCTCCCAGCCCAGGTCGCCGACGTAGGAAATGCGCGACGCCAGCACGCTCAGCGGTCCGACCTCGATCGTGCGGCAACGCGCGAACGGGAAGCCTTCGTTGGAGACGTCGGCGCTCGTCACGCCGGCCAGGATCTCGCGCGCCCGCGGTCCCCACAATCCGAGTGTGCACCACGCGCTCGTCTGGTCGTGGATCTGCGCCGAGCCGTCCTGGGGGAGGTGGTCGGCGAACCATTTCAGGTCCGACATTCCGTAGGCACCGCCGGTGACCACCCGGAAGACGGTGTCGTCGAGACGCATGATCGTCAGGTCGGCCTTGAACCCGCCGCTCGGCGTCAGGATCGGGGTGTAGACGACGCGCCCGACCGGGACGTCCATCTGCCTCATGGCCACGCGCTGCACGGCATCGAGCGCTCCCGGCCCGGCGATGTCGAACAGCGCGAACGCCGTCAGGTCAACCATTGCGGCCCGGTCGCGCATGGCCAGGTGCTCGGCATTGATGATCGGCGACCACCAGCGCGCCTCCCACTCCGCCTCGCGCCGGTTGATGCGATCGCCGTACTCCTCCAGCAGCGGGGCGTTGGACTCATACCAATGGGGGCGTTCCCAGCCCACCGTCTCATAGAACACCGCGCCGAGTGCGCGTTCGCGCTCGGAGAACGGCGACAGGCGGATCTGGCGGTCGGACTCCCACTGCTCGGCCGGGTGGACGATCCCGTACATCTTGTTGAAGCCCTCCGACGCGCGTGCTCTGACGTGCGCGGAGGTCTTCTGGTGCGGGTAGGCGCGGGCAACGTTGGACTCGTAGACGTCGATCTCGGATTCGCCCCGGACGATCAGTTCGGCCACGGTCTTGCCGGCTCCCGGGCCTTCCTTGATCCACACCGCGGCCGCCGACCACAGACCGCGCACCTCGGGGGTCTCCCCCAGCAACGGCAGGCCGTCGAGGGTGACCGACAGCACGCCGTTGATCGCATACTTCACTCCCACGCTTTCGTCGCCGACGATCTCGGGCATCAGCTCGAGCGCGATCTCCATCTGGGGGTCGAAGTCAACCTGGGTGAAGGGGAGCTCGGTGGGCGTCAGCGCCGCCTCCTCGATCGATGGAATCTCGTCGGCGTCGAGCGTGATCGGACGGTGCGCGTAGGATCCGATCTCCAGGCCGGTGCCCTCCTGGCGCTCGTACATGTTGGTGTCCATGTCGCGGATGATCGGGTACTCGATCATCCCCTTGGCATCAGCGAACCGCGGCGCCGGGCCGATGTCGATCATCTGGTGCACCATCGGGGTGAGCGGAATCGACGCGCCCGCCATCCGGGCCACGCGCGGACTCCACGCGCCGCACGCGATCACCACGCGCTCGGTCTCGATGTCTCCGCGCGTGGTGCGGACCCGCTGCACCCGACCGCCGGCGACGTCGATCCCGAGCACCTCGGTGTTGGCCGACACGGTCATGCCGGCCTGCGCGGCGCGCTCGCGCATGATCGTCGCGGCTCGCAGCGAGTCCACGACGCCGGCGCCGGGCGTGTAGAAGCCACCGAGGATCAGCTGCTCGTTGATGAACGGGACCAGCTCCTTGACCTCGTCCGGGGTCAGCAGCGAGACGGGCTCGATCCCCCATGTGCGGGCGGACACGACGCGACGGGTGAGCTCCTGCATGCGCTGGTCGGTGCGGGCGACCTCGATCCCGCCGCTCTCGATGAACACGCCGAGGTCCTTGTACTGGCGCATGCTCTCGAGCGTCAGCGCGGTCATCTCCTTGGAGTGGTCGACCGGGAAGATGAAGTTCGAGGCGTGCCCGGTCGAGCCGCCCGGGTTGGGCAGCGGGCCCTTGTCGACCAGGGTGATGCCGGTTTTGCCGAGCTGGGTCAGGTGGTAGGCGACGCTGTTGCCGACTATTCCTGCCCCGATGATGACGATGCTCTGGCTGGCCGGCAGCGATTTGGACTCTGATAACGTGGCCACCAGTTGGTGATATATCAGATGCAGGTCAGAAGCGTCAACGCCTACCGCAGCTTGCTCGTCTATTGCGACGGCAGCCCCGAGGCCGACGAGGCGGTGATTGCCGCCGCCGAGCTGGCGCGCCGTGACCACGCCCGCTTGACCGTGGCGGCGGTGGCGGAGCTCGAGCGGCCGAGCATCCGCTGTGGCATGCGAACCAACACCTGGAACGACGTGTTGCGCGACGCGGCCACCGCCGATCTCGAGCGGGCCGCCCGGCTCCTCGACTGCCCGGCGGATTTCACGGTCCTGTGCGGGGAGCCAGGTCAGGCGCTCGTCGATTGCGCGACCGAGCTCGGCTGCGACGCGATCATGCTCCCGCCGCCGCCGCGGCACCGGCTGCGCAGGATGCTCGGCCGCGACCGGGCGAGCGCGATCCGGCGGCTCGCGTCCTGTCCGGTCGTGCAGCCGCGTTGACCGACGACGCCGGGCCGCACCGCTGAGAGATGTCGCAATCGGCCCGAGTCGTGGTGATCGGCGGTGGGATCACCGGCTGCAGCGTTGCCTACCACCTCGCGCAGGCCGGCTGGACCGACATTCTGGTGCTCGAG
>Ga0302325_10026198_pt1 | contig 12111 bp, 6 predicted proteins | sample Palsa_T0_2_FD_201948 | JGI IMG/M metagenome (GOLD analysis project Ga0302325, IMG submission 201948) | Peat permafrost microbial communities from Stordalen Mire near Abisko, Sweden - Palsa_T0_2 | ecosystem: Environmental > Terrestrial > Soil > Palsa > Peat permafrost | place: Sweden: Abisko...
ACCGCCAGAGACTTCCAAGACGCGGTCGGCTAACAGATCTGCAATGTAGAGGTTGCCCGAAGCGTCTACAGCGATGCCTATGGGATACTCTAACTGGGCGCTGGTTGCGGGGCCACTCAGGCCCACTGGATTGCCGCCGCCCGCCAGAGTGGTGATGATGCCTCCCGCGACCTCCAGCAGGCGGTAGTTGTCCGTATCGGCAATATACAGATTGCCTGCGGCATCCAGCGCCACGCCGGAGGGCGCGTACAACCCCGCATCCCCGGCCACCGTGGTGATGATGCCGCCCGCCACCTTGCGGATGCGGTTGTTGTCGGTGTCGGCGATGTACAGATTGCCGGAAGCGTCCAGCGCGACGCCCCAAGGACCGTAAAGTTCGGCGGTCGCCGCGGGAATGTTGTCGCCGTTATAACCGAACCCGCTGGTCGACCCCAAGGCCCCCACACCGGCCACCGTAGTGATCGTTCCCGCGCTGACCTTGCGCACACGATTATTTCCCAGATCCGCGATATATAAATTGCCGGCGTAATCGATGGCCACGCCGGATGGCGATGTTAGTTCCGCGCTGGTGGCCGCCATATTATCGCCGTTGTAACCGAAAGTCCCGTTGCCGGCGACCGTCGAAATCGTTCCGCCCGTGACTCTGCGGATGCGCCCGTTGCCGGTGTCCGCGATGAAGATATTGCCGGCGGAGTCCACCGTCACGCCGTCAGGGCCGTTCAGCCAACTGCTGGTAGCCGGCATACCGTCGCCGATATAGCCGAAGTTGCCGTCTCCGGCTACGGTCGTAATCACTCCGCCGGACACCTTGCGAATGCGGTTGTTGTTCGAATCCGCGATATACAGATTGCCGGACGCGTCCACGGCTACGCCCCGGGGGTAGTTCAACAGTGCGCTGGTAGCTGGGCCGTTATCGCCGCCGTAGCCAGGTATCCCATTGCCGGCCGCCAGTGTGACGATTCCGGTGGCGGCATCTACCCGCAGCACCACGTGGTAACTGCCCGCGACGATAAAAACGTTGCCGGACGTATCGACGGCCACCCCGTTCACGGTACCCAGGCTGGCGCTGGCGCCCGGAATATTCACCGGCAATCCCCCGCCGGCCACCGTTTGCATGGTGTAAGTCTGTGCGGAGGCGGTCGCGGCCGCGGCCAGAGCCAAAGGCGCGACTAATGAGAGGCGCATGTCTTATTCTTAGGCACAAATTGCGGCCGGCCCCTGGCCCAATCTTGGCAGGATGCCACTTAGGCGAGCAAGGCTCGCCTGTGTCGCCAAGAGTGGCGACACGGCACGCCGGGGGCGTGCGCCACGTTGAAACTCCAGGGCCGGCGGCCGCTACACGTCGCAGAGCTTGACCGCCTCTTCCAGCGACTTCATGGGATCGCGCGTGGGCACGAACTCATGCGCGAAGTAGCCATTGTAACCAGTGTTCACGATGGCCTCCGCCACCGTCCGCCATTGCAACTCCTGCGTGTCGTCCAGTTCGTGCCGGCCCGGCACGCCTCCCGTGTGAAAATGCGAGATGTACTGGATGTTCTGCCGGATGGTCCGGATGATGTCTCCCTCCATGATCTGCATGTGATAGATGTCGTACAGCAGCTTCACGCGCGGCGAATCCACCCGCTTGATCAGTTCCACGCCCCAGGCGGTGTGGTCGCACTGGTAATCGTGATGATCTATCTTGCTGTTCAGCAGCTCTACGCAAATGGTTACGCCATGGTCCTCGGCGAGCTTCTTCACGCGGTTCAGCCCGATCGTGCAGTTGTCCAGCCCCTCGGCGTCTGCCTGGCCGCGCCGGTTGCCCGAGAACGTGATCACGTTGGGCACTTTGGCGGCTGCGGCGCGCGGGATGTTTTCCTCCATCTCGCGCACCAGCCGGTCGTGATTTTCCTTGCGGTTGAAGGCGTCGGAAATATTGCCGGCGCCCGGCGTCATGGCCGGCACCAGCCCGTACTTCTGCACGGTGGGCCATTCCTTGTAATCGATCAGGTCGATGGCCTTCAGGCCGATGCGCGCGGCTTCCCGGGCCAGATCGTCGAGGCTCATCTTGCTGTAACACCAGCGCGCCGCGGATTGCTTCAGGCGGCCCTTCAACGGGGCCGGTTGCGCGCTCAAAGTGGGCAGGGCAGCGGCGGCGCCCGCCAGTTGGAATACGGTTCGGCGTGTCATAGCTGTTAGAATCATAAGATACACCCTCTACGCTATGACTACCAGTGAGGAACGCCGTGAAGCCCTATTTGACGCGCTCGCCAGCCGCATTTTGACGGTTGACGGCGCCATGGGCACCATGCTGCAACAGCAGCATCTCACGGCCGCGGATTTCGGCGGACCCGCACTGGAGGGCTGCAACGAAAACCTGGTGAAGACGCGGCCCGACGTGGTGCTCGGCATCCACCGCGCGTATCTGGAAGCCGGCGCCGACATCATCGAGACCAATTCCTTCAATGGAACTAAGAGCGACTTGGAAGATTACGGCGTGGATGGCGACGCTTACGAACTGATCGTCACCGCGGCGCGGCTCGCGCGGCAGGCCGCCGATGAGTTTTCGACCGCGCGGAAGCCGCGTTTCGTGGGCGGCTCCATGGGCCCTACGCGCAAGAGCATCACCATCAGCCGCACCATCACTTTCGACCATCTGCAGCAGGATTATTACGATCTGGCCAAGCCGTTGGTGGATGGCGGCGCGGATATCCTTCTGCTCGAGACCTGCCAGGACACGCGCAACATCAAGGCCGGCCTGCTGGCCATCCGGCGCCTGGCACGCGAACTCGGCCGCCGCATTCCCGTGATGGTCTCGGGCACCATCGAAACCATGGGGACCATGCTGGCGGGCCAGACCGCCGATGCATTTTATTCTTCGATCGAGCATGCGGATCTGCTTTCCGTTGGCCTGAATTGCGGCACCGGTCCCGAATTCATGACAGACCATCTGCGCACGCTCAGCGAGATGTCCTCCACGCGTGTGTCCTGTTATCCGAATGCGGGCCTGCCCAACGTGGAGGGTGAGTACAACGAGACGCCCACGTCGTTCGCGGCGCAGCTTGAGCGCTTCGTGGAAAATGGCTGGCTGAACATGGTCGGCGGTTGCTGCGGCACTACGGCGGCGCACATCAAGGTAGTCGCGCAAATGGCCGAGGGCAAAAAGCCGCGCGTGGTGAAGCCGCCATCGCATCGCGCTTATTACTCCGGCATCGAACTAGTGGAGGCCGAAGACAGCAACCGTCCGTTGATCGTGGGTGAGCGCACCAACGTGATCGGCTCGCGCTTGTTCAAGAATATGGTGGCTGAAGACAAGTGGGAAGAGGCCACCGAGATCGCCCGCCGCCAGGTGAAGAACGGCGCGCACATTGTGGACGTGTGCTTGCAGAGCACCGACCGCGACGAGGTCCACGACATCCCGCCCTTCTATGAGAAGCTGATCCGCAAAATAAAAGCGCCCGTGATGATCGACACCACCGATCCCAAGGCCATGGAACTGGCGTTGACTTACTGCCAGGGTAAGTCGATTATCAATTCCATCAATCTGGAGGATGGCGAAGAGAAATTCGAGCGCACCTGCCCCATCGCCAAGGCCTACGGCGCGGCGCTGATCGTAGGTTGCATCGACGAAGACAAGCAGCAGGCGCAAGCGTTCACGCGCGAACGCAAGCTGGCGGTGGCCGAGCGGTCGGTCGAGTTGCTGACCGAAAAATATGGCATCGCGCCCGAAGATATCGTTATCGATCCGCTGGTGTTTCCATGCGCCACCGGCGACGCCAATTACATCGGCGGCGCGGTGGAAACCATCGAGGCCGTGCGGCTCATCAAGGAGAAGATCCCATACATCAAGACCGTGCTGGGAATCTCCAACGTCTCATTCGGCCTGCCCGCCGCCGCCCGCGAAGTGGTGAACTCGGTCTTTCTGTATTACTGCACCAAGGCAGGCCTCGATCTCGCTATCGTGAACGCCGAAAAGCTCGAGCGCTTCGCTTCGATCCCCGAGGAAGAGCGCCGCCTGGCGGAAAGCCTGCTGTTCAACACACCGCCGGCGAATGGCCCGGAGGAGCTGAAACTTGCGCCGGAAGACTGGCGGCAGCAGATTCCCGCGCAGCGCGCCGCCATCAACCAATTCCACATCGCCGCGATCTCCGATCATTTCCGCAAGACCGGCGCGCGCGTAAGAGCCCGTGCCGAGGACCTGCCGCTCGACCAGCGCCTGGCGAATTACATCATCGAGGGCACCAAGGATGGCCTGGTCGCCGACCTCGAACGCAAGCGCGCGGAAGGCGCCACGCCGCTAGAAATCATCAATGGCCCGCTGATGAAGGGCATGGCGGAGGTCGGCCGTCTGTTCAACAACAACGAGTTGATCGTGGCCGAAGTGCTGCAATCTGCCGAAGCCATGAAGGCCGCCGTCACGCATCTCGAGCAGTTCATGGAAAAGGCGGAATCGGCCACCCGCGGCAAGATCATCCTGGCCACGGTGAAGGGCGACGTGCACGATATCGGCAAGAACCTGGTCGAAATCATCCTAAACAACAACGGCTACCAAGTGGTCAATCTGGGCATCAAGGTGCCGCCCGACATCCTTATCCGCGCCTACCAGGAGCACGCTCCGGATGCCATTGGGCTGTCGGGCCTGCTGGTGAAGAGCGCGCAGCAGATGATCGTTACCGCGGGCGACTTGAAAGACGCCGGTATCCGCGTGCCGCTGTTGGTGGGAGGCGCGGCGCTATCGGACCGCTTCACGCGCACGCGCATCGCGCCCGCCTATGGCGAAGCCGTGTGCTACGCCAAAGACGCCATGACCGGACTCAGTCTGATGAACCGGCTCATGGATCCGGCGGAGCGCGCCGCGGTGGTGACTGACCACACCTATGCCGAAGCGCCGCCCGAGCGGCCCGTGGAAGAGATACCGGTGTTAGTCACTGAAGCGCGCAGCGGCAAAGTGCGCGCCGATATCCCAATTCCGGCCGCGCCCAACCTGGACCGCAAGGTTCGCGATGTGCCGCACTTGGCCGAAGTGTGGAGTTACATCAACCCGCACATGCTCTACGGCAAGCATCTGGGTTACAAAGGTAACTTCGAGAAGAATCTGGCGGAGCACGAGCCCAAGGCGCTCGACCTGTTCCATAAGATGGAGGAATTGAAGCACGAGGCCGCGCAGTTTATGCGGGTGAAGGCCGTGTGGCAGTTCTTCGAAGCCGAGCGCGATGGCAACGCCATCCACTTGTTCGCGCCGGGCGCGGCGGACCCGCTGCACACATTCCGCTTCGGCCGCCAGCATCGCGACGAAGGCCTGTGTCTTAGCGACTACATCCTCGATCCGGAAGACGGCAAACGCGATCACCTGGCGATGTTCGTGGTTACGGCGGGCGCCGGCATTCGCCAAAAGTCCGAGGAATGGAAGCAGGCGGGCCTATATTTCAAGTCGCACGGCCTGCAGTCGCTGGCCATCGAGACCGCCGAGGGTTGCGCGGAATGGCTGCACCGCCGCATTCGGGAAGATTGGGGCTTCCCCGATCCGCCCACCATGACCATGCAGGAGCGCTTCACCTCGCGCTATCGCGGCAAGCGGTATAGCTTCGGGTACGCAGCTTGCCCCAACCTGGACGATCAGCAGGGCATTTGGAAGTTGCTGCGCCCCGAAGACATTGGCGTGCGGCTTACCGAAGGCATGATGATGGACCCGGAAGCCAGCGTCAGCGCGCTGGTGTTGCATCATCCCGACTGCGCGTATTTCACCGCGAGCGAAGAGCGCGAAGCGGTAATGGCGTAAAGTGGGGCAGGCCCCCGGCCTGCGGCGGCCTCGTAGGCCGCCAAAGCGCGGCAGCGCGCCGGGTTATAGCCTACGGCCGCCGCCCAGCGCCCAGGCGGAGAAAAAGTAGTTTGTCTCTGGGCCCAGCTACTTCCATCCCAGCTCCACGTGTCATTCAGACCCTGGCCGGGAACATCGTATCCGCCGAACATTACGATTTGTCCTATGGCCGCGTCGTAGGCTACGGCAGGCAGAGCCCGCGCTGGCGGCGAAGACGCCGGAAACAGTTGCGTCCAAGTCTTGCCGGTCCACGTCCAGGTGTCGTTAAAATAGATATCGCAGCAATCGCCGGCGGCGTTATCGCCGCCATAGAGAACGATCGCTCCGAAATGCGCATCATAGACAATGCTTGTCCGCCTGGCGGAGGGGCTGGACGCTGGGAATTCTTCGGTCCACGTAGCTCCGCGGCCGTTCCACACCCAGGTATCGCTGAAGATATCGCCGCCGTTCCCCGCCCCGCCGCCGTTGCGGCCCTCGCCACCAAACATGACCACCGTCCCAGTGGCCGGATCGTATGCCATTGCCGGGCTATCCCGAATGTGCGGCGACACGGGAGGGAACTGCTGTGTCCACGTAGCTCCGTCCCAAGTCCAGGTGTCCGCTAAATCCGTCCCATCGCTGCCTTCACCTGCGAACAGCACGACACTGCCCGTGGCTGGATTGTACACCACCCTGCCGCCCACCGGGCAGGTGGAGATGCCGCTGGAGAAAGCTGAGACCACCCGTTCTTGGAAAAAAGCCAGGCGTCGCCAAAAGTCGCGCCATCGGCAGTGCCGCCAAACATAAGCGCCGAACCGGTAGCCGCATCATAGGCCATGGCCGCACCAACCCGGGCGGGTATCGACGGCAGCGAAGGTTAGAACCAGTCGAGGCTGTGCGCCTCGGCCAAACCAGCGAATAACAAGAAGCAGATCCGGAGCGCAGTCCGGAAGCGCGATAATCGAATGTTGCTTAGTGCAACCGGCATGTGTCTCTCCCTTCACGGACGGAGGAACCAGGTAAAACCTTTTTTGAAGTGTATCAGTATCCGGACCCCGAGTCCGGCGCGGACGTCACTTGCGCAAGAAGTGCCAAAACCTACCACAGCAATTCTCACGCAAAGGCGCAAAGTTCGCAAAGAGACAACCTGACACCATGGCGCGCGACACACGCTGTCGCGGGACGGATGCGCAGATCTGAGTCTCAGATCTAAATCAATCTAAAATCAGTGGCCGATCCAGGCGCACAACTCGCCGTTTGAAGTTCTCGCCCACAAGTTGCACCGTGTTCGTCACCGTGAAGCCCGCCTTCCGGAAGGCACGCAACGATCTCAGGTTGGCCTCCTCAGGGTCGGTAATTACAGCGCTCACCCGCGGGTCTGCAAAAACGATTTGCCGCAGGAACTCGCAGATTGCAACCGGCCCCAATCCCAAGCCCGTCATCGCCAGTTCCCCAATTGCGAGGTCAATACCAGCCGAAGTAGGTTCCGCCATTAGTTGTCGTGCATGCTTCGGGTAATCGGACCAGAGATACCACTGAATCCATCCAACCGGCCGTCCACCGTGTTCGATTATGAAGACATGCGTGGGCTCGGCGGCATCCACCCGTGGGCCGTATATCGCGTGAACGCCCGCCAGGTCGAGGCGCGCATGCCACCAGGCATCCACATGGGGTGCGCAGAGCCATTCTTGGAGCAACGGAAAGTCGGACCGGTCAAGCGGCCGGAATGAGATGGAAGCCTGCATCGAAGCTACCGCCATCTTGAACTCTTCGTTCGTCATTTGCAACCTGATATTCTGGAGTCCCAGTTCATGTTTCAAATAGGTGACACGGTTGGCGACTACGAAGTGACCGGCGTCTTGGGCAGAGGCGGCATGGGCCAGGTCTACAAGGTCCGCAACCGGATTCTGGACCGCATAGAGGCCATGAAGGTCCTGCTGTCCGACCGGCAGGACGACCCCCAACTCGGCCAGCGCTTCGAGCGGGAAGTGCGGGTGCAGGCCAACCTGCACCATCCCAATATCGCGGCGCTGCACACGGCCCTGTGGGTGGAAGGCCGCCTGCTGATGATTATCGAGTTCGTCGACGGCGTCACGCTGGCGGAGAAACTGCGCGCCGGACCCGTTTCCATTCCGGAGGGAGTCGAATACACTTGCCGCGTGCTGGATGCGTTGGGCTATGCGCACACTCAGGGCGTGATTCACCGCGACGTGAAGCCGGGCAACATCATGATCGCGGCGGGCGGCACGGTAAAACTGACGGACTTCGGCATCGCCCGCACGCTCGACGAGACCATTACGCGCTCCGGCATGGCCATCGGTTCGCTGCATTACATGTCGCCCGAGCAGATCCGGGCCGGCGCCATCGACGGGCGGTCGGATATCTATGCCGTGGGCGTCACACTGTACGAAGCCTTGATGGGCCGGCGACCCATGCAGGGTGACAGTGAGCATGCCATCGTCTGCGCGCACCTGGAGCAAGTGCCCGTGTCGCCCGCGGAATTCGCGCCCGGCTTTCCCCCGGCACTTTCGCGCATCATGATGAAGTCGATGGCCAAGATGCCCGGGGACCGTTTCCAATCGGCCGAGGAATTCCGGATGGCGCTCGAATCCTTTCACGACACGGGCAGCGTACCCGTCACTACCGGCTCGATTGGAACCACGGTTATCGATCCGGCCGTTTTGGCGAGAACGGAGAAATGCCTGGCGGCCGCGCTGGGGCCTATCGCGCGCCCGCTGGTGGCGCGGTCGGCGCGCGGCGTGGCGGACCCCATGGCGCTGCGCCGCCTGCTCGCCGATCAGATTCCCACGGAGTCCGCCCGGCAGACCTTTTTGAAATGTTGCGACGCGCCGGCCGGTGAGACCGCGGGTGTGCACACCTATGTGCATACTGCATCAACCGAACACTCGTCCGTCAAGGCAACAACCACGCGCGAGTGGAACCCTGAATTCCTGGACAAGGTGCAGCGGGAACTGGCGCGTTATATCGGGCCGTTCGCCAAAATCATAGTCAATAAGACGTCAAAAAAGGTGCAGACTCAGGCGCAACTGATCGAGATACTGGGTAATGAGATACCGGGTGCGAAGGAGAGAGAAGCGTTTGTGACCGCGGTACGCAAGCTGGGCTGAAGGGCCGCAATCATTGATCATCCAGCATGCGCATGGCTTTCACCAGGCTCAGCCGCATGCGTTCAAATGAAGCCGCCAAAGCGGAGATTTCGCGTGAGCCGCCGACTTGCGCTCCGGAGACCTCCAGGTTGCCCTGGCTGATCTGGTCGGCTATAGCGGACAAGCGGCTCACCGGGCGGGCTACGATCAGCGCCACCACCAGGTCGAGCACCAATAGTGTGACCAGGAAGGTGCCGGCCATATAGAACAGGATCGTGCGGAAGGTACGGTCCGCGATGGCGATCGGCACGGACATGGGCACGGAGACGATCTGAGCGCCGATGATTTCGCCGGGTTTCCATCCGAAACCATTGGCGGTTCCGTACCGCTTGATCATGGGGGGTGGCGCGGCCCGCGGCGTGGAATGACAGACCAGGCAGGGCGGATCGGCGACAATCGGCCGGGCAAAAAACAAAGAGGGGCCGAGGGACGACTGGCGCTCTCCGGAGAGTTCCTTCTCGGCCGGATTGTTGCGGAAATTGTTGACGATGTCCGCTTCCCAGTCGACCGCTCTGTCCCGTAGGTTGGTTGGGTTGAGGGTGGCCTCTTTGTAGGTGTAATCGGGATAAGCTTTGCGCAGGTAATTGAAGCTCTCGGTAGCCGCGTATCCCGGAACGGTCTGCGGCAGAAAGACCTTGTCCCGGTCCTGCACTGCCTTCAGCAACGGCTCGATCTGCTGGGAGGTGTAGCTGCGCGAAGCGCGCGATGTTTCCATCATCAGCCGGGCCTGTTGGATCACTTCCTGGCGCGCGTTCTGCTGGAGGTAATTGTAGGTGACGTACGCGGCCACCGCCAGGCCCACCCCGGCGGCCAAGATGAAGAGCAGGCTGAATTTTGTCAGAAGTTTCATGGTTCTGGTGGATCGTACCGCATGCGGGGCGGGGAGATCAAGGGCGGTTCGCGTGGTAGAATTGCTGGCTGCTAGTGTGCCCAAGAGAGGAACCGCAAAATCGTCGAGAGTTAAGGCATCCGCGAGGATCGAAACTCAAGAGAGACCATTCGGCGCGGCTGCCGGCAAATGGCTCCCGTTAATTATCGTTCTCTTCGGCGCGGCCGCATACTATAACAGCCTCCACGTTCCTTTTATTTTCGACGATCGCTATCACATTGTCGAAAATGCGCGTATACGCCAGTTTTGGCCTCCATGGCCGTTCCTGCTGCACACATCCAGGCCGGTGATCTACTTATCACTGGCCCTGAACTACGCGGCCGGAGGGCTCGATCCGATTGGATATCACGTTTTCAATGCCACCGTGCACATTGCCGCGGCGCTCGTTTTACTTGGCGTCCTGCGGCGAACGTTGCTCTCCGGCTTACTGCGGCAGACCTTCGGCGCGGCGGCTGCCTGGCTGGCGGGAACGATGGCGCTCATCTGGCTGGTGCATCCGATCCAAACGGAGAGTGTCACTTATACGGTGCAGCGCGGCGAATCGATGATGGGTTTGTTTTACCTGCTTACACTGTACTGCGTCATACGCGCCGCGGAGTCGCCGCCCCGCGGCAGGTGGTGGTACTGCGGGGCGGTGGCGAGTTGCTGCCTGGGGATCGGCTGCAAGGGCGTGATGCTGACGGCGCCGCTCATGGTGCTGCTGTACGATCGCGTGTTTCTCTCGCGATCGTGGAACGATCTGGCGCGGCGGCGATGGGGATTGTACGCGGCCCTCGCGGCCAGTTGCCTGGTGTATCCGCTGCTGTTATCGCAAGCCCCCGAGGAGTGGAAGGAGAGTGCCGGATTTGAGTATGCGGGCGCCGCGCCCGCGCAATATGCCATGACGCAGCCGGCGGTGATCCTGCACTACCTGCAACTGGTGTTTTGGCCGGACAAATTGTGCCTGGATTATGGTTGGCCCGCGGCGCGCGCGATCGGGGACGTCTTCCCGCAGTTGTTGGTTTTGGGCGCCCTGTTGGCGGGGACTATCTGGGCGTGGCGGCGCAAGCCCGCCCTGGGCTTTGCCGGCGCGTGGTTCTTCATCATTCTGATCCCTACTTCGAGCTTCATCCCGATCGCCGATCTGGCGGTCGAACACCGGATATATCTGTCCCTGGCGGCGGTTGTCGCAGTGACCGTAGCGGGCCTATTCCTGCTTGGACGGCGCGTCGCTTTTCCGCCCCTGCCGTGGCTGGCAACCGGGCTGATCGTGCTCGTGCTGACAGGGCTGACGATGCGCCGCAATCTGGACTACGCCTCCGAGCTCTCCATCTGGCAGGACACGGTAGACAAGAGCCCCGGAAATCCGCGGGCGCAGTACGATCTGGGGCACGCGCTGGAGGCCGATAACAGGCTGCCTGAGGCCATTGCGCATTACCAGAAGGCCATCGAAGAGCGGCCGGATTACGTGGAAGCGCTCAACAACCTGGGGCACGTTTTGTCGCTTTCCGGCAGGGCACAGGACGCGGTGACGTACTTGCAGCGGGCCATCCAGCTCAAGCCCGGGTTGGCGGAGGCGCACTTCAATTTAGGTTACGCGCTGGCCCAGCAAGGGAGATTAAAAGAAGCCACCGCGGAGTTGCAGGAGGCGCTGCGCATCAAACCGGATTATGCCGAAGCGCACAGTAACCTGGGGATTGCCTTGGCCACCAGCGGCAAGTTGGGGGAGGCCATCGATCAGTGGGAGCAGGCGCTCAAGCTCGACCCGGATTCGGCGGATACTCACAACAACCTGGCGTATGCGCTGTCCCAAACCGGCAGGATGCGCGAGGCCATCGCGCATTACGAATCGGCGCTGCGGCTAAAACCCGATTACGTTCTGGCGCAGGACAATTTCGCGAAGCTGCTGGCAATGCTTCCCGCGGCGGAGGGTGGCGATGCCAATCGGGCGATTGATCTGGCCTTGCGCGCCTGTGCCGCTACGGGCAATAAGGTGGCGGGCTATCTTGAGACGCTGGCGATGTCGTATGCGGCGGCGAATCGGTTTGACGATGCGGTCAAGACGGCGCAGGAAGCGGTGGAGGTGGCGCGCTCTACGGGCCACCCAGAGGTGGCACGCGAGATCGAAGGCCGTATGGATCTCTACCGGCACGGCCGTTTTCGGTGAGAGCGGGATCGGGTCGGGTGACGGGGATTGCGACCCGTCACCCTCCCACACCACCGGACGTGCGGTTTTCCGCATCCGGCGGTTGAAACCAGCTCGTACATCGCTGTCTGTCAGAAGTTCCGCAAAGTTCCGC